>Ga0256835_1000342_pt1 | contig 36029 bp, 33 predicted proteins | sample PIR30metaG_FD_185972 | JGI IMG/M metagenome (GOLD analysis project Ga0256835, IMG submission 185972) | Hydrothermal vent microbial communities from East Pacific Rise, Pacific Ocean - PIR-30 | ecosystem: Environmental > Aquatic > Marine > Hydrothermal vents | place: Pacific Ocean: East Pacific...
GAGCATCGCCTTCTTCGTCATGATGATGACCAACTTCATCATGAACGTGGCGGCCATCGCCATCTCGCTGCCGGTGGCGCTGGTCATCGCCCCTTACCTGGGCGTGGCCGGCGAGGTGATCCTGTTCGTCGCGCTGGTGGCCGCCGGAATGCCGTTCCTGCTGCTGGTGGGTGCGGCGCCCAACGCCATCGCCTATGACTCGGGGCAGTTCACCACGGGCGAGTTCTTTCTCTACGGCATACCGGCCTCCATCCTGCTGATGGCGGTGACCGGCTTCGCCGTCTATTTCCTGTGGCCGCTGATGGGCATGAACATCCGGCTGGCCGGCTAGTGGCGGTGCTTCGCAAGGAAAGGAGGATTCATGAAGCTTCTGGAGAACCTGATCGAACGCATCGTTCAGCGCACCAATATCAACCTGCGGGAGCAGAGCTTCGATGTCGGCCCCTACATCCGTGACCTCATCGAGCCGGAGAAGTTCCTGAAATTCTATGCCTTCTACGGCGTCACGCAGCACCATCCCCTCAACCTGGAGTTTGTCGGCTCCAGTCTGTCGGGCAGCTATTTCATGGGCAACTGCCGCACGCACCGCGCGGTGCTCTACAAGACCGACGTGCGTGGTGACGAGCTCAAGCGCCGCGGCGACCATTTGCGGGCCGGGGGCTTCGACATTGTGCTGGAAAGCGACGAACAGATCCGCATCAGCAACAGCTTCCTGGTCAAGAACCTGGTGCACAATTTCTCCCACGACCCGGAGAGCGCCGAAGAATTCTTCATCCGTGACAGCGTGTCCCTGCACCACGCCAACATCCACGGGGCGCCCACCGCCGGTGCTTTTCTGGGCCCCCTGGCCACCGTCGACCTGACTACGGTGTACGACGCCATCATCGGCAGTTTTGCCTACGTCAACGCCGGCGAGGTGGACCACCAGCGGGTCGAGCCGGGCACGGTGTGGATCGAGCAGCGCGATGTCTTCAGGTTCCTGTACCGCTATCCCCCCGAAGTACTCCAGAAGTACGTTCGCTACGAGGCCGGGCAGCCGCCCCAGGGGATCCTGCCGGAATTCATGGACGCCCACGAGGAGGAATTCCAGCGCCTCTTCGACGTGGTCGACCTGGAATTCGACGGCAACGTGCCCGAGGACGCCTCGCTGGACCGCTACGCCGTCGTGAAGCCGCGCACCACCATCGGCCGCAACGTGCTCATCTCCCAGCGGGCCTACCTGCAAAACTCGACACTTGGGGACGGGGCCAACGCCCAGGAGAACTGCTTTCTCATCGATGCGCAGTTGGCGGGGCGCAATGTCATGGCCCATGGGGCCAAGGTGATCGGCGCCCGGCTGGGAGAGGGGGTTTTCGTGGGGTTCAATTCCTTCCTGCGCGGGTCGGTCGAGGCGCCCCTGCGCATCGGTGACGGCAGCATCGTGCTGCCGCACACGATCGTGGACCTGGCCGAGCGCGTGGAGATCCCGGACCACCACCTGGTATGGGGGTACATCACCCGCCCCGGCGACCTGGAGACGCACTGCATGGCACTGGAGGCCCTTTCAGCCGTGGACGGGGAAGTGGTGCGCGGCAACATGCACTTCAACGGCAGCGGCGCGGCATTCGTGGAGGGGTTCCGGGCGCGCGTGGAGCACATCCTCGAGGCCAACGGCGCTTTTTTCGACGGGCACAACCAGCGGGGCCACGCCCAGGAGCACCGGAACATCTCCTTCAACACCATCCGGCCTTACCTGGAAGGCGAACGACAGGGCATCTTTCCCACCATGGTGATTACGCCCTGAGAAGCCGGCCTCCGGCCTGCGTCTGCGTCGGCCGGCCACTCCCCCTGCTGCACCATCTTCAGGGCCGAGCCAATCGGGGCCGCTGCGAGGCAACATGTCGTTAAGGGCCTTTTTTGCCGCATACCGGGCCAAAGATAAAGCCAATTGGGAGTCCGCTGCGGGGCCTCTTTTGACAGGTCGTCGGGGGTTCTTATTTTGACTTAACCTTGCGGGCCGTGTTATTGGACGAATGCGTGAAGTCAACACCGGGCGCTTTTTTGGGGCCGTAGGAGCCCGCGGGTGGATGCCCGGGACTCCCCAGAGCGGAGTTTACTCATGGAAATAAAACCGGATTCCAACGGCAGGCTGCCTGAGAAGGCCCGCTTGCTGCGTTTCCTCAAGAACCGGCGCTTCAAGGTGCCCGAGTGCATCTACGTACCGGCCGAGAAATTTCAGAACGAGGATTTCGAGGAACTCAAGGCTTTCCTGGACAGACACCAGGAGAGCTTCAAGATCATTGTGCGCAGTGCCCACCCCATGGAGGAGTACTACAAAGGTGGTACTTTTGACTCCCTGGAAACATACGCTGACGTGGGCGGGGTGATTTACGCACGCAAGAAGATCATCAACCTGGCCCGGACCACCAAGCGGCTTTCCATCAAGCGTCAGCAGCGTTTCAACAACGCGCCGCCCATTGACCTGGAGGAGATGGGGGTCATCGTGATGCCCTTCATCGAAGGCGCCAGCGTGATGGCCAAGCAGATTGGGGACCAGTGGGAATTCGGATACTGCCGCAACCGCCTGCAAAAAGTGCAGAGCGAACCCTACATCACCCGCACGCCCCACGACCGGCGGTTGCTCCAGCTTTCCCGGGAAATCCAGAAGGCCCTGGGTTTCCGCTGTGAAATCGAGTACATCATCAGCCCCGAGGGGACCATTTACGTAGTCCAGGCCAAGGACATCTCCCACGTCGAGATCCTGGAGCAGAAGGAGGGTGAACGCTCCATCCGGCTGGACGGCATCCGGCGCATCCGCAAGCGGCGCAATTACCGTGAACGTCCGGTGTATGTCATGGACACGCGGCTGTTCTACATCGACCTGATCGGAAAGTGCGAGGACATCGTGCAGGGCTGCACGCGCCAGCGCACCGGCATCCGGGAGGCCATCGACACGGTGCGGGCCTACGAGGCCGAGCTGGAGGCTTTCGCTTTGCGCCACCAGCGCTTCGCCGTCATCGGGCTGTCCATCCAGAACCCCGACGACCTCTACCAGGTGGCCAATCACTACCTGGATGAAATGCCCGAGCTTCAGGCGCAGCTGTCCAAGGCGCTTCACGAAAACTTATACAGCATCGACATTTTCCTGGCCGAGGCCGACACTCTCATCGCCAAGGACAAGTTCCGCATTAACCTGGGCAGCCACGACGCATACGGCATCGACACCGTGCGCAACCCGCCATGGACCGTCTACTGGCACGTGGAACGCGACATCGAGGTGGTGCGTACGTTCCGCCAGCTGGGCTTCAGGACCGGTGACACCATCGGCATCGACATCTGCACCGAGGAGAAGCCGCTGGTCTACCGCCTCTAGCGGAAACGGTGTTCTGTCTTCAATGTCAGGGGCGGATCTCAGTGCCTGTCGCGTGCGATGCCGCGCTGAAAGATTTCGAAGGCCAAGTCCAGGGTGGGCTTGAGGTAGTCCTTGCTGTCGTCGATGATGCGTTTGCTGGCCTCCCAGAGCACCACACCGGAGAAAAGCGACCAGAGGATGTCCGCCAGCGCCACCGGGTGGTGGTCGATGAAGCGGCCGGCGGCGATGCCGTCTCGGAAAACGTCGGCAATGGTGGTGAGGGCCTGGCGTGAAAGCGTTTCGATTTCGGCTTTCAGCGCCGGGGAGAGGCGCTTGAGGGTCTCGCTGGACTGCAGGTGGAACATGTTGATAATAATGAGTGGATCGAATTCGTACACGTCGTGCATGGCCTCGACGAGGCGTTCCAGCCGCAGGTCGGCGTCCTCTTCACGGTCTTTGACTTCTTCCAGGCGCATGTTAATATAGTTGAGAATGCGCAGGGAAAGGGATGCGTAGAGCTCTTCCTTGTTTTTGAAGTAGAGGTACAGCGTACCGGGACTCAGTTCGGCTTCACGGGCGATATCCTCCATGGTGGCGCGGTTGAAGCCTTTGCTGGAAAAGACCCGTTTTGCGGCCAGCATGATCTGCTGGCGTCTTCGCTCCCGCTCTCTTTTCTTTCTTTCCTTGATACCCATAGGCCTCCCGATGAAACCTGTTTAATTAAAAAATGACACTATAAGTAATATTATTCGTTTAGTCAAGTAATTGGGAGCAAAACGCTATGGATATCAAATTTTTTTTCTGTTAATTCAAAAGGTTTTCTGGTAAAAGACAGCTTCTCCGAAAAAATCCGCCGTTCTGCCATCAAAGGCCTGCCGGCACCGGGCCGTTTTCGGGCGGTGCCGACGGGATGACGGGAGCGAATATCATGTACCGAAAAATTGTCTGCCTGATTGTCTTCAGCCTGCTGCTGGCCGCCGCTTCACCCGCCTTTTGCGCCACCGCCCGGCAGCTGGTCGAAAAGGGGCAGACCTACTTGAAATTCCACCGCTACAAGGCGGCCGTAAAGGCCTTCAGCCAGGCCATCCAGAAGGACCGCCATTTTGTGGCGGCCTACCTCAACAGGGCCATCGCCTGGTACAATCTCAAGGAGTACGACCTGGCGATTTCCGATTTCACCCGGGCCATCAAGGCGAATCCCGAGCTGTTCGAGGCCTATCTCGGCCGGGCGGCTTCGCGCTTCGCCCAGGGAAACTACCGTCAGGCCATTGCCGATTACGAGTACATTCTGAAGAAAGAGCCCCACCACCCGGATGCCAACAACCAGCTGGCCTGGCTGCTGGCCGTCTGCCCGGACCCCAAATACCGCAATGGAAAGCGGGCGGTCAAGCTGGCCGAAAGGGCGGTGGCCAGCGAGGCCAGTGCGCACTACCTGGACACGCTGGCGGCGGCTTACGCCGAGGCGGGGCGCTTCCGGGATGCGGAGCGGACCCAGAAGAGCGTTATATTCCTGCTCATGAAGCACGACCAGACCCGGGGCCTGGACCGCTATGTCAAACGGCTGACGTACTACCAGAAAAAACGGCCGTGGCGGGTGAAGCACGTGGCTCGCAAGCCCGACGAGGCTTCGTCGCCGGCCGCGGCCCGGGTGGAGGAGAAACAGCCGTCCAAAAAGGCTGCGGCTGCGGCGTCGTCGGAAGAAAAGCCCGCCGCTGCGGCGGCAAAGGGTGCATCGCCGGCGGAAAAAACCGGTGGGGAGGCCGCCGAGGCCAAAACCGCGGACCGGTCTGCAAAGAAGGCGCCACCGGCCGCGGACACCGGGAAAAAGGCCGCAGCGCCGCCACCGGCCGCCGAAAACGCCGCAGAGAAACAGACAGCGGCAAAAGCCGCCGCGGCCCCGGCCGCCGTTTCCGGCAAGCAGGCCCGGACCGTCGCCTATCCCTACACCATCCAGGTCGGCTCTTACCGCGACCCCATGAAATCCATGCGCATTGCCCTGCACTTTCGCAAAAAGGGCGATGCCGCCTTCACCTCTCCGGCCTATCTCAAGAGCGGCCTCTGGCACCGCATCTTCATGGGCTTCTACGCAACCCTGGCCGAGGCCCGCAAGGCCGCGGCGGTCCTGAAAAAGCGCCGCTTCCGGCAGTACGACGTCTTCAAGAAGCCCTGGACCCTGCAGCTGGGGATTTTCAAGACGCGCGAGGGAGCCAGGGCCATGGAGCGCATCATGTACAAGCTGGGGATGGTTCCTTACCAGATAAAGGATCTGTACGCCACCTCCGACTACCGCATGCTCCTGGGGGCCTTCGAAACCCGCCAGGAGGCCGCGCGCATTGCCGCCATGCTGCGAAAGAAAAACATCGATTCGCGCATCGTACAGCGCTGAGCACCAGCCTGGCGAAGCGGCCGTTTGCCGGCCGGTGCCGCAGGGTCCCTATAGAGATTCGCGCACGGCCTTCAGTGCGCTTCGGCCCAGTTGTCTCCCAGGGCTACGTTGACCTTCAGCGGCACCTTCAACTCCCAGACGCCCTCCATCATCTCCGTGACCAGGCGCGTGGCGCTGCGGGTCTCTTCCGGGGGGACTTCCAGCACGAGCTCGTCGTGCACCGACAGCAGCATGACCGTCTGCATGCCGCGCGACCGCAGTTCACGGTGCACCCGGATCATGGCCACCTTGATCAGGTCGGCGGCCGTGCCCTGGATGGGTGTGTTGATGGCCGTGCGCTCGGCGAACAGCCGCACGTTGCGGTTGGCGCTGTTGATCTCCGGCAGCAGCCGGATGCGGCCCAGCAGGGTGCTGGTCTTGCCGGTCTGGCGCACGCTCTCGACGGTCTGGTCGATGAAGCGCTTTACACCGGCGTACCGCTGGAAGTAGTGGTCGATGTACGTCTGGGCCATTTTGCGGCTGATGCCCAGTTCCTTGGACAGGCGGTAGGCGCCCATGCCGTAGATGATGCCGAAATTGATGATCTTGGCCTGGCGCCGCAGCTCGGGTGTGATCAGTTCGGGCGCCATCTGGAAGACTTCGGCGGCCGTGCGCAAGTGTACGTCCTCGTTTTCGGCAAAGGCGCGGATCAGGATGGGGTCGCCGGAGTAATGGGCCAGGATGCGCAGCTCGATCTGGGAATAGTCCGCCGACAGCAGGCGCCAGCCCGGGCGCGGGACGAAGGCGCGGCGGATCTGGCGGCCCTCCTCGGTGCGCACGGGGATGTTCTGCAGGTTGGGGTCCGAACTGCTCAGGCGCCCGGTGGCCGTCACCGTCTGGTTGAAGGAGGTGTGGATACGGCCGGTGTCGGGGTTGATCAGCTCCAGCAGGGCGTCGGTGTAAGTGGACTTGAGCTTGGCCAGACTGCGATGGCGCAGGATCAGGGCCGGCAGTTCGTGCCGCTCCGCCAGGGCCGTGAGGACGTCCACGTCGGTGGAGTAGGCCGTTTTCTTGCGGGTCTTCTTCTGCACCGGCAGCTTCAGTTTTTCAAACAGGATGGCGCTCAGCTGCTGGGAGGAGTTGATGTTGAAGGCTTCCCCGGCCGATTGGTAGATTTCCTGCTCGAGTTTTTCCAGTTCCCGCGAGAACTGCCGCGACAGGGCTTGCAGGGCCTCGCGGTCTACCCCGATGCCGGCAAGTTCCATGTCCTTGAGCACCCCGATGAGCGGTATCTCCACTTGCTCGAACAGTTCCTGCAGCCCCAGTTCCGCCAGTTTTGGCGCCAGCACCCGGCGGGCCAGCAGCGTTATGTCGGCGTCTTCGCAGCTGTAGGGCACGGCCTTTTCCAGGGGCACCTCGTTGAAGCCACCCGGCTTTTTCCCCTTGGGAAACAAAGACTTGTAAGTCTTCATCTTGTGGTCCAGGAAGTCCAGCGCGATCTGGTCCAGGCCGTGGGCGCGTTTGGAGGGGTTGAGCAGGTAGGAGGCCACCATGGTGTCGAAGTCCACCCCCGCGAGGCGCACCCCGTTTTGGTGCAGCACGATCCAGTCGTACTTGATGTTCTGGCCCGTTTTGGGAATGCCGTCGTCTTCCAGCAGGGGCCGCAGGCGGTCGAGCACCTGTTCCAGAGGCAGCTGGCGGGGCGCATCCGGGTAGTCGTGACCGCAGGGAATGTAGAAAGCCTCGTGGGGTTCGACGGCGAAGGAGAGCCCCACCAGGCGGGCCCGCACCGGCTGAGTCGAGGTGGTCTCGGTGTCCAGGGCAAAACGGCCGGCCTTTTCCAGCCGGGTGACCAGGTCGTCCAGGGCGGCCTCGTCCAGAACTGCCCGGTAGCGTTTGGGCTGCCGGGCGCGGCGCTTTGCGAAGCTCTGCTGCAGCTGGCGAAACTCCAGGCGGCTGAACAGCTCGGACAGCCGGTCGCGGTCCGGCGGCCCGATGCGGAAGCGATGGCTCTCGAAATCGACAGGCACGGCCGTGTCGATGGTCACCAGTTTCCGGCTCAGGAAGGCCTGATCACGGTACTTGACCAGGTTTTCGTGCAGTTTCTTCTGTTTGACGGTGTCTATCTGACGGTAGAGCTCCTCCATGGAGCCGTAGGTGCGGATCAGCTTGAGGGCTGTCTTGGGGCCGATGCCGGGGACGCCGGGGATGTTGTCGGAGGTGTCGCCGGACAGGCCCATGACATCGATCATTTGGTGCGGTTCGATGCCGTAGGTCTCGCGAAGGCTGTCGAGGGTGGTAACCTTGTCCTTCATGGGGTCCCAGATGACGGCGTGCTCGGTGACCAGCTGCATGAAGTCCTTGTCGCCGGTGACCATGACCACCTCGAAATCCTCCTGCTCGGCCCGGCGGGCCAGGGTGCCGATGAGGTCGTCGGCCTCGAAGCCTTCTTTTTCCAGGTTCGGCAGATTAAAGGCCTCCACGACTTGCCGGATGTAGGGCAGCTGCACAATCATGTCCTCGGGCATGGGTGGGCGGTTGGCCTTGTAGGCCGGGTAAAGCTTGTGCCGGAAGGTGGGGCCCTTGGCGTCGAAGCAGATAGTGGCGAAGCGCGGTTCGCGGTCCTCGAAAAGTTTGAGCAGCATACGGGTGAAGCCGTAGACGGCGTTGGTCGGCAACCCGCTGGAGGAGGACAGGTGCCGGATGGCGTGAAAAGCGCGGTAGATGTAGGCGCTGCCGTCAATAAGAAAAATGGTTTTTTCGGAACTCATGGCAACTGTCCTGTGTGAAAGTGGCGATGGATGTGCATTGACAGAAAACCCGCCCTGCATTACCCTGATGCCGACCGACTGCCGGGAATTTTCACGCGAGCCCGAAAACAGGAAAGCCCGAAGAAATGAACTCCGAAGCCACTAGGCGCACCTTCGGCCGTCGACGCCGACGCAGTCTCACCGAGTGCCACTGCTGCCGGCAACGCTTTCCCTTCTGCTGGCAGTGCCGGCACTGCGGGTTTTCCATCTGCCAGGATTGTATCCAGGAGAACCTGTGGGGCATGTCCTGCAACGGCATCACCTGGCAGTGCCCGGACTGCGGTGAGCAAAACGGCTTCGGCAACCAGTAGGCCGGCGCCTGCAGGCGCCGCGTACGGGCCTTTGCTCAGGGAGAGGCCTCGGGGCGGTAAGGCTTGCCGCACTCGCGGCAGCGGCCGTCGGGACCGATGACGCCGATGCAGCTCTCGTCGCTGCACAGGGTGCGCTGTTGCCACTCTTCGTCATCGATGACCAGGTCGTCGTCGAGATCCTGCGCTTGCCCGTTCCCGGTTTGCCCGTCTTCGTGTGCTTCGGATGCCTGCGGCGACGACTCGGACGCCGGCGCCTCCCCGGCGCTGTTCGGGGCTTGCGCCGGCGGTGTGAAGCCGGGCCCGGCCGGTTTGCCGCACTCGCGGCAGCGGCCGTCGGGACCGATGACGCCGATGCAGCTCTCGTCACTGCACAGCACGCGTGAATCCCAGTCTTCGTCCGAGGACGGCAGGTCTTCGGACGCCTGTGCCGCGTCTTCCGGTTCACCTGCCTGCACCGGCTCTTCGGGCGCTTCGGCCGGTGGCGTCATAGGCGCTTTTTTCTCCTCACTTTCCATTGCACTTGGCTCCCTTGAATGAATACGCGCCGGGGTATCCCAGGTAGCGTTGCGCCAGGGGGTAGCGGCGCCCATAGCCGAAAGCCTTGGAGGTCACCTTCAGTCCCGGGGCGGCCTGGTAGCGCTTGTACTCGTTGCGGTCCACCTTGGTGACCACCTGTTTAACGATTTCGGGGTCGAAGCCCATGTCCACCAGCTCTGCAGGGCTCTTGAGGTCCTCGATATAGCCCTTGAGGATGGGATCGAGCACCTCGTAGGGCGGCAGGTCATCCTGGTCCGACTGGTCGGGCTTGAGTTCGGCCGAGGGGGGCTTGTCCAGGATACGCTGCGGGATGCGTTCCCCGTCGGCGTTGACGTAGCGCGACAGGTCGTAGACCATGGTCTTGGGCACGTCGGAGATGACCGCCAGCCCGCCGCTCATGTCGCCGTAAAGGGTGCAATAGCCCATGGCCAGCTCGGACTTGTTGCCCGTGGAGAGCACCAGGCTGCCCGTACGGTTGGACAGCGCCATCAGGATGGTGCCCCGGATACGGGCTTGGATGTTCTGTTCGGTAACGCCGGGCGCCAGGCGGTCGAAATCCGGCGAGAGGTATTTCAGAAAGGCTGCGAACATGTCGTCGATGGGGATCACGTCGTAGGCGATCCCCAGGTTTTCGGCCAGCCGGCGGGTATCCTCGTAGTTGTCCTGCGAGGTGTACTGCGAAGGCATGAAGACCGAGGCGACGTTTTCGCGCCCCAGGGCGCTCACGGCGATGCACAGCGTCAGGGCCGAGTCGATGCCGCCGGAAAGGCCCACCACCACCTTTTCGAAACCGCACTTGCGGACGTAGTCGCGGGTGCCCATCACCAGGGCGCGGTAGACCGACTCGGCGTCCGAGGCGCTCACGGGGTGCATCTGGCCCTCGTCGGCGCCGTCTTCGGTATCGAACAGCACGAGGTCCTCCTCGAAGTCCCGGGCTCGGCAGACCATGCGCCCGGCGGGGTCGAAGGCGGCCGACGTGCCGTCGAAGAGCACCGAGTCGTTGCCGCCCACCTGGTTGGCGAACAGCAGGGGCACGCGGTACTTGGCGGCGATGGCCGAGAGCATGCGCTGCCGGAAGTCCTGCTTGCCCAGGTGGTACACGGATGCCGAAATGTTGATCAGCAGCTGCATGCCGTCGCGGGCCAGCAGCTCCACCGGGTCCACGTGGTAGATGCGCTTCTTGAAAACGTCCTTGTCGTTCCAAGCGTCCTCGCAGATGGTCAGGCCCAGGCGCAGGCCCCTGTACTCAAAAACCCGGCTGGACTGTCCACCCTCGAAATAGCGGCTTTCGTCGAAAACATCGTAGGTGGGCAGCAGCCGCTTGTGGACGCGATGCAGTATGCGGCCGTCCTCGAAAAGCACCGCCGTGTTAAACAGCGGCTTTCCCTGGGAGGAGGGGTTGTGCTCCACCACGCCGCAGACGACCCCGATGCCGCGGATGGCGGTGGTCAGGCAGGCCAGGCAGTCCAGGTTGGTGTCCACGAAATCCCGTTTTTCCAGCAGATCGCGGGGCGGGTAGCCGGGGACGGAGAGCTCCGGGAAAACGACCAGCTGGCAGTCCGCCCGGCGGGCGCGGTCTGCCATGGCGATGATCCTGGCGGCGTTGTGCTCGAAATCCCCGATGACGGGGTTGGTCTGAACGATGGCGATTTTCATGGATAGTCCCGTTCCTGGGGTTCCCCCAGGCGTTGACGTTCACTGCCGCGGCCCGCAGGCGATTCTGTCCGCTGCAGCGGAGCCGAAAAATCGGCGCAAGGGTACAATACGACATTTGCGGTTGTCAACAGAGCAAAATTATCCTATTTTAACACTTTACTGCGGTTTCCCTGGTGGTGTTTCCGGGTGGCGGCAGGTCACCCGGAATACGTCGGGGCGCCGTCGAAGCGCCGCCGCCAAAGCGACCGAAAGAGAGGTGCCCGAGCTTGCAAGAATCCCCCCAGCCAATCGACGACAAGAATATTCCGCCGCTGCCGGAAGCCGATGACGCCGACCTTTCCTTCAAGGTCTTCTTCGACTTGATGGCCCGCAAGGTCAATGAAATCCTTCTGGTGTCGAGCCCATACGATGCCTTCATCATGGAAGAAGACGGCCGCCTGGCCGAGCGCATCATCCAGGAGTACCAGGGCCTCAACCTCTCCCGTCCGCCGCGCTTCAACCAGGTGCCCACGGCCGCCGAAGCGCTGGAAGAACTCTCCCACAAACGTTTCGACCTGGCCATCACCATGCCGCGGCTCGACGACATGGACGCCTTCGATTTCGGCTGGGCCGTCAAGAAGCTCTACCCCGAGATGCCGGTCTTTCTGCTGACCCACAACACCAGTTCCATCCTCATGGACCAACTCAACCAAAAGATGCTGGACAACACCTCCATCGACAACATCTTCGTGTGGGGCGGCAACGCGGACCTGCTGCTGGCCCTGGTCAAGAGCGTGGAGGACCGCTGGAACGTGGATGACGACACCCGCCGGGCGGGCGTGCGGGTGGTTATCCTGGTGGAGGATTCGCCTTTCTATTTGTCTTCGCTGCTGCCGCTGCTTTACAAGGAGCTGGTCATCCAGACCCAGGAACTGATCAAGCGTTCGCTCAACGAGGAGCACCGCATCCTGCGCATGCGGGCGCGCCCCAAGGTGCTGGTGGCCGGCACCTTCGAGGAGGCCATGGAACTCTATCGGCGCTTCAAGCCCTACCTGCTGACGGTCATATCGGACGTGCGCTTTCCCAGGGATGGCAACGTGGACCCCAGGGCCGGCTACCGGCTGCTGACCCACATCCACGAGGAGTCGCCGGATCTGCCGCTGCTGATGCTCAGTTCCGAGGAGGAGAACCGCCGCCTGGCCGGCAGGGCCGGGGCTTCTTTCCTGAACAAGAACGAGCCCTCGCTGCACGCCGATATCCGTCTGTTTTTCGAGCAGCGTCTGGGATTCGGCGATTTCGTCTTCCGCATGCCTGACGGCTCCGTGGTAGGCCGGGCCTCGACCCTGCGGGAGATGGAGGAGATCCTGCCGTCGATTCCCGACGAATCGGTTTTTCACCACGCCCTGCACAACGACTTCTCCACTTGGCTGATGGCGCGCAGCGAGATCCGTCTGGCCTCGTACCTGCGGGGTATCCGGGCCACGGATTTTCCCAACCCCGGGGCCATTAAGGCGCACTTGGTGCGCTGTATCCGTGAGCGGCGGCTGCGCCGCCAGAAGGGCATCGTCACCGATTTCAACGCCGAGGATTTCGATCCGGAGACCGAGTTTCTCAAGATCGGCAGGGGTTCCCTGGGGGGCAAGGCCCGCGGACTGGCGTTCATGATGACCCTGCTGCGCGAGAGCACCGCCCTGCAGCAGAAATACCCCGAGGTCACCATCCGAGTCCCCAAAACACTGGTGATCTCCACCGAGGGCTTCGACGCCTTTATTTCCGAGAACGGGTTCGAGGATTTCGCCGAGACCACGCTCAGCGATGACGAGATCATGCGGACTTTCGTGGAGGGCCGTTTTCCCGATTGGCTGCGCAGCGACCTGGAGCTCTACCTGTCCCACGTGTCCCACCCCCTGGCGGTGCGCTCATCCAGTCTGCTGGAGGACGCTCAGTTTCGCCCCTTTGCCGGCATGTACCGCACCTACATGCTGCCCAACACCCACCCGGAGCTGGAGGTGCGCCTGGAGCGGCTCATCCGGGCGGTCAAACTGGTCTACGCCTCGACCTACCTGGAGGTGCCGCGCGTGTACGCCAAATCCACCGGACAGGGGATCCGGGAGGAGAAGATGGCCGTCATTGTCCAGCAGTTGACCGGCAGCCGGCACGAAGACTACTTTTACCCGGCTTTTTCCGGCGTGGCGCAGTCCTACAACTTCTACCCCATTTCGTACATGAAGCCGGAAGAGGGCGTGGCCCACGTGGCCCTGGGCCTGGGAAAGACCGTGGTGGAGGGGCTGACGGCGCTTCGCTTCTCCCCCAAGTACCCCCAGTTTCTGCCCCAGTTTTCCAGTGTCGATGACATCCTCAAAAACGCCCAGCGTTTCTTTTTCGCCCTGAAAATGACGGTGGATCCCGGCGAGGACGAATTCGGCCGCGACGGCATGTTGGTCCGGCTGGACGTGGACGATTGCAGCCACCACCCGCCGGTGCGGCAGCTCTCCAGTACGTATAACCCCCAGGATCACCGCCTGCGGGACACGGCCATCCCCGGCGGCCACCTGGTGCTGACTTTCGCCAGTGTGCTGAAGTACAACGCCTTTCCGTTGCCGGAGATCCTGACAGACATCCTGGATAAGGGGCGCTGGGGCATGGGCGGGCCCGTGGAGATCGAGTTTGCCGTGGATTTCGCCTACGGCGACCGCTCGCAGCCGGAATTCGCTCTGCTGCAGATACGGCCCATGGCGCTGAGCCGGCAGATCCAGGAGGTGAACATTGGGCGTGCGGATATCGAGCGGGCCGTCTGCTACTCGCGCCAGGCCATGGGAAGCAGCCAGGAGGACCGCATTACCGACATCGTCTACGTCAAGCCCGAGGTTTTCGACCCGGGGCGTACGGTGGAGATCGCCCGCCAGATTGGCGAGATCAACCGCCGAATCACCGCGCACAAGCGGCGTTACATGCTGATCGGGCCCGGACGGTGGGGGTCTGCCGACCGCTGGCTGGGCATCCCGGTGGTCTGGAACGACATCTCCGGCGTGTGTGCCATCGTGGAGACGGAAACCGAGAACCTCAAGGCCGATCCCTCCCAGGGTTCCCACTTTTTCCACAACATTACATCATTGGGAATCGCCTACCTGACGGTGCCCGAAGACGGCACCAACTTCATCGACTGGCAGTGGCTGGCGTCGTTGCCGGTGGAAAACCACACCGCGTTCGTGGCCCACGTGCGCTGCCCGGAGGGCGTTGTGCTGAAGATCGACGCGCGCAGTGGACAGGCGGTGCTGCTGCCGCCGGAGGAAACGCAGGCCCCCTGAAGGGCGGCTGGCGGCTCAGGAAGTCCCCTTTCGTACCCGTACGGCCTCGATGGCGATGGTGGGATCCCGCGTAATGTTAAAGATGAATCCCTTTTCACGGCATATCTTCAGCCGGTCGCCCACCTGCCAGTACTTGACGACCAGCGGACGCAGCGCTTCGCCGATCTGGTAGACCCAGTTGGCGTTGGTGGTGATCAGGGATCCGTTGACAGTCTTTTTTTTCAGGAAGCGCTCGTAGCAGGGCCCCAAGTAGCGGTCGATGTCCTCGGGTGTAAGCTGGTTGCGGGGGGGCGCCGCTTCGGGTGCCGCCGCGGCGGTTTTGGGAGGCGCCGGCGCTGTTTCCGGTTTGGCCGCCGGGGTGCTTTCGGCGGCCGGTTCGGGAGCGGGCGCCGCCGGCGCGGTGCGCTCCGGAGCGGCTTGAATCACGCGAATATTCTTGATGTTTTCGGGACGCTGATTGGAAAAGTGCTGAATACCGTTTTCGTCGGTCCAGTTGTACAGTTCACCGCCCCACAGGGAAGCGGGGATCAGCAGGCAAAGGGCGAAGATCAGCGCATTGGCAACTCTCATGGCATCCTCCAGGGTTTCGGGTCAAAATGCGTCGCCACGGTCCTGCCGGGCGGGCCTCAAAATGGTAACAGATTGTCGTTCTCGTCGAACGCCGGCTCCGCTGGCGGACTGACCGCCGCCAGATACGGACGCCGGGCCAGCTCTTGCGTATAGGCTTCGGAAACCTGCACTTCCGCCAGATCCAGCGTGTGGCGGATGCGCATCACCCGGGCCATGGCAGGGGCGATGTAGCCCACCGTGCCCAGAGCCGCCTCAATGGCCCCGCGATCCGAGTCGAAGTGCAGGGGGATGGCACCCGCCCGCGGGTTGTTGCCCGTCAGGCAGTTGATGCGCGTTGTTTGGTAGTCGATTTCGTCCACCAGGCGGCGGTGGGTGTAGTCGGCGAACCCCATGCCGGTGGCGTTGCCGTGGGTTCCGGGCGTCAGGCCGCGCACGTAGATGCGAGTGATGCGCGGGCCCTGACCGGGGGCCGCCGGGTTGCGGCCGACCACGTTGGTGTCCAGGCCCGTTCCACTGATGTCCTTGCCGATGGCGTCGATGATCAGCAGGTCAGCCCGGGAAAAGGGCAGGCGCGGCATCCACTCCCGCGCCTTGGCCAGCAGTGCGGGCTCCGACGAGGCAAAATCCTCAGGCCACAGGGCGCGGATGAGCCCGGTGGCGTCGTCGGGCGTCTCCACGATGGCCAGCCCCAGCAGGATGGGGCACTTTTCGAGGATGACGCCGGCGATGGACTTGATCATGTGATCGAATCCGTACCGTACGAAGGTCTTGTGGTAGAGGGCGGCGCCGCGGTGTTTGCCCAGGCCGATGACCATCATCTTGTGCAGCCCGCTTTCCACCTCGCCACTGAAATCCGTATGCGGCTTGATGCGCCCCACCACCGCGATGTGGTCGGCCGCAAGGGCGTGGCGATCCACGAAAACCGGAATGTCCTCCGGTGTACGGCCGATTTGCGCCACATCCATGGATGATTTGATGGGGACTCCCATGGTCTGCTCAGTGATGCCGAAACCCTCCACGATGGAACGCTGGCCTTCGGCCGTCCCGCCGCCGTGGCTGCCCATGGCTGGAATGATGAAGGGTCGGGTGCCGCAGGCCCTGAGTTCTGCGACGAGTTCGCCCGTGATGGCGGCGATGTTGGCGATGCCCCGGCTGCCGACGGTCACGGCCACCGTGTCGCCGGCACAGAGGCGGTCGCGCAGGGGCAGGCGTCGAAGCTGCGAACGCACCTCCAGGGCGGGATCGGCCAGCGCCGGGACGCGGGGGGTCTGCCGGATGGTCTGCATGCGGGGCAGGTTCATGAACGTCACCTGTTCTGGAAAAGTCGGTTTACCGGAGCCGCTTCGGTCAATCACGTCCTTCATAGCTTAGCGGCCTCCCGTCCGGGTGTCAACTGCCGCCCGGCGTATCCGCAGGGCAATCGCAAGCCGCCATTGGCACGGTTGCTGCGGGGGGCGTCGTCTGCGCCGGGCCCCGCGGCCGTCTATTTTTCTTTTTGCTTGACAATTTCGGGGCAGGTTTCCTAACATTGTGGTCTGACCAGCAGACCAGCGCCAGGAGGCCCCGTGAACCTCAAACCCATCGCCAAATCCCGCCTATCGGAGGTCGCCATGCAGCAGATCAAGGCGCTGGTGGCCAGTGAAGGAATGGGCCCCGGCGATCGGCTGCCCACCGAGCGCGAACTGGTGGAGAAGCTGGCCATCAGCCGTTCTTCCGTACGCGAGGCCCTGCGCATGCTCGAGATCATGGGTATTGTGGAGGTCAAGCCGGGCCGGGGCGCTTTCATCAAGGACCCTGGCGGTGACCTGGCCGTACCCTTGGCCTCTTGGGTCACCCTGAACCGTACAACCCTGTTCAAGTATTTCGAGGTGCGCATGGTGCTGGAGCCGGGCTGCGCCGCTCTGGCGGCCCGCAACGCCACTGCCGACGACATCGCGCAGCTCAAATCCAGGCTGGCAGAATTCGCCGCCAGCCAGGCATGCGGCGACATCGTGGGCTGCATCGAGGCCGACATGGGGTTTCACGCCCTCATCGGATCGGCCACCGGCAACAACATCCTGCGGGAACTGATCGACAACATCGGCGGCATGCTGCTGGACAGTTGGAAAGCGGCCCTGAGGGATGAAAACCGCGCCCGCCAGTCCGTACGCGAACACCGCGAAATATGCGAAGCCATCGCCGCTCGTGATGAGGCCGCGGCCCGTCGGTTCATGGAGCGCCACCTGGAAAATGCACTGGAAACCCTGAGAAAATTGCGTTTGAAAAACCTTGACCCCGTTTGAGGGGGGCAGGCGTCGCTGTTTTGTCCGCCCGGCCCGCCCACGTGCCGGCCGGCAACTGGTAACCACCGGAAAACAGGAAGGGAGGACTTGCATCATGAAAAAAGAACGCCAGGACATGACCAGACGAGACTTCATCAAGACCACGGGCACCGGGCTGGCCGGTGCGGCTGTTTTGGCAAGCCCCTTCGGGCCCCTTGCCGGCCGGGCGTTCGCCGAGGTGGCGCCCCCCAAGCTGGCCCTTGAAAAGAACCCCGTGGTGAAGGTGCTGCGCTGGAGCGTCTTCATCGGCACCGACAAAGAGTACTGGGAGAAGAACTGCCGCAAGTGGGAAAAGGTCACCGGCGGCAAGGTGATCAACGAGTACATCTCCTGGGAGGACGTGCGCCCCAAGGCCGCTATGTCGGCCGCCGTGGGGGGTGGCCCCGACATCGTGCTGGGGTGGCATGACGATCCCTGGCTTTACCCGGACAAGCTCCTGGACGTGACCGACATCTGCACCTACCTGGGAAAGAAGTACGGCGGCTGGGAAGACGTCTGCGTCAGGTACGGCAGCAAGGACGGCAAGTGGATCGCCGTTCCGATGGGCGGCCCCGGTCAGGAGATCGTCTACCGCAAAAGCTGGCTAAACGAGGCGGGTTACGACGAGTTTCCCAAGACCAACGAGGAGTTCATCAAGTGCTGCAAGAAACTCAAGGAGAAGGGCCACCCGGTGGGCTTCGCGCTGGGGCACGCCGTGGGCGACGGCAACAACTGGGCGCACTCCTGGCTGTGGTCCTGGGGGGCCAAGACCGTCAACAAGGACGGTTCCGTGGCCATTAACAGCCCCGAGACGCGCAACGCCATGGAAGGCATGAAGGAAATTTACAGCGCCATGATCCCCGGCTGCGCCTCCTGGCTGGACGCCCACAACAACAAGGCCTTCCTGGCCAACCAGATCTCCGTCACCAACAACGGCATCAGCATCTATTACGCGGCCAAGAAGAAGTTTCCGGACATCGCCAAGGACACCTACCACTCCAACTTCCCCATCGGGCCCGTGGGACACCCGGCGGAACTGCACCTGTTCAACCAGGCCTTCATCTTCAAATACAGCCAGGTGCCCAACGCCGCCAAGCACTTCCTCATGTTCATGCTCGAAAAGGACCAGTGCGCGCCCTGGATCAATGCCATGGAGGGCTATGTGACACCGGGGCTCAAGGCCTACCGGAAGCTGCCCATCTGGACGGCCGACCCCAAAAACACGCCTTACCGCGACTGCATCAAGAACATGCTCTGGAACGGCTACGAAGGTCCCATCGGGCCGGCCTCGGCCGAAGTCATGGCGGAGTATGTGGTGGTCGACATGTTCGCCAACTACTGCGCCCGCAATGTTTCCATGGACAAGGCCATCGCACAGGCGGAGAAGGCCATCGCCCGGGCCTACAAGAAGTAGGACCGTTTCGACAAAACCGCGGGGAGCCGGCCCCTGGCCGGTTTCCCCCCTTTTCTGCAGCCGAAAAAAGTGGTGAGGGACGTGGAATCTGAGAGCATCTACGATCGTCCGCCGGGCATGCGCCAGCGGTTTTCGAGGGCCCTGGAAAATCCCACCGTGCTGGGACTGCTTTTCGTGGCGCCGGCGGAACTGCTGCTGCTGGTCTTTCTGGCCTACCCGTTCGTGTTGGGCATATGGCTGGGGTTTACCGACACCATCGTCGGCCGCCAGGGGCACTACATCGGATGGCAGAACTACATCGACCTGGTCAACGACACCCAGTTCTGGCTGACGGCGTTCAACACTTTCTTCTACACCGTTATCGCCGTCATCCTGAAGGCGGTGCTGGGCATCGGCCTGGCGGTGGTGCTCAACCGCGATTTCAAGGCCAAGGGACTGGTGCGGGCCATCGTGCTGCTACCCTGGATCATCCCCACGGCCCTGAGCGCCCTGTGCTTCTGGTGGCTCTACGACGCCACCTTCAGCGGCATCTCCTGGGCGCTGGTCAGGCTGGGGATCATCGACCACTACATCAATTTCCTGGGCGATCCCTGGAACGCGCGCTGGTCCCTGATCGCGGCCAACGTATGGCGCGGTGTGCCCTTTTTCACCATCGGCCTGCTGGCCGGGCTGCAGACCATCAGCCCGGACCTGTACGAAGCCGCCGACATTGACGGCGCCGGGTCCTGGAAGAAATTCCGGCGCATCACCCTGCCGCTGCTGACGCCGCTGCTGACGGTGGTGACCGTTTTTTCCACCATCTGGACCTTCGCCGACTTCCAGTTGGTCTGGATCATCACTAAGGGCGGGCCGGCCGGCGCGACGCACATTTTCGGAACGCTTTCCTACGAGCGCGCCATGCAGGGCGGACACTTCGGCATGGGGGCGGCCATCTCCAATTTCATGCTGCCTGTGCTGGTGATCTGCGTGCTGATTGCCTTCATGTTCCTGAAGAAGGAGGATTGACCAGATGGCCATCGAACGTTCCGGGAGCAAGCTCTTCAAGTTCTACCTGCCGCTGGTGATGTACCTGGTCTTCCTGCTGTTTCCGTTCTACTGGATGGTGAACACCGTCTTCAAGTCGGACAAAGAGCTCTATGACATGAGCCTCAATCCTTTCTACATCCACCATCCCACGGTGCACAACATCGTGCGCCTGTTCACAGAAACCATTTTCCTGAGGTGGATGGCCAACACTTTTTTCGTGGCCATCCTGGCCACCCTGATTTCGCTGGCTGCCAGCCTGCTGGCGGCCTACGCCATCCAGCGGCTGCGTTTCAAAACATCCGGTCCCACGGGGGTGGCCATCTTCCTGGCCTACCTGATCCCCCAGACCATCCTGTTTATCCCGCTGGCCAGCATCATCTTCAAGCTGAAGCTGTGGGATTCCCTGTGGGCGCTGGTGCTGACCTATCCCACCTTCCTGGTGCCCTTCTGCACCTGGCTGCTGATGGGATACTTCAAGTCGATCCCCAAGGAAATGGAGGAGTGCGCCATGATCGACGGCGCCAGCCGTATCCGGATCTTCTGGAAGATCATTTTGCCTCTGTGCCTTCCGGGGGTCCTCTCGGCCGGCATCTTCTGCTTCACGCTGTCGTGGAACGAGTACCTCTATGCACTGGCTTTCATCTCCAGTTCGGCCAAGAAGACGGTGCCCATCGGCCTGGTCACCGAACTGGTGCGCGGCGATATCTACCACTGGGGCTCGCTGATGGCCGGGGCGCTGTGCGCCTCGGTACCCGTGGCCCTGGTCTATTCGTTTTTCGTGGAACAATACGTGGCCGGCATGACCGGCGCCCTGAAGGAGTAACGTCCCTATGGCAGAAGTGCGTCTGGAAAACGTGTGCAAACACTACGACAAGGTCGTGGCGGTGGACAATTTCAACCTCTCCATCCAGGACAAGGAGTTCGTGGTGCTGGTGGGGCCCTCAGGATGCGGCAAGACGACCACCCTGCGTATGATCGCCGGGCTGGAGACCATCACCAGCGGCAGGATTTTCATCGGCGACCGCCTCATCAACGACCTGCCGGCCAAGGAGCGCAACATTGCCATGGTGTTCCAGAACTACGCCCTCTACCCCCACATGACCGTGCGCGACAACATCGCCTTTTCGCTGGAGATGCGCAAACGGCCCAAGGAGGAGATCGAGCAGCGCGTACGCGAGGCGGCCGACATCCTGGGCATCGAGCACCTGCTGGACCGCAAGCCCAAGCAGCTTTCCGGCGGACAGCGCCAGCGCGTGGCGGTGGGCCGGGCCATCGTCCGCAAACCCGAAGTCTTTCTCTTCGACGAACCCCTGTCCAACCTGGACGCCAAGCTGCGCGTGCAGACCCGCCTGGAGCTCAAGAAGCTGCACGAGCGCCTGGCCACCACGGCCGTTTATGTCACCCACGACCAGGTGGAGGCCATGACCATGGGTGACCGCATTGTGGTCATGAAGGACGGCCTCATTCAGCAGGTGGGATCTCCCATGGAACTGTACAACACGCCGGCCAACCGCTTCGTGGCCGGGTTCATCGGCAGCCCCGCCATGAATTTTTTCGAGGCTGAACTGGCCGGTGGTACCGACGGCCTGTGCCTTCAGAGCGGGGAAGTGCGTCTGGACCTGCTGCCCGAGCAGTGCCGCCGACTGGAACGCTACGGGCGCAAACGCATTCTGGTGGGCATCCGGCCGGAGGATTTCAGGCCCTGTGAGCGTCACGAACAGGGCCAGACCATATCCGGGGAGGTGGAGGTGGTCGAGCCGGTGGGCAACGAGACCTACGTCAACTTCCGGGCCGGCGAGCTCAACCTGATCGCCGCGGTGGGCCGCAAGACCATCGTGCAGGCCCACACCCGCATGGTGCTGCAGCCGGCCATGGAGCACCTGCACCTTTTCGACATCGACAGCGGAAAATCCATCTCGAAATGAATCCCGAACACGACCGGGTCCTGCGGCTGGACGAGACCGACAATGTCGTTGTGGCCCTCCGCGACCTGGCCCCGGGAACGCCGGCAGATGGTCAGGTGCGCTGCCGCCAGAGGATTCCCGCAGGCCACAAAGTGGCCGTGGCCGCCATGGATCCCGGAGACGCGGTCGTCAAGTATGGTCAGCCGATCGGCGTGGCCACCCGTGCGGTGCGGCCCGGTGATCACGTGCACACCCACAACCTGGCGCTTCCCGGGAAAAGCCACCGCATGCCCCTGCCACCGACGCCCTCCACAGACACCGTGACCGCGGCCGGCCTTCCCGATACCTTCGACGGTTTCGTGCGCCCCGACGGCCGTGTGGGCACGCGCAACTACATCGGTGTGCTGGCCACCGTCAACTGCTCCGCGTCGGTGGTGCGCATGATCGCCGACGCCTTCGGACCCGAAGAGCTGGCCGCTTTCCCCGGCGTGGACGGCGTGGTGGCGCTGCACTACGGCGGCGGGTGCGGTATGGCGGGCAGCGGGGAAGGGTATGAATCGCTGCGCCGCGTGCTGGCCGGTTACCTGAAAAATCCCAATTTCTACACCGTTCTGCTGGTGGGGTTGGGGTGCGAGGTCATGCAGGTGCAGGCGGTCTCGCAGGCCTTGCCTGATCGCGCGGGCGCTTTGTTGGGAACCCTGACCATCCAGCAGTGCGGCGGTGTCGAGGCCACCGTGTCGCGCGCCTGCGCCCGTATTCGCGAAATCCTGCCGGCAGCCGACGGTGTGCGGCGGCAGGCGGTGCCGGCTGCGCGCCTCTGCCTGGGGCTGCAGTGCGGCGGGTCGGATGCCTGGTCGGGTGTCACCGCCAACCCGGCCCTGGGGGCCGCCGTGGATCTGCTGGTGTCCTGCGGCGGCACGGCCATACTGGGCGAAACACCGGAGATTTACGGCGCCGAACACCTGCTGGCCGGCCGGGCGGTGCGCCCGGAAGTGGCCGCCCGGCTCATGGCGCGCATCCGCTGGTGGGAGGCGTACACCGAGACCTGGGGCGGCAGCATGGACAACAACCCCTCGCCGGGCAACAAGGCCGGTGGACTGACCACCATCTGGGAAAAGTCTCTGGGTGCCGCGGCCAAGGGCGGCCGCAGCCCCCTGGCGGCGGTCTACGGCTATGCCGAGCAGGTGACGCAGCCGGGCCTGGTTTTCATGGACACGCCCGGTTACGACCCCGTATCGGTTACCGGCATGCTGGCCGGCGGCGCCACCCTGGTGGCGTTCACCACGGGCTGCGGCTCGGTGTTCGGCGCCAAGCCGGCGCCGGTGCTCAAGCTGGCCACCAACACTGCCATGTACCGCCGCATGCGAAGGGACATGGACATCGACTGCGGGGGCATCCTGGAGGGGCAAGCCACGGTGGCGCAGATGGGCCGCCGCATCTTCAACGCCATCCTGGAGACGGCCTCGGGAAGCAAAACCTGCAGCGAGCGCGTCGGCATGGGGGACCTCGAAATGGTTCCCTGGCAGCTGGGGGCGGTGATGTGAACGTCCTGGCCGTGGACATCGGCAGCACCTCGGTGCGCGGCGGCCTGTACGACGGGCAGGGCCGGCGACAGCGGGCGGGGGCCTCGGCGCCTACCGGCATCCGCACCGCCGGCGACGGCACCAGCGAGGTCGATGCCGACGAGCTGCGGGAGAAATGCTGGCGGATCATCGACCGCGTACTGCAGGCGGCGGAAGCACGCACGGCAGACATCGCCGCCGTGGCGGTGTGCACCTTTGCCGGGAATATTCTGGGCATCGACGCCACGGGGAAGGCGGTCACGCCCCTGCTGACGTATGCCGACAGCCGGGCCCAGGAAGATGCCCGGCAACTGGCCCGCGAGGTCGACGAAACGGCCGTGCACCGGCGCACCGGCTGCTACCTGCACGCCAGTTACCTCCCGGCCCGCCTGCGATGGATGGCGCGCACCCGGCCGCGCCTGTTTTCACGGGTCGACCGCTGGGTGACCATCGGCGAATACCTGGAGATGGCGCTTTTCGGTGAGACGGCGGTTTCCACCTGCCTGGCTTCCTGGAACGGCATGCTGGACCGCGCCCGCCTGTGTTGGGATGAAGAACTGCTCTCCCGCCTGCCCATCGACATTTCGCAGCTCTCCCCGCTGACGGACGTCTCGATACCGCACAGGGGACTGCGCCCGCCTTTCGCCGACCGCTGGCCGGCGCTTTCGCAGGTCCCCTGGTTTCCGGCCATGGGGGACGGCGCGGCAGCCGCCGTTGGCAGCGGGTGCCTGGATGCCGGCCGCGTGGCCATCACCATCGGAACCGCTTCCGCCGTGCGCGCGGTGGTGACCGATGCGGTGAAGGAGCCGCCCGATGGCCTGTGGTGTTACGTGGTGGATGAAAAGCGGTCTCTGGTGGGCGGGGCCCTGAACGAGGGTGGGTCGGTGTTCGCCTGGCTGCGCGGGCTGATGGCGATGCCGCCCGATGCGGAGATGGAGCGGCGCCTGGCCGCCATGGCACCCGACGACCACGGGCTGACGCTGTTGCCCTTTCTGGAAGGGGAACGCAGCCCGGGGTGGGCCGGCGGGGCGCGGGGGGTGATCTACGGCCTTTCCAGTGCCACCACATCCCTGGAGATCATGCGGGCGGCCCTGGAAGCGGTGGCCTGCCGCCTGTACCTGGTGTGGTCGGCCCTGCGCCCGCATTTGGCGAATGATCACGAGATTATCGCCGGCGGCGGTGCCGTTCAGGCTTCACCGCTGTGGCTGCAGATCCTGGCCGATGCGCTGGGACGGCCGGTGCACCTGTATCGGGAACGGGAGGTGTCGAGCCGTGGGGCAGCCCTGCTGGCCGCCGCGGCCCTGGGCCGACCGCTGCGGCCGCAATGCCTGTCCTGCCTGCCCGTCCGCAGCGTGCGGCCGGACCTGCGGCATCACGCCCGCTACAGGCGTGCCGTCGAGCGCCAGCAGGCCCTTTACCGGGCGCTGATCAAAGACCGGCAGCCCGTCGTGGCACAGGACTAGTTGTCCGGCATGTAGACGGTCTCGTACAGACTCTCCAGTTTGTGCAGGTGCTCCTCGGCCTCCTGGGACAGGCGCCGGAACATGCCTTCCATGGGGGCCCCGCCGCACTGGTCCGCCATCTTCTTGAAAAAGTCCACCAGCCGCTTTTTGTCGTGGATGGCGTATATCATAATGTCCTGGTCAGTGGCGTTGTCCTCCAACTGCCGGTCTTCGAGCATGACGGTCAGCTGGAGGCTGGGCCCCGGGTCGTAACCCGTTTCCTGCAGGGCCACCGTTTCTTCGAAAAAGGCTTTCTCCAGGGTGTACTTGTGCTCCAGCGCCTCCAGGGCGATTTCCTTGATCAGTTTACGGGCCGAACGGTTTTTGAGGCGCGGATAGGCCTCCTTGTAGCTCTCGAAACTCTTGGTAGCCATCTCCAGGGCTTTGGCAAGCCCGGCTTCCCGCGTGTAACATACTTCTTCCATTTCCGAACCCATGTATTCCTCCTTGTCAGTAGTGATAGCGATGAGCGGTGCTTCCGCGGCCTTCCGATGGTATTTCCTATCAATATAGGGATCATTTCGCCGTGATCAATAAAAAAAACACACCGGAGCTCCGAACATCGTCGGGCAGATCCGGCAAGCGCGCCCGCGCTTGCCGAAACCGGCTTGTGCGGGTGATTTCGGCAGGTGTTGACAGGATTGGCGGCGACCGCCTATGATGGATCGCATACGAATCGGAATGCGTCCACCCAAAACGGCCGTCACGGCTTGCCTTCCGCGTTTTGGGAGCCGTGGGGAGGCGGGTGTTCGTATTTCTCTTCCAGTCATCGGAGCCGCCAATGCCGGGTGGAGGTAAATGCACAGGCAGGAAATGAATCCATGAGAGGCTACGTGCAGGTATATACGGGCAATGGCAAGGGCAAAACGACAGCGGCCCTCGGGTTGGCGATTCGTGCGGCCGGTGCCGGCCTGAGAGTCTTCATCGCGCAGTTCATCAAGATGGGGGATTACAGCGAAATAAAGGCGTTGAAACGTTTTTCGGATCTGATCACAGTGGAGCAGTTCGGGCTGGGCCGGTTCACCAACGGCAAGCCCAGGCCGGAAGACATCCAGGCTGCCCAGCGTGGGCTTGAGCGCATAAAGGAAGTCATGTCTTCCGGGAAATACAGCCTGGTCATCCTCGAGGAAGCCAACGTGGCCGCCAAATACGGCATGCTTGCCGTGCAGGACCTGCTGGGGCTGATCATCAACAAGCCCGACAATCTTGAACTGGTGATTACGGGCCGTTATGCGTCAGCACGCATCATTGAGAACGCGGACCTGGTGACCGAAATGTGCGATATCAAGCACTATTACCGCAAGGGAGTACGCGCCAGGGTAGGAATCGAGAAATGAGTCATCCCGTATCGGACCTGCAGCCGAGAGCGTCCTCGATGGCCTCTTCGAGTTCGAAGCGCGGCGGAATGGCATCGAAGTAGAGTTCGCCGTCGATGAAGAGGGATGGAACCGGTGCCAGGCGCACGTGGCGGTGAACGGCATCCCTGCCGAAAAGCGAATAGGACAGCTCGAGAAACCGCTGTTTGCCCTTGCCGATCATGAAATCCACCCGCCGGTATTCGACCTGGCCGGAATATTTCGGGATGACCTGCCGCACGGTTTCATCCATGTAGTAGCAGGGCAGGCAGTAGTCGGCTTTGTACATGACTTCAATGAGAATTTTCTTTTGAGACGTCATGAGGATTCCGTCGGTGGTTGAGGGATCGCCAAATCGATCAAAGCGCGGCATTTCCAAGTGTTGTCGGCATAAGACGCCTGATTTTTAATAGATTAAGTATACATTGAATTCCTGATTGTTGCAACCCAAAGTCCAATGCCCGTGGATTTCGGGACAGGGAAGGGCACCTATGAACGACACAGGCCTGTGTTCGGGTTCGGACTATTGGCTTCCCCTGTCGGCGGCCGGAGGAAGTGACCGCGGTCCTGCCGGTTTCGGTGAGCAGGTCAGCGATTTCCTTCGCCGCCACGGCCGCCGTCCGCGTGTGCTGGTGGCCGACCTGGATGCCGGCTACAGCGAGGATGCCGTCCGGGGCGTGAGTTCCTGCCTGGCGGACATGGGGTTTGACGTGGATCTCGCGCCCGGCGGCATCTCCGCCCGGGATGCCGTCGAAATGGCGGTGGAAAACGGCGATCATTTCATTTTGGTAATGCCGTGCGTCCAGGGGAAAACAGATCCCGCACAGGGGGAAGACCGGCGGTTCGAAGGGGTGAAAGTGGAGGATGTTCAGTTGGTGAACATCGAGGCCGCCGCGTTTCGGGATCTGTACCGTTCCTCCCAGGCGCCCGAGGTGCGGGATGCGCTGGCGGACCGGCTGGCGCAGGCCTTTGCTCCCCGGCTTTCACGGCTGCCGGCGAAGGTCCTTTCCGAAAAGTGCTACGTCGAAGGCCTGCTCGCCGGCAACCGGCGTGTCCTTTCCCAGGTGATTACACTGCTGGAGAGCCGCCTGCCCGAGCATCGCGAGAAGGCCGAAGAGGTTGTCAGGAGGATACTCCCGAACACCGGAAAAGCGCTTCGTATCGGTATATCGGGAGTCCCGGGGGTGGGAAAAAGTACTTTCATTGAGCGATTCGCCGCTAAACTGGTCGATGGCGGCCACCGTGTGGCCGTGCTGGCCGTCGATCCCAGCAGCACCAAGAGCGGCGGCAGCATTATGGGAGACAAGACCCGCATGTCCGGCCTCTGCCGTCGGCCCGAAGTGTTTATTCGCCCTTCGCCCTCCGGGGGCGCCCTGGGAGGGGTCGCCACCCGAACGCGCGAGAGCATGACGGTGTGCGAGGCCGCCGGTTTCGACGTTGTCATCGTGGAAACCGTGGGGGTGGGTCAGTCGGAGACGGCGGTAGCCTCCATGGTGGACTTTTTCCTGGTGCTGATGCTCGCGGGCGCGGGCGACGAAATCCAGGGAATCAAAAAGGGAATCCTGGAGCTGGCCGATGCCGTGGCCGTCAATAAGGCCGACGGCGACAACCTGGAGCGGGCCGAAGAGGCCCGCAAGGATTATGAATCCGCGTTGGGCCTGCTATTGCCTCCCTACCGTGCCTGGCGACCGGTGGTGCTGACATGCAGCGCCAAAACCGGGGCGGGGCTGGACGAGATATGGGAGACCATCTGCCGGCATCGCACGGCGCTGCTGGCCAGCGGAGAACTGGGCGCGAAAAAAAGGAAGCAGGCGGTGGCCTGGATGTGGGATCTGGTGGCCGAGGGGTTGCGGGAGCGCTTTTACCGCCACCCCACGGTTGGCGAACGGCTCAGGGAAATGGCCGGGGAAGTGGCCGCCGGAAGATGCCTGCCCACCGAGGCCGCCCTGAAACTGCTTGCCTTGGCGGAGAAGTAAGCGCCGCAGTTTCGGTTGCCCATCAGGTTTTGTCATCCTCCTTCCGGCTCGTTTCGTATCGGCTCCACAGCTGGGCATCCCGGTAGCCGAAGAGGGTGGCCGCATCCATGTCGGCGGCGGCGCTTCGGTAACGGCCGAGCATGTACTGGCAGGCGCCCCGGCAGAAGTATGCCGCGGCGTATTCGCGGTCGGCATCGATGGCGAGGCTGCAGGCCTCAAGGGCCTCTCTGTATTTGCCGGCCTGCATCAGCCGGCGGGCCCGGCGGTACCATTGGCGGGCGTCGCTTTTTCCTTCAGCGGGAGTGGACATGGGGCCCTTTTTCATCCCGGGCCGGGCCGAAAGCGGTCTCCCGGGTGTTCAGTTGTTTCATTTTTCCTCGCAAATACGCATCAGATGCGCGCGCAGTTCCTCGGCCGCGGGCGTCCGGTCGAAAACCAGTTCATCCTCCACGAGGATGGCGGGCACCGGAGCAGGCCGTCCCAGGCGGCGCGAGATGTCGGCATAACGCATGGCCCCGGACAAGTCTTTGGTGTAGACGATATCGACCCGCACCTTCTCACCAAACTCGGGAACTACGGATTCGACCACCCGGGCCATATAAACGCAGGGAATTCAGTGCTGCCCCTCGTGCAGCACGGTCACTCGAACGGGGTCCATTTTCACCTCTGGTTCAGATACGCCATCACGTGGCTGGCGGCGCGGGCGCCGTCGGCGCAGGCCGTCAGGACCTGGTAGAGGTCCGTGTCGCGTACGTCTCCGGCTGCGAAGAGCCCTGCGAAGGAGGTCATCAAGCGCCCGCCGGTAATCAGATAGCCCTCGGCGTTCCTGTCGACCGCCATGTCCAGATAATCCGTGTTGGGCTGCCAGCCAACGGCCAGGAAAACGCCGTCCACGGGTATTTCCTCCGCCGAACCGTCGGCACGCGTCACCAGCACGGCCTCTACCTGCCCGGAACCCCGCAGCCCGGTAACGGTCGTGCTTTCCATGGTGGTGATGTTATCACGCGCGTCCACCTGGGAACGGTGGGCGGCATCCACGGGCATTGACGGCAGGCGGCAGATCATGATGACTTCCCGCGCCACCCTGGCGATCGTCAGGGCGTGCTGGGCGGCGGCGTTGGTCCCGCCCACGACTGCGAGCACGGCATTCTTGTCGCGGTAAAGCGGACCGTCGCACACCGAGCAGAAGTGGACACCCCGGAGGTCCGTGCCAATGCCCGGCAGCAGTTTCGGTGTTCGGCCGGTGGCGGCGATGGCGGCCGGTGACCGGTATGTGCTTCCGTTGACGTCGATCCCCCGGAAAAGTCCCTCCCGGAAGGAGAGGCGTTGCAGTCGTGCCATGGGGAAGAAAGCGCCCTCCTGCTGGGCCTGGGCAAACGCCAGCGTCCCGAATTGCGTGCCCGACACATCCCCCACCAGGCCGGGAAAATTGGTCAGGGCTTCGATCATGTAGACACTGCCGCCGGGCACGTCACCGAAGACCACCGTTTTCAATCCCAATCGCTGGGCGAAGACGGCGGCCGTAATGCCTGCTGGTCCCATGCCGGCGACCATGAGGTCATAGCGGCTTTCATCCATTGGAAACATCCCTCCCCGGTTGTCGCCGGATTGGCGATGGAGGGCCCATCCCGGAGCGGCGGCGGTTATTGCTTGGGTTTTTTGACCACCACCAGCAGCATCTTGAAGGGGGTCACCGCCTGGACGGAGTGGGGAATGTCTGCCGGCATCACCACCACCTGTCCGGTTTTGGCGGGCACCTCCTTGCCGCCGATGGTCAGCAGCACCTCACCGTCGAGCACCTGCACCAGGGCATCGCCGGGTGCCGCGTGCGTGCTCAGCCCCTCGCCCTGGTCGAAGGCGAACAGCGTCACGCTGACGGCGTCGTTCTGGGCCAGGGTACGGCTGACCACGCGCCCCTGCTCATAGTTGACCAGGTCCACGAGCGTGTGGGCTTCTGAAAAGGGGATATTCTTGATCAACGGCATCTTGTCCATAACTTGCATCACGCGTCTCCCTGTTGCGGCTGAAAGGGCTGGTAAACCCCCCGGTTGATCCAAGGGCCGTCCCTGACGACGGCTTCAATGTCATCCATGACCGGCGGCGGTGCGATGAACACAACGGTATTCCGGTTCTCCACCTCGGCGGGCGTCCGTTCCGTCGGTTCGATGGTCCAGTCGCCCATCACGTAGCTGAAGAGCACCACCCGCCCGTTTTCTTCCAGCAGTCCCTTGGCCCTGAGAACACCGGCCGGCAGCCGCTCGGCCATGGAGCGGACTTCGGCCAGGTCTTCTCCCGTCCACTGGTAGGCGGCCGAAACGAGCAGGTCCGGCGGTGTGATCTCCAGGTCCGGGCTGTCGAGCATCTCTTCGATAAAGCTTTCCAGTTCTTCATCCGACAGCTTTCGCTCTTCGGGGCTTTCGCTACCGGCCGCTGCGGGTTTAGCATAGTCCGGACCGAAGAATTTTTCCAGTGGAATATCCGCGAAGGTCGTTTCGATGAACAGTGGGTCCGGGTGAAATTCGGCAATCACCTTTTTGGTCTCGGCGATCTGTTCCGCAGAGGCCAGGTCGGTCTTGTTGATGACGAACACGCTGGAGGACGCGATTTGCTTTTCCAGAGAGGCATAGACCCCGTAGGCGTCCAGGAAGTGGGCCGCATCGATGACGCAGAACTGTTCCTCGAACTGGAAGCGGTCGTTGAAAATGGGCAGCTTCAGGTCTTTTTTCAGGTCCGAGGGATTGGCCACCCCCGTGGATTCGATGAGCAGTACGTCGGGCTGGAATTTGGTGTTCAGCTCGTAAAGTCCCTTGATGAAATCGGTCTTAACGCAGACGCAGAAGATGGAACCCTTGCTGATTTCCATCATGTCGATGTCTTCGCCTTCCACCAGGCTGCCGTCCACCCCGACTTCGCCGAATTCGTTGACCAGCAGGGTAAGCTTTCGCTCCGGCGGGAAGTGTTCGATGATGCGGTTGAGCAGCGTCGTTTTGCCGCTGCCCAGGAAACCGGTGATCAGGTAAACGCGGGTGACATCTGCCATGGGTCAGAGTCTTTCTTCGATGATGGTTTTGATCTGGGCGACGGTGGGGACTTTGCCGGTGGAGACGACTTCCCCGTCGATGACGAAACCCGGCGTCAGAAAAACCCCCTTCTGCGCGAAATACTGAATGTCTTCCACTTTGACGATCTCAATTTCGGCTTTGTCAGCCAGTTCGGCCGCCGCCGCACGGCAGTTTTCATAGAGCTGGCTGCAGCGCTGGCATCCGGAACCCAGGATTTCGATTCTCATTTTTCGTCCCCCCTCCAGGAGCACCAATGCCGGACGTTGCGGCTGCGGCCTCTATTCACGGCTTGGTGTCCAGGCTCCTTATCTCAGGTCTGCAACGGCGTTGCAACGCCATTTTGGGCAATGTCGACGATGTTCAGGCAAAACTTGCAGACCCCCAGGCGGGTTTCCCCATCGGCGAGGCGGTCATACAGGTCCCTATAAACCGAGACGTCTCTTTCGGACAGAGAGGTCAGGGACCCCGGCGGGTCCAGTTTGCGCAGGCGGTCTGATTTTCCACAGTAGGGGCAGGTGACCCCGTAGAGAGCCATGTCGGTCTGGGGCAATCCGTGATAGATGATGACCTGCCTGAATTTTTCGATGACATCGCTGGGTTTCACGGTTTCCCTCCTGCCGGGCGGGTGAGAAATTGAAAGGGGAGGAGCCCCCGGGAAGGGGGCCCCTCGAGCAAGGTAGTTGGGTCTCTATTCTACCTTGGAATCCGTGCGGGTGCTGAGGCCGGCACCGGCTTTCTTCAGGTTCTCCTGGATTTTGTCGAATTCGAACCCGACACCGCGCAGGGACTTGATGCGTTCGCGCATTTCATCCGTCGGCGCGCGCGCGGCCATCTCGTCAATGAGTTCCTCGTATTGCGGAATGATGCTTTCGAAGACGAGATCTCCCTCGATGCAGATGGTCGGCAGCACCTTGCCCTTCAACTCCAGGAACTTTCCGATGCCGTCTTTGTTTTTAATAGACCACTCCTTGTATACGATCATTTCCTGAACATCGGTGGGCAGGGCGGCAATGGATTCCATCATGTAGCCGCAGGCCGCGCACTGCACACTGTCGAGCGTCAAGACATCTATGTGAATTTTGTCCGCCATGATCCGAATCCTCCCTTTTGTGATGTTTACCAAGATTCCGGATACTTGGCATAGTACTGCTCAAACCAGTCGCGGGCTTCGATGGCCTGGTCCATATGTTCCACCGGAACATCGTAGGGCATATCTCAGCCGGGGGCGAACGTGTATCCGTGCTGACCTCCTGCAGCCAGGCTCACGATGGCGTCCTCGCGCGGCGACAGCAGGCCGAGGCTCAGGGCCAGCGTCAGCTTGAGGTTTCCGCCGAACCCGACCTTGTGTTCACGGGCCAGGTCGCGGATGAAGTTCATGTTCATCTGCTCGTCGATGGCGAAGCCGTGGGTGCCGATGGTGCAGACATCCTTCATCACCTTGGTGGCGTCGCCGCAGATAAAGAACGAAGAGGTCATGCCGGCGTCGTGGATGACCTTGATGGCCGGCTGTGAGTTGGGGGTCACGTACTTCTGGAAGGTTTCGGACTTGATCTGGGACGCGACCGGGTCGACGATGGCAATGATCTCGCAGCCCATTTCGGCATAGAAACCCGCGGCGATGGCTCCGATTTCACCCGCGAACTTGCACACCTCCGAAGCGAATTCCGGATTCTTGTACACGTCCGTGAAGATCCGCACACCGGCCAGATGGGAGGCCAACGTCAGCGGTCCGCAGAAGAGGCCCATCAGCACGCAGTCCAGTTCGTCGAGTTGGGGCTTGGCGATTCTGGCCGCCTCGAACAGGATCGGCCAGCGTCCCGAATCCTTGGTCGGCATCTGCAGGCCGGCCTCGGCGGGCGTTTTGTCTGAGCAGGGGTGGGTTTTGACGGAAGGCACGTTGTCGGGCCACCATTTCAGTTCACACCCCACGGAGTGGGCTTCCACCGACAGGTCGAACACCAGGGGGATGCCGTCGGCCTTGTAGCGCTTGGCGGTGTGGACGACACCCTTTGCCAGCAGTTCAGGGTCCTGCAGCATCTTGTCGGCGGGTTCATTGATCAGAAAAGCACAGTGAACACCTGCATAAGGCACCCACGGGGGCTTTTCGGTTCTTTTCCCCCGGTAGGCGTCAATGAGCATCTGTTTGGCCATTGTTACCCCTCCTTGTGTTGCTGATGAAATGATATCGTGTTGCGGACGACATGATATCATAAGGTGAATGGGATCCTTTACGTCGGTTTTATCACCCCCTCTCGAGCGTTTCGGCCGGTAACTACCCGGAAGTCTATTGCAGCAGAATGATGCCGTAATAGCTGTAGCTTTCGTTCTTGTGAGACGCCACCCGCGGGGATATTCCCAGGTTCTTCAGGGTGCCGATGACATCGATGGAGAACGATTCGATGGAAGGACGCTTCTCCTGGGGAAAATGACAGCCCTCGGGATATGCGCAGGTCTTGCACAGCGCACAGCATTCTCCCACCAGGCTGAAGGCCTTGTAGTACCCCTTGAGAAAAAGCATGCGCTCCAGGCTGACGGTGCCCTTCCAGCAGCGCACCTGCTTGGTCCGCTTGCGGTTGTTGTTGAGGTAGAAATCCACGCAGCTGGTGCTGCCCACCAGCAGCAGTGCCAACGAGTACTCGTTAACGATGGCTTGGGCTTTTTCCGGATCCGGCGTGGCCGGCGGACAGCACCAGCTGGTATTGTACCGGCTGCAGCCGTATCGGCACTTGAGCTGCACCCACTGGGCCACGACGATCTTGCCGGTCGAAAAGGGGAATACGGCGTTCAGTCCGTATTGCTTCCCCTTCTGCAGGAGTTGCTGGACCAACTCTTGGGAAATTCCCTCTCTGGTTTTGAACGGAATCACTTTCTGAATTTTCATTTCGGGTCGTCTTTGCTTCCGACACAGTCTTCGAACCGGATGTGGACCGGCCTGGGCAGTGCCATTTCCATGGCTACCTCGGCGGTTTTGAGGACAGCCGCCGGCACCACGCACGAAGCATGGCAGCCGGCCTGCTGTGCCGCCAGGTAGACCGTGTTGCGGGTAGCAGGTGCAAACAGTTGCTGCAGCGTGATGGTGTCCAGCTTCTCCGCCATCTGCCGGATCTGCTGGCACTCGGTTTCATCGATCCGCAGGGTCACTTTACGGGCTTCGGTTCTGCGTGCCCGGATCCGGCAGCTGAACCCGCAGACCCCGGCCTCGATGATCGTGCAGCTTTCCGCAGCTGCCGTCGTTTTCGCATTTTCCGACATGGCACCATCCCGGCGATTTACTGATTCAGGATCTCATCGGGCACGATGCCCTTGAGGTGCGGGAATTCGTCCGTCATGTGGGGAAGCTGCATGGCTTCCATGAACTCCTGCTGGAAATTGGGCTCGACGGTCAGTTCGATGTATTCCACGTTGCGCGAGCACCAGTTGGCTTCCACCCGCTTCTTGACGTTCAGCAGGGCCGCCCGGCAGCCGTCGCCGGCGGCGTTGCCGACACTCTGGATTTTGTCGATTTCACAATCCGGAAAAAGCCCCATGATCAACGCTTTTTCCCGGTCCACGTGGGTGCCGAAGGCGCCGGCGATCTTGACCGTGTCGACTTTTTCCAGGCCCATGCGTTTGACCATCAGTTTGCAGCCGGCATACAGCGCCCCCTTTGCCAGCTGGATCTGCCGGATATCCTTCTGGGTGATGACGATGTCCTTGCCGATGCTCGACTCCTCGGCCCAGGCTAGCACGAACTCGGGCTGCTTGGTGTCGGGGTTCTTGCGAAAGCGCGGGTGCCCCTTGAGCGCTTTCTTGTTGAACACGCCGCTCTTGAGGATCACGCCGGAGCGGTACAGCTCGGCCAGAACGTCCAGGATGCCGGACCCGCAGATGCCCTTGGCCTTCATCTCCTTGGGTTCCGAGAACTTTCGCCAGGCCTCACGGCCGATGACCTTGTAGTCGACCTCCTTGGTCTCGGGGTCGATCTCGATGCGCTCAATGGCCCCCGGCGCCGCACGCATGCCGAAAGCCAGCTGGGCGCCTTCGAGGGCCGGGCCCGTTGCACACGACGACGAGATCAGCTTGTGGCGGTTTCCGAGCACCAGTTCTCCGTTGGTTCCGATGTCGATGATCAGCTGATTTTCCTCGTGCTTGTAAGGTTCCTCGGCGATCAGGACCCCCACGTTGTCGGCCCCCACGAAGCCGGCCTCGATGGGCAGTACGAAAAGATACGTGGAGGGGTTGACCTTGATGCCCAGATCCCGCGCCTTGATGTCCATGCTGTGGTGGATCACCGGCGGGAAGGGCGCCAATCCGACGTATTCAGGGTTCAGGGCCAGGAAAATGTGATGCATGGCCGTGTTGAATCCGATGGTGATGTCCTCGATGTCCTCGATGCCTAGGCGCAGGTATTCTTTGCCCTCCTCGGGTACTTCGACATACTCGTCCGGACCCTCCTCGCCCTTTTTCTTTTTCTTCTTTTTCTTGGGCGGGTGGGTGCTGGCCACGGCTTTTGCGATCAGGTCGTTGACCCCTTCTATGATGTCGTCGCTCATGCGCTGCAGGCCGTCCGGAGTGGTCATGTGATAGGTGATGCGCGCCATGACGTCCTCGCCGTATTTGCACTGCGGATTCATCATGGAGACGGTTTCGATGACTTCCATGGTGTTCAGGTCGCACAGGTAGCCGGCAACCGTTGTGGTGCCCACGTCGATGGCGATCCCGTAAGCGTACTCTGCGCGACCCGGCCGTACGCGGATGACCTCCTTTTCGTTCCAGACGCTGACCGTGACGCTCCAGTCGCCCTCCCGCAGGGCGTTGGGCAGCTGGCGCAGGGTAAAGATGTCGATGGTCAGATTCTTGAGGCCGTAATCCCTTTCCAGGCCGCGGCAGACCCTTTCAAAGTCGGCGGTGGGCTCTTCGAAGGTCGGCGCATCGACTTCCACGTAGTAGGTGCGCACCGCAGGATTGTGCTCGATGTGGATGTCCCGGGCCGCCTTGCTGACCACCTGCTTTCCGGCCCTGGATTCCTCGGGAACAAATACCAGGATATCGCCTTCCACCTTGGCGACACAGCCCAGCCGG
>Ga0256835_1000343_pt1 | contig 36018 bp, 40 predicted proteins | sample PIR30metaG_FD_185972 | JGI IMG/M metagenome (GOLD analysis project Ga0256835, IMG submission 185972) | Hydrothermal vent microbial communities from East Pacific Rise, Pacific Ocean - PIR-30 | ecosystem: Environmental > Aquatic > Marine > Hydrothermal vents | place: Pacific Ocean: East Pacific...
CGGCGAGGTCGAGGAGAGCGTTGTCCACGGGTATAGCAACAAGTACCATGACGGGTTCCTCGGCCACGCCTATGTGGGCGAGTGGGTGAACCTCGGCGCACTCACCACGAACAGCGACCTAAAGAACACCTATGGCAACGTCCGGGTCAGGGTGGACGGCCGCCTCGTCGACACGGGCCGCCGCAAGGTGGGCGCGCTGATCGGCGACATGGCCAAGACGAGCATAGGGAGCCTCATCTACACGGGCAAGAGGCTGGGCGTCGCCAGCCACCTCCACGGCGTAGCCCTCGGCGACGTGCCGTCCTTCACGATCTACGCCGCGAGCCTCGGGGCCGGCGCGGTGGAGCTGAGGCTGGAGTCCGCCATAGAGACTCAGAGGAGGATGATGTCCCGCCGCGGCCTCGAGATGACGCGCGCCATGGAGGAGCTCGTCAGGAGGCTCTATGAGGAGACCAGGCCGGAGAGGGAGAGGGCGGGGGTGAAGCAGGGAGCCTTCAAGCTCCCCCTGGGCGCCCAGGGGTGAGCCACCCCTTGTGCGGCATATTCGGCGTCGCCCTCAGCGAGGGGCGGGCAGCCCCGATCATAGTCAGGGGGCTGGAGCGGCTCGAGTACCGCGGCTACGACAGCGTCGGCGTAGCCACAGTCGACGGCGGGGCCCTGAGGGTAGCCAAGGCTGTTGGGAGGCTCGCCGAGGCCGAGGCGAGGATCGGCCTCTCGCTCCTCCCCGGCCGCGTGGGGATAGGCCACACGAGGTGGGCCACACATGGGGAGCCGAGCTGGGAGAACGCCCACCCCCTCACCGGCTGCGACGGGAGGGTCGCCGTCGCCGCCAACGGCATAGTGGAGAACCACGCCGAGCTCAGGGGGATGCTGGTCGAGGAGGGCCACCTCTTCACAGGCTCGACGGACACCGAGGTCATCGCCCACATGGTCGAGGACGGGCTGCGTGGTGGCCTCAGCCCCCTCGAGGCACTGAGGCTGGCGGCACAGGCGGCGCGGGGCAGCATAGCCGTGGCGGCGCTAGTGGCCGGCGAGGAGAGGATATTCTTCTACAGGAGGGGCTCACCCCTGGTAGCCGGCCTCGCGCGGGGCGCCGGCTACCTGGCCTCCGACATACCCGCCCTCCTAGGCGTCGCGGAGGAGGTATACGTGCTCCGGGACGGCGACAGCGGCTCCATAGGGGCGGGCACCCTCGAGATCTACGACGGCGAGGGGAGGCGCGTAGACCCGGCCGAGCGCAGGCTCGTGGTCGGCTGGGGCGCCGAGTCCGTCTCCAGGATGGGCTACCCCCACTTCATGCTCAAGGAGATCTATGAGCAGCCCGTAGCCCTCGAGAGGACGCTGAGGGGGCTGCGAGGCCTCCGCGCCGCGGCCGGGGCGCTCCTCGAGGCACGCCGCATCTACCTGGCGGCCGCGGGCACGAGCTTCCACGCCGCGCTCACGCTCGCATACCTCCTGCCACGCCTAGCCGGGCTGCCGGCCCACCCCCTGGTTGCCAGCGAGCACGGGATGGTGCTCCCAGCCGTCGGCCCCGGCGACCTGCTCGTAGCGGTGACCCAGAGCGGCGAGACAGCGGACACGCTCGCCGCGATGAGGGCCTTCAAGGCCGCCGGAGCCGGGGTTCTCGCCGTGGTCAACGTCCCGGGCAGCGCCGCCGCGAGGGAGGCTGACGCCGTGCTCTACACGGGGGCGGGCCCCGAGATAGCCGTGGCGGCCACGAAGACCTTCGCCGCGCAGCTCCTGGCGCTCTCAGCGCTGGCCCTAGAGGCGGCGGCGCTCCGCGGCTCAATGTCCCCCCGGGAGCTCGGGGAGGCCTGGGCCTGGCTGCGCCGGGCGCCGCGGCTAGTGGCGGCCACGCTGAGGGCCTCGGAGGGGTGGTCTAGGCGCCTAGCCTCGGTGATGGCCAGGAGCCGGGGGGCCTACTATCTGGGCCGGGGTCTCGGCCTCCCCGTAGCCCTGGAGGGCGCGCTGAAGCTCAAGGAGGTGGCGTACGTGCACGCGGAGGCATACCCTGCGGGGGAGAGCAAGCACGGCCCCATAGCCCTCGTGGATGAGGGGTTCCCCGTGGTCGTTGCCTGCCCCGAGGAGGCGCTCCTCGGCAAGGCACTCGCCGGCCTCGAGGAGATGCGGGCTCGGGGCGCATACACGGCGCTGCTGGCGCCGACGCGTAGCGCGGAGGCGGACATGCTGCTCTACATGCCAGGCCTCCACCCAGTAGTGGCGGCGATAGTCTACGTTGTCCCGCTCCAGCTGGCGGCCTACCACGCTGCCATAGCCCGGGGGCTTAACCCGGATAGGCCGAGGAACCTGGCCAAGAGCGTCACCGTGGAGTAGGCTCCTGGCGGCGCTCAGCTTATCAGCCTCCGCGTGGGAGATATATGGGGCCGGCATGAGGAAGGGTCAAAGCTCCGACCCCGTGGGGGATGGCGACGCCGCTACACCCCGACCGGCCCGCCGGCTCCGCGGGAAACATCTTTATCCCTGATTCCACCAACATTATACATGGGAGGCCGCCCCGACGCCCCCGGCCAGGGGATGGGATGAGGGGTGGTGGGACGTATTCGCTTCGGCGTGAGTGCCGGGGACGCTTATATACCCTGTATGTGCCTCACACCCGGGTGTACATGTGGTGCTCAGCGACGAGAGGATGAGCCTTCTACTAAGGGCCATATATGACGAGGACTCCCTCGTCGAGCTCGCCAGGAGCCCCGAGGAGGCGCTCCGTGACGTCGACGAGGCGATAGCCGCGACGCACGAGCCCGGGCTACACCTGGTCAAGCTGTACCTGCTGCTCCTCTCCGGGAGGCCCGCCGCCGCCCTCGCGCACTTCCAGTCGGCGTTCCACGAGATCTCCTCCAGCCTCGACGTGCTCAGAGAGTACCTCCTCCTGGCGTACCAGCTAGGGTGCCGCTCCTCCTGCGACGCCGTGCTGAGAGAGGTGGAGGGCAGGGTGCTGGGCGGCGGAGACCCGAGGCTGGGCCTCTGGCTCGGAGAAACCCTGGTCTTCATAGCTTACACGCTGCCCCCCGAGGAGAGGAGGCGCTACGCGAAGTGGGCCGTCGAGGTGCTCGAGGAGGCGAGGCGCCGTGTCCCCGTGCAGCTCAAGGAGAGGGCGGATCTCCTCCTGAGGCTGGCGAGGAAGATGAGGAGGGGCGACCTCGTCCCCAGCCTGGGAATGGCGATCCGCATGGTGCTATTCAACGAGGAGCTGGCCCGGGAGCTCGAGAAGCGCCATGGCCTGGGCGAGCCCGACCCCGAGCTTGCGAGGAGGATCTACCTGGCTTCAAGGTTCTACGGGGAGGAGAGGTGCTCTACCTGCCCCAGGCCGCCGGGCCTGAGGGACGCCTGCCGACGCGGCCTGCTGCCCTGCATCTACGAGCCCGTCTTCGAGCTCTACGTGAAGCTGCAGGGGGACGTTGAGCCGCCGGACTGGGCCCTCGAGAAGAGCCGTATACTAACCGCGCTCAGGGGCCGGGGGGAGTAGCTATATAGACGCCAGGGGGCTAGATAGGTAGTGTCCTGATATGAAGTCGAAGAAGAGGAGGAAGAGAGAGGGCTTCGACGTAAAGACACTGGTACTGCTGGGCATAATCGCCGTCCTAGCGGTCGGCCTCGCGGTAGCCCTCTGGCAGCTACAGGGGAGGGCCCCGGAGGCCACGCCCGCCCAGCAGCCGGCCCAGCCCCAGCAGCAGGCCCCCCAGCAGGGCCAGCAGGCCGGCGGCGAGGCATCCTCCCTGGCGCAGTGCAGCGGGGACAAGGTGCTCGTCTACGTCTACGCGACCCCCCAGCAGCGGGGCGCGGCCCAGGCCGCCTTCCAGCTCCTCGACGTGGTGCTTAGGAACAGCGGCATAGACACCGAGGGGACGAAGCACTGCGTGCTCTCGGCCAGCGCGCTGGGTGAGAGGCTGCGTGCCTACCCCGCCGTGTTGTACAAGGGATTCCCCGGGCTCGACGAGTACAAGGTCGGCGAGATAGACGGCTTCGGCCTCCTCGGGCCGCACTTCTCCCTGGGGCTCGCCGAGAGGATAGGCGTCAAGCCCCTGCTAACATACACTGCGACCGCGATAATAGTTGAGGGCGACGCCCCCCTCACCGCGGTCGACGTCGACGAGAACCAGCTTAGGAGCTTCCTCATCGACTTCGCCGCGGCGAACATAACCAAGATAGAGAGGGTGAAGGCATCCGAGATAAGCCTGGAGCTGGACTACCTCCCAACGGTGGTGCTCCTCTCAAACGACCCCCTAGACAAGGGGCTCGACTACCTCAAGCCGGCGGGCAACGGCTACTACATCCCCGTCGAGTTCGCCCAGAAGCTCCTGCCACGCTACCTCGGCGCAAGGGGGGTCCAGACCCGGGTGCCGCCGCCGAAGCTCCTAGAGGAGGGCCCCGTTCTCGGCGGCGAGGCCCAGGCGGAGCTCTACATACTCGAGGACTACTGGTGCCCCTTCTGCGCCAGGCTCTACAAGGAGGCTGGCGGCGAGCTGGAGCGCCTCGTCAAGGAGGGTAAGCTGAGGATACACTTCGTGGACCTTATAATACACCCCGAGGTGGTTAGGCTGCACGCGCTGGCAGAGTGCCTCTACAACAAGACCGGCGACGGATGGAAGTACTACGAGATGACCAGCAGGCTCTACCAGATGCTCTCAGCCGGCAAGGAGCCCCAGTTCAGCGACGCCCTGGCCGTGGCCCGCCAGGTATACGGCGACAAGGCCGTGGAGGAGGCCCTGCCATGCGTCAACGAGACGGCCAAGCGGATAGAGGAGCGCACCGCCGCGCTCGGGAAGCTCGGCTTCTCCGCCACCCCGACACTCTACTTCTGGAATCCCAGGCTCGGCAAGGGCCTCATCGTGCGCGGCTACATAAGCGTGGACCAGCTCGACTCTATAGTGGAATGGGTGACACAGCCCTAACCCCCCGGGGGGATGTGGCAGTCCTAACCCCTGGGCACCCCGGGGTGCCAGCCACGCGGAGCAGAGTCCTAGTCCTCGGCCACGGCGGCGTGAGAGGCCCCCACATGAACACCCTCGAGGCCTTCGCCCAGGCGCTCAGGGAGGGCGCCGACGGCTTCGAGATAGACGTCCGCCTCACGGCCGACCGCAGGCTCGTAGCCCTCCACGACCCCGTCTTCGAGGCCGGGGGCAGGGCCTACGCGGTGTCGGAGCTCACGCTCGCGGAGATAAGGCGGCTACACCCACTCGGCGGCCGCGTGGCGACGCTCGACGAGGCCCTAGCACAGCACCCGGAGGCCATCGTCGCCGTAGACGCGAAGACCCCGCGGGCCGCAGAGGAGGCTGCGGCGCTCCTCGCCCGGGAGTCGAGGCTGGGCAACGCCATACTCTCGGGGGACTCCTACCGCGTTCTGGCAGCCGCGAGGCGCGTGGAGCCGGGGCTGAGGCTCGGCTACTCGCTGGTATCGCTTAGGAGCCTCGCAGCCCTCCCGTTCGTGGCGGCCGCGCTGCGTGTCTACGCAGTCCACGCACCCCTGGACGGAGTCGAGGTGATAGGGCTCGGGGCCTACAGGGCGCTGCTCCGGGCCTCGAGGGCCGCCGGCCTAAGGGTGGCTGTGTGGAGCTGGCGTGTAAGGGAAGAAGAGTTTCTCCCCCTCCTCGCAGGCCTCTACGACGTAGTGATAGCTGATAGGCCGGGCGCCGCCGCGCGGCTCCTGGAGGGCCTGGGGCTACGCTAGCAGGCTACATGTACTCCCGGGCCTTCTCCTCGGCCCACGTGAAGAGCCTGTCGAGCGGTATGACCCGTAGCCCATAGCTCTCCAGCGCCTTGTAGAGCGACGGTTTCTCGGCGACCAGGCTGAGGTTGTGCACCATCGCGGAGGCGGCCACGAGCACGTCTATCTGCCCTATCCTCACGCCCTTCCTGGTCAGGGTGGCGTCGAGCTGCGCCGCCTTCACCACGGTCTTCTCGTCGAGGCCGAGTATCGTGTACAGCCTCTTCATCCTCTCGAGTATCCCCTCCAGGCTCTCCTGCCTATAGTAGAATATGGAGGCCGCATACTCGTACACGCTCAGCATGTGGACGTAGACGTCGTAGTGTAGGAGGACCATCTCTAGGAGAGGCTTGTTATACCTGGTGTGCAGCCTAGCCAGCGCCAGCGAGTCGAGGAGCAGCCTGTTGCCGAGGCCGTCGACCATAACCCTCACCGCACCAGGGACGGTAAATAAATACGCTTAAACGAATATTTGGCTAGCCCCCCTCCCCCTTCCTGACGAGGAGGTAGTGGTAGAGCTTCTCCCCATCCTCCTCGCTGTACACCATCTCCTCGGCGGCCTTGGCCAGCTCATTCTTATGCCACAGCTCGATGAGCCTGTCGATTACCTCGTCGTACGACCTCGCCCTCAGCCTCTCCCTGAGCTTCTTCAGCTTCCTCCAGGTCTCCTCGTCGACAGCTATAGTCTTCACGGCTATACACCCAGGGCCTCGTCGAGGTGGTACGCCCTCAGATACCTCTCCTTGAGCTCGCCGCTAAGCCCGTTCTCCGCGACTATGCGCCGGTAAACCTCCACGCTACCCCGGGGCAGCCTGTCCTTGGTTATCAGGTCTACCTCGTAGAGGCCGAACCTAAGCCTGAACCCCTCCGACCACTCGTAGTTATCGGTCAGCGCCCAGTACATGTAGGCCCTCACGTCCACACCCTCCCCCGCGGCGCGCTCCACCGCCGCCACGTGGCTCACGATGTAGTAGGGCCTCAGCACGTCCCGGGAGTCTGCAACGCCGTTCTCGGTTATATATATTGGCCGGCCATACCCGGCGGCCAGCTCCAGCGCCCTCAGCAGCCCCTCCGGGTATAGCTCCCACCCGAAGTCGCTGCACGGCCTCGAGTCCTTCGACATCCCGTTGGGGATGCACGAGTACCCATAGCCCGGCACCCCCTCAAACCTTGTGACAGGGATCTCGGGGTACCTCGGCTCCGCCCGCCTACTCGTGACGACACGGGTATAGTAGTTTAGGCCGAACCAGTCCATCCTCCCCCCGAGGTGCGCGAGCCTCACCACGCCGGAGCCGTCGAGGTCGTCGTCGTAGTGGCCACGCGCCATCGCGTCGAGGATATAGGTGTTGTGGAAGTAGTCGTAGAGGCGGGCGCTCTCCTCGTCCTCGGGGGCAAGCGGGTACGCCGGAATGATATTATGGATTATGCCGACGGCCGCCGGCCCCGGCGAGTCCCGGTCAGCCTTGACACGGTCCCACCTCTTCACCTGGTCGTAGGCCCTCGCGTGGGCGACGACTATGTTCTGTATCGCGCGGCGCCCCTTCTCCGGGTTGAGTATGCCGGGCGGGAAGCCCGAGAACGGTAGCAGGAGCCCCAGCTCGACGTTGACCATCGGCTCGTTGAAGGTGCTCCACATGTCGACCAGGTCGCCCAGCTTCCACGCCACGTAGGCCGCGTACTTGGCGAACTCGACGACGAAGGATGCGTCGGCTATCCCGAGGGGGCCCCGCTCGCCGCGGCTCTCCCTCACGGCTATGGGGTCGTGGAGCCAGAGGGGCGTGGTGAAGTGGTGGAGGTTCACTACGACCTTAAAGCCCCTGCTCCTGAGGTCGCCTATAAGCTTCCGGTAGAAGCCTATGTACCTCTTGTTGGCCACGCCGTCGAGGGCGCGCAGCTCCTCCTCTCCCAGCCTGACATCCTTCACGAGCCCCTCCCCGTCGGTCTCGACACCCGCCTCTATGTGCCTGGTGCTGCACGGGAAGATCCGGCTCCACTCCACGGATATCCTGTATATGCTGAGCCCGAGCTTCTGCGCTATACCGTGGTCCCTCTGGTAGAGCTCCGCGTAGTTCACCCCGTCTTCGGGGAGGTCGCCGCTGACCTTGCCCTCGGCCATGTTCTGGGGGTCCCTGACCCATATCCACCAGTCGCTGTTCGGGTCTATGAACCTCCTATACCTGTCGCCCATCTCGAACTGGAACGCGGAGGATGAGACGCCCCACTTAAAGTCCCGGCCAAGCATCGCTCTCCCCCATATACTACGCCTAACGGTTATTATAGACTCCGGGTTACATTATAACTTAGCGCTAAATTATATTTCCGGCAAAATTTATAATCAACGTGTCCGCTATAATTAGCGAAGGGGGGAGAATGAGCAGATTATCCAGGCTCGCACCCGTACTCGTAGTCGCCGCGATATTAATGGTAGAGCTGGCAGCCCCCGCGATAGCCCAGCCGGGCCTACCACGGGAGGAGACGATCTACGCTGGCGGAGGCCTATGGGCCCCGCCCAGCAACTTCAACCCACTCGTCCCCTGGGCCACCACCACGGGTACAATAGGGCTGATCTATGAGCCGCTATTCCTCTACAAGCCGTTTAAGAACGAGTTCGTCCCCTGGCTGGCAGCCAGCGGGAGGTGGCTCGACGCTAAGAGGTACGAGGTGAAGCTCCGCGACGCGAAGTGGCAGGACGGCAAGCCGGTGACCTCGGACGACGTCAGGTTCACCTTCGAGATAGCCAAGGAGGGCGGCTTCTACTACTCGGGGATCTGGGACTGGCTCGACCACATAGAGACGCCGGACGAGAAGACGGTCATATTCGTGTTCAAGAACCCGCACTACCCCGAGTGGGACTACTTCCGCTACACGATAGCCATCGTGCCCAGGCACGTGTGGGAGGGCAAGGAGAACCCGCTCCAGGACTCGAACGAGAACCCCGTGGGCTCCGGCATGTATAGGCTGAAGGGCTACGACCAGAACCAGGTGGTCTACGAGAGGGATGACAACTGGTGGGGCATAGAGTACTTCGGGAAGCCGGGGCCGAGGTATATAGTATACATGAGGGTGGCCAGCAACAACGTCGCCCTTGCAATGCTGGTGCGGAGCGAGATCGACTGGAGCAACTTCTTCCTGCCGGGCGTCCCGCAGCTTGTGAAGAAGTACAGCTTCATAAAGACGTGGTATAAGGATAAGCCCTACTACCTGCCGGCCAACGTAGCCTTCCTCTTCCTCAACAACCAGAAGTACCCCCTCAACGTCACCGAGTTCAGGAGGGCCATGGCCTACGCCATAAACGTCCAGCAGATAGTCGACAGGGTTTACGAGGGCGCCGTGCTGCCCTCCAACCCAGTCGGCTTCCTCCCGATACCCGCGTGGCAGAAGTACTATGCCGAGGACGTCGTCGCCGAGAAGGGCTTCAAGTACGACCCGGAGAAGGCGAAGGAGATACTCGACAGGCTTGGCTTCAGGGATGTCGACGGCGACGGCCTCAGGGAGGCCCCCAGCGGCGATAAGGTCAAGCTCACCATAATAGTGCCCTACGGCTGGACCGACTGGATGGAGGCGGCGCGCATAATAGCCGAGGACCTGCGCGCAGTGGGCATAGACGTTGAAGCCAAGTTCCCGGACTTCTCCAAGTACTACGACGACCTCACTAAGGGCGAGTTCGACCTCGCCATCAACAACTTCAACAGCATGGTTTCCCCGTCGCCCTGGACGATGTATAACTGGATATTCTACGTGGACGTGCCGCCGGTGGGCAAGAACAGCTACAGCGGCAACTTCGGCAGGTATAAGAACGCGGAGGTGGCCGAGCTCCTAGAGAAGATACTCGTCACGCCGGACACGGAGGAGGCGAAGCTCAAGGAGTACTACCGGAGGCTCCAGGAGATATTCCTCGAGGATCTACCCTACATACCGCTATGGTACAACGCGTTCTGGTACCAGGCCTCCACCAAGTACTGGACCAACTGGCCCGACGCCGACAACCCCTACGCGGTGCCGGTGACCTGGACGGGGAACTGGCAGCTGGGGGGCATGATAACGCTGCTGCATCTAAAGCCCGCTGGCCAGCAGCAGGGTGGTGAGCAGACCCAGCCGAGTCAGCAGCCGAGCCAGCCGAGTCAGCCTAGCCAGCCGGCGCAGCCCGCCCAGCCAGCGCCCAACTACAGCCTCTACATAGGCGCCATAGCAGTCATAGCGATAATAGCCGCAGCCGCCTGGTACCTGGCGAGGAAGAGGAGCAAGTGATGGCCGGGGGTGCCGGACCCATAAAAGACACTTTTTCCCCTAGAGCTTCTAGGTGGGTTTGATGGGCGTAGCCAGGTATATAGGGAAGAAGATCCTCATCTACCTCCTCACCTTCTACGTGGCCGTCACGGTCGACTGGCTGATACCCCGCATGATGCCCGGCAACCCGGTGGGCATACTGATATCGAGGTTCTCGGCGCTACCCGGCTCCACGGAGATACTCTACAGCTACTTCATGCAGGCCTTCGGCCTCGACAAGCCGCTCTGGGAGCAGTACCTGCTCTTCTGGGCGGCCGTGCTGCGCGGCGACCTCGGTGTGAGCATATACATGTACCCCAAGAGGGTGGTCGACATAATAGCCGAGGCGCTCCCCTACGACTTCATACTCATCTACCCCGCGGTCATCCTGAGCTGGATAGCGGGGAACTGGCTGGGCGCCCTCTCAGCCGTCCACAGGAGGCTCGACAACTTCCTGATGCCGGTCTTCTACTTCTTCACGTCCAGCCCCTACTTCTGGTTCGCCATAGTCCTCGCCTGGCTCTTCACAGTGGTCATACCGGTGTTCCCGCCCGCGGGCGCCTACTCGGCCGGGCTCACGCCGTCCCTCACGCTCGACTTCGCACTGGACTTCCTCGCGCACTGGGCGCTCCCCTTCCTCTCGCTCTTCATAGTGCTGCTAGGCGGATGGGCCATAGGTATGAGGAACATGATAATATACGAGCTAGGCTCCAACTACTCGAGGTACCTCGAGTCCCTAGGGGCCCCCCACTGGATGATCCTCAGATACGCGTTCAGGAACGCCATGCTGCCGCAGATAACGGGCCTCGCGATACAGCTCGGCCTCGTGGTCGCGGGCGCCCTCACCACCGAGATAGTGTTCAGCTACCCGGGGCTTGGCTACCTCATGCTGGAGGCCATACTGAACGAGGACTACTTCCTCATACAGGGCTGCTTCCTCTTCATAGTCATAATGGTGCTCGTGGCCAACTTCACCATAGACATAGTCTACGCGCTCCTGGATCCGAGGATCAGGCAGAGCTACGCGGGTGAGACAGCTTGAGGATAGACATACCCCGCGAGACGCTCCGCATAGCGCTGAGGAACATGAAGGTGCGCGCCGGCATAGCGGTCCTCGCCTCCCTGCTGCTCCTAGCGCTGCTCGGCCCCCATCTCACACCCTACTCGCCGCTCGAATACACGGGGGAGCCGAGCGCGCCTCCCTCCCTCCGCCACCCCCTCGGAACCAACATGTTCGGCTACGACGTCTTCTCCCAGACCGTGCATGGGCTCCGCCTCTCACTGCTCGTCGGGCTAATAGGCGGCGCGCTCGCCACCGCGGTCGGCGTGGTCATAGGCTTCGCCGCGGGCTACGCGGGCGGGCTTGTAGACGAGGCGCTCATGGTTCTCACGAACATCCTGCTCGTCATACCCACGCTCGCCCTGCTCATAGTCATCGCGGCCTACCTGCCCTACAGGGGGGTTGCGGTGGAGGGGGTGATAATAGGGCTGACAGCGTGGCCCTGGACGGCGAGGGCGATCAGGGCGCAGACGCTCGCCCTCAGGCAGCGCGACTTCGTGCTGGTGGCCAGGATGAGCGGCGAGACGCCCCTCGAGGTCGTGCTGGGAGAGATAGCGCCGAACATGTTCTCCTACATATTCATGGTGTTCATACTCCAGTTCGGCGGGGCCATACTCAACGCGGTGGGACTCGACTTCATAGGCCTAGGCCCGACACGGGGCGTGTCGCTCGGGATAATACTCCAGCAGGCGGTCCTCTGGAACGCGATACAGCTGGGGCTCTGGTGGTGGGCGATACCGCCGGGCTTCATAATAGCGCTACTCCTCACGTCGCTCTACGTGGTCAACACGGGGCTCGACGAGGTATTCAACCCGAGGCTTAGGGGTGGATGAGATGGACGTGCTGAAGGTTGAGGATCTACGGGTATACTACAGGGCTGCCGGCGGCTACGTAAGGGCGGTGGACGGCGTGAGCTTCACGGTCAGGGAGGGCGAGGTCTTCGGCGTGGCGGGGGAGAGCGGCTGCGGGAAGAGCACGCTCGTCTCATCACTCGTACTGCTGAAGCCCCCCATGGTTCACGTGGGCGGCAGGGCCCTCTTCGGGGGCACAGACCTCTTCGCCATGAGCGAGGAGGAGCGTAGGAGGATAAGGTACCGGGGGATCTCGATAATACCCCAGTACGCCCTCGACGCCCTCTCGCCGACCAAGAAGATACGCGACATCGTGCTCGACCTCACGCGGGTCCACGACCCCGGGCTCACGGAGCGCGAGGTGCTCGAGAGGGCGGGGGAGAGGCTCCGCATGGTCGGCCTCACGCCTAGGGTCATCGACATGTACCCCGTCGAGCTGAGCGGCGGGATGAGGCAGCGGGCCGTGCTCGTGGTCTCCACGCTCTTCAACCCCAAGCTGCTGATAGCGGACGAGATAACCTCGGCGCTCGACGTCACGACGCAGAGGATAGTTCTCGAGCTCCTCGTAGACTTCCTCAGGGAGGGGATTATCGGCAGCATAGTCGTCGTGACGCACGACATCGCCGCCCTATACCAGGTCGCCGACCGCATGATGATAATGTACGCTGGAAAGGTCGCCGAGATAGGCCCCGCCGACCAGGTGGTCGGGGAGCCGAAGCACCCGTACACGAGGGCCCTGATATCCTCCATACCCAGCCTGGGCGCGACCTATAGGGAGAGGAGGCTCAGCGGGCTCCAGGGCTCGCCGCCGAACCTGCGCAGCCCGCCGCCGGGCTGCCGCTTCGCCCCCAGGTGTCCCTACGCGGCCGAGAGGTGCCGCGAGGATCCTCCCCCGGTGGATCTGGGCGGCGGCCACGTATACTACTGCTGGCTAGGGGTGGACTAGATGGCGCTGTTGAAGCTTGAGGGAGTATCCAAGGTGTTCCGGACAGGCCTCTTCGGGGGCCGTGAGGTGAGGGCGGTGGACGGCGTCGACATGGAGCTGGGGGAGGGCGAGATAGTCTCTCTCGTAGGCGAGTCGGGGAGCGGCAAGACGACTATCGCGCGTATGGTGCTGCGCTTCTACAGGCCGAGCGAGGGGAGGATACTCTACAAGGGGAGGGACGTCTGGGGCCTCCCGCGCGGCGAGTTGAAGTGGTATTACAGCGAGGTCCAGGGGATATTCCAGGACCCCTACTCCAGCTTCAACCCTGTACATAGGGTCGAGCGCATACTCTACAAGACGCTCAGCCGCTTCCACCCGGCCCTGTCGGAGGCTGAGAGGGAGGCGAGGATAAGGGAGGCGGTAGAGAGGGTCGGCCTGCACCCAGCGGACGTCACGGGCAAGTACCCGCACCAGCTCAGCGGGGGCCAGCTGCAGAGGCTCTCCATAGCCAGGGCGCTGCTCGTCGAGCCAAGCCTGCTGGTGGCCGACGAGCCGGTCTCGATGCTCGACGCCTCCACGAGGATAGATGTCCTGAACATATTCGCCGACCTCAGGGACAGCGAGGGCTTATCGGTTCTCATGATAGGTCACGACATACTCCTGGCGAACTATGTCAGCGACCGCGTGGTGGTGCTCTACAGGGGAGGGATAGTGGAGGAGGGGCCGGCTACACCCGTCTTCACCGAGCCGCTGCACCCGTACACGCAGATGCTGCTGGAGTCAATTCCCAGGCTGGACGCGAAGTGGAGCGGCAGGATGGAGGCTAGGGCGGAGGAGGAGGACTACGCGGCGTACGAGGCCAGTGGCTGCCGCTTCGCCCCCAGGTGCCCGAGGGCGGTGGAGAGGTGTCACAGGGAGCCTCCCCCGCTGGTGGAGGAGGATGGGAGGAGGGTGTCGTGCTGGCTCTACGCCTAGGGGCACCCCTCCCCCCGTTATAGAGTAGATGGAGTAGTATAAGAGTCGCTATATAACACTTAGTTTAAATATAAAGGTGTGACTATATTCATGATAAACCATGACAAAAGGACTAGGCATCATAATGTATTCGGGCCAGGCGGAGAACTTTATACCCCTAGGAGTGCTCGCGCAGACAGCGGCGAACCTAGGCATACCTGTGCGAATATTCGTCACCGGCTTCGCGACCCTATACTTCCTCAAGAACAAGCCGGAGCCCCGCTTCTCCAAGGAGTTCGAGGACTTCGTGCCCAAGATACACGAGGGGATGAAGAAGATAAACGCGCCTAGCTGGTACGACATGCTCAAGGAGGCCAAGGAGACCGGCGATGTTAAGATCTACATATGTTCCCTTATGGCCAACGTGATTGGGATAACCAAGGACGACGCTGACCCCATAGTTGATGACCTGGTTGGCGCGACCTTCTTCTTCCAGGAGACTGAGGACTACGAGGTAATATTCATCTAGACAGATAAAAAGACGTATATATCCCTTTATATTTTTATATAGACGGTGACAGGTATGGGAGAAGTAATAAAGGTTGATGCGAAGGGTATGGCCTGCCCCGGCCCCATATCGGCGCTGACCAGGGCCTATAGGAAGGCCAAGAACGGCGACATAATAGAGATCGAGGCCACCGACCCCGGCTTCAAGCCCGACGTAGAGGCCTGGGTGAAGCGTACGGGCAACGAGCTCCTAGAGCTGACCGAGGAGAACGGCGTCATAAGGGCGAGGATAAGGGTTGTAGCCAAGAAGCACTAGGCGCATGCACCCCTCTTTTTCACCCGCGTATAGCTGGTGGTGGTCTTGCCTAGGGAGAAGGTTCTGATCCTGGGGGGCGGGGGCGGCGGCGCAATACTCGCCAACCTACTCCCCCAGGACAGGTTCGAGGTCACGGTGGTCGACAAGAGCGAGTACCACGTCTTCCTCCCCGGCTTCCTATGGGTTGCCTTCAAAGGCCAGCCAAAGGAGAAGTTCAGGAGGCCTATACGGAGCCTCCTGAGGCCTGGAGTAGAGTTCGTCCACGACGAGGTAGTGGGCGTAGACCTAAACGAGAGGAAGGTTAGGCTCAGGGAGAGGGGCGAGCTCGGCTACGACTACGTCGTGATAGCGACGGGCGCCCCCCTGGACTTCGACGCGGTGCCGGGCCACAGGGAGATAGTGGAGCGCTTCGGCGACTTCTACTCCACGCTTGACAACGCTGAGAAGCTCCACAGGACGCTGCTGTCGATGGGGGAGGGCCGCTTCGTGATAGCGATCGCCGACCCGATCTACAAGTGTCCGCCGGGCCCACACAAGGGAACCTTCCTGAGCTACGAGCTCTTCAGGAAGAGGGGGCTCGCCGACAGGGTCAAGGTCGTGCTGGCCGTGCCCTACCCGCACGTGTATAGCTCGAAGACTATAGCCGATATCATCGAGCCCGAGCTGGAGGCCCGGGGCATAGAGACCCACACCTTCTTCACGGTCGACAGCATAGACGCTGAGAAGGGCAAGATCTACAGCCTCGAGGGGGATGAGCTGGACTTCGACGTGGCGGCTGTGATAGCGCCTCACAGCGGCCCCACGTACGAGGTGGTGCCCGGCGAGGCCAAGGATGACAGCGACTACATCAAGGTCGACAAGTATACTAGCCAGGTGGTGGGCTTCGACGACGCCTACGCCATAGGTGACTGCACCAACGCGCCGACCTCGAAGAGCGGCGTGACGGCGCATCTCCAGGCCGACACGGTGGCGAAGAGGCTGCAGGGCTTCGACGCCCGCTACACGGGGAGGACGAACTGCCCGCTCATACTGGACGGCAAGGGCCTCTTCGTGATAAGCGACTATGAGCACTCGCCGATACCGGTGAGGATCTCCAGGCTCAAGCGCTTCCTCGAGGAGCTCTTCGTCGCCACTTACTGGAGCGCGATAAGGTACCCGGAGCTCTGGGGCCCCATCTTCGACGCCTACTTCGAGGCCTCGGAGCCTGAGGTGTTCCTAAGGTATGGCGGGTGGTAGGTATGCCGGAGGGGTTTGACGAGATGCTGACCGGGAAGAGGGCTGCCGCGCTTGAGAGGACGCTTGACCTGCTCGTGAAGCTCGACGAGATGGGCGTACTGGAGGTTGTCGACGAGGTGCTCAACCCCGACGTCATAGGGTACCTGGCGAGGCTCCTGATGCACCCCGGGCTGCTCAGGGCGGCGGACAGGCTAGACCTGGTGTTCGAGGCGCTCGGCAAGCTTGACATAGAGGCGGCCACCAGCCAGGTGGAGCTGGTGAACAAGGCGTTGAAGGCTGTCCCCGAGGAGGCTGAGCCCGTAGGCCTGCTCGGCCTGCTCGGCGCCCTCGGGGATCCAGACGTGCAGCGCGGCCTAGGGTTCCTCGTCGAGTTCCTCAGGAACCTGGGTAGGGCGCTCGCAGAGAAGGAGAAGTAGAGGGGGGGCACTTTTATTTCCGCCCCCTCGTTTTATCCCTCTGTGCCGGAGAGGCTGGCTAGGCTACTCCGCAGCCACCCGAGGGTAGCGGCCTTCGCCACGTGGCTCGCCCTTTTCTCCCTCCCACCGTACATCGAGCGGCCCGGGAGGGCGGCGTGGGCCGCGCCCCTCGAGGCGCTCAGCGGCTCGCTGGCAAACAGGACGGTCGAACTGTTCTGGCCGAGCCTTCTCCTACACCTCGCGGTCTACTACTCGCTCTACGAGGCCCTCGCCCGGGGCCGTGTGAGGCCCTTCCGGTTGACGACGGCGCTCATCTACGCCTATGTGGGGCTGCTCCAGAGCACGGCCCTGACGCTGAGCTACGGCCTCGTGGTGATAACCTCCAACATGGCGGTCTCGCTGATACTCGCGGCCCTCTGGCTCCGCGGCCGGGGGCCCGGGGGCCTGGGGGAGCCTCCCAGCCTCCTCCTCCCGCTCGCGCTCTTCGCCTTCGCCTCTCCCCTAGCCAGGACTAGCCTCTCAGCGCCGCCCTGGTGGTGGATGTGGGAGAGGGTTCTCGCCGGCGAGCCCGCCTATGCGGTGCCAGCCCTCGTGCTCGACGCCCTTGCCGGCTACGGGGCGGTCGCGTACTGCCTGTACACGCCGCTCGCCCTGTACGTTGCCCTCAGGCTCCGGCCTGTGCCCGAGTACGCTGTGAGGCTGGCGGGCTTCACGGGGATGGCGTACGCGACGATAATAATTGTGCGTGCGGTGGCGGCTGTGGCCGGAGGGCTCGCCGGCTTCGGGGCCTTCATGGCGCTGTGGAACGCTGTGCTGCACGTGCCCCTTCTGGCTTCGTCGCTCTACGCGGTGGCGGCTCGCTACTAGAGCGGTACGTTGCCGAAGACGCGGTGTACGAACTCGCCGAAGTAGTAGCTCACCGCCACCACTACCAGTATGAGTCCGGCGTTCTCGAGGTAGTCCCTGAGGAAGGCCCTGTCGAAGACGACGCTGCTGTAGTAGGAGAAGAAGGCGAGTATGGCTAGGGCGAGGACGACGGAGACGGCGAAGGCCTCGAGGAGGCTGGGGAGGGTGAAGAAGGGGGCTGTCAGCGCCAGGACTGTGAGTATGTAGGCTATGCCGGTCGCCGCCGCCGAGACGAGCGGCTCCTTTCCGTGCTCCTGCTTGGCCTGGAGGTAGCTGGCGGCGCTCATCGACATCGCCGCTGACACGCCGACTATGAGCCCGGCTATCCCGGTGAGTATCGTCGAGGCTGTGAAGCCGAGGAAGCCGGCGTGGACGCCCGTCAGCTCTATTATGGCGTCGGCCATGCCTAGCGCTATCGAGCCGAGGTGGCGGACGGCGAACTCGTCTATCTGGCCGGCGAGGGCGTCCTCGTGCTCCTCCTCGTCCCGGATTATTCTCTTGAGGATCTCCCTGTCCTCCTCGGGTATGAGGCCCCGCTCCAGCATCTCCCTGTACTCCGCGATCACGCCCTCCTCGTGCCTCTCGAGGAACTTGACTGTGAAGACCTTGCCGAGTATCCTGCTCGCGAGCAGGTAGAGCCTCAGCCTGAGCCTGTCCGCCGCCGAGAGCTCGACGGGGCCGGAATACTTGCTCCAGAACTTGTAGTGCCACTCCTCCTGCCTGGCCATCTCCTCGAGCACCTTCCGGTTCTCCCCTTTCTCCCGCTTCGCCATGCCCCTGTAGAGTAGAGAGTCGAAGAGCTCGTCGCGGGCGTAGGCGGCAGCTCTCTCCCTGAGATCCTCCGGCAACGAGTGCACCCAAGTACCAGTGGGGCCGCGAAATTATATTTCTAGGGCCGGGCCACCCATTCCGAGTATGGAGTCCGCGAGGCTCCGACGCATAGTCTTCAGGGTCTTCCTCCTAGCCGAGCTACCGGTCTCCCTGCTGCTCCACAGCCCCCCGCTCCCAGGCTGGCTCTGCCGCGTCGCCAGCCCCCTCGGAGCCGCGGCGACACTCCTCCTCGCAGCCGCCGCCTACTACGTGCACAGCCTCTACCCGAGGCGCCACGACAGGCCCAGCGACTTCCCACACCTCCTCACCGACGGCCCCTACCGCTACGTCAGGCACCCCTTCTATACATGCTTCCTCCCAATGGGCTACACGATCCCCCTCTGGACCTGCAGCGTGCCGGGAATAGCCTTCAACACCCTCGTCATGCTGCCCCTCTGGCACCTCCTCGCCAGGAAGGAGGAGGCCGAGCTCCTCGAGTACTGGGGCGAAGAGTACAGGCGCTTCATGGAGACCCGGGGGATGTTCCTCCCCCGCATCCACTAGCCGCGGCCCTCCACGAGGGGGCGGTGCTCCTCGAAGAGGGAGGCGACGTCGCCGAGGCTGAAGAGCATCACGTCCCCTCCTCCCTGGAAGGTGAACCCGGACCTACTATACAACACGTACACGGTGCGCCTAGGCCTCCAGGGCAGCGCCTCGGCCCTAGAGGCCAGCCTATAGAGCACAGACCTGCCCACGGGCCGCCGCGTCCACTTCACCTCCCCCACGTAGAGCGTGCCGCCGTCACTGCTCAGCGCGACCAGGTCAAGCTCGACGTCGCGCCGCCACCACCTGCCTATCCGCGACGCGTCGACGCGGCCCAGCCTGGCGAGCAGGGAGAAGTGCTCCAGCGCAACCTCCTCGAACGCGTGGCTGGCGTACAAGTCTATCTCACCCCAGGCCTCCTCCAGCGCCCGGCGGTGGAGCCCCCTCTCCAGCATGTTCCACCGGGGGAACACCTGGCTGAACCAGAACCTCGTGAAAGGGTCGGCCAAGTAGTAGCGGGCCCTCCCCCTGCGCCCCTCCTCGCCCAGCGGGTACCTCCTCTCCACGAGCCCCAGCTCCCTCTCCAGCACGCCGAGATACTTGCCCATCTCGCTCACGGGCACCCCGGCCTTGCCGGCTATCTCGCCGAGCCGCGTGGCGCCGCCAGCTATGGCCTCGAGTATCCTCATATACCTCGACGGCTCCCTCAGCTCCATCGAGAGGAGCATGAGGGGCTCCTCCCTCAGCGGGGCGCCCGGCCCGAAGACCAGCCTGTAGAGGTTCTCCCGGAGCCCCAGGGAGTCGTCGAGCCTGGCCAGGTAGCCCGGGACGCCGCCGAAGACCGCGTAGACGCGCACCCTGTCCTCCTCGCCGTAGCGGGGGGTGAACATCCTGGCCGCCCTGTAGCCCATGGGCCCCACCCTCAGGATCCTGGTTGCGCGGCCGTAGAGCGGGGACTCCTGTGAGAGACCTATCCTCTCCATCATGCCGACGGAGGAGCCTGAGAGGACGAGCATAGGGCCGCGGCCGCCGAGGAAGCCGTCCCAGGAGGACTGTAGCTCCGCGACGCCGCCCGTCCCGTGGAGCCGCTGGAACTCGTCTATCACGACGAGCCTCACGCCCAGGCCGCCGAGCACGCGGTAGAGGTCGGTGAAGCTCTCCACCCTGGGCGGGTAGGGGAGCTCCACCTGGTGTGATAGCTGCCTCGCGAGGTCCTCTAGTGCTGCCCGGCGCTCCGCATAGTTTACCACGAGGTATACCCATCTCCGCCCCCGGGCGAACCTGGCGAGGAGGTATGTCTTGCCCATGCGGCGCCGCCCGTAGACTATTACGAGCTCGGGCTTCCCGCTCCTATAGGCGTCCTCGAGCACCGAGAGTTCCTCCTCCCTGTCTACGAATAACATACTCTAGAGTATTATACTCGCGGGTATAATTACCTTTACGTCCAGCAGCCCTCAGGCACCGGAGCCACGGCACAGGATCAGAGTCCACGGCGCCGAGGCAGACGATAGGTATCTCCCAGGGCCCTACCGCCGCCTGGTACTCCACAGCCTATCCGCTGGAGGCTCTCCTCCAACGTCTAGACAGGCTGTACCCGTAGGCTGCCAGCACCCCTACAGCCGCCGCGGCCCAGTATGGGCACCACGGGTAGCCGCATAGAGGCGCCCCCAGCGCTATGTGCAGGCCGATAACACCCATTATTACGGCCTGGGACGCATACCCCCTCGGCGCACCGCACATCCTCTCATAGAGCAGGGCCATCACGTAGGCCAGCACAAACCAGGCGGCGAAGTTCTCCAGGGGCACCGTGAAGAGCGTGGGCCCCCCGCCGCCCCACTCCCATATGTGGAACACGGTCGAGGCAATGGGGTCAACGGCCAGGTCGAAGAGGACTGCATAGGCCGCGGCCACCAGGGGCCTGCGCCGCCCCCACGTGGAGGCCGCCTGCATCGACGCGTGCACGACAGCGGCCCACGCCAGCGGTACCAGCGGGTGGACACCGCCTATGAGCGGCGCCCCGGGACTATACCTGTAGTTACCGAATATCATCCCCATGTTGACGCCCACATACTCCGCCGCGAAGCCGAGGAGCGCCGCCGCGGCCGCCCAGGCAAGCCCCCGCTTCGACCGGAGCTCCAGGAGGGACACGGCTATCAGCAGCACTATCGAGGCCTCTAGCAGCTGTCCTCCACCCGGGGCGGCCGCTCCCGGCTGGGCGCAGGCGACACAGGCGCTGGACACATAGGAGTATCCGGCCCCCCGGATATGTACCTACCCTTTATAACGCCCCACCGGGTAACAAGTATCCGTCACTCAGGGTTGGCAGGCGATGTGCAGCCAGGAGACAAGCCTAAGGAGCGCTATCACAGGCTCGGTAGAGGAGGTGGGCAGGTACATCGAGATAACAGCACGAGACCTAGAGGCGCTGCGCCGGCTGAAGCCCAGGGCCGCGCCCCTCATACCCCGGCTCGCCGGCAAGGTGGCCTCCCTGCTACTGGGCGACCCACAGGCCAGGGACGCGCTCGAGAGGAGCGGGGTCACCGAGGAGTCGCTGAGGTCGCTATTCGAGGGCTGGCTCCACACACTCTTCGACGGCGGCTACGACGAGGAGCACGCGGTAATGCTCGCCAGGATAGGCCTGACGCACGTCCGCGTACCCACGGCCGGCCGCCTAATAGTCTCGGTGATGGGCGCCTTCCACGTAGAGCTGCTCAGGCTGGCGTCCACCCCCCGCGAGTCGGAGGCCCTGGCGAAGGCCTTCTACTGGAACCTCGCGGTGATAAGCCTCGTCTACGAGAAGGTCAGGGAGAGCATATGCAGCTACTTCATGCGCGACAACAGGAGGCTCGCCGAGAGGCTCATAGACCTCTTCTCCCGCGAGATCTACGAGGAGCTCGGAGACCCGGCGACGCGGAAATAGGGGTGGGGGAGGCTACCCGCCGGAAAGCAGCTCCTCAACCTCCCTCCTACCCGCTTCAAGCTCCCTCTCCTGCTCCCCGTCCAGCCTCAAGAGCAGCGCGAGGAACTCGCCGGCATGCGTCTTCTCCTCCCTGGCCACGTCGAGCAGCACCTCCTTTACCGTGGGGTCGGAGGCCGAGGCCGCCAGCTGCTCGTACAGGCTCACCGCGTCCAGCTCGGCTATCAGCGCCAGCCTCAGGATCTCCCTATCCCTCTCCTCCCGGCTAAGCCTGCCAACATCCATCGGCTTCTCCGCCAGCATCATAAAATAAATTTTGTTATATCTTAAATAAAATCTTCTAATCTACTCGTTGTTATATTTATTAAAAAACTATCTAAAAGAATATATAAAAACATAGCAAAACTAAAACTATATTTATTTAAACAATTTTTATTTAAAATAATATCCAAATATGAAAAATTATATTTATGGTCTTTACTCTTTATTTGAGGTACAAAACAATACTTATTTAATATTTTACATGCCATCTCTTTTCTACTAATAATAGATGATAAGTTCGGTAAAGGTAAATTATATTTTTCTCCTTTAATATAATTATTTAAATAATCCTTTAAAATAGATTCTGTTTCATAATTTATTTCAAATTCATTAATATACTTTTCAACTTCTATTTTATTTTTTAAAAAACTTTTTATATATTTTTTTCTTTTCTCTAATTTTTCAGGTTTTGGATAAACATTAGGATAAAGAATATGAGGAGCTATAGGTACTCCAAAAAACCATTTATACTCATCACCTACCATCATCAGAATACCTCCTCCATTGTTTTGATGTTCTGCAATCCAATGGGGATTTAATTCAACACGTTTTTTCATTTTTTCCTTATCTATCTTATTAGTATTGTAAAATATGTTATTATTATTTTCAAAATAATATTTAAAATTTCTTATATAGTCATAGGCATCTACCTTAAATCCTCCATGAATTAGTTGAATATGATATTTGTAGTCATTATTTATCACAAAAGTAGTATTAAAAAATACATATGCATCGATAGTATTAGGATCGATTTCTATTTTTTCTGGTATAATAATCCATGAAAGAATTGTTTCAATATCGTTTTCACCATAAGTTAGGGATAGTGTAATTTTGTCTTCTTCATTTTTTTGTGCATATATTAGAGGGTCAGCATGGTAATACTTATTAGATTCTTTATCAGCCTTTAAGGAATGTTTATTTTCATTATTAAGATATTTTATTTCCTCATATTCTCTAGAATAGTGCGTTATAGGAATGAAATAACATTTGTTGTTCTTTATGCTGCTTCTTCTTTTTTTATTTTCACCAACATGGGCTATCCTAATAATTACTGTTTTTTCACCTTTTAATGCCTTTTTTAAGCTTTCGCGGAAGCTATCTCTCAATTTTTTGATATTTTCTATTTGATTTATTTTTTCGTTATTAACTATAAATTCTGATGTTACTGGGTAGAATGCAATATACTTGGATGCACTCATATTTTGATTTTTATTGTTTAGCAATATTTATTTTTTACTCTAAGTTTCAGGGTGGTGAATATAGGGGGTTGTGTGGTAGGAGTCATCGGTGTGGCTGGCTTGGCGCGTCTCAGGATGGGGGTTGTAGGGCTCGGCGGGATGGGGTCCACGCACCTTAGGAACCTCCTAGGGATGCCCGGCGTCGAGGTGGTGGGCGCAGCGGACATAGATGAGGCGAAGCTGGCGTGGGCCGCCAGCCTCGGCGTCAAGCCGTACAGGGACTACAGGGAGCTCGTAGGCCGCGTGGACGCGGTGGTCGTGGCGACGCCGCCCTTCCTGCACAGGGAGCAGGCGGTGTACGCGCTGGAGAGGGGCGTCCACGTGTTCCTGGAGAAGCCCATGGCGACGAGCCTCGGGGACGCGGAGGCGATAGTGGAGGCGGCTGAGCGGGGCGGCGCGACGCTGGCGGTTGGCTACTGCCTCCGCTTCCACAGGGGCTATGTGGAGATAGCCAGGCGGGCCGGGGGGCTAGGCGGGCCCCTCGTGCTGGCGCACTGGTCCTCCTTCAGGCTCGGCGTATCGGGCTGGCTAGCCGACCCGGCGAAGAGCGGCGGCCTGCTGAACGAGAACGCGGTGCACGTGCTATACGTCTTCTACTGGCTGGGGGGCCCGTATAGGCGTGTCCAGGCGATGCTTAGGCGTAGGCCGGGCGGCGTGGAGGAGGCGGCGGTGTTCCAGGGGGAGCACGTGTCTGGGGCGCTCAGCAGCCTCTCGCAGAGCTGGGTCGCAGAGGGGGGCAGGGGCTGGCTCCTGGCCTACGAGGAGGGCTCGATAATCGTGGAGGGCTATGTTGAGGGTAGGGCCCGCGTCGTCACGCCGGGCGGGGTGGAGGAGTTCTCGTTCTCGGACGGCTCGATGTACGTGGAGGAGATGCGCGACTTCGTCGAGGCGGTGGCGGAGGGCCGCGACCCCCTGGTGACGGGGAGGGATGGCCTGGAGGTGCAGCGGGCGGTGGAGGAGGCCTACAGGTCCGCGGGCGTGGAGTGGGCCCCGGGGCGGGTAACCTGATAAGCATGCTGCCCGGATATGTAGGTGCAGGGGTGGTTGCATGCCGGTAATAGACGAGGTATTTGAGAGGGCGAGGCGCTACGCCTCGAGGATCGTGCTCCCGGAGCCGGAGGACGAGCGCATACTCCGTGCCGCGTCGAGGGCGGCAGAGCTGGGGATCGCGAGGCCCGTCCTCGTTGGCCCGAGGGCCGAGGTGGAGGCGCGGGCGGCCGAGCTCGGCGTCGGGCTCGGTGGCGTCGAGGTCTACGAGCCGTCTCCCGGGGACGTGGAGGAGGCGGCCAGGGAGTACCTGAGGCTGAGGGGCTACCCAGAGTCGAGGCTTGGCATGGCGCGTAGGCTCATGCGCCGCCCCCTCTTCTACGCGGCCATGATGGTGAGGCGCGGCGAGGCCGACGGGATGGTCGCGGGCGCGGTGAGCACGACGGCGAACGTGATCAGGGCGGCCGCCCTGGTGATAGGGATGCAGCCCGGGATAGAGACGCCCTCCAGCTTCTTCCTAATGGAGGTGCCGGGCTTCAAGGGCGGCGAGCGGGGGAGCCTGCTCTTCGCGGACTGCGCGGTGAACATCGACCCGAGCCCGGAGCAGCTGGCGGACATCGCGGTGGCGACGGCGAGGAGCGCGCAGTGGCTCCTGGGCTGGGAGCCGCGGGTCGCGATGCTCTCCTTCTCGACTAAGGGCTCCGCGAGCCACCCGCTGGTCGACAAGGTTGTGGAGGCGACGCGGCTGGCCAGGGAGAAGGCGCCCGACATAGCCATAGACGGCGAGCTCCAGGCGGACGCGGCGCTCGTGCCGAGCGTGGCTGCGAGGAAGGTGAAGGGCGGGAGCCCCGTCGCCGGGAGGGCGAACATACTGATATTCCCAGATCTCAACGCTGGCAACATAGCGTACAAGCTGGTGCAGAGGCTTGCCGGCGCCGCGGCCTACGGCCCCATCCTGCAGGGCTTCGCGAGGCCCGCCAGCGACCTGTCGAGGGGGGCCACGGTTGACGACATCGTAGGCGTAATAGCGATAGTCTCCGCGATAGCGGGGGCGTCCAAGTCTACCTAATTTTTATCAAGATATTTTCTCCCCCGGTTTCAAACGCTTCACCCTTAAGGAGCAGACCCGTATACTACTACTGTGCCGGAGTGCAGGATATCCTATGAGGAGAAGAAGGAGCTTTTATGGAAGATGTACGAGCAGACCCAGGATAGGATAGTCCACGCAGACCAGAAGGCACAGTCGAACCTCACACTACTCTCGATAATAATGGCCGCAACCTTCATCGTGTTATCGGGCCAGGAGTTAGTGAACACGTGCACCCTCCTCGCCCTCCTCGCGGTGACCCTCATCTTCCTCTCCATGTTCCTCTCAATACTGGTACTGGTCGGCCGAGGGGTCTCGCGGGACGATATAGAAGGCAACCTGTTTGCCTTCCATACATACAGCTCCCAGCCCATTGAGGAGCTGGAGAGGCTTCTCTCCATGAGCCGAGACGAGTATATCCGCCGCCTACTCGAGGAGCTCAGGGAGATCTCGGAGATAGCGCGTGAAAAGTATAGGCTGGTGAACTACGCCTTCCACGTCCTCTCCGCAGCCGCAGCGTTCCTGCTTATGGCGCTTATCTGCAAGTTCACGCTACGCTAGCCGCCGCAGCGGTAATACTTAAAAGCCTTTCTATATACCGCGCCTTATTCCGGCATATAAGCCTTGGAGGAAAACATTATATATGCCTCGCCCAGGTCTACCCCCGAGATGACGAAGAAGCCCGGAGAATACATGTTTAAAGAGCTAACCGAGGGCCCCTCAAAGGTTCTAGACACGCTCCGCGACGCCCGGGGAGAGGTCGAGGCCGCGGCCAGGCTCATCGAAGACAGATGCCTCACCAGGGCCTTCATCATAGGCAGCGGCACCAGCTTCCACGCCAGCCTCTACCTCCAGTACCTCCTCACCAGGCACACCGACATACACGCCGCCGCGATCCCCGCGAGCGAGTTCGAGGACTGGATACCCCAGAGGAGGAACTACCTCATCATAGGCTACTCCCAGTCCGGCGAGAGCAGCGACATCGTCTGGGCCTTCCAGCAGGCAAAGGAGAAGGGGGTCACCACTATAGCCATAACCAACACACCCAGCAGCACACTCACAAAGCTCGCCGACGCAAGCATAGTCACCAGGGCCGGCGAGGAGAAGGCCGTCGCCGCCACGAAGACCTTCGACGTCCAGCTCACCGCAGCCCTCATGCTAGCCTACACGATAGCCGGCAAGCCCCTCGACCCCATAGCCGACGCCGCCCGCGAGGCCGAGAAAATCCTAGGGGCCGGCGAGATACCAGGCCTCGCCGAGAAGCACAGCGGCGCGGAGCACGCCTACATACTCGGCAAGGCCGCGGGCTACCCGATAGCCCTCGAGGCAGCCCTCAAGCTCAAGGAGGCCGCAATGGTCCACGCGGAGGGCTTCGCCGCCCGCGAGTTCCTCCACGGCCCCGTGCAGCTCGTCGACGAGACGACGCCGGTCTTCCTCTACGCGCCCAGCAGGGAGGCCTTCAAGGCCTCGATGAAGGCAGTCGACAAGATAGCCGGCTACAAGGCGCCCATCATAGCCGTCGGCCCCAGGGAGGAGGGCGTAGCGGAGAAGGCGGCCGCGTGGATAGAGGTCGGCGTGGAGGGCGACGAGGCAGTGCTGCCACTCGTGAAGGCGGCGCAGCTATACGCCTACCACGTCTCGCTGCTCAGGGGCAAGGATCCGGATGCGCCCAGCAAGCTCTCCAAGGTGGTAAAGTATTAAGGGGGGCTGCAGCGGCGTGCAGGGGGATCCGGGATCATGGTATATATGTTTACCCGGCTACACATATCTACCGTATGTAACCCGTAGAGGTGAGGGAGCATGAAGGTATACGTGTTCGAGGACGGGAAGGCCAAGGACTTCTTCCCGCTCACAATGACGCGCCCCGTCTACGACCTACGCTCAGGCACCACCACCCTCCTCGAGAAGCTAATGGACGCCATCAGGGGAGACTACGTGCTCCACACCAGGGACTACCTCGCCGAGGTCACAGCCGAGGCCCACCCCGGCGTACCCGTCAACGCCCCCGTCGAGGCCGAGGACGCCCTCTTCGTGAACGGCCGCTGGCTCTACAGGGGCGACGCGGTGGAGCTGGGCGACGAGCACGCCGCCTACGCGGGCGGCCAGCTCGTATACGCCTACGCCAAGGCCTCCACGATGGAGAAGCTCAAGGGGCTCAGCGTCCCCGAGGCCCTGGAGCGCCTCAAGGCCGAGCTGGGCTCCCAGGAGGTCGATGCCAGGCTCGCTGAGTGGCCCTGGGACCTCGTCTTCGCGAACCCCGAGATGATAGAGTACGACTTCAAGAGGCTCGGCAAGACCGGCGTCCACGGAGAGGTCAAGGGCGACGTGGAGATACTGGGCGGCGAGGACCGCGTCTACATAGCGCCCGGCGCCAAGGTATACCCCGGCGTCGTGATCGACGCTGAGGGCGGCCCCGTCTACATAGGGGAGGGCGCGAGGATATACCCCTTCTCCTTCATAGAGGGGCCGAGCAGTATCGGGCCCGGCACCTACATCATGACGGGCGCCAAGATAAGGGAGGGGGTCACCGCCGGCCCCGTCGTGAGGATGGGCGGCGAGGTCGAGGAGAGCGTTGTCCACGGGTATAGCAACAAGTACCATGACGGGTTCCTCGGCCACGCCTATGTGGGCGAGTGGGTGAACCTCGGCGCACTCACCACGAACAGCGACCTAAAGAACGACTACAGCGAGGTCGTCGTATACATCAACGGGAAGCCCGTGAAGTCCGGCTCAATAAAGGTGGGCAGCATCATAGGCGACCACACCAAGACGAGCATCGGGACACTCCTCAACACGGGCGCCGTGATAGGCGTCATGTGCAACGTCCTCTCCACAGACCTCTCGCCGAAGTACATACCCAGCTTCACCTGGTACCACAACGGGAAGCTCAGCAAGGGCAGCGGGCTCCGCCGCATGCTCCGCACCGCCGAGACCGCGATGAGCAGGAGGGGCAAGAAGCTCACCGAGGCCCAGAAGAGGCTCTTCAAGTACCTCTACGAGATGACCAGGGAGGAGAGGGAGTACTACATACAGCTATACGCAAAAAAGTATAGGAGGTGATTTTTCCCCCATATATGGGCCTGGAACAGGAGGTGGTAGGCATGGTGGATGAGAAAGAGGTCGAGGAGAAGATAAAGGAGATAGTGGCGAGGATATACGGCGTAGACCCCGAGAAGATAACCCCGGAGACCCGCTTCGTCGAGGACCTCGGCGCAGACTCCATGACCACGATAGAGCTCGTAGCCGAGATAGAGGACACCTTCGGCATCGAGGTCCCCGACGAGGACGTAGAGAAGAACCAGACCGTGGGCGACGCGATAGCCTACGTCATAGAGAAGCTCCGGGAAAAAGGCCAGTAACACCACTCTTTTTCCCCCACGCTACAACCCTCTCTACACGTGACGTCATCCCGTGTGAGGAACTAGTAGCGTAGCTCCACGTGGAAGTCTATACTTTCTCTTCTAGTTACCTGCGCCGCTGTCTCCCAGGGGTCGCATAGGCACGGTCCCTGCGGCTGTACGTCACCGTATAGCATTTTAACAGGAGAAGCCCGTGGCGTAGCATTATTAGCACGGCCCCCCGGGCATATAGGGGGGAGCCATGGGAGCCCGGATAGCGAGGATATGGCACGGCCGCGTACCCGCCGAGAAGGCCGCCGAGTACAGGCGCTTCCTAGTTGAGAGGGCTATACCGGACTACCAGGGCGTCGAGGGCTGCCTCGGAGTACAGATACTCGAGCGCACGGAGGGCGGCGTAGCCCACTTCCTCGTAGTCTCCTACTGGGAGGACATGGAGGCCGTGAAGAGGTTCGCCGGCCCCCAGCCCGAGAAGGCCAAGTACTACGAGGAGGACAAAGACTACCTCCTAGAGTTCGAGCCCCACGTGAGGCACTACGTCATAGCCGCCGACACCTATCGGCCGGGGTAGCCCCCGCTACACTATCGGCGGGTGCCTCCTCAGGCCGTCCAGCTCACGCCGGTACCAGTAGGCCCCGAGGGGCAGCAGCACCGCCGCTGCAGCCGCGAGCACGGCGGCGTTCCACAGTATCTCGCCCTGCGGCGACGCCCCTCAGCGCGTAGACGAGCACCCTCTCCGACCTGAAGGCCCTCTGGAAGAGGTAGAGGAGGACTCCGCCTGGGTTGTCGGCCGCGTCCAGGCTAACGCTTGAGGAGCCCTTCAGGCGGTACGTGACGAATGCCCGGGTCAGCCCCCGGGTCTCAACTATGGCCCCCATCCTTGGCAGTCGCCGACCACTATAGGTAATTCAACAATATTAATTATATGTATCATAGATATCTTCCAACACATCTGCGCCCCGCCCAGCAGAACAAGCATTTTTACCCCATAGCCGCCATACACAGCGATGAGGATACTCGTCTTCGCCGCCCACCCCGACGACGAGCTCATAGGCGTGGGCGGCACGATCGCCAGGCTCAGCAGGGAGGGCGCCGACGTCCTCGTAGTCATCTACTCCCGGGGAGGCGGCGGGGTCGCGGCCGAGGAGGCCCCGCTCCCCGAGGAGGCGGTAGAGGAGGAGAGGGACAGGGAGACCGCGGAGGTCGCAGGGCTCCTCGGCTTCAGGCACCGCATACTCGGCAGGAGGGAGATCGTCGACAGGAGGGAGGCCGTGAAGGAGGCGGTCAAGATAGTCAGGGACTACAGGCCCAACGTCGTCTTCACCCACAGCCCCTGGGACAGGCACCACCTCCACGTCGCCGTGAGCGGCGTCACCACCGAGGCCGTCTGGCAGGCCTCCACGAGGGCCTACGGCTACCTCGGGGCGCCCTGGCGGGTGGACGCGGTCTACTACTACGAGGTCTGGGATCTCTTCACGAGGCCCAGCCTCCTCGTCGACATCACCGACTACCTCGACCTCAAGGTCAAGGCCATGGGCCTCTACAGGAGCCAGCTCAAGGTCTTCCCCGGGATAACCGAGTACCTCGAGGGGCTCGCCCGCGTGAGAGGCTACCTCGCCGGCACCCGCTACGCCGAGGCCTTCAAGGCGGCCGACGCGCTCCCCGCAGTCGCGCCCCATGGCGCCCGGCTCGGAGGCAGGCTTGCAGGGCTCCTCGGGGGCGGAGAAGGCTAGCCAGCCGTATAGAGGGGTGGCGGAGGCTGGAGAAGCTTAGGGCGGCGCCCCTGGAGCGCCCAAAGGGCTTCTCCTCCAAGAGCGTTGGGGGGACCGCGGCGGCTAAGCCTCGGCAGAACCTCCGGCCATGCGGAATAGTCGGATGCGCTCCTCGCTCGAGACACAAATAAACTCTCCAAAAATATTCAGTTTCGGCCTCGAAGTCATGTAGTGCTCTTCTCGACTTTATTTATGATATCCTCTAGCCCGATGTATTCTACCCTGCCCTCCATTTTGTCGGCCTCGTACTCCCTTATGGCCTCGACTTCGTCGGGCTCGGCGTCAGAGACTCCGATAAGCCTCTCCTCGAGTAACGCCTCTATACGCTTAACAGCCTCCTTGAGGGCACGGATTTCGTCCAGCAGCTCTTCCCCAGTGGTTGCAGGCACCATGCTACTATTCTACTAGCGATGATCTACAAATTTAAGCTAATCAGTCAGCCCCCCGGCCCATCCGCGCTCCCCTATAATATCTTTACCATAGGTCTTAATGATGGGGTAGACCTCAACGCCCCGCTACCACGGAGACGCCTCGGGATGCAGTATAACGCCTAGCAGAGCAAGGGTGCCCGGGGAGAGGCCGCCAAGCAGGGGCATCCCTGAAACCCTATGTGTCCACCGGGGGGCCTCGCAGCGGAGCCGCAGATAGCCACATAACCAGCAGCCACCCCTAATCCAGGGGGTCGAGCCCTTGGAGGCACAGATCTGCGTGCTCGGCGCCGGCCCGGCCGGGGCCTTCCTCGCCAGGCTCCTAGCGGACAGGGGCTACAGGGTGAGCGTCTACGACGTGGCCCCCGGGCCGGCCGCGAAGCCCTGCGACTGGGGCCTCCCATACACCGTGGACCGCGTCCTCAAGGTGCCGAGCGACCACGTCATCGCCAAGATAAGGGAGTACAGGGTCACCGTGGACTGGGGCTACGAGCTCGGGCTCAGGCAGAAGGGGACGATGGGCTACATAGTCGACAAGCCGGGCCTCATATCCTGGCTGCTCGAGGGAGTAGACGTCCACTGGGGCCGCGCGCCCCGCCCCGGGGAGTGCCGCACCCCCGTATACGCGAGGGGCCACGCCCACTACAGGGGGAGAAGGCCCTCGCCCTCCAGCTCGTCGCGAGGGGCCCCTGGGACGAGGACACGGTCGAGGCATACTACTTCTCCGACCTACCCGGCTACGGCTGGGCCTTCCCACTCGGCCGCGGCTACGCGAAGCTAGGCGTCGGCGGCGAAGCACCCATAGGCAGGCTCAGGGAGAAGCTAGCCCAGATGCTCGAGAGGCTCGGCGCCGAGCCCGCCACGCGCATCAAGGGCGCACCCATAGCCGTCGGCGGCCTCCGGGATGCCGGGCGCCCCGCGATAGGCGAGGAGGCCGGCGCCGTCATGCCCCTCACCGGAGAGGGCATAAGGCCCGCCCTCCTCACAGCCCTAGCCATGGCCCAGGCCCTCGAAGGCCGCCGAGGCTACCGCGACGCCCTCAAGGCCACCGGGCTCCCCCTCCAGATCGGCGTACAGCTCGCCCTCCGCCGCCTACTACTCCGCCTACCGCCCCCCGAGAGGGCCGCCCTCTGGAGACGCGTAGACCCAGGCACCGTAGCCAGGCTCGCGGCCGGCGACATAGACCGCGCCTTCCTGGCCAGCCTCGCCCTGCGGCACCCCCGCCTCGCGGCCATCGCCGCCCGCCTACTCCGCGTCCCCTAGTGTGCGCGGGCCCAGGGAGAGCTGTGGAGTGCCCGGCCGAGGCCATATATAGTAGTTGCACTACGTAGGTATAGGGTGTCTACCAATGAGTAAGTATGTGACTGTCTCTGCTAAAGTTAAGAGAGAGCTGCTAGAAGAGGCTAGGCGTCTGGATATCAACATCTCCAAGTTAATAAGAGAAAGCCTCGAAGAAGAAGTACGCAGGCGTAAACTAGCAAAGCTAGAAGAGAAGCTTAAGGAAAAACGCGACATTCTCGAGAAAATAGACGTCGACGAGATAGTAAGACTAATACGCGAGGATAGGGAGACCAGATGATGCCTAAATATTTATTCGACGCGTCAAGTCTCGTCAGAGCCCTCAAAGAGACCAGGCTAATTCCACTTGGAGGCCAGGCAGTACATTGGCTTACAATATACGAGTTCCTAAACGCGCTCTGGAAAGAAGTACACTTACTGCACAAGCTTAGCTCGGAGGAGGCCAGCAGCCTTGTCACAGATTTTACAGAAATACTACGAGAAATGGTGATACTTGAGCCCAGAGGACTTGAAGAAATTACGCTGAGGATAGCCATCTCTAAAGGGATAACAGCCTATGATGCCTCATACATAGCTATAGCTAAAAACTATAATCTAACATTAGTGACGGAAGACCGGAAACTGCTCCGAGCCGCAAGCAGCATCATCAACGCCGTAAACCTCGACGATATCTAGTCTAGCCATCCCGAAGTACACCACACGACGCCACATCACCCCCCCCCCCCCGGGCCATGCCATGCAGTCGGGTAAAATTCGAGACCCGGGCGGCTCCACGCCCCGGGGTACGCCTACTCCCCCGCCAGCCCCTCCAGGAGCCTCCTAAGCCTCCCGCGGAGCCCCGGGTCCTCGAGCACCCTCCCAAGCAGGCGCGCCAGCCCCGAGTCACCGGTGAGCAGCTCCACCGCCTCAGCCACGACGTCCTCGTCGAGATATATCATACGCCTCGTCATCCCCCCGTCGGCGACAACACACTCCCCCGTGATCCAGGACGCCTCATCGGAGACGAGGAAGGCCACGAGCGCGGCTACGTCCTCCGGCCTACCAACCCTGCCAGCAGGGTGCTGAAGATGGTCAAGCCTCGTAAGCTCCTCGCGCCGCGGCGGCACCTTCCACCGCGACGTGTCCACCCAGCCCGGCGCCACACAGTTCACCCTTATCCCGTGGGGCGCGAGGCTCACCGCCATCGCGTGCGTCAACGCGACGACACCGCCCTTCGACGCGGTATACGGCTCCGTGCCGGGCTCCGACTGGAAAGCCCTCGTAGACGCAATATTGACTATCGCGCCCCCACCCCTCCGCGCCATCTCGGCGGCCGCGTACTTGGAGACAAGCCACGTACCCGTCAGGTTCACGTCGATCACACGCCGCCACTCCTCGAGCCTCTGCTCGAAGAGGCTGCGCCGCGGCGCCCCCACGCCCGCATTGTTGACCAGCACGTCGACGCCGCCGAACCTCTCCACAGCCGCCTCCACCATGGCCCTCACCTGGGGCTCCGACGCCACATCCGTCTCCACGAAGAGCGCCTCCACACCCTCCTCCCCGAGCCTCTCGACGCGGTACCCGCCCTTCCGGGGGTCTATCTCCGCCACGACCACCCGGGCGCCCTCCCGGCCGAGCCTATGGGCTATCGCCGCGCCTATACCCTCGCCAGCCCCAGTGACTATAGCCACCCTTCCATCAAGCCTACCCCTCACATGCATATAACCCCAGGACCGGCAGATATCATCGACCCCCCCCCCCCCGGGCCCCCCGGGCCGCGACGCTTATCACAGGGCCCGCCGAATCCAAAACGGGATGGCAAGGCTCTACGCCGTGCAGGCACGCTTCACGCCGCGGCGCTTCACAGACCCCCGGCGCTACGCCGAGTGGATCGAAGCCCTAGCAGCCCAGGCAGACTCCATCGCCGGCCTCGGCCCAGACAGCCTCCTCGTATACCCCGAGGACATAGGCGCCCTCCTCGCCCTCCTCGGCGCCCCCGAGGAGGCCCAGAGCCTCGAGGACGCGCTCCGCCGCCTAGCAGCCCGCCACGCACCCCGCCTAGCCCTCTGGGCCCTCACGCTCCTCCTACCCCCACTCAAGGCCTACCTCCGGGCCCGCTGGAGGGAGATATGGCGCACATACAGCGCAGCCTTCTCAGCGGTCGCCCGCCGCTACAAGGCCTACGTCGTCGCCGGCACAATACTCGAGCCCCGGGGCCGCAGAGTCTACAACGTCGCCTACCTCTTCGACCCACAGGGCCGCGTAGCCGGCCGCCAGGCAAAGGTACACCTCGTCGACCTCGAGGCAGAGCTCGGCGTCAGCCCCGCCCCCCACAGCTGGCTCCGCGTCCACGACACCGGGGCCGGCAGGATAGGCATCGCCGTCTGCCTAGACGCCTTCAAGGAGGACGTCGTCTCCAGGCTCGCCGCCATGGGCGCCCAGATCCTAGTACAGCCCTCAGCCAACCCCGAGCCCTGGACGCCAAGCCTCGAGGAGGAGTGGAGGCGCGGCGCCTGGCTCGCCGCACAGCGCCACCGCTTCAGGGCCGCCGTGAACCCCATGGCGGTCGGCAGGGTCTACGACCTGGAATTCGAGGGGGTCTCAAGCATAGTGGCGCCCCGCGACGCCACGCCAGGCGGCACGGGATACCTAGCCAGGGCTAAGAGCAAGGACCGCGAGGAGATAGTCTACGCCGAGGCCTAGGCCCCACGGATACACATATATTGTTAATAAAAGGTATTATACCATGCCTGGAAGGAAGAAAAAGAGGATAAGAACAATCACCCCCTCCGGGACAGCGCTCAGGCACGCCCAGAGATCCGGCAAGAAGCACAGGAGAGGCCAGTTCATAGGCAAGTGGAGCCCCAAGTGGAGAAAGAAAAAGAAGTAGCCCGGCCGCCTACCACTCCCCGCCACCCCTCCTACGCAGCACTAGGAGGCCCACCGCGGCCACAGCCACAACGCCGAGGGCAGCCAGCCCATAGACGGCGAACCCCGGGAGCAGCGGCGCAGGCTCAGCAGGCGCAGGGGCCTCCTCAGCCCCACCCCCGACAGCCGGCCTACTCGACGCGTTCTCCCCGCCAGCGCCCCCCTGGGTCTCCTCGGCCTGCTGCGCCGGCTGCTGAGGCGCCGCCTGCTGCGACCCACCCTCCACGGCCTCGTTTCCGGCCCCGGCGGATCCGGCCGCCTCAGCCCCCGCGGCCTCAACGCTGGCCCCACAGTCCTGGAGCACAGGTTCCTCCTGGGTAACTGTGAGCTCCACCTTCTTCACCTCGGCCTCGCCCTGCGAGACACGGGGCGGCTCCGCGCCGAAGCCGCCCAGTATCCTCTCGGCGGCCGCCTGGCTAGGCCTATAGTATCGGAGGAGGACCGCTTCCTCCCAAACGTAGCTGATATTATCCTGGAGGGGCCAGGGCGCCGCCACGGCCAGCGCCGCGGCGTTATACTTCCTAGTCAGCGCCCCTCCCACCAGTAGGCCGCCCTCCACCGGGGAGAGCGCGGCGACGTCCACGAACCCGGAGAAGCCGGGCACGCCGAGCGCCACGGCCTCCACGGGCTCGCCGCCGCTGAGCCTGACCAGGTATGTCTCGTAGACCATGTGCTCGGCCTTCACCGCCTTCACGGCCACGATGAATCCTCCGCCGGGGAGCCCTACGGCGGCTGTAGCCCTGGTGAGGGGCCGTAGACTAGCGGCCACGCTCCACTCCACACGGCCGCCCGGCGTGACGTAGGCGGCGAACCCGTTCTCACGGTAGCCCTCGGACACCGTATAGTAGCCGGCGACGAGTACGCCGTCGCCGCCGGCAGCCACCGAGAGTACGTAGTCCGTCGACACCTTACGCTGAGGGCTGGAGAAGAGGAGCACCCAGTCCGGTGTCCCGTCCACGCCCATCTTTAAGAGGAATCCGTCACCATAGCTCTCACGCGTAGAGCCACCTATGTAGACGGCGTCCCCGGCGACAACGATCGAAGACACCTGCTCCTCCCCGCCACCCTTAATGTCGACGAGGTACGCCCCCCTCACCTCGAGGCCCTCACCGAGGAACACGACCAGTATATAGGAGCCAACCCTCTCCCACTCCCCCAGCACATACCTCGACAGCCTCACCGCCCCCGCAGCCA
>Ga0256835_1000344_pt1 | contig 35954 bp, 37 predicted proteins | sample PIR30metaG_FD_185972 | JGI IMG/M metagenome (GOLD analysis project Ga0256835, IMG submission 185972) | Hydrothermal vent microbial communities from East Pacific Rise, Pacific Ocean - PIR-30 | ecosystem: Environmental > Aquatic > Marine > Hydrothermal vents | place: Pacific Ocean: East Pacific...
AGGTGGCAAGAAAAGAATTGCACATATGGTGGTGTGGGGGAAAAAAGTTGCGACGATGGGGCGGGGGAGGCGTTTTGCCATGGGTGCAGGGCATAACACCCTAAAATAACTTGTGCACTCTGGGCCAACTTGTGCTCGGTGGTTGCGCGGGACCACAGGTAACCTTAGTGGGGAGGTTTGTTTTGGCTATTGTCACCATCAGTCGGCAGTACGGGGCGGGGGGGTTGACCCTGGGGCGTAGGGTGGCCCGGCGCCTGGGGTATGAATTCGTGGACCGGGCGCTTTTGGCCGAGGTGGCCAAGCAGGCGGGGGTATCGCTCAAGACGGTGGAGGCGGTGGAGAGCGAGGCGGGGGACCGTCTTTTGCGCCTGGTGTCGTCGTTGGTTTCGTCGGATTTCGTGGAGCGTCATGTTGGCGAGGAGAAGCTTGATTTTGACGAGAAGAAGTTCGTGAAGTTTGTTTCGCGGGCGATAAACGAGATAGCCGACCGGGGCCGGGCGGTGATTGTGGGCCGGGGCGGCCAGTTTATTTTAAAGGAGCGGGGTGACACGGTGCGGGTGCTGCTGGTGGCCGAGCGTTCCCGGCGGGTGTCGTTTATTAAGGACAAGCTGGGGGTGAGCCAAGACGAGGCCGAGGCCATTGTGAGCCGGGAGGAGGATCGCCGGGCCCGGTTCCTGGGTAATTTCACCGATGGCCGTCCGGACGATCCGTGTCATTATCACCTGGTGCTCAACACCGGGCTGATGGGTTTGGCTACGGCGGAGGAGCTGGTATACCAGTTGGCGTGTAGTTTCGATTAAGGCAGCGGTTCACTCCGGCGGTGCTATATGTATATAGTAGTGGTGTTGGCCGGGGGGGTGCGGCCCGGCGTTGGAGGTAACTTTTCGCGGTCATAGAGAGGAAGAAGCATGTCCGCCAATTATTCATCGGATTTCATCAAGGCCTTGGAGATCGGTCGGCCGCCCAACGTGGCCCAACTTTTTCCCAACTCCAAGGCTCTTATTGTCAGCGGCAAGGTGATCGACCGGGCGCTGCGGTCCAAGGGTCAGGCGATGACCATCGCGGCCAACGGCCGCAACCGTTTCGTGATAGCCGGGGCCCTGGCCGCAGCCCAGCGGGCCAACGCGGCCATTATCCTGGAGATAGCCAAGAGCGAGGGTGGGGCCGAGGCCTACTGCGCCATCAATTATTGGAATCTGGCGATCTTGGCCGACCATTTGATGAACCAGATGGGCATCACGGTACCGGTGGCCATCCACGCGGACCACTACGGCATCAAGAGCGCGGAAGACGTGGCCACGGCCAAGGAGGAGATACCCTCGATGTTCGACGCGGGTATCACCTCGCTGGCCATTGACGCCTCGCACCTGCCCGATGACGAGAACCTGCTGGCCTGCCTGGAGCTGAGTCCCTTTGTGCCGGGCTGGGCCGGGCTGGAGGCCGAGGTGGGTGAGATCAAGGGGGCCGAGGGTCTTTCCACGGCCGAGGAGGCGCTGTTTCTGATCCGCGGGTTAAACGCCCACGGCGTATTCCCCGACTGGATCGCTTTAAACAACGGCACCGCCCACGGCATCCAGAGCGCCGAGCAGGGCATCCAGGTGGAGCTCACCGCCGAGATTCACCGGGCCCTGGAGCCCTACCAGGTCTCAGGGGCGCAGCACGGCACCTCAGGTAATTCCTCGGACCGTCTGATGCGCATCGCGGCCGAGACCCACACCACCAAGGCCAACGTGGCCACCGCGCTGCAGATGATCTCGTGGGGGGTGAAGGTCAACGACTACGGCAACGCCGAGTTGGACGAGCAGGGCGAGTTCATCAAGGTGGTCGGGGCCGGGGTTACCGAAGAGGTGTGGGCGCAGATGCGGGCCTATGCCGCCGAGGCCGGTCTCTCCGGCGGGGGCTATAAGAAGCTCAACCTGCCGTTTGAGAACAAGCTGCTACGCCAGCCGGCCGCGGTGCGGGCGCGTATGGCCGCCGGGGTGGAGGAGTTTGTTTACGATCTGCTCAGCCGGGTGATGAACGCGGTAGACACCGCGCCGCTGGCCTTGGAGGCCATCTTGGCGGCCGGGTCCTACGACCTGGGTCCCAAGGCCGAGCGCATGGAAGACCCGGCCGAGTGGACCGAGGAGAAAATCCGGGCCAAGGCGGCGGCCATTGACAGCGACAAGGGTCCGTCCGGCGATTTCGACGACTAGGGTTTATCTATAAGTAGTTAGGGTGTGCGTCCCGCCGGCTATCGGCGGGGCGCGTTTTATTGTGGCCTTGAGGCCCGCTGCCGCGCCCTGGCCAGGACCGGCTGGTAGGCCGCCAGCAGCTTGCGGCCTTCCACCTGCCAGTTGAGCTCCGCGCGGGCCTTGCGGCAGGCCCCGCGCATGTCGGCGCGCAGCTCGTCGTCGGTGAGCAGGCGCACGATGGGCTGGGCCATGCCCTCCGGCGTGGTGAAATCGCCGGTGAGCACGATGCCGTGTTGGCCGCCGAGTTGCTGCATGAAGGCCAGGTGATGGGAGACAAAGGGCACTCCGGCGTTGGTGAACTCGAAGAACTTGTTGGGCGAGCAGAGCTGGGAGTTGAGGCAGGTGGGCAGGTAGGGGATCACCCCCACGTCGGCCCCGGCGGTGAGCTCCAGGATGTCGTCGGACTCCACCCGGCCCAGGAAGCGCACCCGCCGGCCCCAGGGCAGGCTGGCGGCCAGGTGGGTCATCTGTTCTTCGAACTCGCCGTAACCGATGAAGACCAGGTAGGCGTCGGGGGGGAAGAACTCCACCGCCCGGATGAGGTTAAGGATGTTTCGTTCGTGGCTGAACCAGCCCTGGAACAGGGCTATCTTGGCCCCGGGTTCCAGCCCGGCCCGCTGGCGCAGCATCTGGCGGCTGTGCCGGTCAAAGCCCTCCGGCGGCAGGTAGGGGGCGTTGAGCAGCACCAGGGGCCGCCGGTGGTACTTGGCCTCGTAATAATCGGCGATGAGGTCGTTGACCGTGATGAACAGGTCCAGCCGGTCCATGGCCCGGCGCTCGTCTTTTTGCAGCCGGCGGCGCTGGTAGCCGGTGATGCCGTCTTCCTCGTAATAGATCTCGTGGGCGTCAAATACCAGGGGGGTCTCCCACTGTTGGGCCAGCTCCAGGCCGTGGCGCAGCAGGGCCAGGTCGTGCACGTGCACCACGTCGGCCGGGAACTGCCGGGCCCGCTGTAGCACAAAGCGGTCAAAGTGGTCGCCGCCCTCGACGACGCGGCGAAAGCGGTGAAAGAGGTTCCTGGCCCAGGCGGGGGGGCGGAAACCCTTCGGGGCCAGGGCCCGCACGCCGGCGACCACCGCGCTGCGGTCCTGGTAGAAGTAGCGGTGGATATCCACGCCGTCTTGTTGGTAGTGGCTTTCCCGCTCGCATTCAAAGCCCGAGAGCAGGGTTACCTTGTGGCCGGCCTCGACCAGGGTGCGGGCCTGTTGCGTCACCCGCCGGTCGATCATGTAGCAGTCGGGGCAGAGCATCAGGATGTGCATCAGTCGCTGGTCCTCTCTGGCGGCGCGGCGGCCAACCGGTCGTAGAGCCGGGCCAGGGAGCGGCTCACCACCTGGCACGAAAAGTGTTGACGGGCGTGGTCGCGGATGCGTTGCGGGTCGTAGGCGCCCAGGCGTCCGATCACCCGGAGCATGGCCTCGGCCAGGGCCCGGTGGTCGCCCACCGGCGCCAGCTCGCCGAGAAAGTCGTGGGTCACGATGTCCCGGGGGCCGCCGCAGTCGGTGGCCACCACCGGCCGGCCGCAGCTCATGGCCTCGATGAGCACGCAGCCAAAGGACTCGCTCTGGCTGGCCAGCACCAACAGGTCACAGCCGCGCATCAGCCGGGCCATGCCCGCCCGGTCCTGCAGTCCCACGTACTCCACGGCCGCCTCCTGGCCGCTTTCGGCAATGAGCCGGCGCAGGGTTGTTTCTCCCTGCCGGCCGTCGCCGGGGCCGGCGGTCATCACCAGGCGGGCCCCGGGCGCCCGGCGGCGCACCAGGCCCAGGGCGGCCAGCACCCCGGCCGGGTTCTTGTTGCGGTCGGCCCCCCCGGCGAAAAGGATTTTAGGGCGCAGGTGATCCGGCGCCGCCTCCCGGGGCGGCCGGAAGAGTTCCATGTCCACCAGGTTGGGAATCACCCGCATCTTGGCAGCCCCCCGGGGCGACAGGTAGCGGGACACGTCGCGCCGCTGGGCCTGGGACACCGCGATGACGGCGCCGGCGTTTTGCAAGGCGTTCAAGGTACGCCGCCGCACCAGGGGGTTGCTGGTGAGATGAGAGAAGGGGCCGGTGTGCTCGGTGATCACCAGGGGAGTCCCGTAGCGCCGGGCCACGGCCAGGCCGGCGTCGCCGTCGAGAAACCCGGTATGGGCGTGTACCAGCTCAAAGGCGAAGACTTGGCGCACCCTCTCGACGCAGGTGGCCACCGCGGCCCGGTAGGACCAGCCGTAGGCCACCAGGCCCCGGTGCAGGCGGCAGGGGGGATAGAGCACCGGCACCCCCTGGAGCAGCCGCCAGGGCTCGGCGGCCAGGCGGCGGCGAAAAGACAGCTCCCAGGCCAGGGAGCCCAGCGGGTGGCGCAGGCCCGGGCCGAGGTAGCGCGGGCTCAGCACCCGGGCGTCGACGCCGGCCAGGCGGCGCAGGGCGGCCACCTGCTCCAGCACAAAGGGACCGCTGGCCGGCTGGCGGGGATGGGGGAACATGTGCGAGAGCACCAGCACCTTGCGCCCCGGCAGGGGATCGGGCTCCCGCCAGGGTTGCCAGGGCGGGGGAAACGGCTTAGCCGGTGCGCCGCGGCCCACGGCTCAGTCGCCGTCCCGCTCCGCCGGCCGGGGCGCGCTCCAGTCGCCGGCCAGGCGGAGGTAGCCGCGTACCTTGTCCGAGGCGAAGTCGCGGTAGTGGTCGTCGCCGCTTTGGGCCACCGGCAGGGCGTCGAAGTCCAGGACGCCGTCGACCCAGTCGATGGTGAGGTGGGTGTTGACCATGTGGTGCATGGCCAGGTCCAGGCGGTAGGGCCGGGGCATGAGGTGGGCCCGGACGCGCACCGAGACCTCCCACCAGCCGGGGGTCATGGCCAACAGCGGCCCGCCGGCGTCCAGGCTGGTGATGGTGGCCACCCGGTGGCCGTCGGCGGTGGATATGCCCACCTCCACCGCCGCGTCGTCGATGGGCTCCAGGACCTGGTAGAGCGCCGTCACCTGGAAGGGCTGGCCAAAGTGCACGCTGCCCAGCCGCCGGCCGTCCAAGTCCTGCAGGCGCACCTGCCGCAGCAGGGCCTGGCCGGTACCGTCGACCCGGGGGGCGTCGGCGGGGATCATCCCCTTGCCGTCGCCGGCGCGGGTGCAGGCCAGGTACTGGTTCACCACCTGGTCCACCGGGCCGTCGGCCACCAACCGGCCCTGGTCGATGAGCAGGGCGCGGGAGCACAACTGGCGCACCGCCGGCATGTTATGGCTTACGAAAAACACGGTGCGGCCGCCCCTGGCCACCTGGTTCATTTTGCCCAGGCACTTTTTCCGGAAGACCACGTCGCCCACGGCCAGCACCTCGTCCACCAGCAGTATCTCCGGCTCCAGGTGGGCGGCCACCGCAAAGCCCAGGCGAAGCTGCATGCCCGAGGAGTAGTGCTTCACCGGGGTGTCCAAAAAACGCTGCACCTCGGCAAACTCCACGATGGACTCGAAGCGCTCTTTGATCTCGCTGCGGGTCATGCCTAAGATGGCCCCGCTCATGAAGATGTTTTCGCGGCCGGTGAGCTCGGGGTGGAAGCCGGTGCCCACCTCCAACAGCGAGCCCACCCGCCCGACCACCCGGGCCCGGCCCTCGGTGGGGCGGGTGATGCGGGCCATGAGCTTGAGCAGGGTGGACTTGCCGGCCCCGTTACGACCGATGACCCCCACCACCTCGCCCTGCTGCACCTCAAAAGAGACCCCGCGCAGGGCCCAGAACCAGGCTTGCTCCATCGCCGGTCGCCGCCGCCAGGGGTTAAGCGCCCAGCGCACCAGGTTTTCACGCAGGGTGGCGTAGGCCTGGTGTTGGCCGCCGAGCCGGTAGCGTTTGCCCAGATTTTGCGCCTCGATCACCGCGGCCATCACACCTCACACGATATCGGCAAAGGAGTCCTCGATCTGCCAAAAGACCACGAACCCCAGCAGGAACAACAGGGTGGCGGTCACCAGGGAGATGAGCACGTCGCCCCAGGCGCAGGGCGCGCCCAAAAGCAGCCGCTGCGTCAGTTGGATCAGCCCGCTCATGGGGTTGAGGGCCGTAAGCCAGCGCAGCCCGGCCGGGATGACCGTGGCCGGGTAGATCACCGGGGTGAGGAACATCCACAGTTGCATGACAAAGGGCAGCACGAAGCGCAGGTCGCGGTACTTCACGGTGAGCCCGGCCAGCACCAGGCCGCAGCCGGCCGCCGCCGCCAGGATCATCAGCACCACCAGGGGCGTGAGCCAGGCCAAGGGCGAGGGGGCCACCCCCATCACCAGCATCATGGCCGCCAGCACCCCCGCGGCCACCAGGAAGTCCAGCAGGGTGTAGCCCATGACGCTCAGCGGTATCACCGCCCGGGGGAAGTATACCCGGGTCATGAGCTGGGCCTCGCCCACCAGGCTGGCCGCCGCGCCGCTGACGGTGGAGGCGAAGAGCATCCAGGGCAGCAGGCCGCTTAGCACGAACACGGCGTAGGGCACCCCGGGCATGGCCAGGTGGCGCTGTACCCCCAGCAGGTTGCCGAAGAGCACGGTGAACAGCAAGGTGGCGATAAGCGGCTGCAGCACCGCCCACAGCACCCCCAACACCGTCTGCTTGTAGCGCACCCGTATGTGACGCTCGGCCAACAGCAGCAGCAGCCCGCGCTGGTCCCACAGCTCGCCCCAGCGCAGGGACAGCCAGCGGCCGGGCGGTTCGATGATCTGCAGGTGCGGGGTTGCTGCGGACTGCGGGCGTTTCATCAAGCCTCACCGTTACGGGGTTCTCCAGCATAGCCACCGGCCGCCGGGGGCGTCAACCGCGCCGGCCGGCGGCCTAGGCCTCCGGCGTGTCATCCCGGGGATGGGTGTGGGCCATGACATAGCCCAGCTTAAAGGCGTGCTCCCGGGTGATATCCAGGAGCAACCGGTGGGCCTGGGCCATGCGCCGCACCCGGCCGTCGCCGCCCTGGGCGGCCGCCTGCTCGGCCATGGCCTCCAGCCCCATCACCAGGTCGGCGTAGTTGGGGTCTTGCTCGATGAGCCGGGTGACATGCTCGGCCTCCCGCTCGTAGAGCTGGTGGGCCCGGGCCAGGATATCGTCGGTCATGGCCGCACCTCCCGGCCACCCTTGATCAGCCGCGGCGGATTTTGGGCCAGGAACCGCGCCGGGGCCAGCTTGCCGCGGGCCAGGGCCAGGAAGTCGGCGGCCGGGGCGGCCAGCACCACCCGGGTGAGGGTGGGGATGGCGTAGGGGTCGTTTGGGGGCGTGGTGCGGCTCAAGAAGACCAGGCGCAGCCGGGCCACCCCGGGAGCGGGCAGCAACTCCTCGCCGCAGACCATGGCCAGGGGCACCCCGGCGCTCAGAGACACCCGGGCCAGCAGCGGGGTCTGGGCCAGGCCCTCCCAACTGGCCCCGCGCCAATCCAGGCGCAGGGTGAGGGTCTTGCCCTTTAGGGTAAAAGTCGGCCAGGCCATCTCGGCCCCCAGCCGCCGGGCCACCACCTGGTTGTCGCGGTGAAAGGCCAGGCAGCGCTTCACCAGCCGGTGGCCCAGGCCCAGGCGGGCCAGGCGCCGGCCCAGGAGCTCGCGGTACTTGTGCAGCACCACTGTCTCGTACACCGGGTTCAGGCTGGCCCGGCGGTTGAGCCGCTCCAACTGCGGCGCGGCCACCGTCTGCTGGCGGTCGCGGCGCTTTATCTCGCCGCCAGCCGGTACGTGCCCCGGCGCGCTCACCAGGTAGCGCAGCTTAGTCTGGATCAGAAAAACCCGGTCCCTGGAGGCCAGTCCGGCGGTCTCGTTGACCACCGCCGGCCGCCACTTGAGATGCAGCTCGCCGGCGGCATCGGTGCGCCAGGGGCCCGGCTGGGCCGGCCGGCCGGCCACCGCCTGGATTTTCACCCGGGCCCCGGCCACCGGGGCGTCGTGGCCGTCCATCACCCGCAAGACGATCACCTGCACCAGCCGGGGGGCCTTGGCCGGCGGCGGCGTGGCGGCCGCGGCGCAGCCGGCCAGGATAACCAGGGCGGCCAGGGCGGCCATGACCACGGCCGGTACCGCGGGCCGGCCGCCGGAATACGACGAGTTAAACCATGACACCGGCATGTGTCCTTTCCGCCCCGGATCTTGGCCGGCGGCGATGGGTGATACGCACTTTAGCGCTGCCTGATACTATTGCCCCGGCCGCCCCCGGCGTCAAGCCCCGCCGGGCCCCGGCCAGATTGACGAACCACCGGGCCCATGCTAACTTTGCGCCGTATCAAGGTAAGTAGCATAAATCCCAGGGCTGGGGAGGTCGGCCGAGATGCTCAATTTGATGAGAAAACACGCCCGCAGTTGGCTCATAAAAATTCTCTTGGCCGTGGTGGCCCTGGTCTTTATCATCGGCTTTGGCATGGGCGGTTACGGCCCCGGCCAGGACGACCGCCTGGTGGAGGTCAACGGGGTGCCCATCACCAGCTACCAGCTCAACGACGAGCTGGGCCGGCTGCAGGAGGAGGCCAAGAAGCGCTTCGGTCCCCAGTTCGAGGCCATCGCCAAGTTCCTCAACCTCAAGCAGCGCGCCCTGAGCACCCTGGTGGACCGGGTGTTGATGACCCAGAGCGCCCAGGCCATGGGCCTGGCGGTGACCAACACCGAGCTGGCCGCCCACATCGCGGCCATCCCGGCCTTCCAGCTCCGCGGCCGCTTCAACGAACAAATCTACCGCCGGGTGCTGGCCCGCAACCGTATGACCCCGCAGTCCTTTGAAGACTCCCAGCGCACCCAGCTACTCTTTAACAAGCTCAGCACCCTGATGATCGGCGCGGTGCAGGTTACCGACCAGCAGGTCGAGCTGGCCCTGCGGGAAAAGCTCACCGAGATCAAGGCCGTATACGTGGTGTGCAAGCCGGCGGACTACGCCAAGGGGCTCACCGCCACCCCGGCCGAGCTGGCCGCCTACTACCAGCAGCACAAGGCCGACTACCAGGTGCCGGCCCAGGTGAAGCTGGCCTATATCACCTTCCCTGCCGCCGATTACCTGACCCAGGTCAACGTCACCGAGGACGACATCGCGGCCATCTACCAGATTCAGCGCAAGCGCTATATCAAGCCGGAGCAGGTGGCCGCCAGTCATATCCTCATCAAGCTGGCCCCCGACGCCCTGCCCCAGGCGGCCGAGGCGGCCAAGAAAAAGGCCCAGGAGATCATGGCCCAGGCCAAGGCGGGCAAGGTGACCTTTGCCGAGCTGGCCAAGAAATACTCCGAGGGACCCACCGGTCCCAAGGGCGGTGACCTGGGGCTCTTTGGACGCGGCCAGATGGACCCGGCCTTTGAGAAGACCGCCTTTAGCCTCAAGGAGGGCGAGCTGGGCCTGGTGCGTACCCGTTTCGGCTACCACGTGGTCTTGGTCACCAAGAAGCTGCCGGCGCGCACCATCCCCATGGGCGAGGTGGCCGGCGACATCCGCAAGGCCATCGAGGAGGAGCGGGCCGGCCGCCTGGCCCTGGCCGCGGCCGAGCGCGCCTTTGAGCTGGTGGGCAAGGGCATGAACCTGGAGGCGGTGGCCAAGAAGCTGGGCGCCACGGTGTCCACCACCGGCTGGACGGTGCTCGGGGCCAAGATTCCCGCCCTGCCCGGGGCCGACGGCATCAAGGGAGCCCTGGCCGGCATGGACGTGGGCAAGGTGGCCCGGCCGCTGTCCTACAAGATGGGGGCCTTCCTGGCCGCCATCGCCGCCAAGCGGCCGGCGCGCATCAAGTCCCTCAAGGAGGTGGAGGTGGAGGTGCGCTCCAAGGTCCTGGCCGAAAAGGCCGAGGAAAAAGCCCGGGCCGCGGCCACGGCGCTTTTGAAGAAGTGCGCCGCCGCCGCTGATCCGGCCAAGGCCCTGGCCGCCGAACCGCGGGCCGTCGAGACCGGCTGGCTGAAGCGCGGTGAGTCCGTAAAGGGACTCCGCGGCTCCGAAGGGCTGGTGCGCGCCCTGTTCTTGCGCCCGGCCGACAAGCCGGTGATCGACGAGGCGATCAAGGTCTTTGACGGCTTCGTGGCCGCGGCGGTGGCCGGGCGCAAGCTGCCCAGCGAGCAGGAGATGGCCGCCCGGCGCGACGAGGTGGCCGCCGAGGTGTTGATGCAGCAGCGCCAGTTGTTCCTGCAGGCCTTCCGCACCGACCTCACGGCCGCCGCGGACATCAAGATTCTTGGCAAGCTCTGATAGCGTCTCATGCCTGACGCGCCGCCACCGGTCACCCTGCAGCCCATCGGGGTGGTGCGCTCACCTTACAAAACCACCCGGGACTGCCCCCGCCAGGGGCCCGGGGAACCGGTGGTCTCGGTGATCGAGATCGCCCCGGCCTGGACCGAGGGGCTCGACGGCCTGCGGCCCGGCCAGGACCTGTGGGTTATCTGCCACCTGCGGGTCGATGGCCCGGTGCGGCTAACGGTGCATCCCCGCGGCGACCGCAGCCGGCCGGCCCGCGGCGTACTGGCCACCCGCAGCCCCCGCCGGCCCTGCCCCCTGTCGCTCACCCTGGTGCGGGTGGTGGAGATCAAGGGCGGCCGGATCACGGTGCGGGGCCTGGAGATGATCGACGGCACCCCGGTGCTGGATATCAAGCCTTACCTGGCCGGGGTGGACACGCCGCAGGAGGGGGAGGGCGGGTAATGAGCAAGCTGACGGTGGTGGTGGACAACACGGTGGGCATGAGCCGCCTGGCCGGCGAGCACGGCCTGTCGTTGTGGCTGGAGCACGCCGGGGTGCGGGTACTCTACGACACCGGGGCCGGGGTCGCCCTGATGCCCAACCTGGAGAGGCTGGGGCTGGACCCGGCCGCCTTGGACGCGGTGGTGCTGAGCCACGGCCACTACGACCACACCGGCGGTTTGGCCGCCCTGCTGGCGGCGCGCGGCGGCGTTACCGATCTGTGGTGCCACCCCGATGTCTTCGCCGGCCACCTGCACGACCAGGGCGACGGCAGCGCCTATGACATCGGCCCGCCCCTGGGCCGCCAGGAGGCCTACGAAAAGCTGGGGGCGCGCTTTAATTTCATCCGGGAAAACACCTCCCCCTGGCCCGGCATCACCCTGCTGGCCGCCATAGCCCGCACCACCGACTTCGAAGGCCCGGCGCCGGGGCTGGTGGTGCGCGGCCCCCGCGGCCTCGTGCCAGACCCCTTTCACGACGACCTGGCCCTGCTGGTGGCCGGCGACAGCGGACCGGTGGTGCTCACCGGCTGCGCTCACGCCGGGGTGATCAACGTGCTGCGGGCGGCCGAGGAATTGAGCGACGAGCCCATCGCCGCCCTGGTCGGCGGCACCCACCTGGGTCCGGCCCCACCGGCCCAGCAGGCCCGCGCCCTGGAGGAGTTGGCCGCCCGGCCGGCGCTGCACCTGGTGAGCGGCCACTGCACCGGCCCGGCCATGAACGCCATCTTGGCCCGCGTCCTGGGCGAGCGCTTCTTACCGCTGGCCGCCGGGATGAGCCTGGAGCTGTAGGTTGTGAAGTTCCTGGAGCGCCGGGTCATCAGCCTGTGCGGCAAGGCCATCCACGGCTGGTCCATGATCAACGACGGCGACCGGGTGGCCGTGGGCCTGAGCGGGGGCAAGGACTCCCTGGGCCTTTTGTGGCTGCTCAACCAGCGGCGGCGGCGGGTGCCCATTGACTACCACCTGGTGGCCCTGCACGTGGAGATGGGCTACGGCCGGGTGGACACCGCGGCGCTACGCGGGTTCTGCGATTCCCTGGGCATCGAGCTGGTCGTGCGCACCACCGACTTCGGCCCCCGGGCCCACAGCGAGGAGAACCGCGAGAACCCCTGCTTCTTCTGCGCCATGAACCGCCGGCGCGAGTTGTTTAAGATGACCGTGGACGCCGGCTGCGGCAAGCTGGCCCTGGCCCACCACCAGGACGATATCTTCGAGACTTTCTTCCTCAACGCCCTCTACGCCGGCAACCTCTCCACCATGATGCCGGTACAGCCCTTTTTCGATGGCAAGATCGTGATGATCCGTCCCCTGAGCCTGGTGGCCGCCGACCAGCTCCGCCGCCTGGCCGCGCTCAAGGGCTTCCCGGTGCAGCCGGCCTGCTGTCCCTCGGCCGGGGACACCAAGCGGGCGCGGGTGGGCGCGGTGCTAGAGGACTTTTTCCGCGAAAATAAAAAGGTGCGCGGCAACCTGTGGCACGCCATCACCCACCCCAAGTTGGACTACCTGCCGCAACCCCCGGTCTTGGGCGATAAAAAATGATCCCCGCTAGAGCGCCGGCCGCCTAGGCCCGGCCGGGCGCGGGAAAGAGCATGCCGGCCACGTACTGCTGGTTGAAGCGCGGGTGGGCGGCCAGCTCCAGGTAGCGCAATTCGGCGGCGATGCGCCGGGCCCGCCGGCGCTCACCACGGCTGAGCAGGGCCATCACCGCCCCGTCGCCGGCCGCGTTGCCCACCGGCTGCACCATCTCCGGGGTGACCCCCGGCAGCAGGCCGATGCCGCAGGCCTCGGCCGGGTCGAGGTAGTTGCCAAAGGCCCCGGCCAGCTTCACCCGGGCGATGGCCTCCACCCCCAGCTCGTCTATCATGATCGATACCCCGGCGTGGATGGCCGCCTTGGCCAACTGCAGCTCGGCCAGGTCGCCGTGGGTGAGCACCAGGTCGCGCTCCAGGCCGCCGTCGGAGGCGAAGGCTAAGACATACTCCAGGCCCTGGGGCCCCGGGCGCAGGCGCGGCCCCAGCCGGGCCGGGTCAAAGCCGCCGGACTCGGTCACCGCCCCGGCGGCCACCAACTGGCTCACCAGCGAAACCAGCCCCGAGCCGCAGATGCCCACCGGCGCAACATCGCCGATCACCTGCAGCTCCGGCTCCAGGTCCCCGGGCGAGATGATCACCCGCTGCACCGCCCCGGGCGCGGCCCGCATGCCCCAGGTGATGTGCCCGCCCTCAAAGGCCGGGCCGGCGGCGGTGGAGCAGCAGAGCATGGCCTGTCTCGTGGCCAGCACCAGCTCGCCGTTGGTGCCCAGGTCCACGATGAGAGTGGGCTCCTCGACCCGGTCGGCCCCGCAGGCCAGGGCGGCGGCCACGGTGTCGGCCCCCACGAACCCGGCCTTGACCGGCAGGGTGTAGAGCTCGGCCCGGCCGGCGCCGGCCAGGCCCAGGCGCCGGCCGGGCACCAGCCAGGCGCCGGCGATCATGGGGGCGTAGGGCGGCCGGGCCAGCGGTCCGGGCGGCAGGCCCAGGAAGATGTGGTGCATGGCGGTGTTGCCCACCAGCACCCACTCGAAGATGCGCGAGGGGTCCTGCCCGGCCTGGCGGCAGGCGGCCCGGGCCAACTCGCTTAGGCCGGCGCGTACCTGGTGGGCCAACTGCTCCAGCCCCTCGGGGTGGGACTCGCACAGGGATATGCGGCTGATGACGTCCTCGCCGTGGCTCACCTGGGGATTCATGGCCGCCTGGGTAGCCAGGCGGCGGCCGGTGCGCAGGTCGTGCAGGTAGGCCACCATGGTGGTGGTGCCCAGGTCCACCGCCAGTCCCAGGCAGGCGGCCCCGCCCGGGGGGGAGACCTCCAGCACCCGGCCGCGGCAATGCACCACCGCCTCCAGCCGGGCCCGGCCGTGGCCCGCCTCCGGCCCCAGGGTGCGCAGCACCGGCCAGGGCAGGTCCCAACCGCCGCGCTCGGAGTCGCCCAACTGCCGCTCCAGGGCCTCCTGGATACGGTCGCCCAGGCCGGTGACCCGGCCCAGGGACACCTCCGGCAGCTCGATCTCCACCGCTTGCACCGGGGGGTCGCAGGACAGCTCGGCCGCGGCGCCGTAGGTGAGGATAACCTGCTGGCGCTTACGGCTGGACTCGGGCACCCACACCTCGGCCGGGCCGTCCACCTCGGCCTGGCAGGCCAGGCGAAAGCCTTGGGCCAGCTCGTCGCCCAGGTGCTTTGCCTCTTGCTCCGAGGCCGGGTTGGCCGGTCCCTGCAGGCGCACCTTGCACTTGCCGCACACGCCTTTGCCGCCGCAGGTGGACTCCAACATCACCCCGCAGGCCTGGGCCTGCTCCAATAGGCTAAGGCCGGCCGCCGGCGCGGCCCGGCGGCCCATGGGCTGGAACACGATCGCCTGGTCCCGGTGGCGGCTCATGGGCCTTCCTGGATGTGGGATGGCTGGATCATCATCGGCCTAGCCTAGCACGCCCGCTATCTTCCGCCCAAGCCGGCCCACCGGGGGCAGGGACCGCAGGGTGCGGCCGGGGATGAACCGGGAAAGGGAAGGGTATCGCTTAGTTCAACCCCATTAGGGACTTTATGGCCTTGACCGCGTCCACCGCGTCGGCGGCGTGGCCGTCGGCGCCGCAGGTCTCCATGGCGAACTTCTTGGTAACCGCGGCCCCGCCACATATCACCTTGACCTTGTCGGCCAGGTCGCTCTGCTTAAAGGCCTCCACCGTGGCTTTGACGTAGGGGTCGCCGGTGGTGAGCAGACTGGAAAGCCCCACTACGTCGGCTCCCAGCTCGCGGGCCTTTTCCACGAAGGTGTCAGGTGGCACGTTCTCGCCGATATTGATGACCTCGAAACCCGAGCTCTCCAGCATGAGCACCACCAGGTTCTTACCGATGTCGTGCAGGTCGCCGAAGACGGTGCCGATGACCACGGTGCCCAGCTTTTCCTTGGTCGAGCCGTCGGCCTCGATCAGCGGTTTGATCACGTCCAGGCCGGTCTGCATGGTGCGGGCGGCGATCATCATCTCGGGAACGAATATCTTCTTGGCCTCGAAGCGGGCGCCTACCTCTTTCATGGCCTCGATCATGTAGTCGTTGATCAGGGCGTTGGGGTCGGCGCCGTCGTCCAGGGCGGCCTGGACCAGGCCGACGATGTCGTTGCGTTTGCCCTTGATTATCGCCTGGCGGATAGCATCCAAATCTGCCATGGGGGCCTCCTTGTAAACTGCGGTCGCGTTAGGTGGGCTAGTCCTCTGCCGGGAACTGCTCCCGGTAGGCGGTGATGAAGTTCATGGCAAACTCGTCCTTGGCCGTGAACAAGTCGGTTAGCAGCAGGGTGCGCCGGGTCTCCCAGGCCGTGGGGTCGGTGATGGGACAGGTGAGCCCGCACATCACGGCCATGGCCAAAAACACGCAGTTGACCGAGCGGCGATCGGGCAGGCCGTAGGACACGTTGCTGGCCCCTATGGTCTGGTTCACCCCGAAGCGCTGGCGGATACGCTGCAGGGCCGTCAGCGCGGCCAGGCCGGCCTGGTCGTCGGCGGCCACGCTCATGGCCAAGGGGTCGATGATCACGTCTTCGGCGGGGATGCCGGCGCCGGCGCAACGGTCAAGAATCTTGTCGGCGATGGCCAGGCGGGAGTCCACGTCGGCCGGGATGCCGCTGTCGTCCATGGTGAGGGCCACCACCGCGGCCTGGTGCCGGGCCACCAGGGGCAGCACCTCGGCCAGCTTGGCCTCCTCGCCGTTGACCGAGTTGACCAGGGCCTTGCCCGGGTAGGCCGCCAGGCCGGCGGCCAGGACCTTGGGGTTGGCCGAGTCGATGCAAAGCGGCACCTCGGTGACTTCACCCACCGCTTGCAGGGCCTGGACCATCAGGGCCTCTTCGTCGGCCCCGGAGATGCCCACGTTGACGTCGAGCACGGTGGCCCCGGCCTTGACCTGGGCCAGGGCCTCTTCCTGCACCAGGCTCAGGTCGCCTTTTTCCAGGGAGGCGGCCAGCTTCTTGCGCCCGGTGGGGTTGATGCGTTCGCCGATGATCACCACCGGCTGGTCGTCGCCGATGATCACTTCCTGCTGGGGGCTGCTGATCTTGGTTTGCATAGTAATTGTGTCCGGTGTCAGGTTATCTTGCCGTATTGCTTGGCGGTGGTGAGGGCGGCGACCACGTTCTCGTCCGGCACACCAAAGGTGAGCCCCACGGTATCGATGGAGAAGTTGTTTAGCGGAGCGCCCTGGTCGATGGCGTCCTTCACCGTGGCCGCCACCTCCTCCGGACCGCTGTTTTTCATGAGCACCGGGCTGATGCGGGCGTTGAAGGCCACGGCGGGGCCGAGCACCTCGCGGGCGTGCTGGAAGTCGGTGCCAAAGCCGGCCTCCACGAACACCAGGTTTTTCACCTTGGCGTATTGCTCCACCACCGGGTCCAGGCTGCCGCAGTGGTGGATGCCAAAGGGCCGGCACTGCTCGGCGATGAGGTTGTCGTAGGGCAGGCCGAACTCGGCGTAGGTGTCGCCCGATATCTGCTCCACCGTGCAGTTGGGGATGCAGAAGATGCTGGGGTCGCACATGGGCGTGGTGTCCAGCGCCCCGGTGCCGGTGATGGGGTAGACCAACTGCCAGAGGTCGATGATGCACTCGGCGCAGAACTTCAGCAGCCGGTGGGCAAATTCGGGGTCCTCGAAATAGTCGATGTAAAACTCGTCGCCGCGCAGCTTCAAGGCCAGGTTCTGCACCCCGGTGGGGTTGATGTCGCCCACCACCACGCCGTACCTGGACTTGAGGTGGTCGCACTGGCGCAGCATGGTGGCCATGGGTTCGGCGGTCCTCAGGTCCGGCTTGGTCAGCCGGTCGCACTCTTCTTTAGAAAGGTTCTGGGGCATGGCCCAGGGCAGGGCGCCCTCTTCGTAGACGATCTCGCAGCCAAACACCGCCGGCAGCATCACCATGCCAAAGGTGATCAGCGGGCGGGGGGCCGGGTCGGGATCGCCGAGGCCCACATGGCCGAACTGCTCATACAGGGCCTTTTGCTGGACCATGACCACCTCTACCCGGTAGTCGGGGTCGTAATAGTATTCGCGGTTGCCCACCAGGATATCGTGGGTCTGTTTCCACCAGTCGGGGTAGAACCCCACGCCGAGGGTGATGTGGTCTTTGATGGTCACAACAGGTGTCCTTTCATGATCCGGTAGCGCTTTAGACACTCCCATATCGCTTGGTTACAACTTATGTGCCAAGTCCACTGTATTCTCTATACAAAGGTAACATCAAGCCCCAAGCGGTGACCGCGCACGTTGCCCGGCCAGTCGTAGCACTCCAGGATGGTCATCAGCTCGTGGCCCAGGGTACGGCTAACCCCGTATTTCTTGTTGCATTGATTGAGAAACATCAGGGCCAGGGGCAGGATGTCCTGGCGGCGTTCCCGCAGGGGCGGGATATCCATGGGCACCACGTAGAGGCGATAAAACAGGTCTTCGCGGAACTGGCTGTCGGCCACCATCTGGCGCAGGTCGCGGTTGGTGGCCGCGATTATGCGCAGGTCCAGGTCGATGTTGCGCACGCCGCCCAGGCGGCGGCAGCTCCGGTCCTGGATGACCTTGATCAGCTTAACCTGCAGATTAAAGGGAAGTTATCCCACTTCGTCCAGGAATAGGATACCGCCGTTGGCCTGCTCGAAGAGCCTGGGTTTGCCGCCCCGAGCGGCGCTGGTGAAGGCGTCTTTTTCATAGTCGAAAAACTCGCTCTCCAGCAGGGCCTCGGGGATGGCCCCGCAGTTGACCGCCACGAAGGGCTTGTCGCCCCTGGGGCTTAAACGCTTGATCAAGCGGGCGATAACGTCCTTGCCCACCCCGCTTTCGCCCTGCAGGAGCACGATGGACTCTACCTGGGACACCCGCATCACCAGCTCCAGCAGGCGCTTCATGGGCCGGCTTTCCATTACGATACCCTGCAGCGCGGCGTGCTGGTCTCCCTGGGGGTCGTCGGTTTCCCGGCAGAGGATGGTGAGCTTGCTGGTCTGGTCGGTTAGGCTATGCAACTCGGTGATATCACGAATGTTGAGTACAACTCGTACCACCTGGGAGTTGCGGTTGAACACCGGGAGCAGGTGATGAATATCTCGTTACCGCTGCGCAGCCGGCGTTGCAGGGTGAGCGGCTTGCTGTGGTGGTAGGTGATGCGGATGATCTCTTGCACCGCGGCCAGGCAGACGTGGCGCGGGGAGTCTAACTCATTGATACACTTGCTGATAAGCAAAGACGGCACCACCCCGGTTATGCGGCCGAAGCTGGCGTTGACCTGTAGTATCCGCTCGTGGTCGGCGATGATGATGCCGTCGTAGGAGTTTTCCACCAGCGAGGACATCTCGTCGCGCAGGCGGTGAACCTCTTCGCCCTGGCATTCCATCTGGTGCATCATCAGCAGGCGGCCGGGCTCCCCGCCGGGGTTCACCAAACGATATTGTAATTACAGGTGATTTTAGCGAATCCTAGAAGGAGTCGTCGTTCCAGTTGGGGTCGCGTTTTTCGATAAAGGCGGTAAATCCCTCGGTGGCGTTGATGCTGGTGGCCTGCTGGGCCATCATCTCCTTGGCAAACATGTAGGCCTGCCACTCGGTCATCTCCGCCTGGGCGTAATAGTTCTGTTTTGACATGGATATAGCGTACTTAGAGCTCTTGCAAATCTCTTGGGCCAGTTCCAGGGTCCTCTGGTGCAGCTCGTCGTCGTCAAAGACCATGTTCACCAGGCCCATCTCGCGCGACTCCTCGGCGCTGTAGAGCTTGGCGGTCATGAGCATCTCCATGGTCTTTTTCTGGCCCACGCAGCGGCTCACGGCCACGGTGGGAGTTGTACAGTTATACGAGTATATTAGGCCGGTCATGCCGAACTGGGCCTTTTCCCGGCCCGCGGTGATCAGGTCGCAGCCGGCCACCAGGTGGCAGCCGCCAGCCATGGCGATGGCGTGCACCTCGGCGATGACGCATTGCGGCAGGGAACGGATGGTGGTCATGAGGGTGAAGGAGGTGTGGAACAAGCGGCGGATATCGGCCAGGGGCTGGTTGAGAATCTCGGCCCGGTCGTGGCCGGCGCAAAAGACCGGTCCCTTGGCCCCGAGGATGATCACCTTCACCTGGTGCCGCTCGCCCGCGTCGCGCAGGCAGTCGATCATCTCCTGCTCCGCCGCCCGGCCCAGGGCGTTGCGTTTTTGGGGCATGTTGAGATACAACTGGCCGATCTCGCCCTGTTCCTCGTATAAGATGCATTCATAAGCCATTGATAAACCTCCTGTATAGTCGATATTTATATTGCAAGTCACGGCCGGGGCGGCTCCCGCCCCCGCCCCGGCCATAGTGGGTAGGCTCATTGATCCGTCACCGCCAGCTATAGCATGCGCTTTCAAGCCGAAGCAACCGGGCTAACCCAGGCGCATGACGTTCGGCAGGTAGGTGGCGATGGACGGCCAGAGGTACAGAATCAACCACGCCAGGAACTGGATCCCGATAAAGGGTATGCAGCCGCGGTAGATATCGGTGAGTTTCACCTCGGCCGGCGCGATGCCCTTCAGGTAGAAGATAGAGTAGGCGAACGGCGGTGTTATGTAAGAAATATGCATGGTTATGCAGAAAAGCATGGCGAACCACAGCGGCGCCCAGCTCTGGGTCACCATGGCCGACATACATGGCAACGCCATCATGCTGGGTTCGGAGTGGAGCCGCTGCGAGATGCCGCGGGCGGCAGAAAAGGTAGTGCTGGTGGCCGACAAGATCGTGGACACCGATTGTATGCGCCAGTTCCCCCGGTCCCGGCCGCACCGGGACCGGCTATGAAACCAGGAGAGAAGATGCGCTCAAGTGGTGATCGTCAATCCGCGGCGGGGGAGAGCCCGAGCTGAAGGTCAAGACGACCGACGGCAAGCGCCTGGTGTTTTCCCTGAAAAAAGAAAAGGGCCGGGAGATACGCATCGTCTCCATGACCCTAAACCGGCTCACCGGGCCGGTCCTGATGAGGCTGGAGGCGGCCCGCGCCGCTTTTTATCTCATAAGCTTCATGGCCAAGCCGTAACCCCTGCCAGTCCTCGGTACGATTACGGGCCGGGGCTAGAGCTTGCCAAAGGCCACGCCCTTGTAGGTCCAGCCGCACTCGGTGACCGCCTGTTGGATGGGCTTTTTCATCTCCGCGGTGGAGAAGCGGTACTTGTACACCTGGCCGAATTCCAGCTCCTCGGTAAAGGCGTAGGCGGTGCCGAACTCCACCGACTGCTTCTGCCCCTTGAAGGCGCTGGCGCTGAGCGACAGGGAGGGCACCCCGGCGGACCACTCGACCTTGTACTCCCGGTCCGAGGCGCGCACCTGGTGGTTGTCGGGGTCGAGCTTCATGTAGATGCGAAAGACCTGCTTCAACCCGGCCTTGGCGAAAATCTCGTACCACTGGGCATCGACTATCTTCCACTCGGCGATGAGGTCCACCCCCTCGGCCGTCCCGTCGATGATCTGAAAGGGCGCGGTGGGCCGGTTCACCTCCAGGATACGCTGGCGCACCTCGTCGGCCCCCAGCACCGGGGTGCCTGGCTTGGGCTTCTTGGTGGACGTTAGAAAGTCGAAAATTCCCATTGGTTCCCCCTCCCGGCGATTAGAGATGTTGGATGTCTTTTGGTGGCATGTTAGCCCGGCCGGCCGGGGACGGTCAATCGGGCGGCCACGGCGGGATCAGGCGGGGAAGTGTTGGCAGGCGGCGGCCAGGGCGGCCTGCCAGGTTTGGGTTTGGCCGGCCAGGGCCCGGTTTCGTTTTAAGACATAGCGCCAGAAGCGGGCCTGCCACTGGTCGGCCATGACTTGGTGCAGGGGCTGGCCTTGGTCCAACGGCGGCCGTGGCCCCAGGGCGCGGCGCAGCCGGTGGACCAGGCGCTGCAGGTCGCCATGCAGCTCCGGCCGGCGCAGCAACTCCGGCCCGGTTTCGGCGACCAGGCGGCCGATGAGCCAGCCCAGGGCCGGGTCCACCCGGCTGAGCCAGGGCCAGGCCGTGAGCTCCGCTAGCGAGAGCCCCGGCAACTCGGCGGCGGCGGCGGCGGTGGCCGGCCCCAGGGCCAGCAGGCGCATCACCGGGTTGGCCCGGCGGCTGGAGAAGACAAAGGAGTCCATGGCGGCGCACAGCTCCATGAGCCGGGTACGCGGTGGCTGCGCCAGTTGGTCAAAGGCCCGGGCCTCGGCGCAGGACTCGCGGTGGCACTTGTCGCGGTAGCCGGTGGGGCCGCGCAGGTCGCGGCCTTGGTTGGCGGCCGGGTGCAGCAGGCAGCCTACCCGGCGGCCGGCGGGGTCTAGAAATCCCAGGCCGGGGCACCAGAAGCCCTGGATCACGCGGGAGGGCCGGTGGCCGGCCAGGAAGGCGCCGCGGTTTTCGCTAAGTAGGCGGGTGAGGCTGGAGCGGTAGTCCAGGTGGTCGTAGCCCGGCGGCCGGAGGGGCGGGCAGCAGGCAAAGCAGGCCAACTCCGGGGTGGGCGAGCAGAGGGAGTGGATGGCCATGGTTTGCGCCCCTGCGCCGGGCCGGGCCGGCGCTTTAGGTCCCGGCGTAGAGCCTTTGGATGGTCGCCGGCGGCATGCCGTTTTCCGTTAGCAGACGGGCCTCGGTCTCCAGGTCGTAGGGCACCCGCAGAATCTCGGCGCGGGGTTTTTCTCCCAGCTCCAGCAGGGCCAGGCTGGCCCGGGGGTCGCCGTCCTTGGGCTTGCCCACGCTGCCCGGGTTCACCGCCAGGCCGCCGCCGGCGTGGCGGACCATGGGGCGGTGGGTGTGGCCCATGAGCACCACCTGGACCCCGCTGTCTTCCACCAGGCGATCGAGCTGGTCCTGGGGGTGGTCGGGATAGATGTATTGCCGCACGTGGGTTGGGCTGCCGTGGCAGGCCAGGAGGGAGAGTCCGCCTGCGGACATGCGGATGGCGCCGGGCAGGGAGCCGAGGTAGTCCCGGCTGGCCTGGTTGGTGCGCTTATCGCTCCAGTCGAAGACGGCGCGGGGCTCGGGGCCGATGCCCGGCTTGAGGTACTTATCCACGCCGGCGGACCCGCCGGTGAGCACGGCCAGGTCGTAGTTGCCCTGCAGGCAGGGCCAGCCGGCGTCGCGCACCGTACGCACCACCTGGTTGGGCCGGCAGAGGTAGCCCACCAGGTCGCCGAGCACCACCACCGCCTGGGGCTTGATCTGCTTTAAGCGCTCGATCACCGCGGTGAGGGCGCTGAGGTTGCCGTGCAGGTCGCTGAGCACCGCCAGGCGCGGCGGGTTGTCGGGGTTGGTCGGGGACTGGTTCATAACGGTTGATTATTCTTTGCCGGCCCGCGGGCCGTTAAATGAAAAAGGGCCGCGACCGGCCCTCGAGTTGCCTATTGCCAAGTTGCCTATTGCTTTGATGAGCCGAACCTACTCCGGCCGGCCTTTCCGCCGCGGCCCGCTGGCTGCGCCCCCTGGCTCAGCTCGCTTGCTCAGCCCCCTTGTTCAGCCCACCTGCTGCGCCCCTGCCGCGCCCTCGTAGCTCTTCGCCCTGACCTTTAACGGCCCCGCCCGGATGCCCCCAATGTGGCCCCCAATGTGGCCCCCCATGTGGCCCCCTGGTCCCCGGCGGCCCTGCTACTCGGTCCGTTTGCGTGTACTTGGCTGGACCCCGCCTGATGGTCCTCCCATGGGCTATCGCCCGACCCTGCTACTCGGCTCCTTGCCTCCTAGAAGTAGCCCTTGCGGATCACCGAGGGCTTGGAGGCAGGTTCGCCGGCAGAGGATTCCTTCTCCTGGGGCTGGGCCGCCGGGGCGGCCTGGTCCTGGTCTTTCACCTGGACCTTGGCCTTGAGCACCCGGGAGGGGCGGAAGGTGACGACCTTGCGCGGCGGCAGGATGAGCGGTTGGCCGGACTGGGGATTGCGTCCCCGCCGTTCAGCCTTGTGGCGGACCGACCACTTGCCGAATCCACTTACCAATACCTCTTCGCCAGAGGCCAGCGCGTTCTTGATCAAGGCCAGGGATGCCTCGACCGATTGCGAGGCCTCGGCCTTGGTGAGCATGCCCTTGGCATAAACATTGGCGACAATGTCTGCTTTGGTGAGGGTCATGTCTGCAACTCCGACAAAAAGGGGTTTTCAACACCATTAGTATGCACTTTGGGGGGGTTACAGTCAACTGGGATAATTGGGCGCGGCCGGGACGACCGCGGGACGGCAAAAAGGACGGTCATTGCCTTGACGGGCCGGCTGAAATGATTTAGATATCAGCAGTTAGCCATTTTTTTAGCGGCGCGAGGCGGCCAGGGAGCAGGAGACAGGGGCGAAGGGTAGGTGCCCGGTCCCGGGCTGGCGGCGCGCATGCGCCCACGGGTTGGGCGCTTGAAATCATTGACCATTGAACACAAGGGGGCGGGCCATGTGCCGGCCCCCCGCCGTCGACCCGGCCCGGTCGGATCGCCGGCGGGCGGGTTGTTTGCAAAGTGTACACAGCCAGTTAGGCTGACCAGCTTGTATTCGGCCTGATGCCGGTGAACCCGGCGCGCGGCCTGGGGCTTATCTGCCGCCCCGGCCGGCGAGCCGTCGCCGTCATCGCCCCCTTGCCACCGGCGTCCATCCCTAAGTGGCCGCAAGCCCTGGGAGGGTCGCCGGGGAGGTTTCGCAAGGTCCCGGCCGCGCCGGGAGCTTTGGGGGAAGAAAGGGGGCGAGGAGATGAAGTCCCTGGGGACCCACCTGATCTTGGAGCTGCAAGGCTGCCCGGCTGATATCCTCGACGATCCCGAGGTAGTGAGCCGCATAATGGTTTCAGCGGTGGAGGTCTCCGGCGCCACCCTGATCCAGCCGTTTTTCCACCAGTTCGCGCCCCAAGGGGTGAGCGGGGTGGTGATAATCAGCGAATCGCATTTCTCCATACATACTTGGCCGGAATACGGCTACGCCGCGGTGGACATCTTCACCTGCGGCGACGAGATCGACATGGACGCGGCCACCGAGCACCTGCGGCGAGGGTTGGGGGCCGACCACATCCAAAAGATGGTTTTGTCGCGTGGGGCTCTTGACCTGCCACCCCAGCGGATCAAGCATAAGCCTTCGGCCGGTGACCGGCCGGCCCTGGACAACTGAAGGAGCTTTCGGTAGTGGCCGTGATCAAGCCCAGCCGCATGCCCGCCGCCGGCGAGGTGTTTTTAGACATGCCCGACCTGGGTGATCACCTGGGTTTGGCGGTGGCGGTGGACGAGGTGCTGGAGGCCCGGCGCACCGAGTACCAAGACCTGGCGGTGGTGCGCGCCGGCCGGCTGGGCAAGGTGCTGATCTTAGACGGCTGCATCCAGGTGAGCGAGTTTGACCAGGCGGGCTATCACGAGATGCTGGTGCACGTGCCCTTGCTGAGCCACCCGGAGCCGCGGCGGGTGTTGGTCATCGGCGGCGGCGACGGGGCCACGGTGGGCCAGGTGCTGCGGCACGGCTCGGTACAGCGGGTGGACCTGTGCGAGATCGACGGCCAGGTGATCGAGGCGGCCCGGCGGCACCTGCCGGAGCTGGCCGCCGGGCTGGGCGATCCCCGGGTGCGCGTTCACCTGGCCGACGGCGCGGCCTTTGTGGGCTCGGTGGACCGGCCCTATGACGTCATCTTGGTGGACAGCTCGGACCCCGAGGGGCCGGCCGGGGTGCTCTACACGGCGGAGTTTTACGCTGGCATCAAAAAGGCCCTGGCCCCCGGCGGGCTGGTCTGCTCCCAGATGGAGTCTTTTTTCATCTACCCCGAGCTGATCGAGCGGGTCTTCGGATTCTTGCCCGGGCTTTTCGCCACGGCGTTGTACTACCTCACCGTGGTGCCCACCTACAACACCGGGGTTATCGGCTTTGCCATCTGCGGCGACGCGGCCGATCCCCTGGCCGCGCCCGACGCGGACCGGGTGGCCGCCCTGGGTCCCCTGGGCCACTACACCCCGGCCCTGCACCGGGCCGCCTTTGCCCTGCCGCGGCCGGCCCTGGAGTTGTTGCCGCCGGCGGTGGCCGCGGCCCAGGAGCGCGCCTGAGGCGGCAGGCCCCGCCGATTCCCATTGACCCTACGACACAGAGACGATTTGTAGTATGGTGGCCCGGTGGGTCAACCCGGCGCAAAGGAGGACAGGCAGTGGGTCGGTTTTGGGGAAGGCTGGTCGGTTATTTTTTCTTGGGCACGGCCCTGGCCCTGGCCGTCGGTCCGTTTAACGACTACCGGCCGGCCCCGCTGGAGGCGCGTATGGCCGGGGCCGGTCCTGTACTGATCGAGGGGCTGGCCTTGGGGCGCATGGTAGCGGCCGGGGTGCTTTTGCTGGCCGGGGTGTGGGTGATGGCCGGGCAGTACAAGAAGCGGCCGGGTTTCAACGTCAGCCCCACCTGGAGCGCCATTCTGGTTGACCTGATCATCGTGGCCTTTACGGGCATGGGGTCGTTCATCTTGCTGGATTGGCTGGCGGTCCAGTGGTTCGGGGTGGGCTCGTTTTTAAACGACGAGGCGGTGGTCGCGGTTACGGGCCTGATGTACCTGCCGGCCCTGGCCATCTTGGCCGGGTTTGCCTGCAACTCGGCCACCCAGAGCCTGGAGGTCACCGCCGAGGGGCTCACCCGTCACGGCCCGGGCCGGTCGCGGTTCATTCCCTGGGAGGAGATCGAGGGCATTGGGCTGACCGACACCCACCTGGTGAAGGTGCACGGCGACACGGCATTGCCGCGCAAGCTGCAGACCAAGCTGGTGATCAAGACCGCCGGGGGTGAGGTGACCCTGTTTGAGCCGGCGCTGAAGGATATCAAGCGGGAGATGCTGGCGGCCATGCGCCAGGTGGCACCCGAGCGTCTGGCGCCCGACCTGGACCGCGCGGCCGAAGGTTGGCGCACAGGGCCTGTGCTCCCCCATGGGTCCAAGTCCTAAGGCTGGTAGGCCCGTCCCCCCACCTGCTCCGCTATTAAATTAAAGTCTCAATCCCAAACGAACCATTTTCAACTGAATGATAAGGGAACACTTGCGAGGACGACGGTTGGTACATACGGCAGCCGCAGCCTGCGGCCCAGTGCCTGGGTTCCCGTATAGGTCCAAGTCCGGTACGCTCCAGGCCCGTCCCCCCACCTGCTGCGCTCCTGCGTTCTTTTAAGGTCGGGTCGGTTTTGCTTTATAAAATAGACGTCATTGCGAGGAGCCGGCAGGCGACGAAGCAAACTTCCCTTTCCCCCTCTTGGCTCGCCTGAAACAACAACCTGGAATTACCAGCCATCTCTATACCGCTGGCAATTGAATGATGACGCCGGCCCGCAGAAGATGGCCCCGGCCCATACGGGCCCAGTGCCTGGGCTCCCGTATAGGTCCAAGTCCGGTGCACTCCAGGCTCGTCCCCCCACCTGCTGCGCTCGTGACCGACTTTAGGTCGGGTCGGTTTTGTTTTGCCTCTGGCAATTGAATGATGACGCCGGCCCGCAGAAGATGGCCCCGGCCCATATGGCTGTGGCGGCACGCCACATGATAAGGGAACACTTGCGAGGACGACGGCTGGTACATACGGCAGCCGCAGCCTGCGGCCTAAACGGGGTTGCCGCCGCCCTTGTACATGGAGTCGATGAGCTCGGCGTAGGTGTCGTTGATGTACTTGCGTTTGAGCTTCATGGTGGGGGTGACCTCGCCGTCTTCTTCCAGGAGCTTCTTGGGCAGGATGATAAAGCGCTTGATCTGCTCCACCCGGGCCAGGGACTTGTTCACCTCGGCGATTTCGGAGGCCACCAGTTGGATGACTTCCTTGGCCTGGGTAAGCGAGGCGTAGGTGGTGAAGGGTATCTTGTTGTCTTGGGCGAACTTCACCACGTTGTCTTCGTCGATGAAGATGAGCGCGCTGGGGAACTTGCGGTTGTCGCCGATCATCACGGCGTCGTTGATATAGGGGCTGAACTTGAGCTGGTTCTCGATGTTCTGGGGGGCGATGTTCTTACCGCCGGAGGTGATGATCAGGTCTTTCTTGCGGTCGGTGATGGTGAGGTAGCCGCGCTGGTCGAGCTCGCCCACGTCGCCGGAGTAGAGCCAACCGTCCACGATGGTTTCGGCGGTGGCCTCGGGGCTCTTGTAGTAGCCCAGGAAGACGTGGCCGCCCTTGGTGAGTATTTCGCCGTCGTCGGCGATTTTGAGCTCGCTGCCGGGAATCTTGGGGCCCACGTTGCCGGCCTCGATGAGGTCGCCGGTGTGGATGGCGGTGGGGCCGGTGCCCTCGGTTTGGCCGTAGACCTGGCGCAGGGGGATGCCCAGGGAGTGGTAGAAGCGCAGTACGTCCGGGCTGATGGGGGCCGCGCCGCTCACGGCCAGGCGCAGGCGTTCGAAGCCCAGGCGTTCCTTTAGCTTGCGGAAGACCGCCAGGTGGGCCAGGGAAAACAGCAGCTTGGTGAGCGCGCCGGCGCCTTGGGGGCTCAGGCGTTCGGCAGCATACTTGCGGCCGATCTTGAGGGCCAGGCCGAAGACCGTGCGTTTGAACCAGGTGGCGTCCTTCATCTTGATGAAGATAGCGCTGTAGTATTTTTCCCAGATACGCGGCACCGCGAACATCAAGGTGGGCGAGACCTCGATGATGTTGTCCATCACGGTGTCGACGTTTTCGATGAAGTTGATGGTGTAGTGGAACTGTAGCGGCATGTACACGCTGAACATTCGTTCGGCGATGTGGCTAAGCGGCAGGAAGGACAGGGTTTCGTCTTCGGGGTAGACCGGGATGGCCTCGGAGAGCGACCAAGTGGTCCAGATGACGTTGGCGTGGCTGAGCATGGCCCCCTTGGGCGGTCCGGTGGTGCCGCTGGTGTAGATGAGCAGGGCCAGGTCCTGGGGCCCGCGCAGGTTCAAGCGTTGTTCGAATAGCTCTGGTTGTTCTTTGTCGGTGCGGCGACCCAGCTCCAGCAGTTCCTCGAAGTCCATGACCATGGGGTCGGAGAAGTGGCGCAGGCCCTCGGTGTCGATGACCACGATCTTACTGAGCTTGGGGCACTGGTCGCGCACCTCCAGGGCCTTGTCCAGTTGTTCTTCGTTTTCCACCACGTAGATTTTGGCTTCGGAGTGCTGCAGGATGTAGGCGCATTCTGCGGCCGAGTTGGTGGCGTAGATACCGGTGGTGACCCCGCCGGCGGACATGGCCCCCATGTCGGTGAAGAGCCATTGGGGGCAGTTGTCGCCGATGATGGCCACGTTTTCGCCGGGCTTAAGCCCCAGGGCACAGAGGCCCAGGCAGGTGTGGCGGACCTTTTCGGCGTACTGGCGCCAGGAGATATCGTGCCACAGGCCGAACTTTTTGTAGCGCATGGCGGTGCGATCGCCCAGCTCGGCGGTCACCTTCATCAGCTGCTGGGGGATATTCTGCGGCTGGTTGGGGTCGTTGAAATCAGGTGGTTGGGCCATGGATCATCTCCGCCGGTAGCTGATCGGTTCAAGAAGCCGTGGAGTTGGCCTGGTTGGATTTTGCCGGGGGACGCCTGCGGCGCCGCCGGTTGGGACGCCGCCGGCGCCGGCGGCGCTTGGCCCCGCCCGGCTTGGTCTTGGCCTGGCCGTGGCCGGCCATGGCCCGGAGGTTGAGACCCAGTAGGTCTCCGAGCAGGCAGGCGTCCGGGAAATAGCCCTTGTCGGTGATCTTCTTGGGCAGCCGGTCACCGGGGCTTTCTTGCAGCATAGGGGCCATCAGGGCGCTGGTCTGGCAGGCGCGTTCCATCACCCGCTTGGCAAAGGCCACGGGGCGGGCCAGGGCCGGCAGGTTTTCACGCACGAACCCGCCCCAGGTCACCCGCCCGGCCCGGCCGGGGGGCAGCTCCAGGCCTTTGGCCTTGTGCACCAGGGCCGGCCAGAACAGGGCGGCCACCACCACCGCGTCGGGGTAGGGCTGTCCCTGGGCCACGGCCTGGTCCACCTTGGCCATCAGCTCGATGACCTGGCCGCGGCGCTTGGCCGCGCCGGGGCCCCGGCCGTAGTAGTCCTCCAGGGTGGGCAGGAGGCTGTAGAGCACCTTGGTGCGGTGGGCCAAATCCAGCCAACTGGCGGCCGAGCCGCCCTGCAGGTCGCGCATCAGCTCGTCGCGGATGCGGCTGGTGGGGCAGAGGGAAAACTCCCGGCGGTGCTCGTTCACCGCCGCCCGGGTGTCCCGGGTGAGGGTGAAGCCGATGCGGGCGGCGTGGCGCACCGCCCGCAGCACCCGCACCGGGTCGCGGTGGAAACGCACATCGGCGTCGCCCACCGCCCGCACCAGTTGGTTTTGCAGGTCTTCCATGCCGCCGACGTAGTCGACGATGGAGAAGTCGGCGATGTCGTAGAACAGGGCGTTGATGGTGAGGTCGCGGCGCATGGCGTCTTCGGCGGCGGTGCCAAAGGTGTTGTTGGAGCCGAGCACCTCGTCGCTGTCGGGGTCGGCGGCGCGGCGGAAGGTGCTCACCTCGATGATCTTGCCGCCGCGGAAAAATACCTGCACCAGGCGGAAGCGGCGTCCGATGATGCGGCTGTTGCGAAATAGCTTGTATACCTGGTTGGGCCGGGCGTCGGTGCCCACGTCGAAGTCCTTGGGCCGGCGGCCCAGCAGCAGGTCGCGCACGCTGCCGCCCACCAGGTAGGCCTTGAAGCCGTGCCGGTGCAGGCGATAGAGTACCTTCAGCGCGTCGGGGTCGATGTTCTTACGGCTGAGGTTGTGCTCGCGCCGAGGTATGATGCGCGGGACCGGTGGTTGTTGCTGGTGGCTTGTTTCTGGATGCACGGTCGCTTCCGCGTGAGTTACTGTACGCCGGCGATCGGTTCTGTCTTGCCTGCTCCAGTCGCCGGTTACCGGTCTGCGTGATTTGCTGCGGGCCGGCGGCCATCTCCGGTTCGCTTGGCCGCGGGCGCCCGCGGCCAAGCGGCGCGCCGGGGCTAAACCGAGTTCCCGATACCTTATAGCATGTTATGATCTGCTTTGCGAAGCCCTTAGCCGGAGCAAGTCCTCGGGAGGGAGAAAAAATCCATGGAGACCCAACTGCTGGCCACCGCCCGCCGGGCCGCCGCCGCCGGGGCGGAGGTGATCCTGGAGCGCTGGGGCCGGGCGGAGACGGTGCGAAACAAGGCGGCCTTTGACTTTGCCACCGAGGTGGACCTGGCGGCCCAGGAGGCGGTGCTGGCGGTTATCACCGAGCGCCACCCGGGCCACGCCGTTTTGGCCGAGGAGGGCGCCGGCGACTACCAGGCGGCCGGCGGCGCGGCGGGGGTGCTGTGGGTGGTAGACCCCTTGGATGGCACCACCAACTTCATACACGGCTTTCCGCAGGTGGCCGTGAGCGTGGCCGCGCTGGTGGACGGCCAGCCGGCGGCGGGGGTGGTGCGCGACGTGACCCGGGGCGAGGAGTTCGCCGCCGCCCGGGGCCAGGGGACCACCCTAAACGGCCGGGCGGTGGGGGTAAGCCGCCAGGATGAACTGGGCCGCAGCCTGCTGCTCACCGGGTTTCCCTTTCGCGACAAGGAACGGCTGGGCCGCTACCTGGAGCTATTTGCCGAGCTTTTCGGCCAGGTGGCCGGGGTGCGGCGGGCCGGGGCGGCGGCCCTGGACTTGGCCTACGTGGCCGCCGGCCGGGCCGAGGGCTTTTGGGAGTTGGGGCTAAAACCGTGGGACATGGCCGCCGGCATTTTGTTGGTCCAGGAGGCCGGCGGCAAGGTGAGTGATTTTGACGGCGGCCACCGGGCCCTGTGGCGCGGTGATATCGTGGCCGGCTCCCAGGAGGTGCACCCCTGGTTGCAGGAGGCCTGCGGCCGCTGGTTCCCCGGCGGGTAGGGGCCGCCCGACCCTAGCCGGAGCCGCCCCAGATGTCCTCCCAGCCGGGCGCGCACAGGTCCAGTTCTTCTATGCGGGTGTCTTCTTTGATCTTGCGGTAGAAACAGTAGTCACAGGTGAAATCCGGCCACATGTTGGCCGCCGCGATGTCCAGGCAGAAGATATAGTATGGGCATTGGAGGTTCCGCGCGCCCGGCCGACTGCTCGGGTTGGAATCCTCGGGGAGATCGATCATCGATGCCTCGCTGCGTGTTTTTTTTCCGCCTATAAAAAACATGCGCAAGCTAGCATGATTGACGTAGCTATGCAAGTCTTTAACATCGTTCGAACACTTGGCCTTCAAATTGAACAACCGCGCCGGTCGGCCCGCCGGTGGCGCCCGGGTGCGCCGGCGTGATCGCCCACGTGGACATGGACGCCTTTTACGCCTCGGTGGAGGCGGCTGACCATCCCGAGTGGGCCGGCCGTCCCCTGGTGGTGGGCGGGGGCAAGCGGGGGGTGGTCTCGGCGGCCTCTTACGAGGCCCGGGCCCACGGGGTGCGCTCGGCCATGCCCATGTTCCAGGCCAGGCGGCTCTGCCCCCGGGCGGTCTTCGTGCCGGTGCGCATGGAGCGTTACCGCCAGGTGAGCCGGGTGGTGATGGATACCCTGCGGCGCTTCAGCCCCCTGGTGGAGCCCATATCGGTGGACGAGGCCTTCGTGGACCTGGCCGGCACCGAGCGGCTGTGGGGCCCGGCTCCCCAGGCCGGCCGGGCCATCAAGGCGGCCATGGCCGAGAGTACCGGGTTGACCTGCTCGGTGGGCATTGCGCCGCTGAGGTTTTTGGCCAAGATCGCCTCGGAGCGCGACAAGCCCGACGGGCTCACGGTGGTTGAGGAGCTGGAGGCTTTTTTGCAGACGGTACTGCTAAAGGAGATATCCGGGGTGGGGCCGCGGGCCCAGGGGCGCCTGGCCGAGCTGGGGTTGCGCAGGCTGGTGGACGTGCGCGCCCTGGGGGCCGAGCGGCTGGAGCGCGTCCTGGGTTCCCTGGGCCGGCGGTTGTGGGAGTTGGCCCACGGCATAGACCCGGTGGGGGTGGGTACCGGCCGCGAGGTGAAGAGCCTGAGCCACGAGCTGACCTTTAGCCAGGACCTGCATAAGGGCCGGGAGCTTGCGGCCCACTTATTGGCCCTGTGCCAAAAGGTGGCCCGCCGCCTGCGGGCGGCCGGGCTGGCCGGTCACACGGTCACCCTGAAGCTCAAGCACGCCGACCACCGCACAGTCACCCGCCGCCGCCGCCTGAAGGGGCCCACCGACCGCACCGAGACGATCCACGCGGCGGCCCGCGAGCTGCTGGCGGCCTACGGGTCGGTCGGGCCGTTTCGGCTCATCGGGGTGGGGGTGAGCGGGCTGAACTCCACCAACCGGGGCCCCGGCGAGCTGTTTGCGCCGGCCGGTGGTTTCCGGGCCGGGGCATTAGAAACGGCTGAGGATGAACTTACCCGCCGGTTTGGTAGCCAGGCGATAACCCGTGCCGGTACCCTGGAGGCGAGTAGGCCCGGCGGGGCTCAAAAGCGGGTCACGGGGGCCAGGGACGGCCCGCCGCGAGGCGAGGGTCGCTGACCCCGAGCCTCGCGCGCTGCCGGCTGAGGCGTGGCCCTGCCCCGCCGCGTATCACCGATATGCCTAAAAATCGTGATTGCCCGGGCGCGACGTGATGGTGGGAAACCTGGCGGTGCGGCCTGGACCCAGGAGCGCTCGGCGGGCATAATAAAACCGGGGAAAGCCCCTGTCGGCCCAGCTACCAAGACCCACCGAGGCAACCGCAAGGAGACCCGCATGCCAAGCTTCGCCCAGACCCATTCTCGGGTAACTACTTACTACCTGCTCAACCGGGAGTCCGATCTTCGCACCCGACTGGTGATGAGCGCCCGCTGGAAAAAGCCGGTACTCATCGTGCCCGCCCTGGCCAGCGAGTTCAACAATGCCGAGAACCTGCCCATTTTTGAAAACATCGTGTCCCAACTGGCCGAGGCCGAATACCTGGCCCACGTCATCTTCGGCCTGGACGCGGCCACCGAAGACGACGTGCGCCTGTGCCTGGAGATTCTCAAGCGCAACGGCCTGACTAACTACGTCATCCAGTGGAACGACGGCCCGGCCATGAGCCAGATTTACCAGACCCTGCAAGACTCCGGCTTCGACCTCTCGCGCCGCGGCAAGGGCCGCAACGTATTTATGGGCTTCGGGGTGGCCATCGCCCTGGGGGCCACCTGCGTGGGGCTCCTGGACGCCGACATCCGCACCTTTCGCCGCAACCAACTGGACCGGCTCTTCTTCCCGGTGCTGGCCCATAACTACCCATTTGCCAAGGCCTTTTACGCCCGGTGGGACGGCAACCGCATGTACGGCCGGGTCAAACGGCTCCTGCTGGACCCCCTGTTGATCTCGCTCAAACGCAAGTTCAGCGAGAGCCGCGAAGAAAAGATGATGCGCATCATCGACTTCCTGCTGAGCTTTTACTACCAACTTTCCGGCGAGGTGGTGATCGACATGGAGCTGCTCAGGCGCATGCGCTACGCCCTGGACTGGGGAGTGGAGATATTCACCCTCATCGAGGTGTTCCGCAAGGCGCCCATGGTGGCCCAGGTGGAGTTCACCCGGGGTAACTTCGACCACAAGCACCAGCGGGTATCCAAGCAAGACCCGGAACGCGGCCTGCACCGCATGGCCCTGGATATCATCAGCACCCTGCTGCACGCCCTCATCGTGGAAGAGGGCCTGGAGGTGGGCGAGGAATTCTTCCGCGACCTGGCACTCACTTACGAGTCCATCGCCGAGGACATCATCAAGAAATACTCCGATAACTGCGAGTTCAATACCCTCACCTACGACCGCGACGCCGAGGAGAGCATGGTCTACCAGGTGCTGAGCCGGGCTATTGTGCAGACCGGCGACGTGCTCACCAGCCCCACCCACGCGGCCGAAAAACTCCTGCGCTTCACCGCCAGCTTTGACGAGTTCCAGCCCTACCTGGAGCAAGGGCTGCAAAAGACCATCCTGGCGGTGGAACAGCGGCTGAAAGATGAGTCCCTGCAGATCCGGCACCTGCCCGGCTGGGAACGCATCCTCTGGAAACTGCCCCAGATCGGCTCGGCCATCGTCGACGCCCTGGAGGCCGACAAGGCCCGCTTCCACTAGGCCGCAGGCTGCGGCACCCAAATGGGGCCGAGTGCCTCGGCACCCGAATGGGCCGGGGCGATCTTCTGCGGGCCGGCGTTATCATTCAATTGCCGCCGGTATAGAGATGGCTGGTAATTCCAGGTTGTCGTTTCAGGCGAGCCAAGAGGGGGAAAAGGAAGATTGCTTCGTCACCTGCCGGTTCCTCGCAAAGACGATTATTTATTAAGTGAAACCGACACGACCTAAGAGAACGTGGGAGCGCAGGATGGCGGGGGACGAGCCTTGAGCGCATCGGACTTGGACCTATACGGCAGCCCAAGCTTTGGGCGGGAAAAGGAAGATTGCCGCGTCGCCTGCCGGCTCCTCGCAAAGACGATTTTTTATAAAGCCAACCCGACCCGACCTTAAAGTCGGTCTCGGACGTAGCAGGGCGGGGGACGAGCCTTGAGCGCATCGGACTTGGGCCTATACGGGAGCCCAAGCATTGGGCGGGAAAAGGAAGATTGCTTCGTCACCTGCCGGCTCCTCGCAAAGACGATTATTTATTAAGTGAAACCGACACGACCTAAAAGAACGCGGGAGCGAAGGATGGCGGGGGACGAGCCCGCGACCGTTGGGACTTGGACCTATACGGCAGCCCAAGCCTTGGGCCTGGTAATGGGGGGGAAAAGAGGATAAGAAAAAGCAGGGCCGGTCGTGCAGGACGGCGGTCCAATCGCCAAGCTCACCCAAGTTAGCCGGAGTAAGCGTAGTGTCATCGGATGTTGAAGAGCTGACCATACAATACGAAGAGAACGGCGAGGTGAAGGTCGAGGAGTTGGAGAAGGTGGTGATCCAGCGGGGTGTCTGGGCCACGGTGCTTTTCCGCTACCGCGACCGCAACAACAAGACCGGCGAGTGGAACAAGCCCAAGGCGGCCCTGCGCCGCTACCGCAAGATGGGCGGATTCTACCGCAAGCAGGACGCCGTTAACATCAGCGAGCGCTCGGCCCCGCTCTTGGTGGCCAAGCTCAGCGAGTGGTTCGAGGTCTAACCCGCCCCGGTGGGGGCGTTTTTATGCGTGAGTGAGGGTTGAGGCGTGCCGCTGGGATTCTACAGCCAGAGCCACGGTGCGGTGGCCTTTGGTTTTTTTCACATCGAGACCCACCTGCTACTGCTGCAAGACCGGGTTTTCTGGTGCCGTGATTTCTGCGAGCTGGTAACCGACCTGGCCCGCACCAAGGCCGACTCGATCTTTGCCGCCCGGCTGGCCGGCTGGCGCATGGCCGGGGCCAAGGCCCTGGGCGACCTGCAAGGGGCCATCGCCGGGCGCCGCTACGTCGGCTTCATCGGCGAGCTATATCGCCGCTGGCCCTTTCCCGAGGACCCCGGCGGCTTTCGCCAAAAGCCTGACGGCCTGGCCCCGCCGGAAGAGGTGGCCGCCCTGGCCGGGCGCTATGGCCGGCCGGAGCAGTGGGAGGTGTCGGCCGACCCCGGCCGGCGCGAGTTGGCCATCGACTCGGTGGTTTTTGACCTGCAAAGCGCCCAAGCGCTCATCGATTACGTATGGCGCGGCGGTATGCCGGGCTGGCAACGGGGCCGGCGTCCGGACTACCTGCTGTCCGCCGCCGATACCTGGCGCCAATCGGACAACCCCTTTCTCCAGGGCATGACCCTTACCCCCGACAAACGAGGCGCAATGCCTGTGCACCCGTAGTGGGGTGCAGTGCCTGCACACCCATAGTGGGGCACAGTGCCTGTGCTGCCGTATGGGTCCAAGTCCGATACGTTCAAGGCTCGTCGCCCGTTCTGCTCCGCTCGGGGCCGACTTTTAGATCGGTGCAATGCTTGCACACCCGTATGGGTCCAAGTCCCAACGGTCGCGGGCTCGTCACTCGGCCTGCTACGCTCGCGCGTTCTTTAAGGTCGGTGCAATGCTTGCACACCCGTATGGGTCCAAGTCCCAACGGTCGCGGGCTCGTCACTCGGCCTTCTACGCTCCCGCGTTCTTTTAGGTCGGGTCGGTTTGGCTTTATAAAACTCCCCCTCTTGGCTCGCCTGAAACGATAACCTGGAATTACCCGCCATCTCTATACCGGCGGTAATTGAATGATAACGCTGGCCCGTAGAAGGTCGCCCCGGCCCATACGGGTGCAGCAGCCTGCTGCTGGGTTAGTTGTTTAGTGGGCCGAGC
>Ga0256835_1000345_pt1 | contig 35901 bp, 35 predicted proteins | sample PIR30metaG_FD_185972 | JGI IMG/M metagenome (GOLD analysis project Ga0256835, IMG submission 185972) | Hydrothermal vent microbial communities from East Pacific Rise, Pacific Ocean - PIR-30 | ecosystem: Environmental > Aquatic > Marine > Hydrothermal vents | place: Pacific Ocean: East Pacific...
GTCCAGCTGCTCGGCCGCGTGGGCCGCCCAGTAGCCGAGGCCCTTCAGCTCGAACACGGTCTCCGTTATCACGAGCCCAGTCATCAACCCGGCCACCAGTACGCCGGCCATGGTCACCACTGGTATGAGGGCGTTCCTGGTCACGTGCTTGTTTATTATGTCCTTCTCCCTGACTCCCTTTGACCTGGCGGCTAGGACGTACTCCTTGTTCAGCTCCTCGAGCATGCTGGACCTCATCACCCTCATTATGCCCGCGTTACCCACGATGACGAGGTTCAGGACTGGAAGGAAGAGGTGCCTCACCGCATCAACGAAGACGAAGAGGTTCCCGTTGAGCAGTGCGTCTATCGTGTAGAGGCCCGTGTAGGTGACCCACTCGCTCGACCTCACTATGGCCTCAGCCTCCGGTCCCAGTCTACCCGGAGGGAACCAACCCAGCCATCCGTAGAATATGGCGAGGAGTATGATCGCTGACCAGAAGGTGGGAAGGGACCAGCCCACTATGGCGAGCACCCTAGCTATGTGATCGGGGAGCTTATCCCTGTATATGGCTGATATCTTCCCCAGCTTCACTCCCACGAGCACTATGAAGGGGGCCGCGTACATGGCTATCTCCACCGAGGTGGGCCACAGATCGGTGAATGCTCTTATGACGGGTATGTTCATGGACTTGGAGTAACCCAGATTCCCCCTCAGGACGTTGGAGAGCCACGTGATGTATTGCTCGTGAGCCGGCCTATCCAGTCCGTACTTCTTTATGATCTGATATATCTTGGAGGCTGCCTTGGGCGAGGTAACGTACAGGGCAGCCCTCTGCTCGGGGGTGAACACCATGGATATTGCGAAGATGAGTATGGAGACCCCGAGGAGCGTCGGTATTATCAGGAGCAACCTCCGGGCTATGTAAGTAGCTAAGCTTCCCAAGAGAACACCACCCCATTTATCGGGATAGGACGCGATACAAAGTAAAAAAGATGGGAGGGAGCGCTCAGCCCTTCCAGAGTGGATAGGCGTAGACGCCAGGATATATCGGGTTGTAGTACCATCCGTGCACCCAAGTCCTCTCGTAGTGCCTGCCGAGCGGCTGGTACACTATCACGCTGGGTATGTCCTCGTAGTAGATCTTCGTGAGTTCCCTGCATATCTCGATCCTCTTCTGCTGGTCGGTGGTGGTTATCAGTTTCTCCACCAGCTCATCCACCTTCGGGTTCTTGTAGTGCTGCCAGGCAGCGAAGGTCCCGGAGGAGTGCATGTACGGGAAGACGAAGTTGTACGGGTCTGGGTAGTCGGCCAGCCACCCTATTATGAAGAGCGGCAGCTCGCCCCTGACCATGGCCTTCAGGTAGTCGGGCCACTCCACGGCCTTGACCTCTATGTGGAACTTCGGGTTTATGCTCTCCACCTTGTCCTTTATCATCTCAGCGAGGGCCTTCCTCTGCTCGTTTCCGGTGTTGTAGAGGATGCTGAACTTGAAGCCCTTCTCCCATACCTTGCCGTCCCAGGCCTTCTGGAAGAGTTCCTTGGCCTTCTCTATGTCGTAGGTGTACATGGGCATGTTGGGATCGTAGCCGGGCAGTCCCTTCGGTATCGGACCAGGGGTCCTTATGGCCTCGCCGAACCAGGCCTCCTTTATGTAGGTGTCGTAGTCGATGGAGTAGGCGAAGGCCTTTCTCAGGTTCTTGTCCTGGAAGAAGTCCGGAGGAACTCCATTACCGTCGAGCTTGCCGCTGCCTATGTACGGGGAGGTGGGCGATATCTTGAAGTTGAAGAACAGGGCCGCGTTGCTGAGGGTCGGCAGGTTCTTGTAGACCCTTATGCCCGGAGCTCCCTCGACCTCCTTGGCGTGCTGCCTCGGGACGTAGGCCATGTCCACGTCTCCCTTCAGGAACATGAGCTTCCTAGTGGACCACTCGTCGACCTTCATTATGATGAACTCGGTGAAGTTGGCGGGTCCACGCCAGTAGTCGTCGAACCTCTTCAGGACGACCTGCTTGCCGTGCTCCCAAACGCCGAGCTTGAAGGGACCGGATCCGCAGTCGGCCTCCTGGAGGGGCGGGTTGTCCGGGTTGTTGTACTTGGTCCAGGTCTCGGCCTTACCGTCCCAGGCGCCGTGCTTTATGGCGCACTGCTTGTCCACGATGCTGCTCCATGTCTGGGAGAGTATCTGGAGCAGGGTGGTCAGCGGATATGGCTTCTTCAGGTGCAGGACGACGTTGTTGCCCTCCACCTCAACGGCCTTGTCGATGTCCTCGAACTTCACCACTATGTTCCCATCCTTGTCCCTAGTGGACTCCACCCCCAGCAGTGGGTCGAGGAGCATCCAAGAGGGACCTCCGTCCCTGTCCATGACCATGACCCTCTCGAGTGAATACTCCACGTCCTCCGGGGTGAGCTCCCTGCCGGAGTGGAACTTTATGCCCTTCCGTATCGGGAAGATTATCGTCTTGCCCCCGTCCTTGACGAGGCCGTTATCGAAGGACGGGACCTTAGTGGCCACTATGGGCACGAACTGATCCACTTTCTCCCTGTCGAAGAATATGAGGGTCTCGTACATGTTGAAGATGACCTCACCGCTGGCGGTGTCGTAGGCCCACGCCGGGTCTAGGGTTTCGGGCTCCCCTATCGTCGCTACTATCAGCTTGTCTGGGTTCTTCACCTTCTCGGCGGGAGCGGTGGTTGTCTTCGTCGTGGTCGTTGTGGGCTTGGGCGCCCCTGCCGTCACCGTCGTCGTCACGGTCTTGACCGATGTCTGGGTCACCGTGGTGGTGGTGACCTTGCCGGGACCGGCCGCGAAATAGCCGATGAGGAGTCCTATGATGAGCAACACTATCGCGATTCCCCAATCCTTCGCGCTCATCCGGTTCACCTCTAGATGTCAAGACACCTTGCGGTGTCCGTGATCTCCTTTCGCGATGAAATAATATAAAAATTTGGTCGAATCTCGCATTCTATTTTGACTATATGGTAATTAGATGCACGAACGATTTACTTCTAATTACTGACCTCGTAGTCATGCTTAGGGACCACTCTAACATATGGCGATCATTTTTCCTGAGTAGAAAATCTGGCCGATTCAAACAATCATTTCTCACTTAAATTCTTTAACTAGAACAGCCGGGAGACTCACTCAAGATCTCTTTGCTAATGACAAGGTACTCGTAGAAGCCTATTGGCGGAGATGAAATCAGTGCTTCAATTTTTAAATAATTTACTGCCAAGTCCAATGAACGATGTCCTTAGACGACTTCGATTCGGATAAGCCGTCCTCTGATAAAGCGAGTGAAAGAGAAAGGGTGGATATTGGCCTGATAAGGGAAGATTTAGAAGCTAAAGTTATAGAGGAAGCGATGAGACCTCATAAGACGATTAGAGATATTCTACATGGAGATATCCTCCTTAACCACATAGAAATCGAGGTGTTAGATACGAAAGCCATGCAGAGGCTAAGAAATCTTTTGCAATTGGGGATGACCCATATAGTATATCCGAGCGCTACACACACTAGGTTCTCCCATAGTCTGGGTACTTTGCAGGTAGCGGAAGATATGTGGCATTATTATTTTGACAGAAATCCCATAAAAGATTTTGAATATACAGACCTAATTGATGGAAAAAAGATAGTGGATGAAGAAGAAGCACGTCGGGCATTAAAATATATGCATATGATTCTAAGGTTAGCGGCATTGCTTCATGATTTGACCACCCTTCCCTTCGGGCATAGCCTTGAAGATGAGGGACAATTAATATTCTCTGAAGAAAACGGTTTGAGGCGTCCGGTAAATCAGTGGTCTGATATAAAGAGAGTGCTCTTCTTTTTTGATGAGAGTGGGGAGATTAGGAGCAAAATTAGATCCTTTGTGATCAGTACTATGTTGGAGAATTCTAAAGAAAATGGCCATTTAAAGGATAAAATAGAAAAGGAATGGGGTCCAGATCTAGAGAGAAGGATAGTCGCGGACCTACTTACAGTCATACTGTATTACGATGAAGATCTATTAAGGAAAGTGCTGGAAAATCTAAAATTATCCAGATACCAGTCTCAAATTATTAAAGAGAATATGTTTATCGCAGAAATTATCACCAATACCGTGTGTGCAGATTATATAGACTACGTGCTTAGGGATTTCACCCTCTGCAATCTCGGGGGTGTCCCCTCCGTAGAAAGGCTCCTCAAGTATGCTGTCATCTCAAAAGACAGGAGAAGCCTCTATTTTAGGATGTTTAAGCCAAAATTGAAAAGAGGTGCATCTACTAACGAGCTGATTAGAAGTGGTGTACTATCGGAGCTCATTGGATTACTAAACCTGAGGATTAAGCTAGCCGAATCAGTACATCAGCATAGAACCAAGATTAAGGCGACAGCGATGCTTCTTAGAGCTGTAGAGCTTTGGATCAAGTCAAAGGAGAAAAAGGGTGAGGAGAACTGGCTTGAGAGTTTATATCAGATGGGGGACTTCGAATTTCTAGATGTGTTAAAGCAGAACGAGGAAGCCAGGCACATTATAGAGAAGCTAGAGAGAAGAGAGCTCTACAAGGTCCTTTATTCAGCCACCTACAGAGAGTTTCTGAGCACCAGTAGTATGGATAAAAAAGACATTGATCACTTCCTAAGGAAAATGCGAAAATATAGGATAGACATTGAGGAAACTCTAGAAGACTGGAATGATTTAAAACCAGGGACCATTTCATTATATGTTCCCCCTCTACCGGAGAAGATGTTTAAAGAGTGGAAGGTAAAAGTGGGATGGCTAGACGAGAAGAGAGGTTCGAGGAAACACACAATTCTCTCCTTGGAAGATGTCGCCGAGAGGGGGAAAAATAGAGATCCTCTTACAGGGGATCTCGGTATGTACGAATACCGAATACATCTAGAACATGACCTACTGAAGAATAAGTATGAATCCATTTGGACAATATACCTGCTTGGTGATGTTGGCGAAGGAGGAATTCAATGGGATAATGAGAATGTTCAAGGGAGAATTCTAGCAGATTTTACTCTAATCTGCAGCTCTCTGATGAATGGAAATGGATCCTTTACTAGTGACGTAACCTTTAGGTGCCCGAGAATTAAATCCACAATAATTGATTACTCTACGATCCAACATCTCCTTGTCCAGGCTAGGAAAGATCTTAAAATTCAACAGGCACTCAAGGAAATATCACAGCGACGATCAAACAGAGAAGCAGCGTTACTTATCCCCAAGGACGAAATCAAGAAGATACTCAAAATATGACCTTCTAATTATTTTTACTTACTTTGTCTTTGACTGGAACAATCTTTCCGCCATCCTTTTAATGCTAAGTGTAACGTTATCTAATTGAGAGAGGATGGGTGATCTACTATCGGCAATGCTTGACTATTGGGTACCCAGAAGAAGGATCGCTGAAATAAGGAGACCTCTCAGCATCCTCCGTGAGGTTTTACGTAAGAAAATATGGAACTTACTCCTTGAATCAGGTGAAACCGATCCTCCGATCGAACCTCTAAGGATCACTAGGGTGGATACGTTAAAGATATTCTATAGAGTGGATAATTCAATAAGATCAGAAGCGTTTATTAGAGCCAATTACGATAACTTTGAGATAGTATATAGGACAAGAAACAAAGAGGGCAGACTTATTCCTCTCGTAAGAGTAAGATTCACATTGGCTCATGAGTTAAGTCACCTTTTCGCTTTTTCCTTGAGAGAGAGACCACCCCGCCCTCTAGGGATTAGTACAGGATGGGAAACCGAAGGATTCTTCAATGAGTTGGCTAGGGAATTTTTAATTCCTTCATATTTCCTCTTGAAGGAGGATTCTCCGGTTCAGGAGTATATAAGAAAGCCCTTGTTAGATAATTTTCTTATACTGATGAAGACGTTCCAAGTGTCTTCGGATGTTCTTGCGATCAGGCTCATTAAGGACCTATCACTCTGGGATGCGCTATTTGTAAAAGGCACCTTAGTAAAGGGGTCTGAGTTAAGGCCTCATCTTCTTCTAAAAGGCCCTTCCTTTAGGAATTTTAAGGTGAGACCAGCGTTAGAAAGCGTAAATAAGAAAATAAATCTAGGAGAGGATCTATCTCAGCCGCAAAGAGGTCTTATAAGGATTAGAAGGAAGAAGTATCCGTTTGAATTACTTTTCTACAAAAATTCGGCTGATGATAGAGAAAAAAGGTTCATCTTGCTTATAAGGTGATACTCAAGAAACTCTAGGCTATTGTTTAAGTTAAGGATTCTCCCAACTATGTTGACAAGAACCCCCCATCAACCGGTATCACTGCCCCGTTGACGTAACTGGCCATGTCACTTGCCAAGAACAGTATCACCCTAGCCACCTCATCGGGGTCTCCCATCCTCCCCATGGGGAGGCGCTTCATGAACTCCTTGGCCTCGCCCACGGCCCTTATCCCGAGCTTCTTGGCGATCTTCTTGACTCCCTCCGTGTATATCCCGCCTGGAATGACAACGTTCACCCTGAACTTCCTTCCATAGTCCCTAGCGAGCGATCTGGTTAGAGCTATCACCGCAGCCTTGCTCATGGTGTAATGGGCGAGGTCCTCCTTGAACGGGAGTATTGCCTCTATGGAACCCACGTTAACGATCACACCGCCTCGTTTCTCCCTCCTCCTGATCATGTGCTGGCTCATCCAGAACACGGAGAGTGCGTTCACCTTCATCACCCAGTCGAGAAAACCCTCGTCCACCTCCGTGAACCCCTTGAAGGGATAAACCCCGGCATTGTTCACAAGGATGTCCGGAGCCTCCTCTATCTCGTCCCAAAGCCTGTCTATCTCGCTCTTGTTGGAGAGATCCACTAGCTTCGCCTGAATCCTGACCTCCGAGATCTCCCTAGTTAGCTTCTGCAGTCCATCCCCATCCACATCCACAGCTATTATATCGGCACCCGCCTCCGCGAACCTCAATGCGGTGGCTTTACCTATCCCTGACGCTGCTCCGGTGACCATAGCGGTCTTCCCTGTGAGCGAGACCATCTCGCTCAAGGCCGGCCTCTCAACCGTGGGTAATCCAGGTAGCATGATGACCTATCTAGCTGATCCGTTAATAAATCGAGCGGTGAAGTGAGTGCCATCGAGTTAAGTCACTGGAGGTCAACCGGTTCGTAAGATAATGAAATAATTTGGGGTATATTTTTATGATTATTTATGCAAAATGCCTCCATCCTGTGCTTTATTTTGTATAGACAAATTGTCTGTATCACTTATAACCTGAAACCCGGGGTTGGTCTCGGTGATTCCATGACAGCCGTCAAGGTAGCCGTGGGCGTCCTAGCCATCCTGGTGCTGGGACTGGCCAGTTATGCGATACTGAATGCTGCCCAAGACAATCTAATGGGCACATCCGCAGCAGAGCAGCCCCTCACCTCCGAGGCAAGGAGGGGCTACGGATACGGGTATGGAGGAGGGAGAGGGGGAGGCGGACCACCCGCTGAGGTGGGCGACCAGCCACTAGCCACGATCCCATCAGGAGAACTCAGTGAGGAGGAGAGGGAGAGCATCTTCTACATGAGGGAAGAGGAGAAACTGGCAAGGGACGTGTATCTTTACCTGTACGAGAAGTGGGGGCTCCAGATCTTCCAGAACATAGCGAGGAGTGAGCAGCAGCACATGGACATGGTCAAGACTCTCATCGACAGGTACGGTCTGGAGGATCCGGCCAAGGACAGGGGAGTCTTCACCAATCCAGATCTACAGGCCCTGTACGATGAATTGATTCAGAAGGGAAGCCAGTCTCCAGAGGAAGCCCTGAAGGTCGGTGCCCTCATAGAGGAGGTCGACATCAAGGACCTGAAGGAGTGGTTGAGCAAGGTGGACAACGCCGACATAACTCAGGTCTACGAGAATCTGATGAGAGGGAGTAGAAACCACCTGAGGGCCTTCACATCCGTGTTAAAGCAGTACGGGGTGACTTATCAGCCGCAGGTCCTCAGCTTGGAGGAGTACACTTCCATAATCAGCGGTGAAATGGAAACGGGAATGGGCAGGGGACCGGGGTACGGGAGGAGGGGCTGAGCTCAGCGGTCGCTTTCCCGCCCACCACCTAATTATATTTTTCCGATCGGGTAAGTCCATCCGGGAGGGAAAATGAGGATCGCTTTCCCTGTCTACGACCACAGAGGATTGAATGAGGAAATTTTCGAACATTTTGGGCATGCTCCTGCCTTCCTACTGGTGGAGGTGGAAGGTGGGACCGTGAGATCCTACGAAACGGTCGAGAATCCCCACTCCGAGGAGCACGGGCCGGGCGTCGTTCCCTCCTTCCTGGCTCAACTGGGCGTGGATGTGCTGATATGCGGGGGAATGGGTGGAAGAGCGCGCCTGTTCTTCCAGCAGCTGGGAATAGAGGTCATCACGGGAGCTCAGGGGAAGGTGAGTGAAATCCTCGAAGCCTACCTCTCGGGGAAGCTGATGTCCCTACCCTACGAACCGAGGGAAAAGTGGCACCACCACTGATCCCCTTCTTTACGAATTTATAGCCATCTTAAAACTATTGTTTACTTTATTTATTAATCTGCATTTCGCGAAAATCTCAAAGTTTTTATTCTAACATTCGCTGGTATGTTCATGCCAAGCGTTTCAGCCCTCCTGAAGGCCCACGGAACGCCCCCAAGGGAGGTTTATCTCGATCATGAGAACTCGGGATGGGTCCCTCCTGAAGTGGTCGAGTCCATGCTTCCCTACTTCAATGAGAGGGGGTACGGGCATCCTTCAATAACGAACAAGCCGGGCTGGGAAGCCCTAGAGGTCGTTGAATCTACTGCGGAGGCCGTGGCCGCTACCTTGGGCGTCGATCCCTCCGGGATCCACTTCGTCCACAGCGGTACGGAGGCCAACAACCTGGCGATCCTCGGATCCATGAGGGCCCTGAAGAGGAAGGGGAAAATCATCGTTTCGGATATAGAGCATTACAGCGTGCTGCTTCCGGCGCTGTCCCTGGAGGAGGCTGGGTTCGGGGTGGTGAGGGCGCCCGTGGATGAGGAGGGGTTCGTCGACATCGACGTCCTAGGGGAGCTCGTCGACAGCGAGACGGTCATGGTGAGCGTTCAGGCCGTGAATCACGAGATAGGCACTGTACAGAGGCTGAAGGAGATAGTCGAGGTGGTGAAGGATAGAAATCCGGATGTTATCTTCCACACGGATGCCTGTGACGCTTACGGGAGGATCCCCCTCAGGGCGGAGGAGCTGGGCCTAGACTTGATGACCCTCAGCTCCCACAAGATCCTCGGGCCCAAGGGCGTTGGGGTCCTCTGGGTATCGGAGGGGGTCAGGGTTGAGCCCATCCTGAGGGGGGCTCTGAGCTCCCAGTCCCTTTGGCCGGGGGTGGAGAATGTCCCGGCACTGGCAGGGTTCAGGAAGGCAGTGGAGTTGGCCTTTCGGGACGGATCATCGAGTGTGTCTTCGCTCAGGGACAGGCTCATCAACGGCATCCTGAATGAGGTCCCGGATACCCTGCTCAACGGGCCGTTCGGCGAGATGAGGGCACCGGACAACGTAAACATAAGTTTCCTGCACGTGGAGGGAGAGGCCCTGACTGTGGAGCTCAGTCTCAGGGGTGTTTACGTTTCCAGCGGAAGCGCTTGCACCTCCAGGGTGCTGGAGCCCAGCCACGTCATGCTCGCTATCGGCAGGGATTACGAGGCAGCCCATGGGAGTCTGCTCTTCAAGCTCACGAGGTATCACAGCGAGCGAGATATTGACTACGTCGTGGAGCAGGTTATCGAATCCGTTCGCAGGCTGAGGGAGATAAGCCCCTTGGGGAAAGGTTAATATGTCCATGACTATGGTTATATGAGAAGGTGTGCATATGAGTACCAGAGTGCCCCTCCCGTACACTCCCATGGTGCTGGAGCTCTTCAGGAACCCGAGGAACATGGGGAAGATGGAGGATCCCGACGCCTTCGCCCAAGCCGGCAGTCCGGCCTGTGGGGACGTGATCAGCATATACCTCCGCGTGGTGAGGAAGGGGGAGGAGGATGTGATAGAGGAGGCGAAGTTCGAGAGTTACGGCTGCGCCGCGAACATAGCGGCTGCGAGCATACTGACCGAGATGGTCAAGGGGAAGAGCCTCAGGGATGCGTGGGAGATAGGTTGGGAGGATGTCGCTGAGAGATTGGGCGGGCTGCCTCCCGTCAAGAGGCACTGCAGCATCCTGGCTGTTGGTGGATTGAGGAGGGCGATTCGTCACTATTACGAGGGGAACAGGCCTGAGTGGCTCCCCGAGGATCTCACAACGGTCGAGAAGCAGGCGTTGGAGGAGGAAGAGATGATAGAGAGGTTGTACGGTGGTAAGGTTGGGAGGAAGTGAGTACACCCTAGTGGCGGAGCTCAGGATGTACGCCAGGCAGAGGGGGTGCACGGAATCTCCCGTAGCAACCCTGCTGAGGTTCCTGAGGGAGCTTCGAGAGGGCGAGGGCATCAAGGTGTTGACGGACAGTAGGTTCCCCTACAGGGCGGTCGAGGCGCTGGTCAGGAAGATGGGGCTGGATTTCGAGCATCTGGGTAGGGAGGGGGAATACGATGTATGCGTCGTCTACAGGGCTAAAGACCGTGGTACGTGCTAAGATTTCCCCCGGCCTTCCAAAGCAGAAACCCCTCCCTTCTTGCTCTCCTTATTAGAGAGAAGCTTTCCTCCGAATAATCCTCAGGTGAGACAACTATGACCGTCACCGGGACTCCTGTATCGGCGAAAATATTCGAGGAAATTTCCCTAGCCATCTTTCTAGCTTCCCTCACATTCTCGGCTACTAACATCACATCCACATCGCTGTCAGGCCGATAGCTCCCCCTAGCCACCGATCCGAATATCAAGATGAGCTTAGCGCCCGGGACCTTGGACAGCTCCTCTCTGAGCCTGCGGAGCACTTCATCGAGCTTCAGCGCGATCATCGCATTGTATGGAGGGGAGCACTAAACAGTTTAACCATTAAAAGGCGGAACCGATTGAGGATCCTCCCTAACATTTCCCCCGCAACTCGATGTGCTGGAGACCTCAGTTTTAATTGATATCGCCGTGGCGTGGAGCGATGAGGACGAGGTTCAGGTGGATCGCTGTCTTGAGCCTAGCCTTCCTGGGATTCGCTAGGAGCACTGGGTGGGCACTCAACAAGGGGCTCTCCTTCCCCCTCCTCTCGAGTTACACTGAATCAGCCTTCGTGAAGGGGAGCGTGCTCGCCTTGGAGGGGCTCATAGGGATGGTGATCCCTCCCCTACTAGGTTACTACAGCGACCTGATGAGGTCGAAGCATGGACGGAGGAAACCGTTCGTGGCTGTGGGAGGTGTGTTGGCGGCCCTCGCCTCCCTCTCCATATACCTGGCTTACGCGTCGGGAGTCGGACTTGTTGGCTTCTCCATGACCCTAGCGTTCCTCTACCTGTCCCTCCACATATACACGGCCCAGTACAGGGCGCTGATGCCCGACACCGTGGAGAGCGGTCAGAGGGGCAGGGCCAGCGGGGTTATAACCCTCTTCGAGTGGGCCGGAAACCTCTTCCTCTTCGGGCTTGCAGGCGTTCTGGTCGCCATGGCCGTGGAATCGGTGGGTGGATCGGGCATAAGGGCTCTGGCTGCCACTCCCTACCTCCAGATACCCTTCTTCGTGACGGCCGCGTTCCTCCTAGCGAGCGCCCTAGTCGTGTACGGCGTGGTCAAGGAGCCCGAACCGGGGGAGGTCAGTGAGGAGGGGCTCTGGGAATACGTGAGGAATGTCGTATCAAACAGGGACTTCCTGCGCTTCTACGCCGCTCAGGTCATGTGGTGGCTCAGCTTCGAGTTCGTGGCCATCTTCCTCTACGGCATCCTAGCTTACATCCTCAGGGGAGCTGCCAGCGAGGCGGATGTGAAGGCCGTCACTTCGTTGGGCCTCCTCCTGATGGCCCTCTTCAACGTGACCGTCCTAGTGGGATCCCTCCCCGGAGGCTTCATGTATGATAGGGTGGGCAGGAGGATCAGCATCGTGCTCGGCAGCTTAGTCTTCGCCCTTCCCCAGTTGTGGGCCTGGACCATAAGGACGAGGGAGGAGATAGTGCTGACGCTGGCAGTAGCTGGAATCGGCTGGGGGATGCTCATGGCCTCCTCCTTCCCAGTGATAGGCGACTTGCTGACCAGTTATGAGAAGGAGGAGCTTACAGGTCGCTACTACGGGTTCTTCGAGGCCACGAAGTCCCTCCCGATACTGCTCGCGGGCGTCATAGGAGGGGCCATCGTCGACCTGGCTGGGGGCAACTACAGGGTGCTCTTCCCAATAGGCGCCGCCCTAGTTCTGGCGTCGATCCCCCTCATATGGGGCATGAGGAGGCTGGAAGGATGATCTGGCTCGTGCTCGCGGCGTTAGCGGCATTCCTCCTCTTCATCCTCTTCGTCCTCTACGTGAGCTACAGGCTTGTGAAGCCGCCCAGGTACGTTGGTGAGTGGACTCCCTCTGACTTGGGCCTCGAATACGAAGAGGTAGCGCTGAGCACCGAGGACGGCGTGAGGCTGGAGGGGTGGTGGATGGACAGGGGGAGCGCTAAGACGGTGGTGCTGCTCCACGGCTACACGGTGAGCAGGTGGGCGTTCTATATAAGGAAGATGATCGAGTTCCTTGCTCAGGAGGACTACAACATTCTCGCCTTCGACTTCAGGGCCCACGGGAGGAGCGGAGGGCGTTACACCACCTTCGGCAATAGGGAACTTCTGGACCTGAAGGCAGCTTTGGAATGGCTCCGCGCGAACAAGCCGGACAGAGCGGTAAAGATAGGGCTTATAGGATACTCCATGGGAGGGATCGTTACCATTAGGGCCCTAGCTGAGGGCGTGGCCGACGCGGGAGTTGCCGATAGCCCACCATTCTACGCGGATAGGAGCGCCGCCAGGGGGCTGAAGTACTTCGCCAAGCTCCCCTCCTCCCTCTACCCCCTCGTCAGGGTCTTCGCCCAGATGCTGATAGGTGTCGGGAACGTCGATGTCATGGGGTACGCTAAGAAGGTGAGGAGGCCTCTCCTCATAATCGTGGGGAGGCAGGATCCCCTAGTCAAGGTCGAGGAGGCCGAGGAGTTCCTCTCCCTGAACAGGAGGGTCAATCCTAACGTGGAACTGTGGGTCGGGGAGGGCGCGCACGTGCGGATAATAGAGGTGGAGCCCGACGAGTATAGGGAGAGGGTGCTCGACTTCCTCAGAGCCCATTTGTGAGGACCCACTAGGGCCACCATGCGGTAAACCATAAATATTACTCATGGTAAACGCAAATGTGTCTGAGGTAGTATCATTCAAGATAAGGAAAGATCTGAAGAGGAGGATGGAAAAGCTTAAAGACAAGGTAAACTGGTCAGAAGAGCTAAGAAGGTTCGTAGAACTCAAAATAAAGGAGATGGAGGCCAAAGAGAGTAAGGAGAGGATAAGAGAGAAGCTGAGAAAGGCTCCCTGGTCCCTCCAGAAGGGAACCTCCGCCAAGCTAGTGAGGGAAGACCGTGATAGTCATTGACGCCTCGGCCCTAACTGCCATAATCCTCAAGGAGGAGGGATGGGAGAGCCTACTCGATGTCTCGGACCTGTTCTTATCGGTCGATCTGGTCCTTAAAGAGACGGCCAATGCCGTCTGGGCTGCCTCACTTTCAGGTAGGATCTCCGAGGATAATGCCAAGGAGGCGTTTTCCCTGTTGAAGGAATTCATCGACCACAACGTGATCTTGAGACCTCAAGCTCGATACATGGATAAGGCCTTCGAGCTGGCACTCAAGCACCGGATTACGGTGTACGATTCCCTATACATAGCCCTATCCATCGAGGAAGCTTCACCTCTCCTGACCTTGGATTCCGAGCAGGCGAGGGTGGCGTGGACGGAAGGGATAAAGCCCATAAGATGGTGAGCGTTCTCATAAGTATAGGAGGTCGCCTATTTTCCCCAGTAAAGAGAGCAGACCCGACTAGAACTCTACGGTCGGGAGACAATGAGTTATCCTCACCTGAGCGCCACGCGCTTCAGGCAGTCCCTCTATGGAACTCCTGTACCTCGTTAAGCATCAAGTATGCCCTGCCTTTGAGCAGGACCTGCCTCGGCTTGGCCGGAAGGGACCTAGACCTCCCACCTCGGACATCGGCATTTACCTCTCCCTAACGCTCACGGGTCTAAAGGTAAACTACTTAGATGCGATCTCGTTTACCTAAGTAAACGAAATATCGGTAGAATTCCCGCCTGTATCGAGACATTATTTCAAATACATAAGGCGAAAAGCCGACCATGTCTTAAATCAGACTGGATTACGGCGGGATTTGGTTCAAATCTACTTATCGTCACACTAGATCGGAAGAAGAAAGGGGGGTCGTGGGACTTACGAATGGTGATCGCTCGCCTTTATCTCACCTCTCCTGACGAACTGCATGGTCAACAAGGAGGCTGCGAAGAAGGCAATGGCGAACGGAAGGAGGGAATCGTACCCCAGAGCGTCGATGAAGAGCCCGGCTAGGGGAGGGGCGAATATGTTGGCTGCCTGGGAGAAGAAGTAGTAGAGGCCCGTGTATCCACCCAGCTTCTCGTCCACGGTCATGTCCACTATCATGGGGAGGGAGTTCACGTTCACCAGGGCCCATCCCAATCCTCCCAAGAAGAAGAGTCCGGAGAAGAGCGGCAGGACGTTAGGGGAGTCGCTCACCTGGATGGCCAGCAGCATCATGACCGTGATCAGTATGAGACCTAAGGAGATGGTCCTTCTCCTGCCGAACCTCGCCCCTATGAAGCCAGCGGGTAGCGAGAAGAGTATGAAGCCGAGGGCCACGAATCCGAGTATGAGCGCCCCCGTAGATTCACCTATACCCAGCCTGAACTTGGCGTAACTGGTGAAGAACGTTTCAAGCGAGTTGAAGGCTATGAACCACAGCAGTATGGAGAGGAGCATGAAGAACAGGCTCCTCTCGCCGCTGGAGAACACGTCCTTGAGGTTCTCCTTGAGCTCTCCGAAGCTCTCCTCCGTAGTCTTCCTGAAGAACTCTTTTAGATCGAGTTTCTCTCCCTTCCGCTTGTACTCCTCCGGTTCAGGGACCAGGAGAACCACCGCCAGGTTGGCCAAGAGCATGAGGGCAGCCCCGACGAGGAAGGGCAGGGAGTAGTGGATGTCGTAGAGCACCTTACCGGCGAAGTACACCAGGAGGGATCCTACGCCGCCCATGAAGTTGATTATCCCGTTAGCCTGGCTCCTGTACTGGGAGGGGGTGATGTCTGGCATGAAAGCTATCACGGGGGAGCGGAAGAGGGCCATGAAGAAGTTCATCGTGATTATGGTCCCCATCATCAGCGCCAGGTCGGCCCTCTCCCTGGCTAGGGGAATGAGCGCGAACATTAGAGCAGCTAGAGGAGCGCCCACCATTATGTAGGGCTTTCTCCTCCCCCACCTGGTTCTGGTCCTGTCGCTGAGGGCGCCGAGGTAAGGCAGGAGGAGTATCGCGAACACGTTGTCTATGACCATCACGATCCCAATGATGAAGGAGGAGAGGGCGAAGTCCTTCAGGAAGATGGGAACGTAAGCGTTGTAGAGCGACCATATTATGCTTATCCCGAAGAAACCCAAGCCCAGCACGAATATGCGCCTGTAGCTGAAGTCCGGGTCCGAGGGCATGTTGACCTCCGCAGCCCTGAGGACCGGTTCCTTAAAAGGCGCCCAAATGGCACCCAGTTTAAAAGCTCCATCCACCTCCCTACCCCGATGAGCTGGGAAGCGGACAATGTGCTTGTGCTCGGCCACAGGGGTTACAGCGCTCTATACCCCGAGAACTCGTTATTGGCCTTCGAGGAGGCCGTGAAGGCCGGAGCTGATGGGGTAGAGCTTGATGTGAGGCTCACGAGCGACGGAGAGGTAGTGGTGATCCACGACGAATCCTTGGACAGGACGTCGAACATGTCCGGGCTGGTGGGCGAGCTCACCTTGGCTGAGATAAGGAGGGCCGATCTAGGGATGGGCCAGTCCATCCCCACCCTGAGGGAGGTCCTCTCCAAGGTGAGGGGACTGGTGAACGTGGAGATAAAGGAGGAGAGGGCCGCGGAGAGATGCGTTCAGGTGGTGAGGGAGACGGGCTCCTCCGATCGTGTCCTCTACTCGTCTTTCGACGTTAATGCCCTGAGGAGGGTGAGGTCCCTCGATCCCGAAGCGAGGCTCGGCCTCCTGATAGATAGCGAAGAGATGCTCGCCGAGATCCCTTCCCTCGCTAGGGAGCTAGGGCTCTTCTCCGTGAACGCTCCGGTGGAGGGAGTTGACCTCTTGGGCATCGAGGGCTTCGCCGCGGCGTCGGAGATGCTCAGGAGTTTAGGGCTCAGGCTGATACTGTGGGCAGCTAACGATGAGCGCCTCCACCAGCTGCTACCCGAGCTGGCCGGCACGTTCGACGCCGTAATTACCGACGATCCGCCCCGGGCATTAAGGCTGCTGAGGGGCATGGGCCTGAGGTGAGGTAGGTTAGGTCCCATGAGGGTCGCGATCGTCGGCGCTGGAATCGTGGGGGCCAGCATAGCCAGGGAGCTGAGCCGGTACGAGTTAGAGGTCCATTTAGTGGAGAGGGAAGCTGACGTCGGCTGGGGAGTGAGCAAGGCAAATACGGGCCTCATCCACGCTGGATACGACGATGATCCGGACAGATTTCCCAACAGGGCCAAGCTCTGCGTCCAAGGAAACAGGATCTGGCATCGGTGGGTGGAGGAGCTGGACATCCCTCACGCCTGGAGCGGTGCCCTCGTAATAGCCAAGGAGGAGTCGGAGATCAAGATGTTAGGGGAGCTCTTGAGGAGGGGAGAGAGGAATGGGGTCCCAGAGCTGAGGTTACTGGAGAGGGATGAGACGATCTCGATGGAACCGAACCTGAGGAGGGTGGAGGCCGCCCTCTACGCTCCCACCGTCGGCCAGATCTCACCGCCCCAGGCGGTGATCGCGCTGGTGGAGAATGCTGTCGACAACGGGGTGAGGGTACATCTGGAGACTGAGGTGAGGGGCGTGGAGGTGAGTGGGGAGAGGGTGAAAGGGTTAAAGACCAACGAGGGATTCTTGGAGGCTGACGTCGTGATAAACGCCGCCGGCCTGCACGCTGACGAGGTCTCGAGGATGGCTGGGATCGACTACTTCGAGATAAGACCGAGGAAGGGCGAATACCTCATATTCGACGAGGATACCGGCCCCAAACCGTCTAGGGTGCTCTTCCCCACCCCCAGCGAGAGGAGTAAGGGGGTAGTGGTCACCACCGAGGTTCAGGGCCACCTGATGGTGGGACCCAACGCTCAGGACCTCCCGAAGGAGGAGAAGAAAGATAGGAGCACCACTCCTCAGGGGCTAAGGGAGGTCTACGAGAAGGCATCGGAGATGTGGCCCCTCCCTCCCCTTAGCAGGGTGATAAGGACCTTCTCCGGGCTGAGGCCGGAGCCGACGGGAGGGGACTTCGTGATCAGGGCTGAGGACGTTTGGGGATTCGTGAACGTGGCTGGCATGAGGTCTCCGGGACTGACGGCAGCCCCGGCCGTCGCCAAGGAAGTGGTCAGGATACTGGAGGGGATGGGCATCAACCTGAGGGAGAAGGCGGGGTGGAAGGCCAGGAGGAAGGGGATCCATAATGGAGCTCGAGGAAGGGTGATCTGCCGCTGCAACCTAGTCAGGGAGTCCGAGATAAGGGAGGCGATCGGGAGGATGAAGCGCGTGGGGGTGAAGACCCCGAGCGTGGACTCCGTTAAGTTCAGAACCTCCGCAACCACGGGCACGTGCCAAGGATCCTTCTGCAGGATCGAGATAGCTAGGATACTGGCCGAGGAGTTCAGCGTTCCGCTGTGGGATGTCACCCTGAAGGGCAGGGGAAGCGAGCTGGGAGTGGGCGATGTGAAGGTTCTCCTGAGGCGATAGCATGTACGACGTGGTGGTCGTGGGTGGCGGTCCAGCCGGGCTGGCCGCAGCTTCTGAGTCGTCCAAGCTGGGGTTGAGGACCCTCCTCCTAGACGAGAACTCCAGACTGGGTGGCATACTCCCCCAGTGCATTCACCCCGGATTCGGACTCCACTGTCTCGGGGAGGACCTGACCGGACCCGAGTTCGCGCACCGCCTGATTGATGAGGTGAAGGGGAGTAATGTGGAGGTGAGGACCCAAGCTCATGTCACCTTCATCGGGATGAGGTCCGACCTCGTCAAGGAGGTGACCTACGCGTCGCCTCAGGGCACCGAATCCGTGCAAGCCAAGGCGGTGATATACGCTGCGGGGGCGAGGGAGAGGCACAGGTTCGAGGTGGGGATAGCTGGGGACAGAGTGGCTGGGATATACACCGCCGGAGAGGCTCAGGCCCTCATGGACCTTCATGGGGTCATGCCCGGGAGGAGGATCGTAATCGTCGGCTCCGGGGATGTGGGCCTGATAATGGCGAGGAGGTTCGCTTTAGAGGGCGCGGAGGTGATTGCCGTCGTGGAGATGCTGCCCTACCCAGGCGGACTAGCGAGGAACCTTATGATCCTCAGGGACTTCGACATACCCCTCTACCTGAGCCACAAGGTTACTGAGGTCAGGGGAAGGGGCAGGGTCGAGCGAGTTAAAGTGGTGAGGGTAGATGAGGAGCTGAGGGAGACGGGCGAGGGTTTCTGGATAGAGTGCGACACCCTCCTCATATCCGCTGGCCTAGTTCCCAGAGTTAAGGTCTTAAAGAGGGCCGGAGCGATCATGGATCCCGCCACAGGCGGACCGGTGGTCAACGACAGGCTCGAAACCACGTTACCTGGGGTATTTGCGGCCGGCAACTCCCTGATCATAAATGACCTGGTGGACTACGCCGTCGAGCAAGGTAGGACTGCAGCTAGAGGCGCTGAGGAATTCGTCAATGAAGGAGGGATCCCGACGAGAAGGTGGATCAGGGTCAGGAGGCAGGGAAACGTCAGGTTCGTCGTCCCCCACATGCTGGGAGGAGACAGGGATGTCTGGCTCTACGCTAGGGTGTCGAGGCCTGTGGAGGACGCGATGGTGGAGGTGCCCGAGGTCGGGCTGAGGAGGAAGGTACCAGTGCTCAAGCCGTCTGAGATGCTCAGGCTCAGGATCAAGGCGGGGGTAAAGGAAGAAAGGGTCACGCTGGTGGTCAGATGACGGTATACAGGTTCACCTGCGTGATCTGCCCGCTCAGCTGCTCCGTCGAGGTGGAGGTAGAAGGGGACAGGATCAAGGAAATCAGGGGATTCAGCTGCCCCCGGGGGAAGGAGTGGGCCGTGGAGGAGGTTCTCTCCCCGAAGAGGGTGGTCATGACCGTGATACGCGTAAAAGGTGGTAAGGAGCCCGTTGTCAGCGTGAAGACCGATTCTCCCATCCCCAAGGAGAGGATCCGCGAATTGATGAGCTACTTGGCCACCTTGGAGGTGGAGGCCCCCATCTCCATAGGTCAGGTGTTGATAGAGCGTCCTCTGGGCTTGGAGACCAAGGTTGTAGCGACCAGGAGTGTGGAGGCTGTCTAAACGTGTGGGCACGCGTTGTGATGCTTACGAATCACCTAGAGCCGGGGATCGATGAGCTTCGAGATAGACGAGCGTCGGCTTTCAGTGAGAGTCCGGTGAAGGTAGATTGCCATCAACGAATGCCCGTCACCGGATGCAGGGAACCTTTATGGTTACAGAACAGGTCCTGTCTGCATCACGCCCCTGCGAAACTTTCCGTTAAGCTCGCCGGAAGTAAGAACATAGCTTTTTAACTTAGGATCGAGTGTGATGGTGGGATGTCAGAGGCAGTGATCTCTTCGGTGCTCGAGGAGGCCCTTAAGCTCGTGTCCGAGAGGATTGCGAGGAAGCTCTCCGAGGGTAAGAAGCTCACTGACACGGAGGTAATAGTTCTGCTCTTGGATCTCATGAATAAGAGGATAAGCGACATGAACGTCGGCCTGAATAAGAGGATCGACGACTTGAATGGAAGCCTGAACCGGAGGATCGACGATTTAGGGATGAGTTTGAGCGTCAAGATCGAGGAACTGGATAAGAGGCTGAGTCAGAGGATAGATGAGACGAACAAGAGGATAGACTCGGTGGAAGAGAGTCTCACGGCCAAGATGGAGGAAATGAATAGGAAGTTAAGCCAGCGCATAGAGTCCGTGGAAGCTAATTTGAGGGCCGATATGAAGGAACTGGATAAGAGGCTAAGTCAGCGCATAGATTCGGTGGAGGTGGGGCTCACGGCGAAAATGGAGGAGATGAGGGAGAGCTTAAGCCAGAGGATAGATACGGTGGAGGCTAATTTGACTGCTAAGATGGAGGAGATGGACAAGGGGCTCAGCCAGAGGATAGACTCCGTGGAATCCGGTCTAACCACCAAGATCGAGGAGATGGATAAAAGGGTCAACCAGCGCATAGACGACACCAACAAGCGCATAGACGATCTGAGCGCCAGCCTGAACCAGAGGATAAGCGACCTCTCCAGCGAGGTAACGGAGCTCAGGAAGGACATCAGGGTGCTCCAGCAGGAGGTCTCCTCGATAAGGGCTGATGTGATAGAGCTCATGAAGAGGAAGCTGTTCCCGGAGGAAAAGCGATTCAATCATCCGAGGTCCTAGGCAATACTCCACGATCATGATCTGGATCGTGGCCCTCGCACTCAGCCTGATAAATATTCCGGTGGAGACCTTGTTGAGTGCCACCTTGTCGAGGAGGCCCGAGTTCAGGGCCGACGAGTTCTCCGCGCTCACTACGGGGAAACTCTTCCACCTCGCATCCGCGCTCGTGAAAGTGGTAACCACTAGGTCCGAGAATCCCCTCCTAGTGCCGGGATTCGCCCCTCGCTAAGGGGGGTTTCTGAGTTTGTTCTCCTGGAGGCCTCCCCTAACAAGCCTGCTGAGGAGGATCGGGGGGAATATGTGCAGGTTGACTCGCGGTTGATTATTTCGTGAGCGATGCCAGGATATGCTAGTCAACCTTCCTGAAAGAGGGGCTAACTCTGTGAATTTCGCTGATCTTGAGGAGGTTCACCGCCACAATGCCTTTTAACCTAGGCAAAGGTGAAAGGGGGCCTTTTTAAGTGAAGTTCGGTGAGACAGTAGGTGCTAATTTGTTAGCAAGTGAGATGGTATTTGCTAGACCACTTCTCTTCGCCAAGAAGGCGAAACTAGTAGGATACAAGGATCCCTGCTCCGGTCAGAAGGTTTCTAAGGAAGATCTTGCCTCTAAGGTGATTATGGCTGCCCTCCAGTGGTTGATGGAGGAGGGAGCGCTGACCATACGTTACGTGGATAGGAAGGAAAAGGGCCTACTCCTCAGCAAGAGGATCAAGGGGCATGAGATATCGAGGGAAAAGGACATCCAGGTTGATGGGCTCGAGGGAGACCTACACAGACTTAGCAAGGGCGAGGTCATGCTGAAGGACGTGATCTCCTCCCTAGTTGGCGGTAAAAGCGACTTCCCACACTCAAAGGTCCTTGCTAGAGTGGAGAGGAGCCTGGAAAGGAAGGGTTTCGGGAGATACGAGGGCAGGATATTCAAGTCCTTCAAACTTGACTGTGACAAGCTGGAAGGATCAGATTACAAGTTCGCGGAGCTCCACTCATCCCTAGAGGAGATGTCCAAGAGGTTCCCTGAGCTCGAAAAGGAGATAGGAAAGGTGCTCAGGTCTCTGGTGGAGTCAGACGACGATTGGGATTGATTCGATCTGCCTAGCTGAAGGTCAGGGTGCTGCCCGCCATGACCTCGCATAGCTTCTCGGGATATTTCCTCCTGAGGTAGCTCACCGATCTACCACCACTGCAGTGGGCTGGGCAGATCTTCCGGCTCATTCCAGCGAGCTCATCTAGGACACGTTCGCTGGGCATGTGAAAGCCCCCCACCACCAGAAATACGTCAATGCCGCTGACGTCCCTCGCGGCCCTGACCAGGCGATGGACCCCGGGGTGGGAGCAGCCCACCACAACGACCAACCCCTCCTCAGTCGAGATCGCCAGCGCCTGCTCAAGGATCCATCCAGCGCTCAAGGGGCCCGTCAGCCAGAATCCCCTCTCCACCTCCAAGGGGGAAGTGACCAGCACGGGATTCAGGCCCCATTCCCTCAGATATCCAAGCTCCCCCGGAGGTGAGTAAACCCTCAGATCTCCAGTAACGCTGCCCACGTAGCGGAATCCCCCGTAGTGGTCGCCGTGATGGTGGCTCAGGACCGCAAAATTGAGGCGCGAGAGATCCAGGCCCAACCTCTTGGCATTGAACTCCAAGGTGGAGGGGCTCGCTCCCGCGTCGAAGAGGACCCTGTGTCCATGAGTTTCGATGTAAGCGCTCCAGCCCCACTCCTTCCTGAGGCCCTCTTTGGCCCTGTTATCCACGACCACCACTAGCCTCATATCAGCCACCCGAACCCCACTTTATCACCGTTCCAACGTGGCCGTCCCTGTAGACTTCAGGCAGGTGCTCCCGGATGAAGGACCTGGCCTCGTCCCCGGAGCAGTGTATGGGATACACCTCCTTCACGCCTACCTCCTTTATCTCCCTTACCACCCTCTCTAACCTGTCGGTGCTGGCCCCGATCAGGTGGAAGCCTCCGATGACAGCATACAGGTTGCCCGTCAGGTCCTTCGCCTTCCTCATCATCTCCTCTATTCCCGGGTGGGCGCACCCCGTCAGCAACACCCACCCCGATCCTGAGGGGCCTCTGACGAGAAGCCCCTGCTCACTCGGAGGACCCCTCAAAGGACCTGTCGTCATTATACCATCGCTCAGCTCGGTCGGGCCCTCGAGCACCACCACATCGGCTCCAAGTCCTCTCATTCGGCGTATTAACCCTTCATCAAATCCCTTCGGGACGTAGATCCTTATTCCAGGCTTCTGGCTGATCACGTAGGATATTCCTCCCGTGTGATCCGCATGCTCATGGGACAGGACCACGAAGTCGACAGAGGAGAGAACTATCCCAAGAGCCTCGCAGTTAGTCCTCAGCACCTCCGGATCGGGCCCCGTGTCGAACAGCACCGAGGTCCCATTCCTCCTGACCAGGAGGGAGATCCCCCAAGCGTTCTTCAGCCTCCCAGCTGGCGATGGGTTGTTATCGACGAGAACGATGATCTCGAGCCCGCTCTCGGTGGGTACTTGCTGGCCCCGCTGACTGCCGCTGTGACCGTAATGTGGGAGGACGGCTGGAACGACGAGAAGGAGAAGGACGACCGCGAGTATCAAGGAGGCGACCGCCCATGCCTTGGGACTCATCACGTAGAGTCTCCTATAAAACCGTAAAATCGTAACCTCCTCGATCTGCTACAGTTCATTTGGGAAGCTCCACGACCGTGAATCTGCCCTCCTTGGTGAGCCTCACCTTCCCCTCCCTCTCCATTCTCCTGAGCCGCCTCCAAACCGTGGCTCTGGGGGCATCCATGGACCTTATGATCTCCGACTGCATGGCCCTCCCCCCTCTCTCCTCCAGGAACTCCAATATCCGCTGTTCCAACTCGTCCGTCGCCTCGGGTACCATTCTTCCCTTTCTTCCCCTCCCTCTCAACGCGAGGAGGATGATTGCGAGTGAAGCGACCCCCAAGGGCAGGAGGTAGACGTAGGGGAATGGGCTTGTCTCCTGAGATAGTTGGCTCTCCGCTTTCTCAGTCGATCTCGTAAAGGACGCAGGGGTGAACGACGACGTTTCAGGGGTCTGGGTCCCCGAGCTCGTCGTTATAGGTGGAGAGGAGGTTGACGGCCGCCATCTGACATTTTCGGTGGTCTCGTTCATGTTCCCGGTTGTGGAGGGAGTGATTTGTGGTGCTGATGTCTTCTGGGTCAACTTATATGAAATCCAATGTCTCCCACCCTTGAAATCTATGATCAGCCAACTACCTGCCAGTTCTAACCTATCCGGGATGTCCGACATCCCCAAGATGACGCACTCATTAATGAGTCTGACCTGCGAGCTGTTCACATCCAGATCGAAGGTGAGGTTCCACACGGGACCCGTCTTGGTGGTGAGAGAGGGGGTCTGGTATGAAACACTCAGGTGCCTGATTCCAGGCGCCTGAACAACTATCTTATTTCCTTTAAGCGTGTAATTAACCAAGAGGCCATCTCCCACGACGATCAGGTGATGTGGCTCCCCATCAATCTTCAGAGAGACACCTCTGCTGCTCAGGGTGAGATTCGTCTCCAACAGGACATCGACCCAGCCATCAGGAAAAACCGTCAAGACTGCTTTGGACGACATCGAGGCCACGACTGGAATCGGGGTAATGAGTGCCAGTGTCATTGTAATGAGCACTATTGTCGCCAGTACAGGCCCCTTGCATCCTCTCAATTGTCCTCATGGGAAGGTTGGCGGGTGTCATATTAACCATTCCGGTCCCGTTCCAAACACACCAAGTTTCGATAAAACCGGGCTACTACATTAGTGGGGAGATCCACCATCGGAGGATGTTCCTGTCATCCCTCCCTTGCCCATCCCTCCGCTCTCCTCGTGATCACGGGTTGGATGCTCTCCCGCAGATCCCGGCTGAGCGTTTCCTCCAGTGGTGGAGATAGTCTTCGTCATCTTAACGCTCTGCTGTGCCACGATTGCGTCAATAACGTCGGAGAGCAGTTGATCTACCACTCTCAGGTAATGAGCGGTCTCATTGCGGTCTCCGGAAAGCCCGGAAATTCTAGCTCTGCTCAGGTTACGCTCCGCCTGCAGGAGGAGCCCCTCGATCCGACTGGTGTCCACACCCTCGGCCTTCATGTTGATCACAACCGATTTCAGCCTTTCCAATCTCATCTCGTGTCTCATCACATCATATATGGGACTGGGTCGTTGATTTCCTAGAACATCTATCCTCCACCTGCTGAGGCAGATGAGCAGGTCTGCGTAGGAATTTCCCAGCAGGTTAAGGGCCTTAAGAGCGTTCGTTGCAGCCAATCTCTCATTAGATGATTGTAGACTGACCTCAGCGGCCTTGGCGTATTTATCGGAGAGTTCCAAATTCGTTTCAGCCTCCTTGTACTGCTGACCGCAGTGCTCCATGACAGGTTCCGCGCCTCCTATGCGGGAGAGGAGGACGGAGAGGTCCGTTCTGGTGACATTATAGAGGCCGAGAATGCCTAGGGTGACAGAATTCCCTGCCTCTGAGTGAACATATAGTGTTCCGGTGAGAATAGCAGCAATTAGGATCGCTAGCAGGCTCAGACTTCCCTTCCCTTTCGTCCAAGTCACCTGATGGGCACCACCTCTTTCGCTCATTGTAGAATAAAACTGCGCCGCGTGAGCGATGGGCGCTAGGTGGGCGGAAGATGCCATCAGATCTGGGTTGTCATCGTGTCGTTAGAAAGGTTCCAATGCCCATCACCTGATAATGATGTCAATGATGCGCGGATCAGCGAAGTCCTTCTTCTGGCCCTCCTCGTGATCCAACTCTGGGTCCAGATAGCCCGTGATCGGGGGAAGACCCAGCGCTGCATGAGGTGGTAATAAGCCCGCTGGTGCCCACTTCATCCTAACCGTGACACCATTACCCTTCTTGGCCTTCAAATCAATCCCGTAATTTGATATGGAGGCGAAGATATAACGGCGCCGATCGAGCGGAAGGCGCTCGCCCAGCGCTCACGACCTGCGGGGTGGGTTACGGGAGCTATCCCTCGAATCGTCCCCTATTTTTTCGGCTACTTAAATCCACCTTCCCTCCATCATGTGAGAGACCGATTCTATAATGAGGTGTTTCCTCACCTTGATTAGGAAATCCTTGAAGGCCCTTTCCACATTGAAACCCTTGAGGGCCGAGATCTCCCACACATCAGCCTTTATCCCTAGAAGGGGGACGATGCTGCTCGGGTCCTTGGCGTAGGGGAGGTCGTGCTTGTTCGAGAATATCACCGTCGGGAAGCGGGCACCGAGGACCTCCCTAGCTTCCTGGTACTGTTCCATCGCGTAAACTAAGTGAGCCGGTTGAGTGGCATCTATCAGGAGGATCACCCCGTTCTTGCCCCTGAGAAGTGCCTTTCTGGCGCCGGAGAATGCTACTTGTCCCGGAGTTCCGGTAATGGTGACCTTCCAGATCTCATTCGAGGGATCTACCTCATCTATCTGGTTTCTCCTGTATATCCTGTTCTCAGTCGCGTCCCACAGGACTATACCGTAGTCGAAGCCCACGGTTGTGGAGAATGTCCCCTTGGAGTAGTCCATCCTGACGGCCCACGGGTCGAGCTTCCTTATCAGCGTCGTCTTGCCAGCTTGGTGCGGCCCTATTACAACGAGCTTCATTTTCTTCATGGAGGGACCCTCCCTAAGTGGCAGGCGACCCCTTTGATCACCTCCTCCTAAGAGCCATCACCAAGAGAATGATCACTAGAACGCCGATCACTCCTAAGCCGATCAGCCGAACATCCAGCTGTGCCCCCGCGGAGGAGCCGGAGGTCACCGTTATCGTGCGCACCTTGGTCAGCGTAACGTTTTTGGTCAGAGTGGCAGTTTTCGTTACATTCTGTGTCACTGTCCTGAGGATGGTGAGGGTCGTTATATTGAACTGGGTGAAGGTAGTGGTTTCAGTCCTAGTAACCGTTTGTGTCACAGTTTGAAGGTACTCCAGCGCCTTGGTCACGGTCTCCGTTAGGGTGACGGTCGTGACGTTAGTAATCGTCTGTGGAACCGGGACCACTATTGAGAAGTGCTCAGTATCGGCATCGAACCACCCGGAGGATGAATCTTTCATCTTCAGGATGGCCGTGTACGAGTAAGTTCCGGGATCCGTGAGCCTCTCGAAGTGGAGGGTCACGGTCTTCTCCTCTGATATGGCACCTACCGAGTACCTGATGGATTCGGCCAAGTACTCGCCCGTTGAATCGTCCCTTATGAGCACGACGTAGTAGCCGGGTGAGTCGAACTGAACCTTCACTCCCACCTCTACCGTTACTTTGACGACCGTCTCGTTGATAGGAGTTTCCTCCAAGCTTATATCGGTTATCCATCCCTGCGTCGCCGCGCTCCTTGCTAATGGGAATGAGAGAGCGGCTAACAAAATCACAAGGCCAAGTCTCAGGTATGATGGCGGGATTTTCATTTTCACTCATGTGATGTGCATGGTGCTTAAAAGGGTAAAACATGGAAGTGATGAATCCCCGCTTTCCCCATCCAATTTTTACCGTTGGGTGGGAACAGAAAGAATTGTAAGTTAGGGATATATTGGAGGAACATATCGCAGATCCGGAAAGGGGGCTGTGAAGGTTGGAAAGCGCCATAGCTCTGCTGTTCTTCGCCATTATAATACTGCTCATGATCGGCTTGGTCGTCCAGATACAAGCGGACTTCATTTCACTCTCAAACAACGTCCAGAAGATCCTCGCTCTTGAAAGGGAGAGGGCTAAAGAGAACGCTGAGATAACGTGGAGGGGAAGGTACGATATTATATTGAGGAACCTCGGTACCAACACCAGTATTAGATACATCTACGTCTATGTGAACGGATCCAAGGTACCCAGCTTCCAATTACCGGTGGAGGACTTGGTCGCCATAGTGAATGGAACCCTCAGGCCTCATTACTACTCTGGGGGGCTTCTACTGAGTCCCAATATCAGGGTTAGACTGAACTTGGAGCAGTTTGGGCATTGGAGGATTCTCTACAATCTACAGCAGATCGCCAGCGGCTCCACAGTCCTTCTGCAAGTTCCAATTCCTTCAGATACGGATCCCGCTAAATACTTCCCGGACGAGCAATTCCTGAATACGAGTTGGCTTGATTTCGGAGCTGATGGTTACGCCCTCTACAGGAATCTGTCCGCTATCACCAGACCAAGGGTAAATACTGGTCTTTCCTCTGGGGAGAATTGGACGGCCTGCCTCTGGCTCAAAATCATCGATCATAAGAACTGGGGAAGTCCCTGGACGGTCCTAGACATGGACTCAATTCAGGTGATGATAGATCCCGATTTCGATGGGGCTGAGTACCATCCGAAGGTATTCCTCAGGGTCGCAGGAACCGACCTAGTTCAGGGGGCAGACTACGTCAACGCCACTGATTGGAACCATTACTGCGTAGTCAGCAACGGTACGCACATGCTATTCTACGTGAACGGCAGAGTGGTTGACATAAAGGATCAACCCTCTCCTCTGAGTGTCTCTTACATTCAGTTACCGCACCAGCAATACGAGAAAGCCGAGGTAGCTGCCTTCGACGATCTTTACATTGCCAAGCGATACCTCGAATCCAGCGCGGTGAGGGCCTTAGCGGCCAACGCGATATTCGACCCGGGAGCTCCTTACATATACTTCTCGTTCGACAGGCTTCCCAATGTGATAACCAGGGTGGATTTAGTGACCGATCTCGGCGTAGTATTCGCTTCTAGTGCGCCTCAGAAACTACTGCCCGGGTAATAACGCGCGCTAATCGATCGACATTTTTTTCATGGGAAACCTCTCTCCTGCGATTTTGAAGCTAAATAATGGATGAGAAGGTTAATAAGAGTTACGGAGTTCACGCGCGAGGAGATGGGAATGAAAACCCAGAGGAGGAAATTGGATGGAATATTCTGGAAAAGAGTTGTCCTCATACTGACGCTGTCGATTCTAATAGTCCCGATTCTCCCTGTAAGTAGCAATCCATTGCACTCATTCTGGAGCTTCTTCACCTACGAGGTTCATGAGGGGGACATTGGCTGCCCTGCATCACCGGCATGCCACTGCAGCAAGACCCTAGATGTGTTCTTCGGACACCATCACCACGATTTGAGGTTTGACGTTGAGTCCGGGCTGAGTGCTAGCTGCTGTGGATGGGACGCCAGGGACATGGACATTCCTGTGACGGCGGAGGCGTTCATAGGGGCGATAGACTCCAGTTACATCAGGCACCTCTACAACAAATACGAGTTCCTCTTCCGACCAGGATGGGAGGACCACGTCCAGAATCGCGAGCCTTTCAGGGCCTTCGCGATAGGTCACTCCCTGCTCAAGGCTGCACCAACTTTCGCCACTTTCAACGTCAGCCAGTGCTTTGGAAACGTCTGTGGGCCATTCAAGATAACGGCCGAGGTGCATGAGGGTGGAGGATGCTGCTGGGGTAGGTACGCCAATGTATCTGTTTGGTTCAACAATTACGGCAGGTGGGAGCTCCTCCATTCTGAGAGATTCCACCTCTCCGGGCATTGTGGCTGCGGTGGCTGTTCATCCGGGGACGTGATATCTGGATTCTTCCCGCATCTCAACGTCAATGGAATCTCCTACAGCTTCGCGTTCTTCTACTTCAACGTGACATCCAACAGATTCCTGACTCATGAGGAGGCCATGAACTACTGCCACTGCAACCCGACCACCACCAGGATATCGATCATGCTCACCCCATGTCCTGATTACAGGTATGGAAGCGTGGCCTACGAGAGGAAGAGGTTCTGGGACACGGACGAGGGACACATGTTCAGGTACTTCTACTCCAATGTCACCACGTGGGGATGGAGATGGTGGCATCACTACTTCCGCTGGTTCCTCTTCTCCAATGACCTCGTGTACAAGGACTCATTCGTCTATCCAAGCCTGGATGAGGCTCCCGTCAGAGAGATCGCTTCTGATAGCGTGACTGGTCATCTGACATTCTATCACAGGAGTGTTGAGGCTACGGCTTCCGCTAGCGTGGAGGATGTACTCTTCAATAACGAGGATCTGCCTGTGTTCATCGCGTCCCTGAACACAACCAATGGCATGGAGAGGAAGATCGTTTACGGACCGGTCCTGAGGCCCACCATCCTGAACTACACCATAGAGATTGTGGGGCCGAAGAAGTACCATGTGAAGCTCTGGGTGGATCCGAACATCGTTTGGGAGAACAACTTCACAAAGGCGAAGCTGTTAGTGATCTCCTCATTCAACAAGGAGAAGGACATAGATGAGATGATATGGCACTCTTACGCTGGCTCCATCTTCAAGTTCACCGTCTCTGACGAGTACGAGCTGCCGGGCCATGTGGTGGAGAGCGGGCATGAGTGCGGATGTGGATGCGGGTGTCACCACCATCACCACCACACCCACAACATCTACGTCTTCGAAGGGACCGTTGACCTCTACGGCAAGGACTTCAGCGGCATAGCGCTGCTCTCCTACAACAACCTGCTCTACTCTGACGCGATAGTGTTGTTCACAGAGCCCGACCACAAGGTCACTCCGGTGATAAAGGTCCTCGATAATGAGACGAGCGAGGTCATCCCTGGAGCCACCGTGGTGATTGGGTCCCCGGATGTCAGGCTGGAGGGCACCACGGACGGAACAGGAATGTGGCAGCCCGATCATCCTATAGATCCCGGACTCTACTGGGTGTACACCTACAAGGAGGGATACCTGCCTAGGAACGAGACCATACTCATAGACCACTCTGGAGTATATGAGATGAGACTCCAGAGGGCAGAGGGAATGCTCACAGTACATGTTGTGGACAACGAGACCTCCGGGCCCATAGATCAGGCCTACGTCGTCATGACCAGGGAGTCCGATGGCATGAACGCCTTCTCCTACACCGACGTTAACGGTACAGCTTACTTCTCCTCTGACGAGGGCACCTGGCTCATCACCGCATCCAAGGAGGGATACTTCCCGTCTAACGTGACCATAACCCTGACATCAGACAACCTCACCTCCGAGGTGACCTTACGCCTCGTGAGGAACCCGAACGCCACCACCGAGACTACGGCAGCGGCCAACTACAACACCAGAGTGATACTCGGCGGATGGCTCGACGTTGAGCTTCCGGGCAACCTGAGCGGGACCTACATAATCCTCTCCAAGTACGCCAAGTACTGGAACGGCTCCACCTACGTGACTGGTCTGCCAATGGTTTACAACGAGGTGGAGAACAAGACTTACGTGGACACGAGCGGTGGTAAGGGCCTGCAGTTCTTCCCGCTGTACGACCTGCTTGAGCATCCAGGCGAGGCCCTATCGCTCATAGGAAACAACGTGACCATAGAACTTGTGAGGACTGACGGCTATACCGTGAGGGTCAACGCAAGAGTCGGAACGCTGAGGTTCGATGATGTGCAGGTGTCAGGTACCACCGTGACCGGCAGGCTCGTATGGGACGATGGAACTGAGTTCAGACCGCAGAACGAGTGGGAGTTCGTGCAGGTGGTCGTGGCAGAGACGGGCGACGCTGTGATAGTCAGTCCAGACGGGACGTTCACGCTGCACCTGAGCCGCGAGCTGAGTTCGTTCACCCTCAACGTGTTCTTCAAGGGACGCGGTGGGATGGAGAGCTACCAGGTTCCCTTCTCAGGGAGCTACGTGTGGAAGGGCTAGGGGACTTAGGTGGACAGCGCCATCGGCCTCATCTTTTTTGTTTTTTTGACAGTCATAGCCCTCTCCTTCTTTCTCAGTGCGCAGACTACTGCGAGCCAGTCAGTAGTCAAGATGAGAAAGAAGCTGGACATGGAGAGGGAGAGATCTAAGGAAAGCGTCCTCATAAGATGGCTGGACAGGTACAGTCTCCTAGTAATTAACAGGGGCAGGTCCACGGTGCTAAGATACCTTTACGTACACATCAACGGCTCTAGAACTCCCACATTCTTCAAGGAGCTCTCGATTAACGACACCAACCTTCCCGCCGGCACGTGGACCGGCTCGGGGGTCCCGCTCGGAGAGGGGGAGTCGGTGAAGATTAGCCTCTTGGAGTACGTGAAACCGCACTTGGACTGCGATCATCCCGACTGCGTGGGCTTCGTCACCGTCTACGATGATAGGGATGTGGGGGATCTAAGGTGGGGGAACAACCCCGTCGCGGCCAGGCTGGAGGAGGGCCTGAGGGGCTACTCGTTGCACGTGGATCTGGACTACGATAACTGGGGCGTTGGCCACTTCCAGCTGCCCTCCAACTACAATTATACCGGATGCTCCTGGATCATGGTCACCAATCCGAGGGGTTCCGGATCACCCTGGCTCCTTCTGAAGCTTCAGGACTTCGAGTTCTGGTTGGATCCTCACTCGGGCAGCCCCAGAGTCATAGCGAAGATAACCAATGGGGTTGAGCTGGATCAGCCTGATGAGAGAGTGGCTGCCCCGGAGGAGTGGAACCATTACTGTGTGACCACCAGGAGGTACTGGAACGGCACCAACTGGATCAGCGAGTTTTACTTCCTCATCAATGGCAGGATTGTGGACTTCGAATCAGAGATAGATAGCGGTTTTCAGCCTAATCTAAACCAGATAAACCTTCCTCAGAGCACCAGCATGGCCGATGACGCCTGGTTCGATGAAATATTCGCTGCAACGGTTTACCTTAATCCCTCGCAGGTGAGGAAGCTCTCCTTCGGGAACCTGCCCGAGGGCCTCAGCACTACCTCTTACTCCAGGTTCTCGTTCGAGAATGTGAGGAACAGGATAACGGCTGTGGAGATAGTTACCGATCTGGGAAGGGTGTTCTCCTCCGAGTATGCGGAGGAGGGATCTCCAGGCTTACCTTGAAGGAGGGAATGCTTATGTTTGGTATTGGGAAGTTGAGGTTCCCCCTGAGGGGGGTCAATCTAAATATGGTGAGCGTGATAGAGGGTCTCGAATCAGTCGATCTGGAGAGCGAGAAGGGGAAGGGAAAGGAGAAGAAGGAGAAGCAGGAGGAGCTGAAGATACCGATAATAGGAAAGGAGATCTACGTCACTAGGGAGGAGGTCCCGCCCGGCAGGGAGCTCATGAGGGCCGAGGGAACTGGTTTCACCAACGTACTGGTGAGGGAGTCTGACGGGAGCTACAGGTACGTGGTCAACGAGTGGATGCTCACCAAGAACGACAAGAAACTGATCAACCTGATCCTCTCGGACGTGATGATGTTCCAGGAGCAGTACTACGACAAGCTCGTGGCCGGCAGGCTGGAGGAGGTCATACAGGAGATAGTGAGGAAGTACAGGCTCGAGACCGAGTTCAACCTCAGGAAGGACGTGGTCATGTACTACGTGCTGAGGGACACCATAGGCTTCGGCATGATCCAGCCCCTCATCTACGACTGGAACATAACGGACATCGATGTGAAGGGAACCGACCCCGTGAGGGTGAAGATGAGGCGCTTCGCCGGCAGGTGGATAAACACGAACGTGAGGTTCCCGACTGAGATAGCCCTCAGGAGGTTCACCTCTAGGATCGCGTCGCTCTACGGGAGGGGCATAAGCGAGGCCACCCCGCTAGTCTCCTTCATGTACAAGAGCAAGGACGGTAGCCTGAGGTTCAGGGTCGCCGCAAGCTTCGGCGGGGTTAAGAGCGAGCAGACCACGGTGCAGATAAGGAAGTTCCCTGCAAAGCCATTCCTCTTCAACGACCTGATAAAGTTCGGATCCCTCTCCCCTGAAGCTGCAGTAGCGATATGGATGATGGTCGACCACAAGGGGAAGGTCGCCTACTCGGGTCCTGTAGGCACCGGAAAGACCACGCTGCTCAACGCCGCCCTCGCGATGTTCGATCCCAGGAAGAAACTGGTCACCATAGAGGACATAGAAGAGCTGGCCCTTCGATTCAAGGGCAACAGCTGGGTCCCGTACTACGCCAGAGGAGGCGAGTTCTACGAGATAGTGAGGTTCGCCCTCAGGATAACTCCCGATCTCCTCATACTGGCCGAGGTCCTGGGAAGGGAGCTGGGGGATGTGATAGCCTCGCAGACGGGTCACGGACTGGCCTTCACCATACACGCCAACACGGTGGAGGAGTTCAAGCTGAGGGTCAGGATGCTGCTCAGGATGTACTACGGGGAGAACGCCAGCGAGGAGCTGATAAACTCTGTGATGAGGGAGCTCTGGTCACTCCTCTTCCTGAACATCAAGGAGGATAAGAGGGTCTTGGACCAGATCTACATGGTGGATATAAGCACGGGGGACATGATACGCGTGTACCAGCATCCCACGGACTTCGATCTGGACAGGTTCTTGTGGCAGCTCCACTCCAGGACCAACAAGCCAGTCAGCGACCTGAGAGACGAGTTCGAGGACAGGCTGGACTTCCTCCTCACCCACATGGATCTGGAGCTGGAGGACTTCTACAGAGAACTCGTGAGGTGGTACTACAGGAGGTGAGCCCTTGGAGATAACTCTGGAGTCGATATCCCTCATCGTGATAGCGCTTACGTCGATAATCGTAGTGGGATCCATAGTGTTCGAGGTACTTCCCGCTCAGATGAAGGTGATGGAACCGGGCATAATGGTTCGAGTTGAGGACACTGAGTTCTCACTAAACAGAACCTGGTTCATCCTTTCCATTACTTCAGACAACGAGATGCAGAACATTACTATTATGAAAACGGATGGAACGGTTTGTAATATGAGTAAGATCTCGTACACCGAGCGCACTGTCAAGGTCTTCGGCTTCTGTGAGGGAGATCTTAGGGGAGATGTGGTCGTTATTGCCGTAAAAGTTGGAGAATACACGTATCAGTACAATGCTCGCCTCTAACCCCTTTACCGTTTTTAGGTACTTTTTGATTGAGGATTATTATATAGCAGGTTCGACGTTATATTAAATAAGCTACTTAATGGGGTTTACTACAAGGAAATAATTGCATGTAGGATTCTAGTTACCTTTCTTCCTACAAATTTTCCAGTTTTATGAGTTCCAAAAAGAAAAAGAAAGGACGTCGGCGATTGCTTTAGGAAAAGAAAGGCTATCTTTTTATTTGGCTAAGAGAGGATAAAGAGGGGTGTATAGCCCTTGCAGATAACCGTAGAAAAGGTCGTGTGGATCGCCCTAGTGCTGGTGGTTGTAGCAGTCGTGGGTCTCTTCCTGATGGGTCAGGTACTTACCGGAGCTCAGCAGGTAGGGCAGAGATTCTACGTCAGGCTGATCAACAGCCAGTACTCCGACTCGAACCAGTCATACATCATAAGCTTCAGGGTCGTCAATACCGGTGAGGGAGGCAATAACCTGACCAGCATAGACATAGATCCCGTTGGATTCGGTTCTGGCGCCAGCGTCTATCCGATAAGCCCGGACAGCCTCAACGACCTCAACATCCCGCCCAAGGGAACCATGGACATCACGGTGAGGGTCTCTGGCGGATACGTGACTGGAAGCAAGTCCCTAGTGATAACTGCTACTTTTAGCGACGGTTCTACTGCCGCTCAGACTGTCGAGATTCCGTAAGGGGATCTCCCCTTGGAACTCTCTTTTTCTAAGCTCGCCATGGTCGGTATAGTCCTTGTGGCACTGGCGATAGTCTCTACTGCTTTTATAAGGGCCTATAGCCAATATTCCGAGGCCCACACGTACATAAGCAAACTCTCTTCCAAGGCCTCGAGCAAGTCAATAGCTGTGGTATCCTGTTACACTAACACCACGTATCGCGTGAGCGGGGGGTCCCTCATTCCCGATCACAACTACACCGCGATACACCTCTATAATTACGGGGACTGGACCTACTCCGACAGGATAACCATTTATTACAGCGAGACCGGAGAGAACCTGACCATCTACTACAACGGAACCAAGTACACTGAGGAGAACGGGACCGTCATAGTCTTTCCACCTAAGGAGCTGGTTGAGGTGGATGTGAACCTCACGGACCTTCCCTCCGTATCCGCTTACCCGTCTGAAGATTACTATCTAGTCATTATGTGGCTGGAGTCTGGTGATGTAGAAGTTGTTAGATGCTATAGCCCTTGAGCTGGAGAAGAAGGGAGTTTACAACGCTAAGGAAAGGCTCGAGGGGGCGATAAAGAAGGTAATCGCCTCCTCGCTTCTACTTGGGGTCTTGGCCTATGTAACCGGTTATTACGTGGTTTTGGTCCTAGTTCCCCTGTTCGCTGTGATGCTCATCTATGGCCTCTTCACCACAGGAAGGGACTACGGGCTCGTCAACAGGGAGACGGTGCTCTTCGCCCTGCACGGCTTCATACTTGCCAATGCGGGGTTCGACGTTACCGGCATATTCGATCAGTTCGCCAAGATGAGGGAGTACGAGGGAAGCTACGTCTTCAGGAAGATCATGGGATACTTCTACTTCATGGGTATGGACCTTAGAGAGGCGATAAATCGCGTACTCCAAGAGGAGAAGAGGTTAGGGGTGAGCTTCAAGAGC
>Ga0256835_1000346_pt1 | contig 35901 bp, 34 predicted proteins | sample PIR30metaG_FD_185972 | JGI IMG/M metagenome (GOLD analysis project Ga0256835, IMG submission 185972) | Hydrothermal vent microbial communities from East Pacific Rise, Pacific Ocean - PIR-30 | ecosystem: Environmental > Aquatic > Marine > Hydrothermal vents | place: Pacific Ocean: East Pacific...
GCCATGGACCCCACCACCGGCTGGGACCAGTCGGCCATGGCCGGCCTCACCCCCTACCTGCCCGAAGACCTGGCCCGCCTCCAGGCCCAACTCGCCGACCCGGTCTGCCGCCCGGCAGAGCCGTAACCACCGGCGACCATTTATCGATTAACCCCCGTCCAGGCCCAGGGCCCCCAGCAGGCCGGCGGCGTCTGGTAGCACAATATCGGCCCCGGCCGCGTTAAGGTCCGCCGCGCTCATGCGGCCCGAGGCCACCCCCACCGCCAAACACCCGGCCGCCCGCGCCCCGGTTACGTCAATGGGATGGTCCCCCACCACCGCCGCCCGCCCCGGCTCGGCCCCCAACCCGGCCAGCGCGGCCAACACGTGCCCGGGATGCGGCTTGGGACGCGCCACCGCCTCGCGCGGCAAGAACAGGTCGCAGGCCTCGTCCACCTGGGGAAACACCACCCGGATGGCCTGGCCGCAGTTGCGGCTGATGATGGCCGTGGCCAGGCCCAAGGACCGGGCCCGGTCCAGCAACTCGCGGGTAAAGCCGAACAGGGCGCCCCGGCGCGCCGCGGCCACCTCGCGCTGGCGCAGCAGGCGGTGAGCGCGGCGCTCAAAGCCGTGGTCCAGCTCGCCGGCCAACTGTGCGATCACCTCCAAGAGCAACCCCTCGGGCCAGTCACCGGTAAGCCCCATCTGCCGGGCCAGGGCCTGTACCTCGGCGTACATGGCCCCAAAGTCGATATTGAGCTCGGCCAGGGTGCCGTCGAAATCAAAAATCAGCGCGTCTATCTCCATGACCGACTATTCTAACCCAAGGCAGGGCTGATGTCCGCCGGCGGGCCGCGCATAAGGTGCTTGAAAATGCCCGCGGCCCGCGTTAGGATGCCGGCCATCATGAACCAAATCCAACGAATCAACTGGGGTCTGTTGGACTACGCCGAGTCGCTGGAGCGCATGCGCCAGCGCCATGCCGATCGCGTGGCCGACGAGGTGGGCGACGCCATCATCTGCGTGGAGCACCCCCGGGTCTTCACCCTGGGCAAGCAAGGCGGACGCGATAACATCCTGCTCACCGACCAGGAGCTGGAGGAAAAAGGGTTCAGCGTCTACCACGTGGAGCGCGGCGGCGACGTCACCTATCACGGCCCCGGCCAGGCGGTGGTCTACCCGGTGATCGACCTGCGTCAACTCAAGATCGGAGTCAAGGCCCTGGTGGAGGCGGTGGCCGGCTGCATCGTGGATACCGCGGCCCACTACGGGCTTGAGTCCCATTACGACCCCGACAACCCGGGGGTGTGGGTAAGTGGCCGTAAACTGGCGGCTATCGGCATGGCCGTACCCAAAAAGGTCTCCATGCACGGCCTGGCCATGAACGTCACCACCAACCTGGACGACTTTGCCCTCATCCGGGCCTGCGGCCACGAGTACCCCCCCACCAGCTTGGCCCAAGAGACGGGATACTCCTTTGACATGGACCAGGTGCACACCCTGCTGTACCAATTCCTCAGCCAAAGACTCTTGGGAGCCCGCGGCACCCTGGGCGGGGAACGGCATTGACCTCCCGGCGACCAGGTCCGCGGTCCTCCATCCTGCGGCGGCACGGCCGAAAGTCCCGGCGGCGGGCCTGGCTCTGGCGCCGCCCCGCCCCTCCTTGATACCAACCTGCGCCATTTCTGAATCCTTGTATTAAAGGTAGAGATTGTGTTATGGGTTTGTCATTATGACCGGTCTTGGTCATGGGTTGGGAGTGGATGGCCAAGCCACCGAATCTAATTAACCGATAACGTGTTTTGGCTTCTCAGGGAGGATAAGATGCGCAAGCGTATAGGTATAGTTTTTGCCGTGGTCCTGGCGGCCACCGTGGTACTGGCCTTAGCCGGCGGGGCCTGGGCCCAGGCCGGAGGATCGGCGGCGCAAACCGTTACCGCCGCCGTCTCCTCGGCGGCCGGGCTCACTACGCCGGAGACCCCGGCCAAGGTAAAAGCCGCCATCGCCAAAAGCCTGACCGACCCGGCCCAGGCCAAGAAAACCGCCGCGGTCATCGATCCCAAGAAAAAGCCCGGCTTCCTGGGCATCCCCGGCGCACCGCCCATCCCCTATATCTGGGGCCTGCTGTGGGCCATCTGGGTCGGCTGGATATTCTCCACCGTGGGCGCCTTTGGCGGCATCATGGCCGGGGTGGGGCACATCACCATCTTCGGCCTGGGCGACTATGCCAAGAGCTTTGGCAAGGGTCACCCGGTCAACAGCCTGTTCACCGACTCCATCCGGGTGTCCAACCAGTGGCTGGTGGGGCTCTCGGCCTTGATATCGAGCTTCAACTACTACCGCCTGGGGCGCTTGGTGCTGCCCCTGGGGCTCTGCCTGGCCATCGGCTCGGTGGCCGGCTCCTACCTCATCCCCGAGCTCACCGCCGGCAAGATCAACCTCAAGTCCTACATCGGCTACTTCGGCCTCTGCGTGCTGCTGTTGGGCTTCATCTTGCTCTACGAGACCACCCCGCGCGGCCAGCGCTCCAAGAAAAAGGCCAAGGCCGCGGCCCAGGCCTTTGAGAAGCAGGTGGCCGAAGGCTCCGCCTCGGCCGACAAGGGCGTCAAGATACTGGAAGGCGGTCTGGGCGGCACGGCGCTGGCCTTTGGGCTGGTGCTGCTGGGCGCCCTGTGGGGCAACCTGGGCAAGGGGCTCTTCGCCGGGGCCCACTACATCTCCTGGGGCCTGGTCATCGCCGGTGTGGTCATCGGCCTGGCCATAACCGCCACCAAGACCATCCGCTTCTCCTTCTACGGGGTGGAGTTCTCCTTCAAGGGCTACATACCGATCTTCGGCGGCATCCTCATCGCGGCCCTGGCCTCGTTCCTGGGCGTGGGCGGCGGCTTCCTGTTCGTGCCCTTCCTCACCTCGGTGGCCGGCCTGCCCATGTTCCTGGTGGCCGGCACCAGCGCCCTGGCCGTGCTGGTGGGCATGATCATCAGCATCAGCACCTACATGGTGGCCAAGGGCGTGGTGGTGGAATGGGGCTTCATCGGCATGGAGCTCATCGGCATCTTCATCGGGTCCATGATCGGCCCGCGCACCTCCAAGTACATCCCGGACAAGTGGCTCAAGATCCTCTTCGTGATCCTGGCCTTCTTCGTGGGCGTGCGCTACACCATGAAGGGCTTCGCGCCCCAGTATTGGCCGCTGCCGTAGACGGTTAAAACGCAACCGCAAACCCATCCCCGGACCGGCGCGGCCGGTCCGGGGATTTCCCATTAAAGGACCGTGGGCATCGACTTCTGGCTCAACATCGGCGACCTGATCCTCATCGCCCCCTACCGCTGGTTGGCCAACCCGGCCTGGGGCTGGTGGCTGGGCACCTTTATCCTGGGCCTGTGGTGCTCCCTGTTGGGCGAGCTCACCATGGCCGTGGCCATGTGGCTCAACCGCGAGCCCATCCGCCAGGTGCTAAGCGACACCGCCCGCCGCCACAACCAGTCCATGCGCGCCCTCAAGGCCGGGGACGGCCAGGCCTACAAGGGCATCAACAAGCTGGCCAACGAGGCCTTTGGCAAAGCCTTTTTCCTGCAACTGGCCATGGGCATGGGCTCCTTGTGGCCGGCCTTTTTGGCCGCCGCCTGGCTCCAGGCCCGCTTCGCCGGGCTGGAGATACCCCTGCCCCTGGTTGGCTGGCAGGTGGGCTACATCCCCGGCTTCCTGGTGATGTACCTGCTGTCCCGGGTGATCTTTTCGCGCCTCAAGCGGCGCATCCCCTTTTTCAAGCGCACCCTGGCCCTGGCCCGCAGCCTGGCCCCCGAGGAGCGCCTGGAGCTTTTGGGACCGCCGCCCAAAAAGAAAGAAGACCCGGATATACCTGTTGCGCCGGGGAGTTAGATTGTCCGCCCCGCGGCAGAATGACCTTGACAACCGCCGCATTGGGTTGGTATTTTTTGGGGTAATGGATGATACGATATCTGTGCCGGCCCGGACCGGAGGGGCAAGGTGCGGATTATAACAAGTTTTTCGGCGTGGTTAGCCGAAAGAGCCTTTTACTCCGTTGGGGAGCTCGGGGTGCGCCCCTGGGTGAAAGGTCGTGTGTGCGGCGGTCGTTTTTGAAGCTAATGGTTGGCCGCCGCGGACATAGTCACTTTTAGAAAAGGAGAAATATCTTGAAAAAATTCTTTATCGCCATGGTAGCCGTGGCCGCCCTGATCGCTTTTGCGGTTCCGGCCATGGCCGCTGGTTCGATGCACGTGCGTGCCCTGCTGGACGTGGGCTATACCATGAACAGCCAGGAGCGCACCGCCTCTGGCGACAGCGTGACCGCCGTCTTCATGAACATTCCGGGTCACTCCTACCTGCGCGGCCTGTGGATGAGCGATGACAAGAAAGCCGGCGCCCACGCCGAGCTGGGTCTGAACTCGCATGCCTTCAACGGCACCGGTTCGACTCTTCGTTACATCTACGGTTGGTATAAGATCGGCGCCTGCAAGCTGGTGGCTGGTCATACCGACAGCACCTTCGGCTCGCTGGCCTACTCCCCCTTCCAGCATGTCGGCTTTGGCGAGGCCAAGCTGCTGTTGCTCGGCTGGGGTAATGCTTACAGCGGTCGTCACCCGCAGGTCCGCTTTGAGTGGAGCGGCGGCGCCTTTGGCTTCAGCATTGTCGCCGGCACCCCGCTGACCGTGTGGGGCCTGCCCCGCGTGGACACCGGTCTGGCCTCGGTGACCGGCTTCGACGCCGCCACCGCTACCCTGGTCACCGGCAGCAACATCACCGCTGCGGTCGCCGCCGACCAGTACGCCGTCTTCCCGATGATCGACGTCGTGCTGAAGTTCAAGGCTGGTGGCTTCATGACCACCCCGGGCTTCCGTTGGTCCCAGCTCAAGAATAAGTATGCTGCCGGTTCCCTCGCCTATGAGGACACCGTCAACTCCTGGGCCCTGCACCTGCCCGTGAAGTTCGCCATGGGCGCCTTCGCCGTGGCCGGCCAGTTCTTCTATGGCCAGAACCTCAACAACATCATCGCTCTGCACCGTGACTCCGTCGCCCTGTGGAACGGTACCAGCGTGCTCAACACCAAGACCTACGGTGGTAGCATCGGCGCCACCTTCAAGACCGGCGCCCTGAAGATCGGCGTGGGCTTTGGTTACGTGCGCAACCAGAACGACGCCTGGACCGGCGCGGTCAACGACTACACCAGCCGTTACGCGGCCTTCATCTCCGCCCGTTACCAGGTCACCAAGAACTTCTACGTCCACCCCGAAGTCAGCTACTGGAACTACGGCGACAGCACTGCCGGTACCTCCAATGGCAACGAGTGGCTGCTGGGCGTGCAGTTCGGCTTCATCTTCTAAAAACCCTGTAACCTAAAAGGCACCCCGGCCAGGGGCCCGTCAGGGCCCCTGGCTTTTTTGGTGAGTACCAGGCGCCATGGCCGGTGCACCCAAAAACCACGCCGGCGGCCACCAAAAGCCCTTGACACTTTCAGGGGGTTGTAATAGGGCTTTTAGGGACCATTTCACACCCCCTGGACTGTACGGCCGGCCGGCCTTGTTATGTGACCGGTCGGTCTGATAATTTAATACGCACTCGCGCGGCGCGCGATGCTATCGGCAATACACACCTCGGGAGGCAGGGCCATGAAGATACTGGTGTCAGACCCCATCGATGACAAAGGGGTGGAGATTTTTCGGGATGAAGGCTTTGAGGTGGAGGTCGACACCGGCCTCAACCCCGACCAGCTCAAAGAGGCCATCAAGGGCGTACACGGCTTAGTGATCCGCAGCGCCACCAAGGTCACCGCCGACCTGCTGGAGGCGGCTGACAGCCTCAAGGTGGTGGGACGCGCCGGCACCGGGCTCGACAACGTGGACATCCCCGCAGCCACCGCCGCCGGCGTGGTGGTGATGAACACCCCCGGTCAAAACTCCAACGCCGCCGCCGAGCTGGCCATGGCCCATATCTTCGCCCTGTCGCGCCACCTGGCCAAGGGCAACATCACCCTGCGCGAGGGCAAGTGGGAAAAGAAAAACCTGCGAGGCCGCGAGGTGAAGGGCAAGACCCTGGGCATCGTGGGCCTGGGCAATATCGGCCGTATCCTGGCCGAGCTGGGCACCGGGGTGAAGATGCAGGTCATCGGTTTCGACCCCTTCCTGGACGACGACGAGATCGCCGCCCGCGGCGCCAAGCCGGTGAGTTTCGACGAGCTGGTGGCCACCGCCGACTACATCTCCATCCATGTGCCCAAGAGCCGGGAGACCACCGGCCTGTTCAACGCCGAGGTGCTGGGCAAGATGAAAGACAGCGCCTACCTCATCAACTGCGCCCGCGGCGGCATTGTGGACGAAGAAGCCCTGTGCGACGCCCTGGAGGCCGGCAAGCTGGCCGGCGCCGCCTTAGACGTGTTTGAGCAAGAGCCCCTGCCGGCCCAGGCCCGGGTGCTCTATGCCGGCGACCTCTCCTGCACCCCCCACCTGGGGGCCAACACCTTCGAGGCCCAGGTGAACGTAGCCGTGGCCGTGGCCAAGCAGATGAGCACCTTCCTCAAAACCGGCGAGGCCATAAACGCGGTCAACCAGCCCTAAGCGCGCCCCGTACTTTGCCAAAACCCAGCCCGGCCGCCATCCGCGGCCGGGCTTTTTAATGCCTCCCGCGGTTGCGCAACCGGTGCGCAGTCCTTATATTTGTAAAAGTCTTTCATAACTTTGGCGCACGCCCCCAGCGTGCCCTGGGTTTTTTTGGGGAGGATTACATGGGCGATGAAGACAAAGGCTTCACCGTAAGGGATCGTCGCGCTTTTTCCCGAGACGGTGAGTCGGGCAGTGAAACACCACCCGAGAATAACCAGACCCAGCCAGCCGACCAAGAGCCCCCGCCGCCCCCGGACAAGGAGGACGCCCCCGAGGCCCCGGCCCCGGACCCGGACCATCCTCTGCCCCCGGTGGACTTCAGCGGATTTATCCTCTCGCTCAGCCACGCGGCCATGATGCATCTGGGGCAAATCCCGGATCCGCTCACCGGCAAGGCCCAGGCTGATTTCAACATGGCTCGTCATACCATCGACACCATTGCCATGATCAGGGAAAAGACCCAAGGCAACCTGGAGGAGGAGGAGCAGCAGTTCCTGGACAATGTCCTGAGCCAGCTCCGCCTGGCCTTCGTGCAGTTGTCGAGCCAACCGAAACAAAAGGAATAACAAAATGAACATAAAACTTAGTAAATCCGTAATGATACCCTGGGTCGTCCTGGCGGCCCTGGCCCTGGCCTGGCCAGCGGCGGCCACCGAGCGCCCCGGCAGTTTTGCCGACCTGGTGCAAAAAGTATCCCCGGCGGTGGTCAACATCCGCGCCGAGCGCATCGTCAAGGCTCCGGGAGGAGCCGGTTTCATTTTTCGCGGCCCCGGCGGCGAGCGCCGTGGCCAGGCCCCGCCGGATATCGAGGAGTTCTTCCGGCGCTTCTTCCAGGACCCCCATCACCGTGGCCTGCGCCCCGCCCCGTCCCGACGCTTTAAACGCCGCTCCCTGGGCTCCGGCGTCCTGGTGGACCCCAAGGGCCTGGTGCTCACCAACAACCACGTGGTGGCCAAGGCCGACAAGATTGTAATCCGGCTCAAGGACGGCCGCGAGTTGCCGGCCACCGTGGTGGGACGCGATCCCAAGACCGACCTGGCCCTGGTGCGCATCAAGGCCGGCGGCGACCTGCCCTACCTGCCCCTGGGCGACTCCGACAAGCTGCGGGTGGGCGACTGGGTGCTGGCCATGGGCAATCCCTTTGGCCTGGAACACACCGTGACCGCCGGCATCGTCAGCGCCAAGGGACGCATCATCGGGGCCGGCCCCTATGACAACTTCATCCAGACCGACGCCTCCATCAACCCCGGGAACTCCGGCGGGCCCCTGATCAACCTCAAGGGACAGGTGGTGGGTATCAACACCGCCATCGTGGCCCACGGCCAGGGCATCGGCTTCGCCATTCCGGTCAACCTGGCCCGCCAGGTGATGGAACAACTGCGCACCAAGGGCCGCGTGGTCCGCGGCTGGCTGGGGGTGTACATCCAGCCGGTCACCCGGGCCCTGGCCGACACCATGAAGCTCAAGAGCACCGACGGCGCCCTGGTGGCCAACGTGGTCGACGGCAGCCCGGCCCAGAAGGCCGGCATCAAGCGCGGCGACGTGGTGGTCAAGTTCGACGGTAAAACCATTAAGGACATGCACGCCCTGCCGCGCATCGTGGCCGCCACCCCGGTGGGCAAGAAAACCACCGTCACCGTGGTGCGCGCCGGTAAAACCATCACCCTGAAGGTCACCATCGGCGAGCTCAAGGAGACCCAGGCCAGCGACGAAACCAAGCAACCGGTCAAGAAACGCCTGGGCCTGTCCCTGCAAGAGATCACCCCGTCCCTGGCCCGCCAACTGGGGCTCAAGGAGCCCAAGGGACTGGTGATCACCGCGGTGGAGCCCGACAGCCCCGCCGACGAGGCCGGCCTGCAACGCGGTGACATCATCTTGGAGGCGGCCCAAAAGCCGGTCAAGGACCTCGGCCACTTCAACCTGCTCATCGATAAATTAAAGCCCGGCGACGGCCTGCTGCTGTTGGTGCAGCGGCGCAAGAACACCCTCTTCGTGGTGCTCAAGGCGCCCAAGTAAACAACCCCAAGTGGAGGGGGCCTGCCAAGGCCCCCTTTTTAATTGCCATGCGCCACACCTTCACCGCCCCGGCCAAGGTCAACTTGCACCTGCGGATATTGGGGACCCGCCCTGACGGCTACCACCTGCTGGCCACCCTGATGCAGCCGCTGGACCTGGCCGACCGTATTTTCTTTGAGCCCGGTGGCGGCTCCCTGCGCCTGGCCTGCGACCACCCTGACCTGCCCATCCGGGACAACCTGGTGCTCACCGCGGCCCGGGCCTTCTTCGCCGCCGCCGGCCGGGAACCGGCCGGTTCCTTCTTCCTGGAAAAAAACATCCCCGTGGCCGCCGGCCTCGGCGGCGGCTCCTCCGACGCCGCCGCCGTGCTGCGCGGCCTCAACCAAGTCCACGGCCATCCCCTTGGGTCCGAGCGCCTGCACCAGTTGGCCACGGACATCGGGGCCGACGTGCCCTTTTTCCTGGCCGGCGCCACCGCCTGGTGCACCGGCATCGGCGAGGTGGTCGAGCCCTGGCCCGAGTTTCCCGCTCTGCACCTGGTCCTGGTCAACCCCGGCTTCGGCCTCTCCACCGCCTGGGTCTACCAGCAATTTGATTTGACATTGAAAAACCCCCGCCTTTGCACTAAAATTAGGCGCCCATCCATAGAGCAGATCGATCTAAAGACCATTTTGGTCAATGATCTGGAGAGGGTGAGCCTGAAGGCCCGCCCGGAATTGGAAGACATCAAGGCTCACTTGTTGGCTTGCGGCGCCCAGGCGGCGCTCATGTCCGGCAGCGGGCCGACCGTTTTCGGCGTCTTTGAGCAGGGGGGGGCCGCAAAGGACGCCGCGCGCAGGATTGCCGACCAAGGCAGATGGTGGGCACGCCCCGCTGTGGGGATCACTTTTTGAGCGGCCCGGGTTAGTGGCAATGGAGGTTACAGAGGTTCGAATCTTCCCGGTAGACCAAGAGCGATTAAAGGCTTACGCCACCATTACCTTAGACGGATGCTTCCTGGTCCGCGACCTCAAGGTGATCCTGGGCAATAACGGCTTGTTCGTGGCCATGCCCAGCCGAAAACGCAAGGACGGCACCTACCAGGACACGGCGCATCCCTTGGACAGCCAGACCAGGTCCATGCTGGAAGACGCGGTTATCGGAGAGTACCATCGGACCTTGCAAAAGACCGAGGCGCTAAGCGACAGCGAACCAAAATAGAACCGAATCGATTAGCTTGCTGGGGTGTCGTCAAGTGGTAAGACACGGGTCTTTGGAACCCGCATTCGCAGGTTCGAATCCTGCCACCCCAGCCACCCCTTGGAGAGACCGGCGGGCGATAGCACCGCATCATTATAATAAGGCGGCCCTGGCCGGCCAGCACCAGGGCCCAGGGGTCATAGAGACCAACCCAGGGCCGGCGCCCGCGCACACCCGGGGCGCCAGGCCGGTCCCCCAAAGCAGGTAGATGCAATGTTCAACAAGCTCAAGATATTCACGGGCAACAGCAACCCCCACCTGGTGGAAGAAATCTGCCACTACCTGCACCTGCCCGTCTCCCAGGCCATGGTGCGCCGCTTCTCCGACGGCGAGGTCTTCGTGGAGGTGGGCGAAAACGTGCGCGGCGCCGACGTCTTCGTCATCCAGTCCACCAGCCCGCCGGTCAACGACCACCTGATGGAACTGCTCATCATGCTCGACGCCTTCCGCCGTTCCTCGGCCCGCCGCATCACCGCGGTGATGCCCTACTACGGCTATGCCCGGCAGGACCGCAAGGTGGCCCCGCGGGTGCCCATCAGCGCCAAGTTGGTGGCCGACCTCATCACCGCCGCCGGCGCCACCCGGGTGCTCACCATGGACCTGCACGCCGGCCAGATCGGCGGATTCTTCAATATCCCGGTGGACCACCTCTTCGCCACCCCCGTGCTGCTGGACTACCTGCGCCAGCACCTGCGCGGCGAATCGGTGATCGTCAGCCCCGACGCCGGCGGCGTGGAGCGCGCCCGGGCCATCGCCAAGCGCCTCAACACCGGCCTGGCCATCATCGACAAACGCCGCGAGGCGGCCAACGTGGCCCAGGCCATGAACATCATCGGTGACGTGGAAGGACGCCTGGCCGTGGTGCTCGACGACATGATCGACACCGCCGGCACCCTCACCGAGGCGGCCCGCGCCCTCATGGACCACGGCGCCCAGGAGGTGTGGGCCTGCGCCACCCACGCGGTGCTCAGCGGACCGGCCATCATGCGCATAAAAGAGAGCGCCATAAAGCGGGTGGTGGTCACCAACACCATCCCCCTGCAGGGTGACGCGGCCACCGAGGCCAACGTGGTGAGCCTGTCGGTGGCCCAACTGTTGGGTGAGGCGGTGCGCCGCATCCACATGGAGGACTCGATCAGTTCACTGTTCGTCTGATCCCGGCACCTTACCAGCCAACCCCCCGGCGCGGCCCTCCAGCGCCCCACGCCCGCCTGCGGCCACCGGCCGATCCGGCCGGCCTAGGGCCATGGCCACCGCCCAGGGAGGCGCCAAGGACCCCAAGCCGGTGAAAAAACGTAAGCGGTTTCAATCAACCGATTGAATATATGGACCTATTTACCACCCGCCCCACCGACGCCCGGTCGCCCCTCACCGCCCGGCACGCCGGTTGGGCTGGAAAAATCGCGAAATTATTGGTTAATTTAACCGAATCGGAAAACGATTGCCTTTTGTGAATATTTACATTATATTCACATGATCTTTCATGCTGGCGGCTAAAGGAGTCGCCGGCGGGAGGTGTTTTTAATCATGGAACAGATACCCCTAACGGCGACGCGTCGCCAAGGCTCGGGCAAATCCCTGGCTCGTAAACTGCGCGCCGCCGGGAGCATTCCCGCGGTCATCTATGGCACCGGCCGGGAAGCCGAATCCCTGGCCATCGCCCTGGGCGACATGGAAAAACTCATGCGCCAGGTGTCGGGGCAAACCGCTTTTCTCTCCCTGCACATCGACGACGAAGAACCGCGCATGGCCGTGGTCCGCGACATCCAAACCGACTACCTGGGCCAAAAACCGCTGCACGTGGATTTCTACGAGGTCAAGGCCGACCAGCAACTCACCCTCGACGTCTCCATCGAACTCACCGGCATCCCCAAGGGCAGCGAAGAAGGCGGACTGCTCGATGTACAAAACCGCACCATCAGCATTCAGGGCACCGTCACCAGCATCCCCGAAAGCATCGAGCTCGACGTCAGCGACCTCGACGTGGGCGACACCATCCACGCCTCGGACCTGGAACTGCCCGAGGACGTGAGCCTGGCCATCGACGGCAGCGCGGTCATCGTCTCCTGCTACATACCGGCCGTAACCGTCGAAGAGGAACCGGAAGAAGAACTGGAAGAGGGCGAAGTGCCCGAAGGCGAGGAAGCGCAAGAAAGCGGCGACGGACAAGAGGCCTCCAGCTCCGAAGGCGAGTAGACCGGCTTGGGACCTGCCTGGCAACCGCCACCGGGTCCGTCCCTGGTGTTGGGCCTCGGCAACCCGGGAAAACGCTACGCCGGCACCCGCCACAACCTCGGCGCCATGGCCGCCGAGGAGTTGGCCCGCCGCCACGATATAAAACTGGGCAGGAAAAGCCTGTCCAGCCTATGGGGCAAGGGAATCGTCAAAGGCCGCAAGGTCGTGGTGGCCCTGCCCCAGACATATATGAACCTGAGCGGCCAGGCCGCCTCCCAACTGCTCGACTACTTCGACCTGGGAGCCGAAAACCTGCTGGCCGTTCACGACGATCTGGACCTGGAGCTGGGACGGCTCAAAATCGCCGTCCGGGGAAGCTCCGGCGGGCACAAGGGGATAGCCTCATTGATCCACAGTTTGGAAACCGACCGCTTGGTCCGGCTCAAACTGGGCATCGGGCGCCCTCGGTATCAGGAGGAAATTGACCGTTATGTGCTGAGCGGATTCTACGCCGACCAGCAACAGGCGGTTGAACGTGTAACAATGGCGGCGGTGGATTGCCTGGAAGTCATGTTGACCCAGGGACCGCAGGCCGCCATGCAAAAGTTCCACCGACCCACCAACGAGGAGGTAGAGGGGTAATGGCTAGCTTATATGTTTATGCGCCGTATCTGGCCTTGCTCGGGCTGGTTGTAGCGTTTCTGGTATACCAGTACGTCAAGAAGCAGCCCAACGGCAACGCCCTCATGCAAAAGCTTGAGGGACAGATTCACGCCGGCGCCATGGCGTTTCTGAAACGGGAATACTCCATCCTGGTTATTTTCATCGCGGTCGTCTTCGTGCTGCTATGGCTCGTGGTCGACAGCCGCATGCATACCGGTGTGCCCTGGACGGCCATCGCCTTTGTCAGCGGCGCCCTGGCCTCCATGGTCGCCGGCTTCTCGGGCATGACCGCCGCCACCCGCGGCAACTCGCGTACCGCCGAGGCCGCCAACAAGGAAGGCCAGGCCAAGGCCCTGAACGTGTCCTACTTCTCCGGGTCGGTCATGGGCCTCTCGGTGGCCTCCCTGGGCCTGTTGGGTGTAGGTGTCTGGTTCATCGTCTTCAATGACGCCATTGCCGGCGGCATGGTGAAAAACTTCGCCTACATCAACGGCTTCGCCATGGGCGCCAGCTCCATCGCCCTGTTCGCCCGCGTGGGCGGCGGCGTGTACACCAAGGCCGCCGACGTCGGCGCCGACCTGGTGGGTAAGGTCGAAGCCGGTATCCCCGAGGACGACCCCCGCAACCCCGGCGTCATCGCCGACAACGTGGGTGACAACGTGGGCGACATCGCCGGTATGGGCGCGGACATCTTCGAGTCCTACGTCGGCTCCATCATCGCCACCATCGCCATCGGCGCCACCGCTTCGGCCGCCCTGGCCCAGCAAGTCGGCCTGGCCGCCGGTGACAACGCCCATCTCATGATGATGATGTGCCCCCTGCTGGTGGTAATGGCCGGCCTGCTGTCCTCTTTCGTGGGCGTCTTCTCCATCAAAGTATTTGAGAAAGGCTCCCCGGCCGGCGCCCTGCGCTACACCACCTTCGTGGCGGCCATCATCTTCGCGATCCTGTCTTACTTCATCGTCAAGGGCCTCGGCATGAACCTCGGTCCCTGGTGGGCCATCATCAGCGGCCTCATCTGCGGCATCATCATCGGACTGCTGGCGGAGTACTACACCTCCTCCGCGCCGGTGCGCCACATCGCCAAGAACACCGAGACCGGCGCGGCCACCGTCATCATCGCCGGCCTGGCCGTAGGTATGCGCTCCACCTACCTGCCTATTCTCGGCATCTGCGTGGCCATCTTCATCGCCTATAACGTCGCCGGTATCTTTGGTATCGGCCTCTCCGCCGTGGGCATGCTGGCCACCGTCGGCGCCACCATGACCGTGGACGCCTACGGCCCCATCGCCGACAACGCCGGCGGTATCAGCGAAATGGCCGGCCTGGGGCCGGATACCCGCAAGATCACCGACAGCCTCGACGCGCTGGGTAACACCACCGCCGCCATCGGTAAGGGCTTCGCCATCGGTTCGGCCGCCCTCACCGCCCTGAGCCTGTTCGTGGCCTTCGCCTCTTCGGCCAAGCTGGCCAGCATCAACATCACCGATCCCATGGTGGTCATCGGCGTGCTCATCGGCGCCATGGTGCCCATGCTGGCTGCCGCCATGACCATGGAGTCGGTGGGTAAAGCCGCCATGGAGATGGTCCAGGAAATCCGCCGCCAGTTCCGCGAGATTCCCGGACTGCTCGAAGGTAAAGAAGGCGCCGAGCCCGATCCGGAGACCTGCGTCTCCATCGCCACCGGCGCCGCCCTCCGCGAGATGCTGGCTCCCGGCCTGCTGGCCGTCCTCACCCCGGTGGCGGTCGGCTTCCTGCTGGGCCCGGTAACCCTCGGCGGTACCCTGCTGGGCGCAACCGTCATGGGCGCCTTCCTGGCTCTGTTCATGTCCAACGGCGGCGGCGCCTGGGACAACGCCAAGAAGTACATCGAAGAAGGTAACTACGGCGGCAAAGGCTCCGAGAACCACAAGGCCGCGGTCGTGGGCGATACCGTGGGTGACCCCTTCAAGGACACCTCCGGTCCGGCCATGAACATCCTCATCAAGCTGATGAGCGTGGTCTCCCTGGTCCTGGCCCCGGTCCTCATGGGCCGCGCCGGATGGCTGCTCGACTGGTTCAAGTAGTAACAACCATTGACCATTAACCAAGGGCCGGCCCCCAGGGCCGGCCCTTGGCTTTTGCCCCTAACATTCACTTTTTGTTGACATTTTCACCAGTCATGATAAACTAACAATTCGAGTTAAGTACCATCTGCACATCCCTTATCAACCGCTCTTGGGAGATGCCCATGTTCAATGTGGGTGAACTGGCCGTATACCCCGCACACGGAGTGGGGATGATCGAGGCGGTAGAAGACAAAAAAATCGGTGGCGCCGACCACACCTTCTACATCCTGCGCATCCTGGAAAACGACATGATAATCATGATTCCCACCACCAATGCCGAGTCGGTGGGCCTGCGTCATGTCATCGGCGACAAGGACGTTTCCCAAGTCTTTTCCATCCTGCGCGATCACGACGTGATCATCGAAACCCAAACCTGGAACCGCCGCTACCGCGACTACATGAAGAAAATCAAGACCGGCTCGGTCTTTGAGGTGGCCCAGGTCCTGCGCGACCTCTACCTGCTAAAGACCGACAAGGAGCTCTCCTTTGGAGAGCGCAAAATGCTCGATACCGCCCAAAACCTCCTGGTCAAGGAGATATCCATTGCCCGGCAGGCCCCTGAAGAAGATGTCGCCGCCGAGCTGGAGGGCATCTTCAACGCCTAAGTGCGCCACCCGGCCCAACCGGGGCGGACTAAGTGGGGCGGGTCAAGCGGGGCAGTAAGCAAGGCGGGCCAACCGGGGCGAGCCAAGCGGGGCAGGCCAACCGGGGCAAGTCAACGGGGCGGGCCAACCGGGGCAGACCGAGCGGGGGCGGACCAAGCGGGCAGACAACGGGGTAGGACGAACGAGGCGGGACGAGCAGGTAAGCCACCGCGGTCTTTCAGGGCAGCCAAGCGGGCCAGCTAAAGCTAGCCGGTCATCCGGGGTAAAAGCCACGCCAACCAGAACGTGCCAAGCGAGCGACCGCGGCAGCCAAAGTGGGCGGCCGCGGCGATTATCCGGGCCAGCAATTCCAGGCAAGCGAATCCATAGCAGGCGTGCGGCGGATGCCGCGTTGCCCCTTTTCCCCCCGCGCGGTACAATCGCCCCATGCCAACCACCAAGCTGCAAGTCAACCAGGACCAGGCCGGCTCCCGCCTCGACCAGTTCGTGCAGCGCGCCCTGGGCCGGGAGTTCTCTCGGGCTGCGGTGCAGCGCATGCTGGCCAGCGGCCATATCACCGTGGACGGCCGCCGGGCCAAGCCGGCCGAAAAGGTCCGCCCCGGTTGGCGGGTGGAGGTAACCCCGCCCCAGCCCGAGCCCCTGGAGATCACCCCTCGGCCCATGGACCTGGAGGTGCTCTTCGAAGACCCCGACATCATCGTGATCAACAAGGCCCCCGGCCTGGTGGTGCACCCCTCGCCGGGACACCACGACCACACCCTGGTGCACGGCCTGCTGCACCACTGCCGCGACCTCTCCGGGATAGGCGGCAAGCTGCGCCCCGGCATCGTCCACCGCCTGGACAAGGACACCAGCGGGGCCCTGGTGGCCGCCAAGCACGACGCCGCCCATCGCCGCCTGGTGGCCGCGTTCGCCGCCGGCCGGGTGAGCAAGCGCTACCTCGCCCTGGTGCACGGCCGCCCCGCCCTCACCGGCTCGCGCCAAAGCGCCATCGGCCGCCACCCCAAGGACCGCAAGCGCATGGCCTCCCTGGAGCGCGGCGGCAAACCGGCCGTCACCTCCTGGCGGCGGGTGCGCACCTACTCCCAGGACCTGGGCCTGCTGCGGGTGGCCATCAAGACCGGCCGCACCCACCAAATCCGCGTCCACCTGTCCGAGGCCGGCCACCCCGTGGTGGGCGACAAGGTCTACGGCGGACGATTTCACCGGCGCAAGCTGGCCGGCCCGGTCGGCCAGGCCATCGTGCAGGCCGACCGCCAGCTACTGCACGCAGTGCGCCTGGCCTTTGACCACCCCATGAGCAGCCGGCCCCTGGAACTCTGGGCCCCCCTGCCCCCCGACTTCCGCCGGGTGCTGGCCGCCCTGGAAAATGATCAGGAATAGGCCTGGCCACCCGGTCCGGGGCCGCCCAGGGACACCACTTCACAAAAGCGCACCACCGCTAACTTTTTTATTGACAACTCCAGGGCCGTAGATGAAACTCGGGTTAAGCAGCCGCGGCGACCACGGTGGAGACCACAGCAAAGACTAAGGCGACTATTAAGCTCGGTCCCCAAACTAGGCCCCCAAGCGCAGTCCCCGAGCTCGGCCCCCAAGCTCGGCCCCCAAGTTCGGCTCCCAAGTTCGGCCCCCGGATGCTGCTTAATCAGGCTGGCGGAGACCCAAGGCCAGCCTTCGCCCAACCCCGGGACAACCGTCTGTTAGCTTTAGCCGGACCAGTTGGCGCAAGCGGCCTGCCGTTATTAACGGTGCGGCCAGGGTTTAAGAAGAACGCCCGGTGGCGGTCGGCCCCATCGGAACCAGCCGCCGCGTCTACGGGACACCCAAGACAGATTCGGCTACGCCCCGGGAGGGCGCAAACAAATAACTTTCACCCCAACCGAAAGCCGGCTGGCGCCACGACCATTGGCGATCCCGCAAAGCGAAGATGAGCGCGTCAGGAACCATAAGCTGCCCGCCGCGGCCTTTCGGGGCTAAAGGACTTCCAAACTCTTCCAAAGGAACAACCTAAAAACTCCCAGGCCCGACCGCCAGGTCCGGCCTGCCTGCGGGCCCCGCCCCGTCTTGGAAAATTTTTATTCCCCAAAGTTGATGAGTGAGCATGAGCGAGACACGTAATTCCAAAGGTAATGGCAAGAAGGCCTCCAAGGCCAACCACAACCATAATTCGCCGGTCTACGCCGATGGCAGCATGAACATCGTGGGGCTCAAGGAAAAGCCCATCGGCGAGCTCAACACCATGGCCCGCGACCTGGATATCGAGGGCGCCGCTGGCATGCGCCGCCAGGAGTTGATCTTCGCCCTGCTCACCGCCTGGGCCGAGCGCAACGGGGCCATCTACGGCTCCGGCGTGCTGGAGATTCTGCCCGACGGCTTCGGCTTCCTGCGCGCCCCGGACTATAACTACCTCCCCGGCCCCGACGATATCTACGTCTCCCCCTCCCAGATTCGCCGTTTCCTCCTGCGCACCGGCGACACCGTCAGCGGCCAGATCCGCCCACCCAAGGAAGGCGAGCGCTACTTCGCCCTGCTCAAGGTGGAAGAGATCAACTTTGAGCCGCCCGAGGTGGCCCGCGACAAGATACTCTTCGACAACCTGGTGCCGCTGTACCCCGACGAAAAACTCACCATGGAGGTGGCCGGCGAACCCAAGAACTACTCCGGCCGGGTGATGGACCTCATGTGTCCCATCGGCAAGGGCCAGCGCGGCCTCATCGTCAGCGCGCCGCGCACCGGCAAGACCATGCTGCTGCAAAACATCGCCCACGCCCTGGCCATCAACCACCCCGAGGTGGTGCTCATCGTGCTGCTCATTGACGAGCGCCCCGAAGAAGTCACCGACATGGCCCGCTCGGTCAAGGGCGAGGTGATCAGCTCCACCTTTGACGAACCGGCCCAGCGCCACGTGCAGGTGGCCGAGATGGTCATCGAAAAGGCCAAGCGCCTGGTGGAGCACAAACGCGACGTGGTGATCCTGCTGGACTCCATCACCCGCCTGGCCCGGGCCTACAACACCGTGGTGCCCCCCAGCGGCAAAATCCTCTCCGGCGGCGTGGACTCCAACGCCCTGCACCGCCCCAAACGCTTCTTCGGCGCCGCCCGCAACATCGAAGACGGCGGCAGCCTCACCATCATCGCCACCGCCCTGGTGGACACCGGCAGCCGCATGGACGAGGTGATCTTCGAGGAGTTCAAGGGCACCGGCAACATGGAGATTCACCTGGACCGCAAACTCAGTGACAAACGCGTCTTCCCGGCCATCGATATCAACCGCTCCGGCACCCGCAAGGAAGAGCTGCTGCTGCCCGAGGCCGACCTCAACCGCATCTGGATCATGCGCAAGCTCCTGAGCCCGCTCACCGCGGTGGATTCCATGGAGTTCTTGCTGGAAAAAATGAACGGCACCAAGGACAACGCCGACTTCCTGGCCTCCATGAGCAAGTAGGCCGCCGGGGTTGCCATCACCGAACGATTGGGTATAATTATTGGCTTGCTAAACCAACCAGGCATCGAAGGAACAAAATGAAGCCCGATATACATCCTGATTACAAAGTGGTCCAGGTGCGCTGCGCCTGCGGCTCCGAGTTCGAGGCCGGCTCCACCGCCGACGCCATCCGGGTGGAGATCTGCAGCCAGTGCCACCCCTTCTTCACCGGCAAGCAAAAGCTGGTGGACACCGCCGGCCGGGTGGAGCGCTTCTACAAGAAGTACTCCCACATGGAGCAGTACAGGGCCAAGGCCGAGGAGATGGAAGCCCAGCGCCTGGCCGGGTCGGTCTCCGGGGACGACACCGGGGAAGAGCAGTAGCCTTGGGCCTATGGCGGTGGCTGATGAACCCCACCACGGTGGGGGGCCAAGCGGTCATCGAGGGGGTCATGATGAAGGCCCCGCGCCGCCTCTGCGTCGCCGTGCGCCGTCCCAGCGGCTCCATCGTGGTCAAAAACGATCCCTTCACCCCCCTGTCCGAACGCTGGCCGGTGCTCGGCTGGCCCATGGTGCGGGGGCCGGTGGTGCTGGGCGAAACCCTGGTCCAGGGGATGAAAGCCCTCTCCTTCAGCGCCCAGCAGGCCCTGGAAGAAGAAGACCAGGAACTGGGTTCCTGGGCCATGGGCCTCACCCTGCTGGTGGCCATCGCCGCCGGCCTGGGCCTCTTCGTGGTGGTGCCCCACCTGGCCGCCCTGGGGCTGGGCAAGCTCTGGCCCGGCGGTTTCGGCACCGAAAGCCTCTGGTTCCACCTCTTTGACGGCCTGATCAAGGTCGCCCTGTTCGTCTCCTACCTGTGGATCATCAGCGTCATGAAGGAGATTCGCCGCGTCTTTGAATACCACGGGGCCGAACACAAGAGTATCTACTGTTTCGAGGCCGGCGCCGAGCTAAACGTGGAAAGCGCCCGGCAATACTCGCGGCTGCACCCCCGCTGCGGCACCGCCTTCCTGCTGGTGGTGCTGGTGGTCTCCATCCTCATCTTCGCCATCGCCTTTCCCCTGTTACCGCGCCTGGCCGAGGCCGCCTGGCTCAACCAGGTGCTGCTCATCGGCCTGAAGATATTACTGATGCTGCCCATCGCCGGCATCTCCTACGAGGTGATCCGCAAGGCCGGCAAGATGAAAGGCCGCGGCTTCTGGGGTGTACTGTTGTGGCCCGGCCTGCAGATGCAGCGCCTCACCACCCGCGAGCCCGACGACCAGCAGATCGAGACCGCCCTGGCCGCACTCAAGGCCGCCTTGGATACCGGCGAGGCCGAACCGGCCAGCATCCGCGTTCTTTAGCCGTCGGCGGCTTCCCCTGCCTTTGGAGTAATCGGTCATGTCTTTGAGCAAGGAACTGATGGGCAAGCTCAGCGAGCTGCAGGACCGCCACCGGGAGCTGGAAGAGAGCCTGGCCGACCCGGCCGTGCTGGCCGACAACGAGACCTATCAAAAGATAGCCAAGGAACACGCCGACCTCAGCCAACTGGTGGCCACCTTTGGCGAGTACTCGCGGCTCAACGACGACCTGGCCGACAACCGCGAGTTACTCGACGACCCGGACTCCGAGCTAGCCGAGCTGGCCGCCGCCGAGGTGGAAGCGGCCGAAGCCCGCCTGCCCGAGCTGGAGGAGCGCCTGCGCCAGCTTCTTTTGCCCAAGGACCCCAATGACGACAAGAACGTCATCCTGGAAATCCGGGCCGGCACCGGCGGCGAGGAGGCGGCCCTTTTCGCGGCCGACCTGTTGCGCATGTACCTGCGCTTTGCCGAGGCCAACAACTTCAAGGTGGAGATCATGAACTCCCACGAGACCGACGGCGGGGGGTTCAAGGAAGTCATCGCCAACATCGAGGGCAAGGGCGCCTACAGCCAGCTCAAGTTCGAATCCGGGGTACACCGGGTGCAGCGGGTGCCGGTGACCGAGAGCCAGGGCCGCATCCACACCTCGGCGGTGACCGTGGCCGTACTGCCCGAGGCAGAGGACGTGGAACTGGACATCAAGCCCGAGGACCTGCGCATCGACGTCTTCCGGGCCTCGGGACCCGGCGGCCAGCACGTGAACAAGACCGAGAGCGCGGTGCGCATCACCCACCTGCCCAGCGGCCTGGTGGTGAGCTGCCAGGACGAAAAGAGCCAGCACAAGAACAAGGCCAAGGCCATGAAGGTGCTGCGCGCCCGACTCTTTGACCAGATGAAGGCCGAACAGCACGCCAAGGAAGCGGCCGAACGCCGCAGCCAGGTGGGCTCCGGCGACCGCTCCGAGCGCATCCGCACCTACAACTTCCCCCAGGGCCGGGTGAGCGATCATCGCATCAACCTCACCCTCTACAAGCTCGAATCCATCCTGCAAGGCGACCTGGGCGAGCTCATCCCGCCCCTGGCCGCCCACTTCCAAGCCGAAGCCCTTAAGGCCCAAGAAAGCTAGGGCCGTGGCCGAGGCCTGGACCGTGGCCGGCCTCATCGCCTGGGCCGCCGACTACCTGGCCGGCTACCAGGTGGAGTCGCCGCGCCTTTCGGCCGAGCTGATGCTGGCGGCGGTGCTGGACCTGGAGCGCATCGACCTCTACCTGCGCCACGACCAACCCCTGACCCCCGACGAGTTGGCCGGCTTCAAGCGGCTTCTGCTGCGCCGCCGCGAGCACGAGCCCATGGCCCACATCCTGGGCCGGCGCGAATTCTACGGCCTGGAGTTCCAGGTGGGGCCGGCGGTGCTCATCCCCCGGCCCGAGACCGAGCACCTGGTGGAGCGGGCCCTGGCCGCGGCCGGCGACCTGCCGGCCCCGCGCATCCTGGACCTGTGCACCGGCAGCGGCTGCGTGGCCCTGGCCCTGGCCCACCGCCTGCCCGACGCCCAGGTGGCGGCCACCGACATCTCGCGCGCGGCCCTGGAGGTGGCCCGGGCCAACGCCGAGGCCCTGGGCCTGGCCGAGCGGGTATCCTTTACCCAGGGCTCGCTGTGGGAGGCGGTGGCCGCCGACGGCGGCTTCTTCGACCTGGTCACCGCCAACCCGCCCTACGTCAGCCAGGACCAGTGGGAGTCCCTGGAGCGCCAGGTGCGCGACTACGAGCCGCGCCAGGCCTTGGTGGCCGGGCCGGGCGGGCTGGAGCTGATCGAGCCCATCATCGCCGGTGCGCCGGCCCACTTGCGCCCCCTGGGTTGGCTCATGCTAGAGTTGGGCGCGGGCCAGGGGCCGGCGGCCGTGGAGCTGGCCCGGCGCACCGGGGCCTACCAGGCAATAGACACCGCCGCCGACCTGTCTGGTATCCAGCGGGTGCTCATTTGCCGGAGGAGGGATTATGGATAAGCTGGTGATAAAGGGCGGCCGGCCCCTGGTGGGGCGCATCCAGGTGAGCGGGGCCAAGAACGCCACCCTGCCGGTGATGGCCGCCACCCTGCTCACGCGGGGGCGCAACCGCCTGCTCAACGTGCCCAACCTGCGCGACGTGCGCACCATGGGCGAGCTCCTGGCCACCCTGGGGGCCAAGGTGAACCAGCGCGGCAACAAGGTGTTCATCGACACATCTGACGCCCTGGGCCACGAGGCCCCCTACGACCTGGTCAAGACCATGCGGGCCTCGGTGGTCACCCTGGGACCCTTGGTGGCCAAGGCCGGCCTGGCCCGGGTCTCCCTACCCGGCGGCTGCGCCATCGGCGAGCGGCCCATAGACCAGCACCTCAAGGGGCTCGAGGCCATGGGTTGCAAGATCGAGCTGGACGACGGCTACGTGGTGGCCAAGGCCAACCGGCTCAAGGGCGCGGACATCACCATGGACCTGGTGACGGTCACCGGCACCGAGAACCTCATGATGGCCGCGGTGCTGGCCAAGGGCACCACGGTCATCCGCAACGCGGCCCGCGAACCCGAGGTGGTGGACCTGGCCCAGGCGCTCATCGCCGCCGGGGCCGACATCACCGGGGCCGGCACCTCCACCATCCAGGTCAAGGGGGTGGGCGAGCTGCGCCCCCTGGACCACCGCGTTATGTCCGACCGCATCGAGGCCGGCACCTTCATGGTGGCCGCCGGCATCACCCGGGGCGAGCTCACCCTGGTGGACGCGCCCCTGGAGCACCTCACCGCGGTGGTGGGCAAGCTCAAAGAGGCCGGCCTGCGTTTCCAGAACACCCCCAAGGGCGTGATGGTGAGCGCCCGGCGCGCGCCCAAGCCGGTTAGCATCATCACCGGCCCCTACCCCGGCTTCCCCACCGACCTGCAGGCCCAGGTGATGGCCCTGCTCACCCTGTCCAACGGCTCGTCCATGATCCAGGAGACCATCTTCGAAAACCGCATGATGCACGTGGGCGAGCTGCGCCGCCTGGGTGCCCGCATCGAGCTCACCGGGTCCACCGCGGTGGTGGGCGGGGTGCGCCGGCTCTCCGGCGCCCGGGTGATGGCCACCGACCTGCGCGCCTCGGCCTGCCTGGTGCTGGCCGGGCTGGCCGCCGAGGGCGAGACCCACATCAGCCGGGTCTACCACCTGGACCGGGGCTACGAACGCATCGACCAAAAACTCTCGGCCGCCGGCGCGGCCATCCGCCGTAAAAAGGACAAGTAGCCCCGCCCCCCTTGCGGCCCCCGCCCCAACCGTGAAATAGTGAGCCGGGCCTCTGCCTGCGGGCGCGGCCCGCGAGGGGCTGAATTCTTGCCAGGAGGCCGGGCCGAGGCACATGGACAAGGCGCAAGCAAACCGGGCGGTGCACCCGCTGGTGTACCCGGCCGGCGGCCTGCTGGCCGGCATCTACCTGGCCCACTGGCTGGCTCCGCCGGCCGGGTCTCTCTTGGCCGGGGCCGCCTTGGCCGGCGGTGGGCTCATCTATGCCGGGCTGCGCTGGGGACGCTTCCCCGCCTGGGGCCTGGCCGCCCTGGGGCTGCTGCTGGGTTCGGGGTTGCTGGCCCTGCAGCAATCCTGGAGCCCGCCGGCCGGGCACTTGGTGCACCGGGCCGACGGCCGGGTCCACCAGGTGGTCCTGGATATCTTGCGCGCACCCGAGCCCACCACCCACGGCTGGCGAACCGTGGCCGCCGCCCGCCAGGTGGACGGCCGGCCGGCCTCGGGCCGGTTGCGCCTGTCGGGCCCGGCCCGCCGGGACCCGCCGCGGGTGGGCCAGCGCCTGCGGGTATGGCTCAAGCTCAGGCCCTTCCTCTCTTTCGCCAATCCCGGCGGCTTTGACTATGCCGCCCACATGGCCCGCCAGGGGCTGCTGGTGCGCGCCCGGGTCTCGGCCCGGCACCCACCGCAGGTCCTGGGGCCCGGCGAGGTGGGCTGGCCGTGGCAATGGCTGGAGAGCGCCCGCGCCCGCCTGGGACGCCTGTTGCAGGGCCTGCCCCCGGGCCAGGGCCGGGCCCTGCTGCGGGCCATCCTCCTGGGCCAGCGCGGTGAGCTCTCAGCCCGTCTGCGCCAGGCCTTTGGCGGACTGGGGGCGGCCCACCTGCTGGCCATCAGCGGGCTGCACCTGGGGCTGGTCTGGGCCATGGCCTACGGCCTGCTGCGGGCCCTGCTGGCCCTGTGGCCAGCCCTGGCCCTGCGCTGGCCCGCTCCCCGCTTGGCCGCGGTGGGGGCCCTGCTGCCCACCCTGGCCTACGCCGGCCTGGCCGGCTGGTCCACCCCCACCCTGCGGGCGGCGATCATGACCGGCGCCCTGGTGCTGGCCCTGGTCCTGGGCCGCGACCACCGGCCTGACGGCGCCCTGGCCCTGGCCTGCCTGGTCATCGGCCTGGCCTGGCCCCAGGCCCCGCTCACCGTATCCTTCCAGCTATCCTTCGTGGCCGTGGCCGCCATCCTGGCCGGCTTCGTGCCCTTGCTGCGACGCTGGCCGGCCACGGGTTGGCAGCGAGTATGCAAGACGCTGGCCGGTTGGCTGGGCCTGAGCGCCATGTTGGCCCTGGCCCTGTGGCCCCTGGCGGCGGGCCATTTCCACCAACTGCCGCTCTGGTCCGTGCCGGCCAACGCCCTGCTGGTGCCCCTGGTGGGGTTCATCACCCTGCCCCTGGGCCTGCTGGGGGCCGGGCTGGGGTTCATCTGGCCGGCTGCCGGGGCCTGGCTGCTGGGCCTGGGCGGGCTAAGTTCCCAGGCCGCCGCGGAGTTGGCCTTGGCCATGGCCTCTCTGCCCGGCGGGCTGGTCTACGTGGCCGGCCCCGGGCCCTGGACCACCCTGGCCTTTTACGGGGGCGCGGTGATCACGCTTTTGTGGCCGGGCTGGCGGCGCTGGATGATCGGGGTGGCGATCATGCTGCTGGCCCTGGCCGCGGCCCTGTGGCCCCCGGCCGGGACCCGCGGCGACGGCCGGCTCACCGCCTGGGTGCTGGACGTGGGGCAGGGATCGTCCACCGTGGTCCGGCTGCCCCAGGGCCAGGTGATGGTCATCGACGGCGGCGGCTGGCCGGGCAGCGACTTCGACTTCGGACGAACCGTGGTGGCCCCCGTCCTCTGGCGCCTGGGCCTGCCCGCGCCCCGGGTGGTGGCCTGCTCCCATCGCCAGGCCGACCACGCCGGCGGCTTGGCCTTTGTGGTGCGCCAGTTCCGACCGGCCGAGGTGTGGGTCAACCTCCGCGAGCCCCGGCGGGGCAGCTTTCAGCGCCTGCTGGACGCCGCCGCCCAGGCCGGGGCCCGGCTGCTGGACCCGGCCCAGTTGGCCGGCCGCCGGGAGCTGGGCGGGGCGCGGTTGCGGGTTGTCTGGCCGCCGGCCCAGGGCCTGGCCGCCGGCACCCCGGAGAACGACCAGTCGCTGTGGATCGGCCTGGGCCTGGGCTCCACCTGGCTGTGGCTGCCCGGCGACGCCGGTCCCGGAGTGGAGCGGCGGGTGGCCGCCGGGCTGCCCCGCGGCGGCGACCATATCCTGGTGGCCCCCCACCACGGGGGGCGCGGCGCGCTCACCCCCCAACTGCTGGCCGCCCTGCGGCCGCGGGTGGTGGTCATCTCGGTGGGTTGCCACAACCGCTTCGGCATGCCCTTCCCCGAGGTCCTGGCCCGGGCGCGGGCGGCCGGGGCCCGGGTGCTCACCACGGCACGCCACGGGGCCCTGCGCCTGGTGAGCGACGGCAAAGCCTGGCAGGTGGAACCCTACCTCGCCCGCGGCCGCCAATGCCCCGGCCGGCCCAAGCCCTGAGCCGGCCGGCGGGGCTTTAGCCGCTTTTGCCCACCGCAGCGCGGCACTTCTTGCCGCCGCTGGCCGCCCGTGGCGGTTCGCATTACCATTCTATTTTGATTTCAACCTGTTGGCCGTTGCCAGAAGCTGGCATTGGACTTGCAGTTAGTCGCGGTAACCAGCAATCAGGGGATGTGCCCCGGGAGCCCAAGATGCCTGAGCCAGCTCAAAGCGAAGAGAAGTTTCAACCCGAGCTCTATTGTCTGCGTTGCCAAGCCATGGAATGGGACGAGCAGGCCCGGCGGTGCGCCAACTTCGGGGACGCCGTTTGCCCCCTGTTCATCCGCCAGGTCCTGGCGGGGTTCGAGCTAACCTGCCTGGTGGTTTAGGTGAGGAGGAAAACCATGCCCAGCCTGGAGACCGCAATCAACCTTTCGTCGATCATCGGCATCATCGTCGCGGTGTGCATAGAGGTAGTGCGCTCGCGGCGCATCAGCCGCCTGTGGCGCGAACACCTGCGGCGCCTGGCCCAACCGACCGTCCGCTGATCCGCCGCCAGGCCAAACCAAACCGCGCCGGGTGAAGATTCACCCCGGCGCCGCCGTGGCCCGCATAGCCTGGTACCGTCACCACTTGCACCGACCCCGCCGGCCGACTGCCCCGACGACGCAAAGCCCCGGCCGTGTCGCCCGTGGAGGCGGCGCTCATTCGGCCGCCTTCTCCGGCGTCCCGACGATGCAAAGCCCCGGCCGTGTCGGCCCCGCCGGTAGGCCTGGTAGCCGCGGCGGCGGTGGCGTTATCCCTTGCCGGTGAGCCCTTCCACCAGGGCCAAGGTACGCACCTGGATATCTTTGAGTTGCCGCACCTGGTCTTCCAAATCGCCCAGCCGGGCCTTGAGCTCGGCGATTTCACCCGGCGGCGCGGCCGCCGCGACCGGGACCTGCCCGCCGGCCAGGCGCTGGCGGGCCTGGCGGATGCTCAGGCCTTCTTCCTTTAACAAGCGGCGCACCTGCTCGAGGCGGGCGATGGCCTCGGGGGAGAACAGCCGGCGGCGTCCCGGACCGCGCTGCACGCCGAGGAATTCCTCGAACTGCTGGTCATAGTAGCGGATGGTGGCCGGCGGCAGGGAAGTGATCTCCGCCACCTCTTTGACGCCGAGCATCTTCTTGGAATCGTGCGGCAGCTCGCCCATGGCTCCTCCCGGCTGATGGCAACTCACACTTCATATAGCACGGCCCGGCGGTGGGGGACAAGCCGGCCGCCATGATATATATTTAAATGACACCCTTGCACTCGCCACGGGAGGTGCCCCGGTCATGTCGGCCACCCAACGATTCGCGCGCCCGGTAAGCCTCAACCGCCTGGAGGCGGCGGTCATCGCCGTGCTGGTGACCATCAGCCTCGTCCTGGGCTGGTACGGCGTTAACCGGCGGGTGCGCCAGGCCCACGAGAGATTCCTGCGCCTGGCCCCGGAGATCACCCAGGCCCTGGAACGCTACGCCGCCGATCACGGCGGCCGCTATCCCTACCCGGTGCCGCCCACCCAGCGGCCGGTGGGGCTAAGCGACCGCTACATCAAGTGGGACCCCGCCTGGGGCATTGTCTACGACACCCGGGCGGCCCGGCGAGGCACCTACAACATCTGCCTGGAGCTCCTGGTACCCAACCGCAAATCCAACTTCCGGCGGCTGTGTGTCGTTTACCGCCACCTGCGGCGGCACGGCCGGGCCCAGCCCATCCCCGGCACCAACAACCGCCTGTGGGTGGTGCGCCGCAACGGCAAGCGCATGCCCCCGCCCGCGGCCGCCAAGCCCAAGCCCTGAAGCATGGACGGCCGTGTCCTGGCCCAACGGGTGAACCTGCTGCGCCCCTGGCTGCAGGGGCGCTTTGGCGGCGAGGTGGTGAAGATCGGCCTGGACGCCGGCCTGGGCTGCCCCCACCGCGCTGGCGGCACCGGGGCCGGCGGTTGCGCCTTTTGCCCGCCCCACGGCTCGGGGCGCGGCCAGGGCGGTGAGCCCATCGCCGAGCAACTGGCCCGCGGCCTGGCCCGCCTGGCCGGCCACCGCCGTCCGGCTAAGGCCCTGGCCTACTTCCAGGCCTACACCTCTACCTGGGCTCCGGTCTCACACTTGGCGGCGCTCTACCGCCAGGCCCTGGCGGTGGACGGCGTGGCCGGGCTGGTGATCGCCACCCGGCCCGACTGCATTGACGAGGCGGTGTGGGAGCTGCTGGCCGGGCTGCAACAGCGCGCCCCCCTGTGGCTGGAGCTGGGCCTACAGAGCGCCCACGACCGCACCCTCCGGGCCATCGGCCGAGGCCACGACGTGGCCTGCTTTGACGCGGCGGTGAGCCGGGCCCGCCAGGCGGGGATCAAGGTGGTGGCCCACGTGATCCTGGGCCTGCCCGGCGAGGAGCCGAGGCACACCGAGGCTACCGCCGACCACCTGGCCCGGCTGGGGGTCTGGGGGGTGAAGCTGCACAACCTGATGATCCTGCAGGGCGCACCCCTGGCCCGGCGCCACGCCGCCGGGGAAATGGTATGCTGGTCGCGCGAGACCTACGCCCTGGCCGCGGCCCGCTTCCTGGCCCGCCTGCCGCGATCCACCCTGGTCCACCGCCTGGCCGCCGACCCTGGGCCGGACCGCCTGCTGGCCCCGGACTGGGCCGCGGACAAAGACGGGGTGTTGGCGGCCCTGGCCGCGGCCATGGTGCAACACGACCTGGAGCAAGGAAGCCTATGCCAGATCAGTCACTGAGCCGTTTTAAACTGGACTCGCCCTGGGGCGCGGTCCACGCGGCCTTGGGGCCGCGGGGCCTGGTGGCCCTGGCCCTGCCGCGCGGCGGGCAAAAGGCCCTGGCGGCCGTCCTGGCCCGGCGGGCCCCCGGAGCCGAAACCCAACCGGTGGACCCGGAGTCCACCGTGGCCGGCCGCCAACTGGCCGGCTACCTGGCCGGCCGGAGCAAGCGCCTCGGCGCCCCGGTGGACCTGGAGGGGTTGCCGGACTTTACCCGCCGGGTACTGGAGGTGGTGCGGGCCATCCCCTACGGCCAAACCCGCTCCTACGCCGAGGTGGCCGCGGCCGCCGACAACCCGCGGGCCGCCCGCGCCGTGGGCCAGGTGATGAATAAGAACCCCGTGCCCCTGTTCATCCCCTGCCACCGGGTGGTGGGAGCCGACGGCTCGCTGGTGGGTTTCGGCTCGGGCCTGGCGCTTAAGCGCGCCCTGCTGGCCATGGAGGCCGGCGGCCGGGGCCCTAGATAGGCCGGGCGATGATGGTAACCTTCTTGTCCAGGATCTTACCGTAGTTGCGGCAGGCCTGTTCCAAAAAGACCGAGAAGGGCATGCCGTGCTGCCGGGCCTTGGCCCGGGCCCGCTCCAGGGCCTCGGCGTCCATCACCACCGACGCGGTCACCCGCAGCTTTTCCGGCGTGGCGCTATGTTTCCTGGCCATGAATCGCCCCCGGTTACATCGCTGGGTTATAATTACCGGGCGGGCGCGGGCCCGCCGAGCTTGGCTTTTGGGAGAAACTATATCATGGAAATCATTTTCCTGGGCACCGGCGGGGCCTGGGGGCTACCCGAGCACCGCTGTCCCTGCGCCACCTGCCGCCACTTGCGGGCTATCGGCGAGCACCGCACCCGCACCAGCATCTGGGTCGACGGCCCGGCGCGGGTGCTCATCGATCCCGGCCCGGACCTGCGGGCCCAGCTCATGCGCGAAGACCTGGGCCGACCCGACGCGGTGCTCATCACCCACGAGCACGGCGACCATTTCCTGGGCCTGGACGACCTGCTGTGCTACCGCCGCAACCTGCCGGCCGAGCAGTGGCAACCGATCCCGGTCTACGCCAGCCAAGCCACCTGGGCCGTGGTGGAACAACGCTTCGGCTATCTCATCCCCACCCTGCTGGAAAAGCGCATCGCCGAACCGGGACGCGATCTGGCCGGCCCTCCCTTTGGCGACCGGCTGAGCGGCCGGCCGGTGAAGACCGACCACGGCCCCTTTCCCCAGGGCTCGCAGGGCTACATCCTCACCGACCACAGCGGGCCGCGGCCCTATCGCCTGGGCTACACCTCCGACATGATCGCCTGCGCCGACCCCGAGGGCTTTGCCGGGCTCGACGCCCTCATCTGCCAAAGCCACTTTATCAACGAGCCCCAGGTCAACCGGGCCAACCACCTGAGCCTGCAAAACGCCCTGGGCCGGCTGCAGCGCTGGCAGCCGGGGCGCTTGTTCTTGGTGCACATCTCCTGCCAGGACTTCATCCCCGGCGACGAGCCGGCCAACGCCATGCTCAAGAAATTTAAGCCGGCAGAACCCCTGCGCGACCCCGGCGGCCAGCCCTACCCCATACCCCGGGACCAGGCCCAGTGGCAGGAGGTGGCCGGCCGCATCCTCGGCGATCACGGCTTGAACATGGAGTGCCAGGTGGCCTACGACGGACTGCGGGTGCGCCTGGGAGACGCCTGAGCCCTCCGCATACCTTCCGGATGAGACGTGTTGGGCCCCCCGGGTGTGGCAAGGCTACCCGGGGACGGGCTCCAAAAACTACCCCTCGGTCATTAATACTTTTCCTTGATAAAAGCCAGCGATTCATCGATGGCGGTCAAGGCGAGATTCAGGTCTTGTTCCGTGTGGCGATAACAGATATAGGCATGATGATACGGGGTGAAGAAGAACCCCTTACGGATCATCTGGGTGTAGAAATCCTTTCGTTTGCCCTTGTAAGCGCCCGACTCGTCCTTGGCAAAGGTAATGTAGAACATGGGGGCAATGCCGGTCAGCTCGGCGCCCACGTCATGCTTGTCTAAGAGGGCTTGAATCTTCTCCGTGAACCACTTGCCCTTGGCCCATATGTCCTCCAGGACGTTATCCCGCTGCAATATCTCGATGGTCTTGAGCGCGGCCACAAAGGCCTCGCTGTTGGGGAAGAAGGTGGAGGAGATAAAGAGCTTTTCAGCGGCCGCCATCATGACGTCCTTTTTGCCGGTGACCACTGATATGGCGTACCCGTTGGCAATGGCCTTTCCCAGCACCGAGATGTCCGGGTAAACCCCGTAGAGCGCCTGGGCGCCGCCGAGGGAGAGCCGGAAGCCGGTGCGTATTTCATCGTAGATCAGGATAGCGCCGTACTTATCGGCCAGCTCCCGCACCGATTCCAGGAACCCCGGCTTGGGAACCTGCATCTTCTGGTGGTTGGGGTGGCCGAACGGGGTCATGATGATGGCGGCGGTTTGCTCGCCGTGTTCGGCCATCAGCTCGGCCAACTGATCCGAGTTGTTGTACTCGAATTCGTACACATCTTCGTAAAACTTAGCCGGGATACCGCCTTTCATCTCCACGCACCAGTCATGCCATCCGTGGTAGCCACAACGCATGACCTTGAGCCGGTTGGTGTGAGCCCTGGCTATCCGGATGCTGGCCGTGGTGGCGTCTGATCCGGTCTTTAGAAAAATGCTCATCTCGGCCGAGGGGACGAGTTCGGCGATTTTCTTGGCCAGCTCGTTTTGGTATTTTTGGGTGAGCGTGAAGCAAAAACCCTTTTCCTTGATTTGTTTGTAGACGGCTTCATCCACTTCCTCTTCACGGTAGCCGAGGATAATGGGGCCGTATCCGCACAAGAAATCGATAAACTCATTGCCGTCCACATCGATTAAGCGACAGCCTTTACCGCTCTCGATAAAAATGGGGTATTCGCCGGCAATGAAATCGGTGGGCTTCCTGGCTCCCAGCACCCCGCCGGGCACCAGGCCGGATGCTTCGTCATAAAGTTCCAGGCTCTTGCTGATGTCGAGTTTGGCTGCTTCTTTCATGGGTGTCTCCCGAATAGGTTTGCAACTCCCCGCCCAAGGAGGAGCCTACCGCTGATTAGCATTTCAGGAAGCCGTATTTATCGGTCACAAACATGGAAGATACTTTTTCGGTCTCGTGGATTCTCGCCCCCCTGGCGATAAAGGCGCTGAGGAATTTATCCGGGTCAATACACCCCTCGGGGGCCACCACTCCTGTTTGGGTCACGTCACCGGCGTCCATCATCAACGAGGCGATCGACGCGGGCAGCCCGGTGCCCGGCGCCATCCTGCCCACCATGTCCGCGGTGTAGGTAACCTCGGCTCCCCGCCTCTTGCCCTTGACGATGACCTTGAGACCAGAAGACTGGGGGCCATTGTCCCTGCCCTCGGGGATAGTTTCCCAGAGTTTGAGGGCCAGGTCATAGGGGGTCACCTGGACGCCATTGACCTCCACCGGTTCGGTGCTTAAAAAGCCGGTTTCCTTCTGCTCCTTGATCAGCTCATCCACCCACAGGGGAATCAGGGCGCCCTTGATGATCACGTTCTTCACCCCCTTGATGTACTTGGGGATGGTCAGCGGCTGGGGATGGCCCACGTAGCGGACATGGCAGGTGCCCAGGGGATCGAGGAACTGCTCGGCCACGACATCGGTTCCTCCTTCCACGTATACCAACTTGCCATCGAGATACTGGGGGACCTTCCCCAGGGTCATGTGCAGGCTGTGGTCCCAGGCGGCGCCGGCAAGCTCGGCGATGGAGACCACCCAGTATAGATAAACCTCGTCCACCTCCTCGAGGCGGTCGGCATACCACTTGACCAATACGTTGTTGGTGCCCGGGTCTGACCCCATGCCGGTGAGCACGGTAATGCCGGCGTCTTGGGCCAAGCGGTCAATCTCCGAGTTAAAGAGTATCTCGGTGCCCTCGTAGTCGTCACAGATGTCGATATAGTTCACCTTGGCTTCCACGGCGGCCTTGGCCACCGGGACCGCGGTTTTGTAAAACGGCCCCGCCGTATTGATAACCACGTTCACGTCGCGAAACGCCTCGACCATGGCCGCGTGGTCCGCGACATCCATCTTGATCAGGGTGGTCTTTTCACTCTCGCGCAACTTGGGCGACAGCCTCTCCGGGTCCGGGTACAGGTCCGCCAAGATCACGCTCTCGACCTGTTGTTGTTTTACGAGGTCCCTCGCAACTCCCTGGCCCATGCCGCCGACGCCGCCGATTATCAATGCGCGCATCATCTTCCTCCCTGTAGTGGCATGAAATAATTTTTCATCCGCTTAGTAGTGATTCAGGATTGGCTTAGATTCGTATTTACCGTCTACGGTAGATCATTCAGCGAACCGGTGGCCGGGCCCAGCACCCTGCCTGGTGCAACCCAGCGGCTTTTACCCTGGCGGGGATGCCCGGCCGGCCGGATGACCGACCTGGAGCATACCCCACGCCTTATGATCCGGTCAATCGCCTCCCGGGGGAGTCGATTAATTTTATTGGTTATTTCCGGGCTTGGTGATACGCTTTTTAGCCGCGGCATCACCGGGCGAGGCCAGGGACCAAGTTGTCTTGTTTTGGCCCATTATATCACAAGGTTATACTTTTGACCGTGATGTTGTCATTGACTTAAGGACAAATAACGTGGGAGACGCGTGATGCCAGCCATCGGTTTCAAAGCGACCAAGGCCCTGGGCTACCTGGTGGTGGCCGCGGCGGTGGCTCTCACCGCCTGGTGGGGCGCAGACGGCGGGCAAGAGACCGGCGGCGCGCCGCAGGGTGAGAAGGCCCGCCTGGTCAAGGTGGTCGATGGCGACACGGTGCGGGTGCGCTACGGCGGCCGGGTGCAGTCGGTGCGGCTGCTGGGCATCGACACGCCGGAGACCAAGCACAGCCCCCGCCTGGCCCGGCGCGCCCGCCAGCAGGGGCGCTCGCCCGGCCGGGAGGCCCGCATGGGGGCCCAGGCCGCCGCCTTCCTAAGACGCCTGGCCCCGGCCGGCAGCCTGGTCTACCTGCGCTTTGACGACCGGCAGGGCAGGCGCGACCGTCACGGCCGCCTGCTGGCCTACCTGGTCAACGCCGATGGGGTGCTTACCAACCGTGAGTTGGTGGCAAAGGGCATGGCCCGGGTCTACCGCCGCTTTCGGTTTGCCTACCGCGAGCAGTGGCTTGAACTTGAGCGCCGGGCCCGGCGGGAACGGGTCGGTTTCTGGGCCCACGGCGGACCCTAACCCAACTCCTTGAGCAGCGACATGTTCGACAGCACCGAGGCCACCTTGAGTGAGGCGTTGTAAGCGGTCTGGTTCTGGCGCAGGATCATCATGGCCTCGGTGAGGTCCACGTCGCGCAGTTTTTCCAACTGCCCGCTATGGTAGAGGTCCTGCTTTTCGACAACCGTCTCGCGGGCCTTGATACGGTCCTGGCGGATACCGGCGGTGGCCACGTGGTCCAGCATGGACTGCAAGGCCTGGCGCATGGCGTCCAGGGCCTTCTGGCTCTCGGTCTGGGCCTGCTCCAGGCTGCCGTTGGCCAGTTGGTGCTGCCACTGGCCCAGGGTGTCCAAGAGATGTAGCGGCTCTTTGTCGATGTTTACCGTGAAGCTGTCGCCCTGGTTGAAGGTGCCGGTGTCCAGGTAGATGGACAGCCCGTCGCAGTTGGGCAACTGTACGGCGGCGTGCAGGCCGTTGGCGGTCACGGTCACGTTCTCCACGTGCTCGGTGCCGTCGTCGCCGGTCCAACTGGCCCGCAGGATCACGTCGTTGCCGGGCACGGCGCCCGGGTCCACCACGTCCAGGGTTATCCGCCGGGGGCCCAGCCCGCGGTAGGCCCCGGCCAGGCTCACCGTGCCGGTGCCAGTGTTGCCGGCTGCCGCCTGGGCGTCACGGCCCAGCAGGTTGACGGTCATGGCCTCGCCCAGGAGTTGGCGGGCGGTCCAGTTGTAGTCCATGCGGATGTTCTGGGAAAAGTTGATGTGCAGGTCCTGGTCGTTGCCCTGGTAGTGGGTGAGGTTCAGCTCAAAGGTGGCCCCGGCGTGCAGTTCGCCGCCGCCCACGAATATCTGCAGGCCGCCCAGGCCCGGCACGGTCACCGCGTGGTCCTGGCCGTCCCCGTCCAAACTCACCACCCGGCTGTTTAGTTGACCGTCGTCATCGTACCAGCGCAGCCTTAGCTGCACCTGGTCGCCGTCGACCTCCATCACCGTGGCCTGCACGGTGGTGGCCAGGCGCAAGCTGCTCTCGCCCTGGCCGTATACCGCGCCGTTGCTGGCCGCGCCCGAGCCGTCCAGGCCGCCTTGCAGCCCGCTGGTAATCACGTTGGCGGTGCTGGAGGCCAGGGCCCCGTTGCCGGCGATGCCAGCGGTAAGCGCGCCCACGCGCACCGAGGCCCCGGTGCCGGCGGCGCTGTAGTCGGCCTCGAAGCCGGTGGTGTTGAGGTTGATCCAGTCACTCAGGGCGGCGGCGTATTCGGCGGCGGTGCCGGGGGCGGGCGAGGCCCCGGCCAGCACCTCGGCCCAGGTCACGGTCTGGTCGCCCACGGTGATGGTGTCGGTGTCCAGGGGCAGGTTGGCGTCGTCTAGATGCACCATGCCCGCGGCCCGCACCCCCTCGTTGATCATGGCCGCCAGTTCCTCGGCGGTGAGGTCTTGATCCACCACCATGGTCCCGCTACCCGGCGCGGTGTTGACCGTCATGTTTACCGTGGTGCCGCCGGTGGCCATGACGTGCACTTCGCTGCCGTTTTCCACCCAGGCGTAGTAGTTGCTGCCGGCGGTGGTGTCGCTGTTGATGGCCTCGGCCAGGCTGGCGGCCATCTCGGCGTCGGTGCTGCCGTTGGCGGTGTAGGTCAGCGGGAAGGGCGGGCCGGCCCCGGTGTCCAGGTCCACGCTGGCGGTGGTGGCCCCGCTGACCCCGCTGAAGCTCACCATCCCGGTGGTGATCAGCGTCTGGGCCGGGCCGCTGCCGGTGAAGCTTAGGGTTTCGCCGATACGGTTGGAGACCAGGGCGCCGGGGCCGCCGAGGTTGGTGTTGTGGGTGGCCACGTCGCCGGGGGGCGGGGTGGTCCAGTTGGCCGGGTTGAAGTTCAGCCCCAGGGCGGTACCCAGGGTGGAGGCGTTGATGACGATGGGGTTGCCAGCGGTGTCGCGGCCCAGGACCA
>Ga0256835_1000347_pt1 | contig 35869 bp, 29 predicted proteins | sample PIR30metaG_FD_185972 | JGI IMG/M metagenome (GOLD analysis project Ga0256835, IMG submission 185972) | Hydrothermal vent microbial communities from East Pacific Rise, Pacific Ocean - PIR-30 | ecosystem: Environmental > Aquatic > Marine > Hydrothermal vents | place: Pacific Ocean: East Pacific...
ATGGGGTGGTCCCTTTCCCCCATTTACACGGACGCGATCGTGAGGGATCTGGAGGGTAACCTTCTGGCTGCCATAGGAATCGGTGTGGTTTCCATGGATGATGGGACATTCCAGGAAAGGAACGATGGACTTTATGCACATACGTTCTACAATCCCGGCATGATTTCCAATACCCGCGACGATAGATTATCCGTAATCAATACAGGCGGCCTTGCATTTTACACGGACGATGGGGGTGTATCCTGGAATTATTATGACTATAAGATGGACATTGGAACAGCCATAGAGGTATCTTCCATGGATCACCAGATTGTATTCATCGGCGGATTCAAGGCCAGTGGTAACATGACCAGTCCGGGGGCTACGGTACTCGTCAGGAGTACTGATGGGGGTAATACCTTCGATGTCCTGCGGGATACATCCGTGGTGTATGCATATACCCATTTCCCCATGGAGATTCAGCTTGGAAGCGATGTGAATAATGTATTCATGGTATCGGGGAATCCCGGATCCTGGGTTATGGAATATTCATCCGATGGAGGGGATACCTTCGATACTGTGAAGACAGCATCCGGTTACAATGGCTTCTGCTTCTCCTGCATTGATACTCTCTTCATGGTAATAGATACGGGCGATGTATATGTATCCTACGATGCTGGAGCCACCTGGGATTATCTCACCCACATTGGCTATTCGGGAGATGTTTATACCACTTACAGGGATGGATACCTCTACTATTCCACCGGGCACGATGCCTATCTGCGATATATAGATGTGGAAACCGGCTCCAAAGATTCCCTGGATCTTTCCACTGTACTGGATTCCATCGGTCAGATTCAGGTTTCGGTGAACGGGGATTTCTTCCTCACAGGTTTCCTGAATGGAGCATACAAGATTGCGTATGGCCCCACTTTAGCTGATCTTACCCTGGAGGATGCTCCGGACTTCGGAGGAATCATTCCCCTTTCGGATCACGTGTTCTTCTTTGCCCTGAACGAGGGGGGATTCTATGTTTCCCCGTATCCCACTTCCACTGCTGAAAATCTGGATGGGCTGAAGGTGCGCTATATGGCCTCCGGAGTCTTCATTGAAGGTGTGGATGGAAGTATAAGCATTTACGATGTGCGGGGCCGCTTGGTCAGGAGGATGGAGGGCAAATTCATAGCTTATTCCACTTTGCCTGCCGGTATATACGTGGCGAAGACGTCTAAAGGAAGCGTTCGAATCGTCGTTCGTTGAGGGGAGTTCCCCCTCCTTCTTTTGCAGATCATCCGAATCTGGATGTTGTTTTATCGGATGGAAAGATCAATCGGTTTTGTCATCGGGGGGATTCTTCCCCCTGGTGTAGGATTCGAATACCGCGTTGGCGATGATGATGAGGAAAAGGAGAACCATCCAGGATTCGCCCAATATATCGTAGAGGGTCATCCTCTCCATAAGAGGTACATCTGCCACCAGGACGCCCCTCGTGAACTGGGGCAGCATCTCGATTACCCTTCCATTGTCGTCTATTACTGCGGAAATGCCTGTCTTGGCGCTCCTTACGAGGTATCTGCCCGTTTCTATTGCCCTCAATCTGGAGAAGTGGAAGTGCTCCAGGGGACCCAGGCTCCTTCCGAACCACCCATCGTTGGTTATGACTGCAAGCATCTGGGCACCATTGAGAACCAGCTGTCTGGCCAGAGATGGGAATATGGATTCGTAGCATATCAGGATACCGATTTTTACCCCGTTGAAGTCGATCGGCTTCAGGAATTTGCCTCTGGAATAATCCCCCTGCCCCAGCTGGAGATTGCGGATGAAGGGCGGGAGAAATTCGTAAAATGGGAGGTTTTCACCGAAGGGTACTATGCGCACCTTGTCGTAGAAGTCCAGTATATTCAAGGCGGTATCTATGAGGAAGGCGGTGTTGTAAAAGCGCTTTTCATTGCTTTCCAGCACTTCCATCCGTGTGCTCCCGAGTATCAGGGGGCGTCCCGTCTTTTTCAGGAATTCGGAAAGTATCTCCCGGTTCTGTTCGTAGTTCAGCATTCCTATTATGGCCGATTCGGAGAATATGGCCACATCGTACTGGAGCTTCGAAAGGGTATCGGCCAGTTCCTGGAAGGCTGCTTCGGTTTCCCTCCATTCCCGGGGATCGTATTCGAATCGGGGAAGCACGTTGGGCTGAACCACGGCCACCCTGATACTCCTCTCAGTGGAGTCCGGTTGTTTCATATATGAGTAGCCGAATATGGAAAGGAGAAGAAGGATGGAAGCATATATCCATATCCCTGTGAGGTTTCGCCTGTTCCGGGATATCAGGAACCGGTAGAGGCTGTAGTTGAATGCTATTATGAGAAAACTGATGAAATAGGGACCCAGGAGGGAGGCTGTCTGGGCGAAGGGGAGGAATCCCAGAGTGGAGTAGTGGAGAGATGCCCAGGGGAATCCCAGATCTCCCAGATGTTCCAGGATCCACTCGTAGATAGCATAGGACAGGCCCACCTGCATCGGGGTGGAGAGGCGGGTGGATACGGAGAACCATAATCCGAATGCCAGAGCCTTTATCAGAAAAAGGATGAATATAGCCCCATAGAAGATGATTCCCAATCCCTGTCCCGCCTGGAGATTCTTTAGCCACCAGAGGTGAAATGCGAAGTAGGGGAATGAGAACAGTGTCCCGTACAGGAGATCCTTCCTGAAGTCCCTTTCTCCACTGGCAAAGAGGGGAACGAATGCCACCAGCGCGAGCGGGAAGAGGAAGAGGGGAGCATTGGATAGGAGGAGGGCGATCGCCCCCCCTGATAAAGCGATTAAACGCTTCACTTCACGGTGCTTTCGTTCAGTATCAGGGAACCGAAATTCACCTCGAACAGGATTATCTCCCTTCTGGAGAGCTCGTTAACGAAGTTGTTTATGGTGCTCTGATTCACCTTTATGTAATCGTTAAAGTAGGGAAGATCCGCAAGATAATCTGCCTCTATATCATACTGCTTCCTGTAAGCATCGAATGCTTCCTTCGGGTTGGATTCTATCTCGTTGAGGGCTTCCTTTATGACCTTTATAAGCCTCTTCACTATGTTCTTCCTGAGCTGGACGTTGACCAGGGATGTGAAACCTATTCCATAGGGGTATGGGCTGATAAAGTTCTTCTCCAGAAAACCATCTATGAGGGGTTTCTTGTTCTCCACCTTGATGAGATAACTTCTGGCGGGCTCGATTGCCAGAACGGCATCCACAAGACCATCCTGATAGGCATTCATTATTTCCTTGAGGGTCATGCCCATCAATCTGACAGAATCGTACGGAACACCATTTTCCTCCAGGATGGATTCCAGTATATCCCTCTGCTTGGTTCCCAGAAGGTAGCCCACCTTCTTATTCTTAAGATCCTCGATTTTGGCTATTTTACCCTTTACCACGAAGAGTGCGGACTGGGGATGATCCACGGTTCCTTCCGTCAGGTATATCAGCCTGGGAAGCTCGGGATTGTCCTTTGCCTTGAAGACGAATACCTCGAAGGGTATCCCGGCAGCGAAGTGATAGGTTCCCCTGGTTACGAGGGAAACTTCATCCGCCACCTTCTCGACGAAATCGATGGTGGGATTCAACTTGTACTTGTCGAATATGCCCTTTTCCTTCGCCACCAGCACGGGAAGAACGGACAGGTCCTTGTAGGCCACTATCTTCACGTCCAGAACGGCAGAAGCTTTCCTGGCCGGTTCTGTCAGTATGTATACAAGGACTCCTAAGAGAATGAGGTTTATAACTGCAAGAATTCTACTTGCTATCCGTTTATTCATGATCCTCTCCTTCCCTCCTTTTTAGAGTGCGGAATATTTTAAAGCCACGAGGAGTTCCCTGGTCAGAATTGCAGCGCTGACGCCACTTCTGTAATGATCTCCCACCACGGGTGAGAACTCCACCAGATCGGCTCCTATGAGACGACCTTTCAGAAGCTTCAGTGCTTCTATTAATTCGGCGAATTCTATGCCCCCTCCCTCCGGATTGGTGACGGATGGAAATTCGGATGGATCCAGGACATCCACATCTAACGTGAGGTATATCGGAAGATCCACCTCTTCCAGGATTTCCTCCAGAGGTTCCAGTATGCGGAACATGTAGGTCTTATCGGTGGTATATTCCAGTCCCTTCGCAAATGCTCTGTAACCCAGTGTGTATATGGTAAATCCATCTTCTTCCAGACGCCTCATAACGGTGGCATGGTTGAATTTGCTTCCTTCGAACACATCCCGTCTATCCAGGTGGGCATCCATCTGTATTATGATGAAATCGCCGTGTATGGCCCTCATTGCCCTGGCTATGGGGTATGTGATGAAGTGATCGCCTCCGATGAACAGGATCCTGTCTTCCCTGGACACGTGTCTCCTGAGGCAGTTTTCCAGTATGCGGCTGAATTTCTGTGGTGACCATTCCCAGCGGGCATGGAAGTTCCCCAGGTCCTTGAAGGGCTTGTAGAGGCCATCGAGGTAGGGGGAATAGTCTTCGATGGATTCCAGTGCCCACCTTATGTAGGATGGTGCCACGCGGGTTCCACCAAGGAAATTCTCCTTTCCCTCGTATTCCACTCCGAGGAGTTTAGTCCTAATCTGTCTCATGGTTCTCGAGCAAAATTATAAGCTCCCCGGCGGTCATAACGATGTTCATGTCCTGAAGTTCCTGAATCTCGGAAGGGGTCAGGCTCTTTATCCTGCACAGTCCGCTCTTCCATTCCAGAATCCTGTTGAGTTCCTTCCGTCCCACGCCCCATGTGCTGTCTATCTTCCTGATATGCCCGTCCAGCATGCAGACCCTCACGACCCCCATGTCCTTACCCAGGAAGATGAGGCATGCTGTCAATCCTTCTTCTGCTGCTTTATTGAGGATGGAGATGTAATCTCCCCGCACGGTGATCTGTTTCCCGGTGGCCATCTGGAAAGATTAAAGGAAAAACTCCGTTTTAAAATGCTGCAATATAAATCTTTGAATGTCAATTTATTGACGCAGTTGATTGACTGACTATTTGAATTCGAAACCGGATAATGGAAGCATATGTTGTTGATAACCGTCCGTGTAGCATGTAAATTCAATTTGGTCACCATGATCGAACACCTTGATCCGGATGTGTCCGCCATGCGTGTGGAAAGATGTAAATGAACTGAAGGAAAGGACATATTTTTTGCGGAAATGGGCGAGTTTAAACTTGATTTATGATATATCTGGTTCTGGTTTTTTTGCAGGAGGAAGGGGTGGATCAGAAATTCATCCATCCCGATAGTCTCGACATACTTGCGCGGCATAAAGTCGAACTGGCCCCTGAGGGACGTACATTTACAGGGGCTATCCCCCTTTTCCTTAATTCTGAATTCCTGGGACCCATGCCGATACATGGCGAGGGCTGGTCCGATGGAATCGTGAGCGGGAGGGTGTCCTATATTTTGCCCCATCCATCGGATGCCGATATAATTTACATTGCAGCTGCGGGTGGAGGTGTATGGAAGACTGAGGATGGTGGAAGTACCTGGATCCCCCTGACGGACGGGTTGCCCACCACCTATAGTGGAGCCCTTGCCTTTGACCCCACGAATCCGGATATCATTTACTATGGAACCGGCGAACTGCATTACTGCGGGGATTGTTTTCCCGGAGATGGACTCTTCAGGAGTACAGATGGAGGTTCTACGTGGACGAAGATCGCAACGACATCTGAAGTTGGTTCCTATATTAGCCGGATTCTCATTAATCCCGGCAATCCCGACATCATATTCGTTGCAGGAAATGAGGGACTTACAAGGAGTACGGATGGGGGTAATTCCTGGCAGAGGGTCTTTTATAGCGATGTCAACAGTGTTGTGGTAAATCCTCAGCACCCGGATACCATGTTTCTGGGGGCGTATGGACTGGGTGTTTATGTGAGTGTGGATGGGGGATCTTCGTGGACCAGAATCAACTCTCTACCGACATCCGGAGATGGAATAGGCAGGGTGGAGCTGGCCATCCATCCCCGAAATCCATCGTATTTGCTTGCCAGCTTTGTGAATGTAAATACCAGTGGTCTTTACGGGCTTTACAGGAGCAATGATGGTGGGGCTACGTGGACCCGTCTTCCTGCTCCAGATTATTTGCGGCCTCAGGGATGGTATGATCATGCTATTATTTTTCATCCCTTCGATACCAGTATAATCTTCGCCGGCGGGGTCTATCCGTACGATACTACCATGCATGGTATAGTGCGGTCTCTGGATGGAGGTTATACCTGGGAAGATGTGACGCGAAGGGATCCCAATGGAAGGGTTCATCCCGATATACACTTCTTCGCATGGGGTGCTGACACGGCTCTATATGTGGCTTCCGATGGAGGAGTATGGAGGAGCCGGGATCTTGGTGATTCCTGGGAAAATCTGAATGAGAATCTGGGGATAACGCAGTTCTATACGCTGGATATAAAACCGGATTATGAGGGACTGGTTCTGGGAGGGACCCAGGACAATGGAACAGTTCTCTATTACGATGTCTGGGGACATGACTGGCAGTGTGTCAGGACGGGAGATGGTGGACCTGTTCTATGGCTCCGTAACGCCCCGGATACCTTCCTGACCACGTACGTAAATCTCTCCCATCTCGTGAGATACCTGTGGACAGGCAATAACTTTCAGTACGACAGATACATAGGCACTCCCTGGGGGCAGGATCCTGCCTGCTGGGCATGCGGTCCTCTGGAATCGGAGCCCCTCGGCGTGAGATCCATAGTGTATGCAGGAACCAACAGGGTTTACAGGAGCAGGGATAATGGGATCACATGGGAACCCATCAGTGATCCTCTCACTTCTGGATATAACTTTATCATATCTCTGGCCATGTCCCGACTGTCCGACACCATATACGCTGGAACCAGCAGAGGGGAGTTCATCGTGTCTTTTGATGGAGGGGAAACCTGGATATATAGAACCCTTCCCGATGTGACAGGATGGCAGGATGTGATGGATATATGGATGGATCCAGGAAATAGCGCGAGAGTCTATGTGGCAATCAATAATCCATACGGTGCTAAAGTTGTTTATTCCGATGATGCGGGAGAGAGCTGGGTGGATATAAGCGGGAATTTGAATCTCGCTCCCTATGCTCTTGCTGTGGATTTCAGGTCCGATACGGATATCGTATTCGTGGGGACCCTGTATGGCCTCTACTACTCTGTGGACGGTGGGGGAACCTACCAGAAGCTGGAATCTGTTCCTGCAGTTCCGGTAATGGATATAGAGCTCGATACTCTTACCAGCAGTCTTGTCCTCGCCACCCACGGTAGAGGAATGTGGAAGGTGGACGTATCGTCGCTGGTTCCCCTTCCTGAAGGCCCCTATATCATCAGAGGACGGGTAGATGCCGATTATGGAGGGGCTTGGGAGCCAGGAGAAACCATGCATTTTGACGTTCAACTCGTGAATACCGGAAACGAGATGGCATATTCCGTCGAAGGTTTTATCCACACATCGAATACGGAGGTAATGACCCTCGATTCGAATTCCACATGGGGAAATATAGGTCCGGGACAGAGAGTGTATTCGACTGATGGAGGATTTACAGTTCGAGCGGGGGATTCGCTGGCACCGGGCACCATGGTAACCTTCGACCTTATCGTTTCCTATCTGGATGGTGCAGCCACCCATATGATCGACACCCTCGAGATAGTGTTCTTCGTGGATCGTGAAGCCTATCCCGTGTATTCGGTGGATGCGGGAGAATTCATCGTTACTGTCTCCAGAAACGGGGCCTTTCCCTCCCCCTCGTACGCCGGTTCAGCACCGGATACCGGTGCTGCTTTCAGATTTATGGGGGTGGATCAACTGTTTTACGGTTCCTTTGCCGTTGGATTCAGCCGTGATTACGTGGCAGATATGTGGTACGATGGCACCAATCCTCAGGATCGGGATTTCATTTTCCAGGATGGAATCTTCGTATCGAATCCACCGGGTTTTGCAAATTTCATGGTCTATAATACCATGTACGATACTTCCGGTCTGGTGGTGGAACAGAGTGCCATGACTCTTCCGGGTATTCCCAATGCAGTGGTTCTCAGATACAGGATAACGAATGGAACTCCGTTAAATCGCTCCGGTCTGTATGCAGGCGTGCTGCTGGATCTCGATGTGGGAGGTGGATCCGGGTACAATCAGAATGTTGGCTACGTTAGTAACTTCAGGCATCTGGCTTATCTGAATTATCAGAATGTATATGCAGGAGCCATGTTCGCAGGTACACCGGATGGGAGCATTCCCGCATCCGGTCTTTCGATCATTCCCAATTCCGTCTATGTGTATGGCCAGACTCCCGATTCTATAAAGTACATGTTCATGTCCGGTGAACTGTTCCACGATGGTTCCAGTCCGGCGGATTATTCCATAGTGGTTTCTGCAGGGCCCTTCGATCTATCCTCCGGTGCTTCCGATACGGTGGAATTGTACTTTGCCTTTCTGGCGGATACTTCGATAGAAGACCTGATTCGTATTTCCGACTCTATCAGAATTCTTCTACCAGTGGGGTACGATGAACGTATGGCTCAGGAAGGGCCTTCCTTCCGGATCAGGTATTCTGGAAAGAATATTCTGGAGTTGAACATCTCCTCCATGGAAAGTGCCAGAATAGAACTATTCGATGTGGCGGGGAGGAGGAGAGCGGTTATCCACAGGGGGATGGTATATCCCGGAAAGAATACCTTCGAGATTCCGGATAAACTGCCAGTGGGGGTGTATATCCTTCGCATGGAGATAAGTTCCCGAATTTACAGAAAACCCATAGTGATCTATTGATTGCTGGCGGGGCGAAGCCCCGCCCCGGTGGGCCATAAACTTTTCCATTATATGCTGAAGAAGCTGGATAGATACGTCATTTCCGCCCACATAATGCCTTTCCTCGGAGCCCTTCTCGTATTCACCACGGTACTGCTTCTGGATAAGGTGTTCGATCTCATGGATCTTTTGATCAGAAAGGGAGTTCCTCTGGATGTCGTCCTCAAATTATTCCTCAATGCCATGCCTTTCATTCTGGCACTCTCTGTTCCCATGTCTGTACTTGTGGCGAGCCTTATCGCTTTCGGGAAGATGTCCCAGAACTTCGAAATCCTCGCTGCGAAGGCATGCGGTATCAGTTTGAAGAGGCTCATGGTGGGACCGCTGATCTTTGCCCTTGTGGTATTCGGATTTATGGCATGGTTCAACGACCGGATTCTCCCCGAAGCCAATCACACTTTCAAAAACATCCTGATAGATATTTACGTCAAAAAGCCTTCCGCCCAGATCAAGGCCGGTCTCTTTAATACGGTGAAGAATTATCGGATTTACGTTCGAAATAAGGATGACAGGACCTCCCGCATAGAAGATGTACGCATTTACGATCTTGCGGACAAGGGGAAGACCTTTATTTCAGCCCGTTATGGTTTTATCAGGAGCCTGCAGGATAGCATAATACTGTTCGAATTGCACGATGGAACTATAACTCAACTGGTGGATGGTCGGGGTAGGGATCACAGGCTGGTGGGATTCGATACCTATATGGTGAAGGTGAAGGTTGACATCGGAATAAAACTCAGGGAAAGGGAATACAGGAGCGACAGGGAGATGACCATTACCATGCTCCGCAAGGAGATCAGGGAGAAGGAAAAGCAACTGGAGAAGGCCACTGATGAAAAGACACGGCGGCATCTGAGGAATCGAATCAACAAGTTGTGGGTGGAGGTCTATAAGAAGTTTTCCCTTCCCTTCGGGGCTGTCGTTTTTGTAATCCTTGCTGCCCCTCTGGCTTCGATGATCCGAAGGGGTGGTTTCGGTGTGGCCCTCGGTATCTCCTTTATCGTTTTTACCATCTATTATGTGCTTCTGCTGGCCGGTGAGGAGATGGCCAGCAGGGGGATGATTCATCCCTTCCTCGCCATGTGGTTCCCCAATTTCTTCTTTCTGATAGTCGGGTTGTTCCTTATATGGAAGGAGGAGAGGATTTAGGTTTCTGAGGAGGATTCATCTTCTTTCTTCTCCCCGGATTTCGAATCCTTCGAAAGTCCCAGAAGTTCGTCCAGTTCCTCCCCGGTTATGGTTTCCCTCTCCAGCAGGGCCTGAGCGAGTTTATGGAGTTTGTCCTCATTCTCCTTCAGGATGTTTTCTGCGGTTTTCTCGGCCCGCTTGAGGATCCTGAGAACCTCCCTGTCTATGATCTCTGCGAGTTTTTCCGAGAGCCCGTTTCTGGTGGCCAGTTCTTTGCCCAGGAAGACCTGTTTGTTTTCGTTGACGTTTATGGGACCCACTTCTTCGCTCATTCCGAATTCTTTGACCATTCTTTCGGCTATTTCAGTGGCTTTCTGAAGGTCATTGGCTGCTCCCGAAGACACCTCCCCGAAGACCATCTTCTCTGCGACCCTTCCGCCCATAAGGACAGCAAGTTGCTTCTCCAGGTAACTCTTTTCGTAAAGGTACCTGTCCCTCTCCGGAAGCGGTACGGTTACGCCCAGAGCCATGCCGCGGGGCACAATGGAGACCTTGTCTATGGGGTCCATTCCGGGCAGGAGACGATTTACGATAGCATGTCCGGCTTCGTGATATGCCACCTTCCTCTTCTCCTCTTCCGACAGAACTGCACTCTTCTTGGCAGCACCCATTATGATCTTATCCTTGGCCTCCTCGAAGTCCTTCATCGTAATCTTATCCCTTCCGGCCCTTGCGGCCAGCAGGGCGGCTTCGTTGGTGAGGTTGGCCAGATCCGCTCCGGAGAAACCGGGTGTTATCTTGGCTATGCGCATCAGATCGACGTCCTCTGCCAGCGGTTTGTTGCGGGTGTGAATCTTCAGGATCTTGTAGCGGGCTTCCACATCAGGGAGTCCCAGATAAACCTTCCTGTCGAATCTTCCGGGCCTGAGGAGGGCGGGGTCGAGGATGTCGGGCCTGTTGGTGGCTGCCAGAACGATTATACCCTCGCTTCCATCGAATCCATCCATTTCCACGAGGAGCTGATTCAGGGTCTGCTCCCTCTCGTCGTGCCCTCCACCGATGCCCGTTCCCCTCATTCTTCCCACCGCATCCAGCTCATCTATGAAGATGATGGCTGGAGCCAGCTGTTTTGCCTTCTGGAACAGGTCCCTGACCCTCGCCGCACCAACACCCACGAACATCTCCACGAAGTCGGAACCGGATATGGAGAGAAATGGCACTCCTGCCTCTCCCGCCACGGCTTTTGCCAGCAGCGTCTTACCGACTCCCGGAGGACCCACAAGCAGGACCCCCTTTGGAATCTTGGCTCCCAGCTTCAGATACTTTTCCTTATTCTTCAGGAATTCCACCACTTCCCGCAGATCTTCCTTTGCCTCTTCTGCGTTTGCCACGTCATCGAAAGTGACGTTGGGCTTGTTATCTATGTAAATCTTGGCCCTGCTCTGTCCGAATTCGAAGGCTCTGTTGCTCCCCATGCCGATCCCGCGGAACAGGAAGAACCACAGGACGAGCATTATGAGTATCCAGGGGATGGAGCTGATGATTATGTCCCATACGAGGTTCCGCTCCTTGGCTTCCACCTGAACTCCTTTATTGACCAGTTCCTTTATGGTTTCGGGATCCTGGTAGGGGAGGACCACCTCGAATCTCTCGAATTTTCTTCCATTCTTTTCTATGGGTTCCTTAAGAACTCCTTCCACTTTCCGATCTTCCACCGTGACTTTTGAGACTTTGCCCTCTTCCACCATCTGGATGAATTCGTTATACGTGAGTCTTGTTCGCAGTCCCTGCTCCATGTTCCCCAGCAGGGATACCATAAAGAAGAATATGAGGAAGACTGCGCTCCAGATTATGAGGGTGGAAAGCTGATTCCTGTTCATATTACTCCTTCAATTCCATTACATATGGGATGTTCCTGTACTTCTCCGCATAGTCCAGCCCGTACCCCACGAGAAACTTGTCAGGAACTTTGAAGCCCACGTAATCGGCCTCGATATCCACCTTCCGCCTCTCGAATTTGTCCAGAAGAACTGCTATTTTGAGGCTGAGGGGATTCTTCTTTTCCAGAAGTTCCTTCAGATACTTCAGCGTCAGGCCGGTGTCCAGAATGTCCTCCACCAGTATGACGTGTTTTCCCTCCAGGTTCATGGTCGTATCGAAATCCAGCCGCACCACACCCGAGGTTTCAGTGGAGGCACCATAGGAAGACACCTTGACGAAATCGATGAGGACATCCACTTTCTCTATCTTCCTTACGAGGTCTGCAAGGAATATGAATGCACCCTTAAGAACACCCACGAATATTACTTCCTGTCCTTCGTAGTCCTTCTCAATCTGACGGGCTATTTCCTGAACCTTCTCCTGGATGGTCTTCTCATCCAAAATAAATCTATCTTCCATGAATAAACCCTCCCTTTGATAAGGTCTTAATTTTAAGCCTTCAGGAGAAGCACTGACCCGTCCGATTTTCTGTAATTAACCCTCTCCTCAAACGTTTACCGATGAACCGGATGGAAGTTTGAGTTCTTCCTCCATCATCTGGAGGAACTCCCTGTTGGAATTGGTTCTGCTCATCTTTCTCTTGACGAACTCCATCGCCTCCACCGGATCCTTTCCGGATATGGCCTTTCTCAGTGCCCATACGATGCGCAGGGTGTCCTTATCCAGCAGCAATTCTTCTCTTCTGGTGCCACTCCTGTTGAGATCTATTGCGGGGAAGATCCTCCTGTCTGCCAATCTTCTGTCGAGGACTATTTCCATGTTTCCGGTTCCCTTGAATTCTTCGAAGATGATGTCGTCCATCCTCGATCCGGTTTCAATGAGGGCTGTAGCAAGAATCGTCAGGCTTCCGCCTTCCTCCAGATTCCTTGCTGCTCCAAAGAACTTCTTTGGCTTTATCAGGGCGGTGGAATCGAGACCTCCCGTCATGGTCCTTCCGGAATGGGGGGCAATGACGTTATGGGCCCTTGCCAGTCTGGTTATGGAGTCCAGAAGTATGACCACATCCCTTCCCATCTCCGACAGCCTCTTGGCCCTCTCTATAACCAGATCGGCTATATAGACGTGCCTCTCTGCGGGCTGGTCGAAGGTGGAGGAGTAGATTTCTGCCTTGGGAACTATCCTCTGCATATCTGTGACTTCTTCTGGCCTCTCGTCTATCAGCAGGATTATAAGGTGAATTTCCGGATGATTCTGGATGATGGACTGGGCTATCTTCTGAAGGAGAACGGTCTTTCCTGCTCTTGGAGGAGATACTATCAGTCCCCTCTGACCCTTACCGATGGGAATGAACAGGTCTATTATCCTGCGGGACAGATCCTCATCGCCGGGAACTTCCAGATTTATCTTCTCGGTGGGGTAGAAGGGGGTCAGTTTCTCGAACTGGGGTCTCTTTTCGATTTCAGTCAGGGGAACACCATTTACCATCTCCACCTTGTAGAGGGGTCTGTATTTCTCCCCCTCCTTTGGAGGCCTCACGAACCCCTGAACCAGATCTCCCTTCTTGAGTTTGTACTTTCTGATTAAAAGGGGCGAAACGTAAATGTCTTCCGGGCTGGGCTGATATCCCTGCTTTTCGAGTCTGAGGAATCCATATCCCCCTTCGGGGATTATGTCCAGGATCCCCTCGACGAATTCCAGGCCCTCCTCCGAATTGGACTTTTCCAGAATCTTCTTTATGAGTTCATCCTTCTTCATGCTCTCGTAGTTTTCTATACCCATTTCCTTGGCGATTTCGTATAGCTCGGAGAGCTTCTTCTTCCGCAGCTCGCTCACACTCATTGCGCCACCTCCTAAAGTAATTTGGCGTTGTTTATTATCAGATGAAATTCACATCCCAGAACGCTGGCGGCCTTCTTTGCCATAATGGTTCTGTCCAGGAATATCTCGAAGAATTCCAGCACGGGGGCGATGTTGGTGTCGATCTGAATGTCGTAGGAAATCTGCCTGTTGTCAGGGTCCACGATTATATCCCTGCTTATGGCAGCGTAGTTAACTCTGTCGTGAATATCCATGCTGATGTTGTCCGTGTTCCTTACCCGCGTTCTGTGAACATCCGCCTTGTCTGCCAGGATGAGGGCGGCAGACACCTCGGATACCGGATATCCGCTGGCTTCGTGATGGGTTCCGATTGCCCCTATGATCTTGCCTATCTCCTCGTAGGGCATACCCATCTCCTTCAGGATGTCGTAGGCGAGGAGCGCTCCACTTACCTCGTGATTCACCCTGTTGATTGCATTTCCAATATCGTGAAGATATCCAGCTATTTCAGCCAGCTGGGCCAGTCTCTCTTCGTATCCCAGTTCCCTGAGAATGCGTCCGGCCTGATACGAGACCCAGCCGACGTGTCGGAATCCGTGCTCGGTATATCCCAGGGCCTCGAGGGACTTGTCCGCCAGTTCTATGTAGAATCGAACCTGGGGATTGGACTTCACCTCTTCCACTGTAATTGTGGAGTTTTTGACGGTCATGTTGAACCTCCTTTGTGATGGAATTGAGAAATCTGCATAAAAAGGCCTGTGAAAATCATCCACCTCCTCGAAAGACTGATTTTCAATATTGAAATGACGGCGGTGGGACTCGAACCCACGACACGGGGCTTATGAGACCCCCGCTCTGCCTCTGAGCTACGCCGCCGTCAAAGGAAATTGCGGGGGCGGGATTTGAACCCGCGACCTCCGGGTTATGAGCCCGGCGAGCTACCAGACTGCTCCACCCCGCGTTTCTGACGGCTCAATAATTTTAAAGGAAGGGCGGCCGGTTTGCAACAGGCAGGATCCATACCCGCATGGACCTAATTTCCATACCTCTCGAGGGCACTCTTTACCAGGAAATCCACCAGTTCTTCGAATTCCATGCCGTATACCTTTGCCTGAGCGGGGAGATCGGATGTATCCGTCATTCCTGGGATTGTATTGATTTCCAGTACATAGTAATTCCCATCTTCTCCGAGGATCATGTCCACTCTCGAGAAATCCCTTGCTCCCACTGTTCTGTGAACCTTTACTGCCACGTCCTGCAGTTTTCTGTAAGTCTCCTCGGGCATGGGGGCGGGGAGTATGAAGCGGGTTCCTCCCTTGGTGTATTTGGCTTCGTAATCGTAGAATTCGCTTATAACCGGTTGCAGTTCCAGGATGGGAAGAGCGAAGGATCGGGCTCCCGTTCCGAGAACCCCGATGGTGAGTTCTCTTCCCTTGATGAATTTTTCGATCAGACCATCTCCATAGATTTCGAGAAGTTGCTGGATCCGGGTTTTCAATTCGTCTTCGTTTCGTATTATATAGGTGTCTATGCTGGAGCCTTCCCGAACCGGCTTGATTATGTAAGGAAAGTCGCCCAGTTTTTTTCTGGTTCTGGAAAATATGGAGTCCAGGTTCTCATTGGCGTCGAAGTATATGTATGGAGCGATGTTTATTCCTTCGCTGCCCATAATCCTTTTGAAGAGCAGTTTATCCAGACCTATTGCCGATGCGGTGGGTCCCGAACCCACGTAAGGGATGCCTTTCAAATCCAGATAACCCTGAAGTCTCCCATCCTCCCCGGGGTTCCCGTGCAGCATGATGAAGATGAGATCGTAGCCCCGAACCTGATCCTCGAAGTCCTTCTGCATGTCCACACATGTGGCGTCGTAGCCCAGTTTCAAAAGGGCGTTATGAACGTTCTTTCCACTGCGAAGGGAAACTTCTCTTTCGCGGGACCATCCGCCGCACAGAACGCAGATTTTCATCGCTGGAGAATTTTATAGGGGAGCATGATCGGGGATACCTCTGATGTGCTTCCGTGCATAACCCCGGCCTTTTGCTTTAAAATTTTGGTGCTGCGGAGGTGGCGGAATTGGCAGACGCGCTAGATTGAGGGTCTAGTGGGCGATTAAGCCCGTGCGGGTTCAAGTCCCGCCCTCCGCATTCCCGGGGCGTTCCGCCCCATCCCTGTAAAATTCCCCCGATGTCTCTTCTCGTACTATCTCCCTGGGAAGGGGACTGGCTTCCCGGTCAATTCGGAACTCCCAAGAACCGGTATCTGTTTTTCGAGCTGGAAAGGAGGGGTATAGAGACCTTCTGGGTTTATCCCGGAAAGGGGAAGTACGACGATGGAAGGCATGTGAAATTCATTGCAGTGGATGTGAGGCCTCCCCGCATAAAGCCTCCCGCTTTGAGGTATTATCTGCTGGCTCGAAAGATCGCCCGACGAATTCCGGAACTGGTTCCGATGGAAAAGGTGGAATTGATCGTTTCCATGTACTGGATGGCATTTGCGGGGTCCAGATTGTCCCGAACTTACGGACTTCCTCACGTGGTCAAATTGTTTGGAATATCGGCCAATCCTCTGGTGGTGAATGTGAAGAATCCGCTGGTTCAGATCAGGCATTTCGACCTCCTTCCCCTGAAGATGGGGGCGGATGCCTTTGTCCTCGAGAACGATGGTTCCAATGCGGAGCTCACTGCCCGCATGTTCGGTATTCTCTCGCGGGATATGCATATCAATCTCCAGCCCAGGCCGGAAACTGTGAAAGAGGAGCCTGTGTTTCGGAGGGAGGGGAAGATCGTGGTGGGATATGCTGGCCGTCTGGAAAAATACAAGGGAATGGAGCATCTGATCCGGATTATTCAGCATTTTTCCAGCAATCAGGATGTGGAGTTTCTCATTGCAGGGAGAGGCAGTTATGAGGGGAAGTTGAAGAGGTTTACGTCCGTAAATCTCGTGAGCCTGTCCTTCGATGAAATGCATCGTTTCTATTCATCCATAGACATACTCATCAACACTGCCACGTATGCCAATATGACCCGGCCCACCGTGGAGGCGATGGCTTATGGAAAACCTGTTGTGGCATTCGACGTTACCCTCGGGAGTATCATAAGGCATGACTGGAACGGCTTTCTGATACGTCCCTTTGACTGGAGGGAGATGGCCCATTATATCGGGATGCTGGTGAACGACGGAGAATTGAGGAAGAGCATGTCGGTAAATGCTTTGAAGACCTCGGGGGATATCCCCATCATCGTGGAGAATATCGCCCGCGAGGTAGAATTTTATTTGAATCGGGCCCGGCCCCGGCGGAGCCGAACCCGACGAACAGGGGAGTAATATGGACGAATATTATTTTGGGGGAGGTGGGCCTCAGGGCTTCCCCTTCCCTGCTGTGGCAATACCCACCAATTTTTCGTATCCTGCTTCGCGTAAAACCCTTCCCGCTTCCGCCATGGTGGAACCCGTCGTTATGACATCATCCACTATGAGAAGGGTTACGTCTGGTATATACTCTCCTGTGACCTGGAATGCACCGTGAACGTTGGCGGATCTATCCCTTGCGGATGTCTGGCTCTTCCTGTATCGCGTGGCCTTGAGTATATGGAGGACGGGTCTTCCGGATAGATGGGATAGCTCCCGGGCGAGGAATTTCGTGGGGTAGGAGCCCTTTTCCCTTATTCGGGCCGGGTGGGATGGAATATAGACGATGTAGTCGAAATTCACTTGCTCTTCCTCCAGTTTATTCATCATGACCCTGGCGAGGAATCTTCCAATCGATTCAAAGTTCTCGAACTTGAATAGCTGTATGAGTCTCTTGACGGTATCCGAATAGACCATGGAGAAGTAAACCGGAACGGTTCCGGCCCATCTGATATGCCCCGAATCCACGAACTGGAGGCTCAGTTTTCTGAAGCAGCTCTGGCACACGATTTCCCTGGATGGATCTATTACGTTTTCCTTGCATACGGGACACACGGGAGGAATCATCAGGGAGAAGGTCTTTTCGAATATCTGCAACATTATGATCTGATTATGAATGGGAAGTGTTGACGGAATATTAACGCCCGAAACTGGCTCTGGAAGCGGATCTGTTTAATTAGTCACTATAAAAGGGTTCAATTTTCCCCTTTCGTCAGGATGATCGTTCCCTCCTGCGTTATTGCAACGGTATGCTCGAAGTGGGCCGCCCATGAACCATCCGCTGTCTTGATGGTCCATCCATCGGGCATTTCCTTTATCTTGTGGGTGCCCAGGGTTATCATGGGTTCTATGGCAAAGGTCATGCCGGGTTTCAGGATGGGGTCATAAGCTTTCTTTGCCACATAGTTGGGGATCTCTGGATCCTCGTGCAGATCGAATCCCACACCATGGCCCACCAGTTTTCGAATTATGCCGAACTTATAAGGTTTAACGGTCCTCTCGATGGCCCTCGATATGTCCGACACTTTGTTGCCTTTCACTGCTGCCTTTATCCCTTCTTCCAGCGCTTTTTGCGTCACTTCCACCAGTTTCCTGGCCCTTTCAGGAATATCGCCCACCACAAATGTATAGGCCGAATCCACATGGCAGCAGCCATATTTGACTCCAATGTCTATCTTGACGAGACCCACTTCTGGAATTGTTTTCCCGAAGGGTATTCCATGTACCACCTCATCGTTGATGGAGAGGCATATGCTGGCGGGGTATCCCCTGTAGTTGAGAAATGAAGGATAACCCCCGTGGGAGGTGACGAATTTCCTTGCAAATTCGTCTATCCTGTCTCCCGGCGTGCCCGGCCTGATTAATTCCCTTACCTCTTCGAAGAATCGGGCGATGATCTGGCCTCCCTTCTTCATCTGCTCGATTTCGGATTTCTGTTTGAGGATGATCATGAGTGTCAAAGTTTAAATGGTTCTTTTTCGAACAATTATTTTCTGAATTGACTGCTTCTGCGAAGGGTTCTCCTGATACCCCTGGAGTAGCGGGTGTCCGTTCGATCCAGATTGAAGTAGAGGATCAGAACCCTGCCTCCAATCAGAGCGAAGATGGCCATGCTCCAGAAGAATATGTCCAGACCGCTCACGTTCATCTCGAACACCTTCAGGATCATTTCTCTCAACGTGAAGGCTATGATCACTTCTGTCAGGATGCCCAGCCTCACCCTCTCGTATTCGAAGTACTCCACGAAGACCTTTACCAGTTCGATGATAACGATGATATAGAGGATGGCGCTTATGAATTCCTTGAATCCGGTCATGAGGTCGTTTTCCCCGGCCAGAACCATGAGGTTCAGGGTGGTCCGGATCACCCCTATGAAGAGGGCCACCAGGAGGGTGATGATCACAAAATAGAAGATGCTGTGGATGGTTATGCGGTAAATCCTCATTACGGCTTTTCTGATCGCAAGGTCGCTGATCTTCATGTGTTGGCCTCCGCAATTCTGATGTAGTCTTCCAGCTGGAGTTCCTCCGGCCTCTTCTGGGACATCTCCTCTGGAATTTTAAAGCCGGTGAGGGCATTCTTTAACTTCTTCCTTCGATTCTTGAAAGCCTGCTTCAATATGCGCTTTAGAGTTTTCTCACCCCGCTCATCCAGAACCCTCTCTTTCGGTTTCATGCGTATGAAGGAGGAGTGGACCTTGGGTACAGGCTGGAAGGCTGTTCTGGGAACGTTGAAAAGCCTCTCTATATCGAAGTGGTAATTGGTCCACAGGGAGAGGTACGAATCGCCCGCAAGCAGTTTGTCCACCACTTCCTTCTGGAGCAATAGATGGACGTCGTGGAACATATCCCTGTGCTGTATGATCCTGTGTATAGCGTCGGAGGTGATGGCATAGGGCAGGTTGGAAAAGAACCTTATGGGGGACGGGAGTTTCCGCAGATCGAATTTCAGGAAATCCCCGTGGTGGACGAAGAATCGCCTGCCCAGTACGAGTTTGAACTGGGGATCTTTCAACAGTCTCTCCACCAGCCGCAGATCTATCTCTATGGCATGAACTGTTGCTCCTTTCTTCAGAAGTTCCTTCGTAATTATTCCTTCGCCCGGCCCCACTTCCACGAAGGTCATGAGGGATCGATCTTCCGTAAGAGCGGATACGATCTTTTCGATATAGTCTGGATCCTTCAGGAACACCTGACTGAACTGGACCATGGGTCCAAATTTTATATTCCGCTCCGTTAAACTTTCTCTGTTGAAGAAGATTCCCATACTCACCGGCCAGACGGCTTCCGGAAAGACGGACATTGCATGCAGGCTGGTGGAGGAATTCGATGATCTCGTCGTGATCTCTGCCGATTCCAGGAAGATTTACAGATACATGGATATCGGAACCGCCAAGCCCCATCCCCCCTGCAGGGAGAGGTACAGGATGCTGGATCTCGTGGAGCCCGATGAGCAGTATAACGTCTGGCGATATTACAGGAGGGCGGAGGAGGAGATAGGGAAGGCCCTGTCCGAAGGGAAGCGGGTTCTGGTGGAGGGAGGAACCATCTTTTACATTCGGGCATTGATGGAGGGATTGAGCGATTATCCCCCTGTTCCGGATGAGCTGGTGCGGGATCTGGAGGCCAGAGATACCTCCGATCTCTATAATCTGCTTCGGGAAAGGGACCCCCGCAGGGCTTCCCAGATACATCCATCCGACAGGTTCAGGATACTGCGCTCCCTTTACGTGGTTCTGGTGGCAGGAAAGCCCTATGAGGAGGCGTCCCGGGAACGATTCGTGCCCCCATCCTTCCAGTACGAGCCCTTCGTCCTTTCCATCCCCACCGGTGAGCTCCATAAATCCATAGAAAAGCGGGTTTACGATATGCTGGAGGAGGGCCTCCTGGAGGAGGTGAAGGATCTCGTGGAGAGGTATGGCCCCGATGCGGTGGCTCTCCGAAAGACGATAGATTACTTCGAATTTATCCCCTATCTGGAAGGAAGAATTACTCTGGAGGAGGCCATCAGGGACACTATCAGGGACACGAAGGACTTTGCCCGCCGTCAGAAGACTTTCTTGAAGAAGATCGGGGGGAAGAGGGGAGGAAGGCGGGAGGCCTTCCAGTGGCTTTCGGAATTCCTCAAACGAACATGATGTTCGTCAGAGACAGTTTGTCCACTATCCGGTAGTTGATGGCCTCTGCCAGATGATGTACCTTTATCCTGTCGCTTCCATCCAGGTCGGCGATGGTGCGGGACACCTTCAGGATCCTGCGGACGGCCCTCGATGAGAATCCGAACCTTTCCATGGCACTGGCCAGGAGGGCATGGCCGTCTTCGTCCAGCTGGCAAAATTCTCTTACTTCATTTTCGCCCATGTGGGCATTGGAATTGATGGGTCTTCCCCTGAATCTCCTTTCCTGGATCTGACGGGCTCTTATGACCCTCTCCCGTATCTGATCGGATGTTTCTCCCGGGGGTCTCTTCTGAAGCTCCTCATAGGGTATCGATGGCACGTCTATGTGAATATCTATCCGATCCAGGAGGGGTCCCGAGATCCTGCTCTGATAATTCTTGATCTGGTTTATGGTGCACTTGCACTTCTGGTGCTCATATCCGAAGTAGCCACATGGACATGGATTCATGGCCCCTATGAGCATGAATCGGGCCGGTATGGTGACCTTATATCCTGCCCTCGAAATGACGACGAAGCCGTCCTCCAGGGGCTGGCGCAGAACCTCCAGCGCCCTTCGGGAGAATTCGGGCATTTCGTCCAGAAACAGGACACCGTTGTGGGCGAGGGAGACCTCTCCCGGAGAGAATCTGCTTCCACCGCCGATGAGGCCCACGTCCGATATGGAGTGGTGGGGACTGCGGAAGGGGCGAGTGGTAATGATATTACCATTGACCAATCCTGCCACCGAATAGATTCTGGTGGTCTCCAGAGATTCTTCCAGAGACATGGGAGGCATTATAGTGGGAACCCGCCTTGCCAGCATCGTCTTGCCGCTGCCGGGTGGTCCCACCATTAAAACATTGTGACCACCTGCCACTGCTATCTCCAATGCTCTCTTTGCCCCTTCCTGTCCCCTCACATCCTGCATGTCCACTCCATAATCCACCCTCCGGGTAGATCTGGTGCCTTCGGAAAATGGTTCCAGTTCTATTTCACCGTTCAGGAGCTGCAAAGCCTCTTTCAATGTCTTGACGGGATATACGTTTATCCCTTCTATGGCCCCCGCCTCGAATCTATTGTCGAATGGTACGATTATTCCCTCATAACCCGATTCCCTTGCCATTATTGTTATGGGCAGAACTCCTTTGACCTTGCGGAGATTGCCCTCCAGGGAGAGCTCCCCCACCACCATTATCTTCCTGTAGAAGGTCGTATAATCGCAGTGCCCGAGGGCACACAGAATTCCAAGAGCGATCGGCAGGTCGAAGAGGGAGCCCTCCTTCCTTATATCGGCGGGGGCCAGATTAATCCTGTACTTCTTCTGGGGCAGAGAAAACCCCTGATTCTTAATAGCAGAATGAACCCTTTCTTTCGATTCTCTGACAGATGTTTCGGGAAGCCCCACTATTATCATTCCGGGCAGTCCACTGGATATATCCACTTCGATTTCGATAGGGATCCCTTCCACCCCCATCACGCTTCCCGACTCGATTCTGGCGTACATGCCTCAATTATGCAACCCGAGTGTTGACGATTTATTAACAGGTGTAACCTCTTAATTGCCAATTTGTTACGGAAACAGTTCCGATTCGAATGTTCGCAAGTGTAAAATTTCGCCTGTCATGAGCAGTTTGATGGAGTATGTTTATCTGTTTCCTGCTGTTCTCATCGCACTGACTTTCCACGAATATGCCCACGCTTATGTGGCCTATAAACTGGGAGATCCCACCGCCAAGATGATGGGAAGACTTACCCTGAATCCCCTGAAACACATAGATCTTCTTGGACTCATTGCCTTCATTCTCTTCAAGTTCGGATGGGCCAAGCCTGTTCCCGTTAATCCGTCCAACTTCAAGAATCCTGTGCGGGATTCGGCCCTCGTGGCAATAGCCGGTCCCGTGATGAATATAATAATTGCATTTATCTCCTATGCCATCCTGAAGTTCTTTCCCGTGGGTGTTACGATCGGGGAATTCCTCAAGTGGAACGTCTGGATCAATCTTATACTGGCTGTCTTCAACCTTATTCCCCTTCCTCCTCTGGATGGGTGGAGGGTTGCGTCAATATTCTTCCCCCGTCTAATGTTCGACAGGAGGCTCGAGACCTATGGATTCATCGCCCTGCTCCTTCTCGTCTTTCTGGGAGGTAACCTGCTGGGGACGTATCTCTTCCATGCAGTTAATATCATCCTTCGTATCTTCGATCTGGTGATATGAGCATCAGGGATGCATTAATCGAAGGTGTCCGGGGCAGGGTCCTGGTGATCGGGGATGTGATCCTGGACAGGTATTTTGTGGGGGACGCTGTCCGAATATCTCCTGAAGCTCCGGTTCCCATAGTGGCTGTAAAGGATGTGCGGGACGTTCCGGGAGGGGCTGCCAATACTGCCCTGAATCTAAAGGGATTGGGACTGGATGTGGATCTGGTGGGGATGGTGGGGGTGGATGGTGAGGGGGAGTTGCTGACCGGGTTACTTACGGAGAAGGGTTTTCGACCCGATTATATCTTCAGGGATTACAGGAGAACGACTGTGAAGGTAAGGGTCATCGCCCGCAATCAACACGTTCTGCGGATAGACTTTGAGGATACCCATCCCGTGGATGAATCCAGTATGAAGAAGGTTCTGTCGAACGTGAGGGGCCCCTTCGATGCCATCGTGGTATCAGATTATGCAAAGGGTCTCATTACCCCCGCTGTAATGGAAATGATCAGGAATCTGGGAATTCCTTTCTTCGTTGATCCAAAGGGGAAGGACTGGTCCAGATACAGGGGAGCGTATATCATCACTCCCAATTTGAGGGAATTGTCGCAGGCTGTCGGGGAGGAGGTGTCCAATACGGATGAGGATGTGGTGAGGTGGGGCAGGGTGGCTCTGGAAAGGTTCGGACTGGAGAGATTGGTCATAACCCGTTCGGAAAAGGGCATTTCGTATGTGAGCAGGGATGAGGCCATCCACGTTCCAACCACTGCGCAGGAAGTTTACGATGTATCGGGGGCGGGGGATACTGTTATGGCATCTCTGGTCTATGGGTGGCTGGCGGGGGTGGATGTGCAATCCATGCTGGAACTGGCCAATCTGGCCGCCGGTATAGTCATCAGGAGATTGGGAACACACGCCATCACGCTTCAGGAACTCCTCCAGGAGATCGAAGGGAGATAAAGGCGGCGAAGCCGCCTTACAGGATTTCGTTCAGTTTCTCCATTATCTCTTTCACGATGGGTTCTATTACCTGACTGTCGAACCGGAATTCCAAACCCGCTTCCCTGAATAGTTCCGGAAGGATCCTCGTACCTCCGATGGACATGCCTTTTTTGTACATCTGTAGGGCTTTCTCCCTGTCCTTGCGGAAGATCCGCCAGAGGGTCAGGGCTCCTATCTGGGCGATTCCATAGTCTATATAGTAAAAGGGAGCGCTGAATATGTGGCCCTGCTTCATCCAGGTGACGTTCCTGTATTTCTCCAGACCGTCCCATACTATATTGGAGGCGGAGAATTCGCTATCTATTTCTACCCAGGCATTCTCCCGCTCTTCGTGCGTATGCTCCGGGTTCAGGTACAGCCAGTGCTGGAACTTGTCTATGCGGGCAATATGGGTGAACAGGGACAGGGCGGAGGAGAGCTGACGGTATACGATGTGCCTGTAGGTCTTTTCATCCACCAGATCCTTCATCACTTCTATGGCGAAGAATTCCAGCGTCATGGATCCCACTTCGGAGAATTCGGCGGGGCCCATCCGGAGGGAGGGGTAATCTATGTGGCGTGATAGTATGTAGTTTATGGAATGGCCCATTTCGTGGATCAGGGTCATGAGGTCTCTTGCAGAACCGCTGGCGTTCATGAAGATAAAGGGGATTCTTCTGTCGGAGGAGTGATACATGTACCCTCCCTGCATCTTCCCCTTGCGGGCTATGAGATCCAGGCGATCATTCTCGTTCATATAATCCAGTACCTGTGCGAAGAAGGGATCGATTCTTTCCAGTATCTTTCTGGCCAGTTGAACCAGTTCTTCCTGCGTTTCGAAGAGTTTTACGTGTCCGAAGGGATTGGCGGAGGTGTCCCAGGGTCTAATTTCATCTATATTCAGCAGTGTCTTAAGGCGCTCCAGCACCTCTTCATAGGCGGGTTTGACGTGCTTCCTGACGGCTTCCCTGTACTTCTCCACGTCCTGCGGGGTGTAGTCTTCCCTTCCCAGTTCCTTCCACCGGTAATCCCTGTAGTTGTCGAATCCAGCATTGCGGGCGATCTTTGTTCGTATTTTCACCAGTCTGTCCAGTATGTCATGGATCTTCTCCCCGTACTCCTCATAGATGGTTTTGCTCATGATCAGGAAGGCCTTCCTGCGAACCTCCCTGTCCTCGGACGTGAGGAGGTTGGTTATCTCGGAGAGGGTGATCTTTCTGCCATCCCATTCGAACTGAAAGGAGGAATTGAGCTTCCCGTATTCCTTTTTTATACGGGATTCTTCCTTGATCAATTCGATGTTCTCCGGTCTGAAGAGTTCGATGGAGATCTTTATTCCGCGCTGCATGGGTTCCGGCAGCCTGTGCATGAATCCGGATTCGTAGATCTTCCGGTTTATAGCAGTGGTCTTTTCATGAAGGATGGGGTAAATCTTCTCCGTTACCAGATTGAAGTCCTTTTCGTATTCGGGATTGGAGGTGTCCCTGCTCCAGTTTATGTATGCCTTCTCCACGAAGGTCATTATGGTGTCTATCGTCCTGTTGTAATCGGCGATGAACCTGTCGAAATCCTCCGCGGTTTCTATGGGTCTGTTGAGCAATTCATCCAGAGCTTTTTCTATTTCTTCCACGTTCGATGGGTCGAAGTGGATTTCGAGAGTATAATCTGCTATTTTCGTCATGGGAAAAGTTTAATCCCGATGAATTTTATGCTGAAAATGAAGATGGGGAGACCGGGAATCCCCATCAGAGATCTATCTGATAACTTATCTTAAAGAAGGTCTGAAAGTTCCAGATGCCATCCTGTTTGAATGGTCTGAATACCAGGAAAATTCTGCTCCTGCCACCCCATTCGTACCCGATTATGGCCTGCCCTTCTTCTTCGGGAAAGAATTCTATGTTGATGTTCTTCTGGTAGAAGAGGGTCAGGTATAGCCCCTTCTGGCTCCTGTAAGTGATCTTGGCATGGGTGTTTCCGGTGGAGAGGCTGGTAGTATCGGCGGTGGTGGTGACTATCTCGCTTCCCACGAAGAACTTCCATCTGCCCAGGGTGTAGGATGCGCCTCCCTCGATGCTGGTGGCCCTGTTTCCGTACAGATTGCCCGTTCCCAGTTCCACGTATATCATCCTGTCGAATGTGGATCCTATGCGGACCATGGGGCCATGGAAGTAGAAGGAATACCTTCCGCTTGCCTCATCGAATCGAAAGAATCTATAACCGGCGTAAACGGGGGAAAACAGTAGTATGGACCCCTCTGCGAATTTATGCTCGTTGAGGAAAGGACGCTTTCCGTATGACAGGTTCCTCCTGCTGTAGGCCCCCTCGATCCTCCATGTGGAGAAGTATTTCGTTCCCCTCACCTTCCTGTAGTTGGCCCAGATGCTCCCTTCCATTATGCCCGGCCCGAAGGGGAGGGGGACCGTGGGGAAGTAAAAATTCTTCGACAGGTTGTTGAATTCCAGATTGAAACTCAAGCCCTCTCCGGATACGTATCTATTGAGCCGGAGTAGATATCCGTATTCCATCTTGTTTGTGAAATTCCCTTCCAGTGCAATTCGCATTCCGCCGGGCATAAGGCGTCTGTAGAACAGGTCCATAAGGGAGAGATTTTCCTGCTGATGGTGGAGGACTATTCCCGTCAGATTTCTCCCCTCCCGGGTGAGTCCCAGAGCCAGTCCATAGAAGATTCCGAGAGAATCCTCATAGATAGTGAAGCCCTGGGTCTTGAGAGATCCTTCCAGTGTGTATTTTGCAGCTCCCCTGATGGTGACGAAGGTACGGGTATAGAGGATGTCCATTGCTGTTTTGAACAGTTCGAACCCCTCGTAAAAGAAGGGACGCTTTTCCGGGAGCATGATGATCCGGGCCTTCTGAAGGTTGAGCTGTCCCACGTCGGCTTCCACCTGGGCAAAATCTGGGAATAGCGTGGCTGCTATGGAGAAGTTCCTGTAACGGGCGGAGGCATCGAGTCCCACGTTGTAATGGAAGGAGGAGTTATCGATGCGGGGATAGATCATGTCCATGTATGGATGGGTGTGTATCAGGGTGAAGGAGGGTAGCAGGGTTATGGGTATTCGATTCCTTGTGGCAAGGCCCCCTTCGAATACCGCCCTGTGGGCGTACCGTAGGTCTATCAGGTGGCTCCTGTCGGTGGGGTAGGTGCAGGAGATCTGCTGGGAGCCCTGCTCGTCGGGGAGGGTGGCGTATCGTACCACCTTGAACTGGATGGTATCAGCGAGGGACAGGTTCTCCAGCGGAATCTTGATTTCTCCCCACCACATGGAATCCGTCTTCTCGATGTGATATTCCCAGTCGTAGTCCCAGGTGCATATGGGGTTGTCGTAGTTGATTATGCGGCAATCTGTGGGCACTCCCAGAGGATTCAGGTTGAACATATAGCCACTGGAACCGACTCCAATCCGGATGGAGATGATATCGTCCAGATTTCCCCACAGGCGATCCCGCTGGAGGGATTGGGCCCTTACACCATAGGGTTCGTAGAATCGGAAGGCCACGTACAGATTCCGGCCATCGTGGAGCACGAAGACTTCCCCGGGGAATGGCTCCGAATTCTCAGGGAATACCGGATAGAATTGAGTTATCTTCAGGGCATTTTTATAAGCTTCCTCATCCAGGCGCCCGTCTATGGACAGACCGGTTTTTAAAAGGGGAATAAGCAGTAATGTTTCCATAGGTTCCGAATTTTATAGGCTGTATTCAGTCAGCAGGAGATCTCACGGAGATGCAATTTTGCCATCTTTGAGTCGGATTATGGTGTCACAGGTGCCCGCCAGTTCGATGTCGTGGGTTGCCACTATCACCGTTTTGCCCTCGGATGCGATTTCTCTCAGGATATCGAAGACCATGCGGGAATTTTTGCTGTCGAGATTTCCCGTGGGTTCGTCGGCGAACAGGACGTCCGGATCCGTCACTATGGCTCTCGCAATGGCAATCCTCTGCTGCTGACCACCGGAATACTCGTAGGGCTTCTTGATCTCATCTATCCCCAGCCTCTCGAGGGCCTGCCTTGCCTTTCCCCAATCCACCTTGTCCCCCTTGAGGTAGAATCGAACTGCCACGTTCTCGAGGGCATTGAGATAGGGAATCAGGTAGAAATGCTGAAAGACGAATCCGAAGTGCCTGGCCCGGAATCGGGCCCTTTCGTCCTCTCCCATGGCGAAGAGATCCATATCGCCGAAGTAAACTGTTCCGCTGTCGGGGGTCTCTATGGCCGATAGCAGGTAGAGGAGAGTGGTCTTCCCGCTTCCGGATGGCCCCACTATGGCATAGCACCTGCCTGGCTCGAAAGTGTAGGAGACTCCATCCACCGCCACCGTCTTCACCTTCGTTCCGTATGTTTTGGTCAGATTCTCTGCCCGCAGCATCATATCCTCCCTATGGCTTCCCGGATGCTTTTCCTCACGGCCGTAAGGGCCGGGAAGAATCCCCCTGCTATCCCTATGCCGATGGCGATCAGGAGGGAGAAGAGGCCCAGCCTCAGTGTCAGTGTGGCGAATTCGAATCCCAACTTCTGGTAGGCCACCACATTGATTATTTTTATAATGATCAGACCTAAGACGATCCCGAGGACCCATCCCAGAATGCTTATCAGTATCGCCTGCGCCAGAACCAGGTTAAATATGAGCCTGCGGGTCCCCCCGAGGGCCCGCAATACTCCGAACTCCCAGGTCCTCTCCTGAACAGTTATGGCCATTATGGCGAAGAGGGACACCGTTGCAACGAACAGGGCTATGGCCGACAGGGCAAATCGGATTATGTCCCCGATGGCCACCATGCTCTCCGTCAGCCGGGCCATCTCCTGGGTGGTCTGTACCTGATAGTCCGGAAATCGTTCTTTGAGCACCTGTGCGATGGAATCTGTCTTCTCGATATTCTCCGGCACGACGCTAACCGCCAGAATGTTCCTGAAGTCGTAATCCCTTATGAGCAGATTCACCGGGACCACTATTGCGTTGGTGGATATGCCCGAAGGGGATTTGATTATGCCCACAATAACGTATTTGCCCTTACCCACTTCCACTGTGTCTCCTATGCTGTATCCGAGGGTCTGGGCCACCTTTTCACCGATCAGGGCTTCCCTCTTCAGGCTATCGGTTAAATCCCTTCCCTCCAGCAGGGTGTAGTCCTCGATGAACCGGATGCGGGATGCGAAGTCCATTCCGATAACTATGGCCATCCCCTTTGGGGGGAAGCCTATGGGCTTTGCTATCCTTACCAGCCTGTAAACGTCTCCCACCCCCAGCTTCTTCACGCTGTCGGCCATCTCGATGGGGACCAGGGGGGTGGGCATGAAGAAATCGCCTCTGTAAATGAGGATTCTTGGCTTGTATGCCTCGAGGCCCCTCCTTATGGCCTTCCTGGCTCCTTCTCCGAAGGACATGAGGGATACGAGTCCGGCTATGGCGACAGCCAGTCCAAGAATGGTGAGTATAAATCTGAGCGGTTTATAAGTAATGGACTTGGCTGCCAGGGTGAGGAACATGTGGAAAATTTTACTCCTCTTTCAGGTATCGCTCGAGGTAATCTCTGAAGTCGTCGGGTATGGGTTTCTTGGTCCCCGCTTGGGCGTCGTACACCACCTGAACGGTGTGACCCCTTGCGCACAGGGTTCCCTTCTGGTTATAGATCTCGTACGATAGAGTGAAGCTGGTGTTTCCTATTCTGCTGACCCATACTTTCACGATAATTTCCTCCAGGAATATGGGATGCAGATAATCCACCTCCGCATGGGCGATGACAAAATCGAAATTCCCTCTGGTCTTCTGATAATATTCATCCAGGAGGTGTACCCTCGCCTGCTCGAAATATGTTAGGTAGATGGCGTTGTTTACATGCCCGAGGGTGTCGAGATCTGCGTATCGTACTTCGAGCTTCACTTCCATTCTATGCGGGAAATTTTAATGGAATTGGAAATTAAGGGGTTGCGGGCGGCGAAGCCGCCCGAAGAGAATCAGGGGAAAAGGCCTCTCTTTCTATAGACCTTTGCGATGCGTTCTATGGAAAGGATATAAGCCGCTGTCCTCCAGTCTATCTTCTTCCCCTTCTTTTCGTATTCCTTCAGGGTATGGAAGACTTCCTTTATGGCATTGATGAGTTTCTTTTCGAGCTTTTCGTTTACTTCATCTTCTTCCCAGTAGTAGCCCATCCTGTCCTGGACCCATTCGAGATAGGATACGATTACGCCGCCGGAATTGGCTAAGATATCGGGTACGACGATTATGCCTTTTTTGAAGAGGATTTCGTCTGCTTCGAAGGTGGTGGGGCCATTGGCTCCCTCGACGATGTACCTTGCCTTTATCTTGTCCGCATTCTCTTCCGTTATCTGGTTCTCTATGGCACACGGTATCAGGATATCCACATCCAGCAGGAGCAGATCTTCGTTACTTATCTGCTCTCCACCCGCGTAGGAGACCACGCTCTTCTTCTTTCCATTTACCTCTTCACTTCCGTAAACGTGCTTTATAAGGTCCCTTACATCCAGGCCATCGGGGTTATAGATCCCGCCCTTGGAATCGCTCACAGCCACAATCCTGGCCCCCCAGTCCTGGAGTATGAGGGCGGCGAATACGGCCACATTGCCGAATCCCTGGATTGCGACTGTTTTGCCTTTAATGTCCTCGCCGTAGAGTTTGAGGACTTCTCTTGTTGATATGGCGACACCTCTTCCGGTTGCTTCCTTTCTTCCCTTGGAACCTCCGATGTAGGTGGGTTTCCCTGTTACAACTGCGGGCTCGTTATAGCCTTTTATAATACTGTAGGTGTCCATTATCCACGCCATAACGTCGTCGTTGGTGTAGACGTCGGGGGCGGGGATGTCTATATATGGCCCTATTACAGGTACGATTTCGTAGGTGAATCTTCTGGTGAGCCTTTCCAGTTCGCTCTTGGACAGTTTCTTGGGATCCACCCTGACGCCACCCTTTGCGCCGCCGAAGGGTATATCCACGAGGGCACATTTGAAGGTCATCCACTGTGCAAGAGCCACCACCTCGTCCTCGTCCACCTCGGGTGAATACCTTATTCCCCCCTTGTAGGGACCCAGGGCCGCATTGTACTGGCATCGGTATCCGACGAACACCTGTACCTCACCATTGTCCATCTTAACGGGTATGTGCACCTTTACTGTTCTCTCCGGATAGCTGAGGATATTCTTTATCCAGTCCTCCAGCTCCATGATTTCGGCAGCTCTGCTGAACTGTCGGAGAGCTATCTCTCTCGGGTTATGTTGCTTCATGGCAAAAACAATTTTAAAGGGGTTATTCCGGATCACAACCTTCGGGAATTCGCGATTGGAGGAAGACTCTCTCCGAATTAAGTCTTTGAGAATCGAAGATTTATCCTTCAGGTTTTCAATTTGAAGGACATGGTACAGATTGCTTTAAAAAGGCGAACACTTCCCGATATTTTATCTCCCGATGGTTATATACGATCGGGATTCAACTGCTTCCGGGATACTATATCCACCTCCCTTATCAGGGGAAAAGGCCTCTCTTTCTATAGACCTTTGCAATGCGTTCTATGGAAAGGATATAAGCTGCCGTCCTCCAGTCTATTTCCTTGCCCCTTTCCCTGTACTTCTGCAGGGTGTCGAAGACTTCGTGTATCACCTTCACCAGTTTCTTTTCGAGCTTTTCGTTTACTTCATCTTCTTCCCAGTAGTAGCCCATCCTGTCCTGGACCCATTCGAGATAGGATACGATTACGCCGCCGGAATTGGCTAAGATATCGGGTACGACGATTATGCCTTTTTTGAAGAGGATTTCATCTGCTTCGAAGGTGGTGGGGCCATTGGCTCCCTCGACGATGTACCTTGCCTTTATCTTGTCCGCATTCTCTTCCGTTATCTGATTCTCTATGGCAGCGGGTATGAGGACATCCACGTCCAGTAGAAGAAGTTCATCGTTGGATATGCTCCGGGCTTTCTTATAACTCTTGACGCTCCTTCTGGGTGTGGGGGAGTCACCATAGACGTATTCGATCAGGGCGGGGATGTCCAGGCCATCCGGATTGTAGATGCCTCCCTCCACATCGCTCACGGCCACAATCCTGGCCCCCATTTCGTACAGTATGAGGGCTGCATGGCTCCCCACATTGCCGAATCCCTGGATTGCGACTGTTTTGCCTTTAATGTCCTCGCCGTAGAGTTTGAGGACTTCTCTTGTGGATATGGCGACACCTCTTCCGGTTGCTTCCTTCCTTCCCTTGGAACCTCCGATGTATATGGGCTTCCCTGTTACGATGGCCGGCTCGTTGTATCCCTTGAATATGCTATAGGTGTCCATTATCCAGGACATGATTTCGTCGTTTGTGTAAACATCCGGGGCTGGAATATCGATGGATGGCCCTATTACGGGCACGATTTCGTAGGTGAATCTTCTGGTGAGCCTTTCCAGTTCCGCCCTCGAAAGTTTTCTGGGATCCACCCTGACGCCGCCCTTTGCGCCGCCGAAGGGTACATCCACAAGGGCGCATTTGAAGGTCATCCACTGTGCAAGGGCCACCACCTCGTCCTCATCCACCTCGGGCGAATATCGAATTCCTCCCTTATATGGCCCTAATGCGGAGTTATACTGGCATCTGTACCCCTCGAATATCTGCACGTCTCCGCTGTCCATCTTAACGGGTACATGAACCTTAACCACTCTTTCCGGATAGCTGAGTACGTTCCTTATCCATGGTTCCAGTTCCATGATTTCGGCAGCCCTGTTGAACTGCTGGAGGGCCACCTCTCTCGGGTTTTGCTTTTTCATGGCGGGAAAAATTTTAAAGTGGTTGATTACTGCTGAAAATCCCGATGTGATAAGCATTTTCCGCCAGTGATTTCCGCAAATCATCCCTGACTGCGGAGGATGAATTTATCCATTTCTTCATGGGGGAATACAGATTCATTTTAGGTTTTGAATGTGAATGACTTGTCTTTGCCTATCCCCGTCAGGTTTATACTTTCAAAATGTTACTCGCAGTACTCGTTACGCAGAGCGCGCCCGTTTTGATATACGGGAATGGAAATGCCGGAAGCGTTTATGTGGGAGAAATCCCATCCGGTTCGGAGTCGAAGCCGGTTCTCGTGTTCGTTCACGGAAAGTCCTCCAGTCCCGATGTTTGGTATTCGGATAACGACATGTACTCTTTGGCATACTCGTGGGGATATCGCACTGCATTCGTGAAGCTGGAGCCTGAAGCCAGTATGTGGACCAACGGGGCAACTCTCAATAATCTTCTGAACGTTATAGCTGATTATTTCGGCACCAATAATCTGGTGGTCGTGGCCCACAGTAAAGGGGGAATAGATACGGAGACGGCCATTTTCCATTATGGAAACACGAATGTGAAGCAGGTTATGACCCTCTCCACCCCGTACTGGGGATCTCCCCTTGCAGATCTTGCCTATAGCAAGTGGCTCTGGTGGCTGGCTGCTATTCTGGGTCTGAGAACCGATGCTGCCTATGTCCTTCAGACCGGATATATGGCCTGGTTCAGGAGCGTTACAGATCCCCTGTACTCCATGAATCCGGTTCCCACCTATTCCTATTCCTCCTGGTTCGATGGAACGCCCTTTACCTGGCCCTGGAGGGATAACTTCTGTCTGAAGGCAATATGCTGGGGTCAGTGGTATCTCAGCAATCACGGTGGATCCTGCTCGCAGGGTGGAAACGATGGTGCTGTTACGTATTCCTCTGCCCACAAACCCACATCCACCAATATGTCCGCCCCCTGTGCCAACAGGGCATGGAAGTATAACCATTACCAGATTGCCAAGGGTTACAATGTATGGGACAGGCTCGTATTCAACATCACTGCTGCGAAGAATGCATCCAGGGAATCCCATGAGAGCCCGTTCCTGACAGCGGGAAGTTCATATTACTTTGCCAGCCCCGGTGAGGCTCTGGATCTGGAAGGGGATTTCTATGTTCTGGTGTTCGGTGCGGATGAATCCGAAAGGCTCGAAACCACCCTTCCCCACGAGGATATGGGTATTAAGAGCCTTCCGATGGGTGAGGGTGTATTCGTGCAGGCAAGGGTTTACAGGTTCGAGAATGTGAAGCCCGGTAAGTATGCATTCTCTCTTGAGAATAATGCCGATCTGCCTGTAATGATTGCCTTCGATGGAAAGCCCGCTTATCTATCCAGCGACCGCATGGTTTACAGGTATGGCGATATAGCCACATTCACCATCAGGGTTCCGGAGATGGTTTCCCACATCGAGGGTGTTATACGCAATGAGAAGACGGGACAGGAATGGCCCCTCGCCTTCTTAGGCGATGGGAAGGAATACGTTGCCACTTTCCAGATACCGGATCAAAAGGGCGTTTACAATGTCTCCGTTTCTGTGAAGGGCAACGGGTATTATAGGAGCATAACCAAGTCCATTATGGTGGTGGAGCGCACCGCCGACGATCATAACATCAGGGTTATGTCTTCTTCCGCCATACCCGAGGGCAGGAGGTTCCAGGTCTTCGATGTTAGCGGAAGGAAGGTCATGGAGGGTATAACTGATGGAGATATGCCCTCTCTCAGGAATCTGAAGAAGGGAACTTACATCATCCGGGTGGAAGATGCCGGTGTTCGCAGGATAATCGTTAGATAACGATATTTGTTAGGGGGATTTCACTCCCCCTCTATTTCGCTCAACGATGGAAGCCGGCCCTGACTGACGATTTCGAGGAATTTAAAACTCATTGATGCCGCTCTGTCCACTCCTTCCAGGAATAGTTCCATCCTGCTCTTCTTCAAAAGGTGGTTGACCAGCCTCCAGTCGGTGATCAAGCTCAGCCGACGGGCCTTGGGCCCGCTTCCCTCTTCCAGAATCCTGACCACGAAGGCCTTTTCCAGATAGGCCAGAAAGGTCTTCAGGGTTTCGAATCGAATGTCGAGGATCTCGGCTGTCTTCCGGTAATTGAAGGGCTGTCCATTGTTGTCCAGAAAGAAGAGAAAGAGTCTGTGAAATGCCTCTGCTTCTCGAAGATCGTAGAGGGTGGCTATATGCCTGAATAGTTCGTCCTCCGAGAAAGGTATACTCTGGTAAATGAATTCCTGAAACGGGGGCAGGGGAGGAATGCAGGGAACCTTGTCGGACTGGTATCGGTAAATCCGCTTCGTACATGCGGGAAAATCGTTCCATTCAGTATTGATGCAGACTATCTCATCGGGGATTCGGACGGCCTTTTTCAATTCATCGAACAAGTCATCCAGATGAATCCTCAGAGCGGCCTTCGACAGGTCGAGGATCAGGGAACCTTTTTCGATGAAGAATGATTTTATGGCGGAATCGGGGGCATAGAAATGGGGAACGAATGCCGTTTCCTTCTCCTGAAGGCATGAAATCCATTCTGGAAGTTCAATAAGGGATCGTGTCCCGCCGAATAGATGGGGATTGTCTTCGATCAGAAGGGCTTTTGCATGTCTCAGGCTGTGCATTCGGGGAAATTTTACAGAGGATAAGATTGGTGAAGTAAAATGTAAAAATTACAGACTGCCCATGTATCGATCCGAATTTTTCAATATCAACTTACGAATTAATTTCGGCAAATACTGGTTCTCATAAAATGTAATCCTTTCATACCAGCGGATTAATGGATCAAGTTTTTAAAAGTAAGTGGAAAGAACACAATTTGCCAAATGACCAATTAATATAAGATTCATTTCAAAATTCGCCAATTTACATTAAATGCCAAAATATCTTTGGCTTGTGAAAACGAAAAAATGAGCCTTGACAAACTCAAAATCTAACTGACCAAAGTGCGACTAAATTCGTTCCACATGTAATAGAAAAAGTCCAAAATTCGAATGGGTTAGTGTGTGGTTGAAGAAAATGACAAAAATAATTGTGTAAATTCGACTTACAATCAGCTCAATTAAGCAAAAATGACTGATCAGTCATGGGAGAAC
>Ga0256835_1000348_pt1 | contig 35839 bp, 46 predicted proteins | sample PIR30metaG_FD_185972 | JGI IMG/M metagenome (GOLD analysis project Ga0256835, IMG submission 185972) | Hydrothermal vent microbial communities from East Pacific Rise, Pacific Ocean - PIR-30 | ecosystem: Environmental > Aquatic > Marine > Hydrothermal vents | place: Pacific Ocean: East Pacific...
AAAACCGAAAACTTGACCGCCTTACCAACGTCTGGTAAAATCCTGCCCGCTTGCCCCCATCGTCTAGTGGCCCAGGACGCGGCCCTCTCAAGGCCGAAACCGGGGTTCAAACCCCCGTGGGGGCACAGTTACATAGGCAACTTTTTAGCCTTCCCATTAAAAAAGCCCGCTCATCATGAGCGGGCTTTTTGCGCTTTTTTCTCGCAACACTGCTTCCGAATACGACCGAGGTCGCAGGCGATGGCGAACAGCCGCTCTTCCACCGTCATCGCCTCCCACTCCTTACACGAGTACTTCTTCTGCCGCCTTTCGGCGTCCTTGCGCAGTTCCTTCAGGCGAATGCGTTTGATCTTTGCCTTACCTCGTTGCTTCTTTTTCTTCTTCCGCTCTTCGTTACTCATCGATGACCTCCTCGACAGCCGTGGGCGGCTGCTCGTATTCCGGATCGTACCAATCAACTACAGTCACATGCAAATCACCCGATTCGTCGGTTTCTGCAATTACAATAGGGTTAGCAGGCAGTACGGTAACCTCTATTTCAGCCAGCTCTTCCGGAGCAAGCTCAGAGAGAGAAAATTCTTCTGATGCTATTTCTGTTTCTTGTGTTACCGCACCCGTGTCGTCACGTTCGACCTCAAAGAGGTGCGCGACCAGAATCCTACCCGGCAACCAGATGTATTCCAAGCGCAATCTTGGTAGTCCGGCTTGTGGAACTTTTTTGAATTTAATCATGTGTCACCTCACTTCCAGCGTCCAATAGCCATCAAGTAGCCCGAATGACCACCAGTCGTCAATGCTCTCCATGTCACTGTTGTTGTTGTAACGTTATAGTAGACATGGAAGTCTCCGTCGCGCACTGCGTGACCCGACACGGCGGGAACCGTAAAGAAGACAGCGGGAAAGGTCCACGTATAGTTTGATCCTCCCTCTACACTTACAGGAGCGGCCCAGCATATTTGGAGCCCGCTCGGGAACCTTACACATTCACCGTCTCCGGCGATGTGCAAGATTGCGCCGCTGTCCCACACCTTCCTCCACGCGCTCCATGTGCCTACGTAATACGTGCGCATCCATATCGTATCATCTACAGTGGTAGCAATGTAGGGATAGGCTACCTGTACAACCCTATCGGCGTATCTCACAACCAGTACATAAAAATACCGCGCTACGCCAATCGGGGGCCCATTTGGAGCATCCGACCGCATCAAATAATCACTGACACCAGGCTCTGTCAGCGTATTCCAGTCGCGCGTACTGGCCTCGGATGCTGTATTTGCATTGAAACGATCATCAATCTTGTCCTCAGTCGCGAACGCATCAGGGGCGAGGCCACGCAAAAAGTCGGCATCGAGGCCGCTCCCCGCACCATCCGCCAATTTTATACGTGCCACTAAATCCCCTGGAACCATGTCGTACGGGGTCACATTGTGGGGGTTGTTGCGGTTGTTTTTGTGATCGTCCAAATCGTTCTGCGTACTGGCAAGGTCACTCGCCCTCGCTGCTCCAATGTCCGCAGGCGTGAGAGGGTCGCTCCCGCCTATAGCGTGCCGAGAAGCGTGCTGGGCCAGCCCACTCATCCATATTCGTCGATCGGTAATATCACTTGCACCAAGATTCTGCGCGTTTGCCGCCACATATACTTCAGCCAACGGCAAATCCCAATTGTCGTTATCCTGCGCAGGGACAGGCGCCACAGGGGCAGCCGCCGCCTCTCCCGCGATCACCATCCGCACGAACCCGCCGCTGCTTTTCGACCTTCGCAACACCACCAGGTCAATCCGCGGATTTGCCGTATCCGGCGGCTGCAAAGTCAATGGCTTCACGCTCTCTCGCCGCGCATAAAAGCCACGCACCACTGCCACACCGCCCGCCACGTTCACCACCAGCCCTGATGACGCTGGCGTGACCTCAAACTCGCCATAAATCCCCCGCTTCACGCCATCGGGCACGCCGTGCATATTTGTCTCCCACTCCTCCCATTGTTCTTCATCCAAAATATACGAACCTCTGAACGGATACTCCCAATCGCTCATCGTTCACACCTCCTCTCAGGCTTCAGGCTGTTTCGAGCAACCTCACGCGTCTATCCACGCCCAAACCATCATCCAACCACGACGGGCTATTCAAATGCATACTCTCTACCAACGATAGTCTCAACTGCCGCCCGCCCTTGTTGTCATACGTCACCACGACACCTTTTACGGTCATCATGTGCACCCCGTCGGGCAGATGCACAGGGAACACATCACCAATCCACCAATCCATACGCCATCGCAGCCCTATCAAACTGTCATTCGCCAGCAGCGCATCTGCGGCCCAGCCCCCGCCTCGCGCCGCCAGCGCCGCATACGCTCTCTGTCTCAACGACGATTCCACTGAAAAGCGGCTATCATTCACAAAATCCTCGCGCCAGCCATAAGACTGCACTAAGGCGCCATTCTGCACCTGCACCAACAAGCGATCAACGCCTTCGCCAGCACCACCGGCCACCAGCGCCGTTGCCCGCGGCACGCTAAACGCCCAGTCTACTCGACTTGCAGTCCCCACGCTCTCGCTGATCTCTATCGCCCGTTCCACAGGCTCACGAACGACCAACGCCCCGTCGTCGCCAAATGCGAACACCACCTTGCCCACTAATGCAATATCAGCCAGCAAATCCAGCAAGCCATCGAAACGTGCCCGTGCCTCCACGGTTCCCCCCACCTCAGGGTCGTCCGGCAACACCAGCCACCTATACCCATATTGACGTGCAGGCAATGCATCAGCGCCTATATTGCGACGCAAATAATACAACAATGCCCCCGAGGCCTGCCCCTCAAAAACGTCCTCCGCCTGAGCGCCCCAATTTCCGCTCGGCTCCGGCCACGCCCGCGCATTGGCAAGTCGTCCCATCTCATCCACCACGGCAAGCGTAACCTCTCTTTGCACCTCATCTCCCGACCCGCGCCCCGAATCCACAAACATGCGATGCACCACACGACCATCGTTGTCGCAGGCTTCGAAACCCTCCACCTCCGAAGGCGGCACAGACAGCCCAGCGACAGTCACCAGCCCGCGCCCCACGGCATGAAGTTCGTAGACCACCTGCGCCTGCGAAACTGTTACCTCACCCTGCCGCTTACCGCCTATTACTGGACACCACCTAATCATCACCTATACTCCCAGGTACTCATTCGCGTACCACATCTCCACACGTGTCGCTACTGTGGGGGCTGTCACTGTCACCGTGATATGGTTGTCGCCGCGCGCCAACGACCACAGCGCACCGCCCACATCACCCATCACCGACGTGCCATTTCCGTCGTAAACCGACCCAGCGCCAGGGCGTGTTGTGATATGGAGTACCTCCCCTGCTCCCAAGGCACGATTCACCAACAATGTCTTCCCTGTCGTCACATTGCGTAGTTCCCATCTACCGCCTGGCCCTGTCAATCGCCACCGCGGCCAAGCCTCCACCTCGCCGGCATTACTCACTGTCACATCGGCAAACGTGCTTCCCGCCAGCACATAAAACGGGAATCCCATGGGATACGCCAGCGGGCGCTCGGCTGCGGTGAACTCGCGATAAAACTCATTCGCGCTCAAAAAGAACGGCCACATCAGACGAAACATCAACACCCCTTTATACGCCCCCGGCATCTCCCGCATAGTATCCAGGCCACCCACATAGTACGCCCTCCCTTGCCCAGTACGGTTACGCGTCACTGTCAGCGTTCCAGTAGGTATCGCCAACGCCGTCACCAAATCCGCCCACGCAGCCTTGGCAACTACCACCGGCAATGTCACTGTACGCGTCTTCCACCGATAGCCGGTCACATAGGATCCTGCGGCCTGCCCGCGTTTCACCGCCGTCACGTCAAGCGGTGGCGCATCCAAACCGCCCACCCCACGCACGATCATCACCGGTAACCCGTCGCCCATTTCCAACACCACACCGTTGTCGTTCTTCCACACCGCTTTCATCCCGGCATCTCCGTCACCCGAAGCACCCGCTGGGCATACAATAAATTCATCAGCGCCTCAGCATCCAGCCCCGCGGGCGCATGAATCACGATTTGCTCGCTACTCATGCTTTGCTGGTTGAAAACCGTCTGCCCGGGCGAATACCGTCCCAGCGCCTCCAACCCACGGGAAAAAGCAGGCAATTCTCCTGTCGCCAGACCCCGCAAATGCTCTCGCATGCCCATCAAAGACAATTCTATCGGCGCGGGGCTATGTCTCTGCAACCATTCGGGAATAGAAATAGAGTCAAGCCACTTCTTCATCTCTTTCAAGCCTTGCCACACAAGACTTATCGCCTGCCGCATACCATCGAACGTCAATTTCAACCCCTGAAACACCAAGTCCACACCCGGAATACTCTCCCGTGCCCACTCGAAAGCCTCCTGCAGTTTGCCCCACCCAACCAGGAAATCTTCGCGCAGCATGTTGACGAAGCCCAAAAACTTTTCCTTCAGGGTATCCACAGCGTTGGTGAGTCTCGTCGCCATGCTCTCGCGAACCTCGGTGAAGCCGCCGAGTAATTTTGCCTCGACGTCAGCCCACGCCTGTTTGATGGCGTTCCATTTCTCGATGGACCAGTTTTTGAGCATGTCCAGCGCAGCGGGGAGAATGACGGTGTACCACGTCTTGATGACAAACCAACCGGCCTTCAGTCCCTCTATTACGGCTGCGGTCCTCTCGCGGATACCGCCCCAATCCTCAGCCCATGCTGCGGCCAACAGCCCAACAAGGGCAATGATGAGCGTTACAGGGTTAGCCAACGCTGCGACTGCCCCAGCGATACCAACAATCGTAGACACAATCGCCGCGGCAGCCAGGGCAGCCCCAATCGCTCCAATCGCCGCGGCTATCGCTGGGCCATGCTCCTGAATAAACGGAATTACCGTATCGTTGATAAACGGCCCGACTGTCTGCCACAAATTGCTCAGCCACTCACGTAAGCGTTGCACTGCAGCCACAATACCATCAAACACTGCCACAGCGCCGCTGCCGCCAACCCGCTCTAACGCATCCCGAAAACGGTTGCCCATCAGGCCGCCTTCCTGTAAACCATTGATTAACTGCCGCAGCCCATCCAGAAAACCGAATATCCTGCTTCCCATCTCATCACCGAAAACGGATGTCAAACTATCGTGTATCTCTGCAAACGACCGACTCCCGGTCACCAGATCACTGAACGCCGTCAGCACCGTTTCCACCTTCTCGGCTACGCTATCCAGCACAGGCGCCAACAATCCCAGGGTGGCATTTACAAACGGCGCAACCGCATCGCCTACTTTTTGCAGGAACACCACCGCTCGTTGCTTTAGTTGCTGTAATCGAAACGCAACACCAGCAATACCCTGCGTCTGCGCTCGGAACGCCTCGTCTGTCGCTCCGGCGGCATGTTGCATAGCCTCCAGTTTCTCCGTGTACTGCTCGCTAAGCCCATCCGCAAGCGCCAACGCCAACGTTTGCCCCTCTATTTGACCGATGTAATCTTGCAATGGACGCCCGCTTTTTTCCGCAGCCTCCACAATGGCCTGCATCGCGCCGCCGAAGCCGAGCGACTGCAGCATCGCTTGTCCGTTCTCGTATCCAAGTCGCTTGATCAGTTTTGCCGTGGCGTCCGTCGGGGCCATCAATGATTGCAGCGCAGCACGCATCTGGGTACTCACCTCTGCCGCACTTCCCGTCACGCCTGTTGCCGTTGCCATCACTGCAAACAGATCCTGCATCGACAAGCCCATGCTCGCCGCCAGTGGCGTCACTCTGCCAATACTGCTCGCGAGTTCCGGGAACGTTGTCTGCCCAAGTTGCACTGTACGCATCGCCAGATCGGATACTTGCTGCACTGCCTCTGCGCTTGTATCTCCATAGGCTTTCGTCACCGCACTTGTCAAATTAATGGCGTCTGCCGTCTGGGCCAACCCTGCTGTCGCCGCCTTCGCATTGATCGCCAGCACCTCCATGGTGTCATCCGTCGCCCCAAAAGCTGAAACCACTTGGTACAGACCGCCCGCCAGGTCATCTGTCGTCTTTCCCATTTGCACCGACAGATTCTGCAACTCGCCCTTCCACGTACCGACGTGCGCCGCGGCCTCACTTCCCAGCGAGGCCACATTCGCCATAGCAGCGTTCAACTGGTTGCTCGCCTGCAACGCCACGCCAGCGCCCGCCGCCATAGCCGCTGTCACGCCAGCCACGCCCAGGGCTGCCCACTTCGCCATCTTCGCGATACCGCGTAGTCCCTTGGCGAACGCCGCTTTCCCCATCTCTCCGGCGCGTTGCAGTTCCTTCGCAACTTGTCGTTTCACCGCCTTCAGCGTAACGGCCATTTTGCGCAGGTCAAGAACAACATCAATTACCGCTTCACCCAGATCCATCATTACGCCTCACAAAACGCACGCCAATACCTGCTGCCTGCAACACCGCAGGACGCACCACCCGTCCTCGCGGTATCGCCTCGGTCAGGGGGGAAATTTCCCGCAGCAACCGCTCGGCTTCCTGTGGCTTACCCAATGCTGCGCTTACGCCCAACGCCACCGCCAGCACGAAGTCGGAGCGGGCCTCCTCGGCCAGCACACTTGCGGCTTTGTACTCCCGCGCCGACTTCAGTGCACCAGGCGGCACCCCAAGCCACAGGGCTGCCCGCGCCTCTATCGCCGCGAACGTGCGCGCGATGGCCGAGGCCTGGACGGCCCCGCTTCCTCTTTTGGGGGCAGGTCGTCCAAATACCGCGCCATCACGTCGCCATACCATTTCAGGAAACGCACCACCCGCATAAATGAGAGCGACGCAGGCAATTCTGGAGCCACCAAACGCGCCACGACACGCATTTCCTCGGCCAACGATTCCGAAAATGAGATCTCATCCTCATCAACGCCGCCGAGCGCGGCAAACCTGTCCATCACCTCCGGCGACAAATCCGCGGGGTGTGTCACAGGCACTCGCCGCCCCTCAACAACGACTTCCAAAGGCTCCACGCCTTCGTCTAAATTCAAAACGGGCACACCTCACCTCCTCTACTGGGCTTCAGCATCCTGATATTCCACTACGCCAAACCGCGCTGCGGGGTCGGTCGCGCTCAAGTCCTCCAGAGCATGGAACTCCACCGGAATCAGTACCTTGCCGTCCTTCTTGAACTCCTGCCCTACCTCGCCGCCGAAATATCCCCGCGGCACGTAATACTGGCCGGGGTAAGGCCCATAGGGCGAATCCCCGCGGAAGAGAATGGCAAACTCCGCCACCTCACCGCCCAGATACAAGCCCATCGTCCGCGTGCCAATGGTGCCTGTGCTTGGCGGGGTATCATTCACTTTCGCCCCGCCAATTGCAACCGCCAGATTCTCCAGCGTCGCTTCGACGAGTTTGGTCGCAATCGTCACGCCTTCTTTCGTCCGCGTCGCCTTCACTGGCCCCGTCCGCTGGTCAGTCTCATGCTCCGCAACGTCTTGCGACTTCGTCACCGTCACCCCGTCCGAGGTTTCACCCAAAAATACCCAGTCCCCGCTCGGCTCGGCAGTCAAATCAGGTTTGGCTTCGTCCGCCGGGGCAACATACAGTTTCCCCACGCCAGTCAGAATTTCATACGCGCTGTCCATGACTACTCATCCTCCTTCAGAATGTCCACAAAGCCATCTTTCTCCAGGCTCTGAGCCAGCGCTTCCGGGACCTCAGCCACCGTGCCAGGGCCGCCAATGCCGCCCACACCCCGGAAGGGACGCACCCGCACCTTGACTGTACCCGCGCCCTGCTGGCCTTCCTGAGCGCTCTCTTGTCCCTCGCCTGCTTCGACAGACAAGATGGGCTGCTGTTCCTCAACAGCCTTGGTCTCGCGTTTCTTACCTTTCGCAGTTTTCGCCTTGTTCTCCAACTGCTTTTCGTCCTTCATGGCAACACCTCCTCGGCATACATCATCGCCACCGGATACACACCCAGCGGCATCTTCAGAACCTCATCAAAATCAGGGAACAGGCCAACATCCAGCAGGAAAAAGTAAACCAGCGCCCTTCCTGCATCTGTTGCCACCTCAAAGCGCTCCCTGCGCTCCATCTGGCGCAGCGTCAGCGCCAATTGCGCCACCTCTGCATCCGTCGCGGCATACAGCCTCACCTCGGCCCGGCATCGTCCTGCCCCGGGAATCTCGCGCCACTGCCGTTCCAGGGTCACGACCGCCGCGGGGCTACCCACCGGCCATTCATCGCCGTAATGGTGCCGCGTCGCCACACGGCCTTCCACCGCCGCGCCCAGCGCCCCCTGCGCCAGATACGCCACCATCACCGCCATCGGATCTACCTGCTGCGCCATTTGAACCCATACTCCCGCATCAAACGGGGCAAATCGTCACGTATGGCTTTGTAGAAGCCAACCTGCATGAACGCATACCCCTTGAACGACTGGTGCCCAAACTCTACATAGGGGGCATAGTCCATATACGCTCCTACGCGTACCGTGATCACCAACCCCTCGGCCTTGGGCTTCTCACTGCGAATATCCCGCCGCAGCGCCCCTGTCTTCACGCCGCGCCCCTTCCGCAACTGCCGTTTGGCATTGCGCTCTACGGCCGCACCGAGGGCTGCAGCCATATCCACCGCCACGCTGCGCACCATCTGCCGCGCCGCATCCCCGCGCCACTTCCGCCACACGCTGCTCATCCCACCGCCTCCACCAGCGCGGTCACGTGATGTTGCGTTTTCGCCCGTCGGGGCAGCACGCCCACCACCTCATAACGCAGCGTCTGTACTGCCCCGTCTGCCGTCACTGTTACACGGTCGCCCGTGCGCACCGCTGTTCCCGCAGGCAACAGCAGCCGATACTTCCCCGCCGCCGTCACCCCCGCTGCCACGTCTTGCACATCGCGCATCTGGCGGCTGATCACGCGACAAGGCACGGCCTCGCCGTCCACCCACGCATAAACCGGGTTCCCGTGGGCATCTTTCTCGCCCGTCGGCGTCCTGCGCCCAATTACGCAAGTGTGAATCAGGTGACTTCGCAAACTCATCGCGCCCTACCCCGCCGTGGCAAACGTTAGCCGCCGTAGAATCTTCCGGCGCTCCCTTTCCCAGTCAGGGGCGGTGAAACTGTACTCCCCGCCCACCGATTCCTGAAACAGCGCCGTGCGCTCCACATCCAGCCGCACCAAGTCAATCACGACCTGCTTCCAGCGAGCGCGGTCGTCCACCGGCACAAACGCCACCACTACTCGTGGCTCCCACAGCGCGCCATAGCGTTCCAACAGCCCCTCGTCCAGCCAGGCCACATACTCGCTGTCCTCCAGCGCGCGCCCCGTATCGTCTGGCGTTAGGTAAACCGTCACCTGCACCACCCGCGAAGCCGCCCGCGGCAGCGCCAGAAACTTCCCGCCGCCCGACAACGTCACCTCAATGCTCGTGTCAGCGTCCACATAAGCCGCGCCAATGAGCGCCGCAATCTCCGCTTCAATGCGGTCAATCACCGTCTTCAGCGCCTCATCGCTTAGTCCGCTCGCCGCTGGCACAAGCGCCCGCACGTCGTCCACCGAAGTTACACTCACTGTCTCTCGCCTCCTCCCCTTCCGGGCGGCCCCCGCAACGCAGAGGCCGCCCACCGAAAGGAGAAAGGTAATACACCTAAACACCAGTCACTTTGCAGAACGCGCTCGCGCGGTAAATCGCCAGCGCCACGCGCTCATCCGCACGGATGGCCTGCTTCCCGTTGATGAAGAAATCCGCGTGGCTGTCCGAAACCTTGATCGTCACCCCGCGCTTGCGGAATAATTCCGCATACAGCGCGAAGTCGCCCAACAGCGCCGTGTCTTCCGGCATCGCCGTGGTGATCACCGAGGGCAGGCCCCACACGCTTTCCGGGCCCCGCTCGCTCGGATTGCCCCAGATATACAGGCCGTCGGTCGTTCGCATCAGGCGGATATCCTGCCAGCCGTTCGGGTGAATCACAAGCGCCGTTGGCTCTGCAAAGCCACCCGCGCGCACCAAGGTCATCGCCTTGTAGATCGCGTCCGGCACCGGGTCACTGCCCACCGCCTGCGCCTGCACTCCCGGCTTGCTCAGGAAACCAGTCAAATTCGGCGCAGTGCCGTTGCCAGTCAGCAACTGATCTTCCTCGGCCAATCGCAACATCAACAGCAGCCGGTTGTCAATCAGTGCCTGCACCTGCGCCACATCCTCCATCTGCTCATCGGTCACCGGCAAAAAGGTGGAAATCTTCCGCACCGTCTCGCTGCGCTCGGTATAAGCCAGCGCGCTTTCGGGGTAAGCGCCGCCCTCTGCCGTCGGCGCCGCCGCGTTCGTGAAGGTCGTCTCTTCCATGTACACAATCGCGCTTTGGTCGGTCGTGGTCTGCGGAAGCAGGTCAGCCACCATCGGGCGGCGCACCGCATACCCCACCACGCGCCCCGTGCGGGTCGTCTCCGGCGGGAAGCCTGCGGTCGTGGTCATTGTCGCCTTCACCATCAGCGCCTTCAAATCCACCTCAGGCAGGTCAACCAGAATATCCCGCCCGCGTCCGCGCTTGGCATACGCCGGATGCTTCACGAACAACTCGCCCAGGCTCAGCGGGCGATCGTTGCTCTTGGCCTCGTCGCCGGGCAGCGGCAGATTCAGCGCCGCGCGCTGGCTCTCCTTGATCTCTCGCGCCAGCGCCTTGTAGGTCTCATCCACTGCCTTGGCCTCTTCCAGCCGCTTCCGCAGGCTGTCCAGTTCTTCATTCAGACTGCGCACCTGCTCAATCTGCTCCGGCGTCATCTGGAAGCCGTCGTCGATCTTCGCCTTGTCGAAAATTTCCATCAGCGCATCGCGCTTGGCGTTCAATTCCTCTTGAATCGCCTTCACACTCAACTTGGTCGTCATGGCCTTATCCTCCGTTCAAAAGTGCCAAAGTCTGCTGAAATCGTACAAACTCGGCCAGCGCCTCGCGTGGGTCGGCGGGCGGCTCGGCCTCCTGTAAAATTGCCGCCAAATCCTCGTGCAACTTGCGCAGCCTCGCCCACACCGGCTCACTCAGCGTCCGGCCTTCCTGCTCGCGGAAGGACTTCCTGTCCCTCACACGCACCAAAAATTCCTCCACTGCGGACACCACAGCCTCGGAATGCTCCGAAAAGGTCAAACCGGCCCCCGGTATGACCCCTTTCACCCCTGCCGTTGCCGGGTTCATCCCCCAGTTCACATCCGACACATCGAACAATTCCACATCCGTCAGCACCCGCACCTTGCGGTCGCCCACGTCCCGCATCTCATAACCATGCACCTCATACGCATACGACATCTCCGTTACATCCCCGGCCAAAATCGCCTTCCAAACCCAATCCGCCAGCGGCACACCCTCGTAATACCGCCGCGTCACCTCCACGCCGCCTGTGGCCTCCGGGGCCTTTTCCAGTACCTGAGGGGGCAGTTCCTCCCGCCCCACCTCGCGAATGCTCAAAATGCTGGCAATCGGCGGCTGCCAACTGTCGTGATTCCATAGGAAGCGTACCCGCGACCCCTCCAGTCGCTTGCTAAAACTCCCCGGCACGCTCATGTCGCCGCCGTCGTCAATGTTCCCGTGCACAGCGAAAATGCCCGTCACCGTGCGCGTCGCCTCGTCAATGCTCTTGATATAGTGCTTCCCTCGCTTGCGTTCCACCGCTCGCCTCCTCATACTCGGTCTGCCCGCCGCGTCCCAAAATACGGCGCCGCGGCCCGCGTGCAATTCGGGTGCTCCAGGGGGTGCGCCTCGAAATAATCCACGCTCCACACCTGCCCATTCGCCACCTTGCACGCATCGTCATCATCGTCATCGCCGTTGTCCAAAATCTCCACCTTCGTCACCCCGGCCTCGCGATACCGTTGCACCGCGGCCAGGTTCTGCGCTGTTCCCAACTCCGTGCGCGCAATCGCCCGCGCTCGATTGGTGTATGTTTCCGTCACCACATCTCGAATACCGCGCACCCCCGCCGCCGGATCGCCACGCACCAGCTCGTCCACGCTCCAACCCTGCGTTGCGCCATACTGCAGCACATCCCGCAGCGCCTGCAACGTCGTTTCGTGAATATCCTTCACCCGCGTTCCTGCCAATGCCAAAATCTTCGCCACCGTTGGGTCTTCCAGGTCAAACGCCACATGCACGCCCAGCGAAACATTCCACACTTCCCACGAAAGTTCCAGCACCTGCGCGTAATACTTCTTCAGCAGGTCTTCCAGCGCCCCGCCGTCAGCCGAGCGCAGCAACCCCTCCGCGTCTTCAGGCGCAATCCCCTTGCGCCCTTTGGGGCTTGCCGCTTCTCGCAGCGCCTTCTCCACCCCCTCACCCAGCGCCCGGAAATACCCCCGCAAACTCGCTTCCATCTTCGGAAGCAAACCGCGCCGAATCCGCCGCAATGCCGCCGCAGCATCCTGCGCAGCCTTCGTCTCGCGCTCGGCACCCTTCCCCTCTGCCGTCTCGCCCTGCTGCCGCGCCGCTTCAGCCGCCAGTAGTTCCGGGTCTGCCGTCCGCAGCATCCCTCGCGGCACCCAAATGCTCGCCAGGTTCTCTTTGAAAACCTCATCCTCCGGCGTCACCTCATACCCCAACGCCCGCCGGTATTCAGCCCGCGTAATCCCGCCGCGATCGAACGCTCGTCCCAGCCGTTCCTCAATCGCATTCTGCGAATCCTGCAGCGCCCGCACCTCGCTCAAATCAAAGCGGATGATCACATCCTCCGCAAACCCAATCTCCCCCGCCAGGCTCTGCCGCATCTCGCTTGCAAACGAGCGCCACAGCGGCACCAACGTCTGCAATGCTAACGCCCGGTTCGCTTCCTCAAAATTGCTGTACGTGCTGTGCTTCAACCCCACCATCGCCCCCACCACCGCCGGGTGAATGTGGAACCCCGCACAAATGGCCGCGTCCGGCCCGTCGGACAGCGAGTCATAAGCCAATTCCCGCAGACTGTACCCCAACATCTCTGCCTTCATCCCATACTCCAAAAAAGCCGGCGTCCCACGGTTCGCCCCGCTGTGCGCGTCCTTCCACTGCCTCCGCAGCCGCCGCACCTTCGCGTCATCCAGCTCCACATCCCCCTCGGCCAATGTCACCACCAGCGGCGGCACCGCATCATTCTTCAAATACGAATACACAAAGTCACGAATCTCATTCGCCAGTCGCACATCACCTGCCGAAGCCTCCAGCGCCCCCATGCCCCGCTCCGGGTGCAGCGGATCCACCGCCCATTTCCAGTGCACGACCTCGCTTTTCGGAATTGCCACCCCCACCAGCGTGTCGTGCCGCGCAATGCCCCACGGGTTCGCGTTCTCGTGGCTGCGCAGCACATAATACGCCACCAGACCCTCATCGGTATTCCGCCCCGCTACCGGCGTCATCTGCCCATCATGCAGCGGCCATAGCGCCATCACTCGCCCCTCGCGGTCACGCTGCTTCCACAAATAGGCGTTTCCGCCCAACGCCGCATACGTGACCGCCGTCTGATACAGTTCCGCCTCCCCCATGTCGGGGTTAGGGCGGTTCATCAGCCCCCGCAGCGGGTGGCCTGCAATCTTCACCGGGCGCGGCATGTTCTCCGGCATCTCCCACGCCCACAGTTCCGGCTCCGGGAACGTCCACTGCAAAATCTGCAGGCACGCAAACACCGTCGCATTGCGCCGGTAAGCATCCTCTACCGTATCAGTAAAGCCGCCAAAGGGCACCGCCGCCACAAACCGTTGCCACGTGGCTGGCAGCGTCAACCCTTTCTGCTTTCGCCGCTTGAACATCCGCTCAAAAACACTCATAGAATCCTGCTCTCACGCCGCACTTTACCCTGTACCAGTTTCGCAAACGCCGAAGCCGCCGCGTCCACCTGGTCGTCGAACGTCCCGGCGGGGAAGGCCACATGCTCATCTATGAAATCCGCATTCCACGCCCCGCGCACCAAACGCACCACGCCCGCCGCGCACATCGAAGCCCACGGACCGGCGCGCACTTCCTTGCTCCCTGTCACCGTCTCGAACTGCGCCCGCAATCCGGCTTCCGCGAACCTGCGGTTCGTCATCTGCGCACTGTCCACACCCGCGGTGCCCGGATCCTGCTGGTGCCACGTCTCTACCTTCGGGCCCGGCCGCAATGCATCTGTCTTCCCTACCTCTACCATCCACGCATCCCGTTCGGCTGCCGAAATCCGCCGCCGGGCCACATGCTCCACGTAATACAGCCCGTCCTTCGTCAGCGCCATCAGCACCCCAGAGGTGTAATCCTTCCCGCTCGTGCGCGTTCGGCCGCCGGCCTTGTCCCAATAGCGCACCCGCCGCACAATCGTCTCCGGTGCGGGCGGCTTCTCCACCACCACAAACCATTCCCGCTTGAAGAAATGCCCCTCCCGCGCATATGGACGTTGCTGATACAGCGCCGCCCATTCATACGGCCCAATGTTCGCCCGAATGCGCGCCAGATCTTCCTTGCCATACTTCTCCGGCCATAGCGCATCGCCTTCCTTGCGCCCCAACGGGTCGCGTGTATTCACCCACACGCCATCCCGCAACCCCTTGGCCTGCTCATCGGCGCTTGCTTCGCCCTCCGCTAACGCAGGCAGGCAAATCACCTCATACCGGTCTGCCGCCGGGTCTTCCGCCATCGCCCGCAGCAACCGCCCAGCCCAGTCGTCGGGGTGCCAGCGCGTCATCATGCCCACCACCGCACCCCCTTGTTCCAGCCGTGTGTAGGCCGTACTCTGCCACCACGCCCACACGCGGTCACGCGTCGCTGCGCTTTCCGCCTCATCGCGGTTCTTCAGCAGGTCATCCAGCACCAGTAAATGTGCGCCCTTGCCCGTAATCGCGCCGCCCACGCCTGCCGCCATCATTCCTCCGCGCCGACCGGCCAGCCCCCACGCCTGCGCCGACCGACTTTCCTCGCTTAACTGCACCGGCGTTTCTACCGCGCTGTGCGTCCCGAACACCGCCTGATACCGTTCGCTTCGAATCAAATCCCGCACCGCACGACTGTTCTCCGTTGCCAGGTCAGCCCCATAACTCACTAAAATCACCCGCATATCCGGGTTGCGCCCCAACGCCCAGGCCGGGAAAATCTTGCTCGCCAATTGCGTCTTGCCGTGGCGTGGTGGCATAAAGATCAACAGCCGCCCCGTGCCTTCCCGCCCGCCGGTTTCCACATAGCGCATCACCCGCTCCAGCGCCGCTGCAATCAGGCGATGGTGCGCCGCGGCCCGATACCATGGCAGCGTATACGTCGCAAAATCCATCAGTCGCCGCCGCGCCAGTTCCCTCGCTGCCACCTCGGCCTGCGCCATCGCCGGGTCAACCCTCGGCATTATTGCCCTCCAGCCGCCGCCGCGCCGCAGCCATAATCGCCCGCAATTCCTCTTCGGGCATCGTGCTGATCTCATCCGCGCCCAGCCCGCGACGCTTCAACTCCGCCACCAACTTGTTTACCGGAATGTAATCGCCCGTCATCTCCAAATACAACTTTCGGTCGGACGCGTGTCGGTAACTCGGATTGCTCGCGCTCGCCTTGAGCGCCGCAATCACATCCGCCCGCGCATCCAGCAGCGCCTCAGCCTGCAAATCGGCAATCACCTGGTCAATCTCAGGGTACTTCTTCCGCCACTCGGCAATCCGCCGGTCGCTGGCAAGCCCCAGCACCTTGGTCGCCAGTTCCTCCTGCGTCCGCGGCCAGCGCCCCTTTCGCGGCGTGCTTGCCCAGGCCACATAAGCCGCAATTCGCCACCGCCAGCCAGCCTGAATGAGCCGATGATACGTCTCCACCCAGTCGCTGTGCAGCAACGCCTCGCTGCCCTCCAGCGCCTTCCGCGCCGCCTCCTCGCGCGCCCGAATCTCGGCGAAACTTGGCGCTTTGCCACCGCCGCCCTCCTCTGCATCGGCAAACACATCGCCAAAATCGGCAATCTCTGCCATGCTCAACTGCCGGAAACGCCGATACTCATCCATCGCACGGCCTCACTTCAGCCATTGCCAGCCCAAGTCGCAGCGGAATCCACCGCTCCGGTGTCCCGCGCAGACGCAGCCAAATCTGACCATTGCTACCCCAAAACATTTCTACGCCCTCTACTGCCGTCCCCTGCGGCAGGAACCCCACCTGCTCGCTCTGCGCGTCGGGGCGGGTATACACCTTCACACCAGGGAAACCCGTCACCCCGCCGCAAAACTTCGGCGTAGGAGCCAGTAGCGCCAGCCACCGCAAAGGGTCTACAGCCCACACACCGTCCACCCAGATCGCACGTAGCCCATCCGCAAGCGCCCCGTCACGCGTCACGCGCACCTCAAAGTGCAAATACCCGCGCCGTCCCACATGGGCAATCACGCTGCCACCCTTGACTTCCTGCCCAGTCTCAGGAAACGGCGGTATCACGTGCCGATACACCGACCACCACTTGCCGTGCGTCAACACCACCACGCCACGCTCGGCTTTGACAACTCTCCCATCAGCAACGGCAAACACCGCCGCGCCACGGCGGGCATCCAGATCCACACCCGTGTGCAGCCCGCCACTGGCTGCATAACGCCGCCAGTCCACGAAGCCGAAAATCCGTACCACGTGGCCCGTTGCCTCTACAGGGAAGGGAGCCTCATGCGCCATCGCCCCAGCGCTCCTCGAACATCTTGGCAAAATCTCGGTGTACGCGGTTCCGGTCCACTTTCCCGCTCACGCCAGGCCAGTACCCAATGCCATACTGCCACAGCGCCCAGGTATCCCACGCCACGGGCATTGCTGGCTGCATCGCAGTGGTGTAATGCGCCACCCACAGCGGATACTGCCGCGCCCAATCAGCCTCGCCAATGACGCTATTCCACACGTGCGCGCTGGTGTAAATCAGCGGCGCGCTCCCGCTCTTGTCGGCCAGATAGGCCAGGAAATCACGCACCCCCTTGGCTACGGTTGTGTTGGCCATCCCTTCCGGGAACCATTCAAAATCCAATGCCAGCAACTCGCCGGGCTGCGCCCCTACCACACGCCAGAAGGTCTTGGCCTGTGGCAGGCCTGGGACGTCCGGCTCATAAAAGTGATAAGCCGCCCGCCGCCAGCCAGCGAAACGCAGTCGCGCCCACCGCTCTCCAAAGCGGGCGTCCAAAATCCGCGTGCCCTGCGTGGCTTTCAGAATCACCATCCACGGGCGCACCGGCCCAAACCAAAAAGCATCGCTCAGCCGCCGCTGGTAATATGCCATATCCAGAGCGTCCACCGGCAACCATACCGGCTCATCGTTGCCATGCGCCACCGGCTGGGTGTACCCCATATGAATCCACCCCGTTACTGGCGAGGCAATTCGCCCCCACACACCGCTGCGTTCCAGCACGTCAACGATCGCACCGTATGGCAGTGCCCCTGCTTTGCGACAAAGCACGCTCGAACACTTCCTCACGTTCAACCCTCTCAGCGCTATCACCTTCACCTTCATGCGCCAGCCTCCCTTCCATGCAACGCTTGCACCACACGCCCCATTCGTTCCGCCATACGTCCGTCGTGGGCTGCAAGGCTCTCCTGCATCGCCCGCAACTCCTCGGCCATCCGAGCGAGGGCCTCGTTGTTTGCTTGGCGCTGCTCATCTAAAAACTTGCGCCACACCTCATCGCGCGCCCGTTGTTCCGTATCCCACCGCTGCATCATTTCCATCTGGAACTTGTTCATTTTGTCCAACACCATCAACATCGCCCAAACGAAGATGCCTACCAGCGGTGCCTGTGTCAGCAGGCTTACCCACACGTCGCCTTGCATGGCTTACCCCTTGCTCGCGGGCGGGGAAATCAGGTAGGTCGTCTGATTTGCAATCACTGCCGCGCCAAAGGCCTTCATCACAGACACAAGGCCACTTCGGTCGCACATCACGGCCAAATTGAAATCGGCTCCGAAGCCGCTGCACGCCGTAACAAGCACCAGCGCCACAGCCAGAACCAGAAACGCGAGCATCACCAGACGTTTCTGCATCCCATCCAGAGCGCCATACCATTGCTTTGCGCCAGGAACATACGAAAACACCAGCGAGAGCAGCACACCTGCCAGCGAAGAAACGAACTCAGCCGTCACCATCCACCTCCTGTTTGCGTTAACGCCAAAACGCCCGGCAGTCACCCTCTCGGAAAACCCGAAAAGGGACTGCCGGGCGCTCATCTCCGGCGTATGGCCCCGCCATTTGCTGGGCCTGCTATCTTGTCGCCTTTATTTTAGAACATCCGCGCGAATTTGTCAAGCGCCACGCGACTGCCTCTCTATCCTCCCTATTACTTCCTCTGGCACCTCGCGCCCGTGCGCCCTAAAATACACCTCCAGAAATCGCATCAGCGCATCCTGCCCCACCGACCATGACCGCACAGCGCCGCACACCGAGCAGCGCACGTCCAACGCCGCACCGTCCACTACGGCCACCACATCCACCTCCGCAGGGCGCGCCGCATCAGGATCAATCGCCTCCCGATATAGTGCCAACCGCGTGACCCAGCGCCCATCCACCTTCTCGCGTTGGGCCATGCCTAAGATGTGCCCGTTTGGGCATCGCCAACCCTTGTCCATCGCTCCTCCTTGCCGCTTACGGCCACGAAACCGCGGGGCGCCCATCGCGCCTCGCCCACGAACAAAATCTCGCCCCCAGGCAGTATCACCGCTGCCCGGTCGGCAATCGCCTGCGGCACATGCCGCACCCATCCATAGATCCCCACATCCCCCGTAAGTTCCTGATACAACCGCGCCGCCGCCAGCGCCGCCGTGCTGATACGCCCTCCCGTCCCAATCCACCACAACACCATCAACCGCTCCCAAACCTCATCGGCGGTATTCCGCACCGACCACCGCACCAGCCCACGCATCGGCCATTTCGCCGCCACGTGGTGCATGTGCGCCTCATCCTTCCATACCCGCACCTGCGCTGCCTCACGCACCCCCTCCGGCGCCCATGCCGCCAGTAGCACCTGCGCATCCAGCGGCGCATGGCTCAAAACGTGCCTATGCATCCAGCCGTCCCGTCCCAGTCCCTCCGAAACGGTTTCCCAAGTCATTGTGCTATCCCTTGGCATACACCACTCCTTCCAAAAGCCCGCAAACCGGTGAACTGGTGAACATCGGTGAACTTGCGGTGAACTTAAAGTTCACCAAGTTCACCAGTTCACCTTGTGCATGGCAAATTTTTGCCGTTAAGCAACATACAAGTTCACCCATGTTCATTTGGTTCACCTCTTTAGTCCAAAAATGCGACATAATCAAAAAACCCTTTGTAGGTTTGCGTAACTTGGTGAACTGGTGAACCAGGTGAACTTGTTTTTCGCCCTCCCAAAACAAATTTGTTTTGCACCGTCGTGCAACAAAACAAATTTCTCTCCAGAGTGCCCGAAATAAGTTCACCAAGTTCACTTGTTCACCAACCTTAGTAAACCTATAATCATGCCAGCCCGTATTTGCGCTTGAGCACCTCGATGCGACCTTCGTCCAGAATGACCACATACCCTTTATTGGTGCGCTTCACTGGTAGCCGCAGCACATCGCGGGCAATCTTCCCTACCGTCCGCGGGCTAATGCCCGACTTCCGTCGTCGTTTATGTTCGCCTTCCCCGTCTCCTTCGCCCTCGTCGTCCAACAGGTTCATTTCGTCCATGATATCGTTTGCTATGCTTGCCAGATGTTTGTAGAGGATGTATTGCACCTCTCCGAACTCTTCCAGGTTGCCTTTCATCACATAGGCCGCGTAATCCTCTTCCGTGAGCGCCGCCACAATGGCGTCCATCACCCGCGCATCTGTGCCCAGCGATCGGTCGAAGAGCATCTCTTGATACATTGCCTTGGTAAAGGCTTCCACATCCTTCAGCAGTTGCGGGTCATTGCTCTTGTGCTTTGCAATCCACTTGATAGGCATCGTCACCTGATTGATGCGCGTGCTCACGTGCATATCCGCCAGTTCCGCGTCCAACTCAATGCGCGGCTGCCAGTGCTCCAGCCGCCACCGTAGCAGCAGATTGCGGATGGCTTCCGCCTCCTCATAGAATTTCTGCGTTTTCTCGGTCGGAATTCCCGCCCGTGCCAGTTCAATCGGCTCTTTCTCGCTTAGTTTCAGCGTCAGGCACCGCCCTTCTGTGGCCGGGTCGCTGAACTTGCCGTACATCGTGATAAGTTTCGGCCCATACACATCCGAAACCTTCGCCGCATAGCCCCGCGTCCCATCGCCCTTGCTCACCTCTTGCATGTTCCACACCTTCGCCTGGTCGCGCATGGCGCCCACATTCAAAATCACAATGCGCTCGTCGAACTTGTCGGCAATGTCCATCTCATCCATGAACGCCGTTCCCCTGTATGTGTGCAAAGCGTACTTCAGGGAAGCAGTAGAAGAAGCGCCGGTGGTCAAAATCATGCGGTAGCACACGTGCCCCACCCGCAACATCAATTCACTCTTACCTGTGTTGGTGTCGCCCTGCGCCCGCAAATAGGGCACCGCGCTGAATGCATCATAGAGCCAGGTCAGCAGCACATAATACGCCACCAGTTTGTAATAAAGTGGGTTGTCCAACAAGAAATACCGCCGCACGAAAGCCGTCAGAATCGCCACAAGTTCCCGCGTTTCCTTCAGTTTCCCCAACGCGCTGGGAAAAATCACCGCCCCCGCCTTGATGATGTCGTCATCGCTCACCGGCACATACCGTTTCCCCCCGATGTCCACATAATTCGCCACGCCCACTTTGCCTTCAGGGTTTCGGTAAGCCAGCATGGCCCGCTGTGCCTTTCGGTCATAGATATACTCCAGCAACCAGCCCTTCTCTTTCTCTTGTTCTTGCTCTTCCCCTTCCCCCGCTATCGGGAACCACCCGCCCAATGTCTCCACAATATCCTGCGGCTCGCCGTTCTTCTTTTCCTCGCTCCCACCATTTGCTTTCTTGTGCGCCCGCAGCAGCGCGTTGAACTCCCGTATCGTATAGCCTAACGCCTCAGCCAAGTCTTGCCGATAAGCCGCCACCAAGGTCGGCGGCATTTGTGCAATCACCTCAATGGCCCGCTGTAGTGCTTTATCGCGCCTTGCCCCTGCCTGTCTCCCCGCGTCCGCGGCCACCACCAGCGCCATCGGCCTGCTCGCATCCAGTACCTCGCGCACCTTTTGCCGCTGCACATCGGGCGCAACCCCCTGCTCGTTGAAAAATTGCAGTAGGTCATTGGCGTCCTTGCCCTGCTTCCCGCCTTCCAGCGTTACCTCTGGCCACGTCACCACCCGCGTCATCGCGCCCAGCACATCCGCCAGCGGGTAATCACCATTCCGCCCCTTCAGCGCCCGCATTCCCCCTTCATCCGCATCCATCGCATAATACAGCGTCTCATGTCGCTCCCGCAGCGCATCCAGCGGCTCTGTGAAGTCCTTCCAGCCTGTGCCCGCCGTCGCCACCGCCGCAATCCCCCACTGCCCCAGGCTGATGGCATCGGCCTGCCCTTCCACGATCACCACCTCATCCGCGTCGTAGCGGTACGCATGGTTATAGAACGGCTGCCTCGGCCCCGCCAACACCACCGGCAGGTTGAACGCCTTGACCCGTTCATCGTCCCCTAAAATGTTGCGAGCGCTCAAATACACCACTCGCCCAAAATACCAATGCGGGTAAACCAGCCGCCGCCGTCCCAGCAGCCCCGGAATGAAGCCGTTCTCTATCCAATGGGTCAGTGGCTTCACGCCGTGGCGCTGGCTCCACGCTGCCACGTCCCCACGAAAACCCAGCACCGCAATCGCCTCCGGCCCCGCCGGGTCAACGCCTTCCCGTTCGAAGGCTTCCCGCATTGCTTTAGCCGCAGCAGCAGTATCGCGCCCCGTAAAGCCCAGCATCGCTTTCTCTATTGTCGCCTCGTCCCAGCCGCGCCCTTTGGCATAGGCCAGGGCTTCCTCATCAGATTGGAGCCATGCGTGCATCAACCGCGCCGCCACAGCAAAGGCGTTTTCTCTGCGCCTTGCCGCAGCCATGTGCCGCATTTGCTCATCCGAATAGCGCAACGTCACGCCAGCCTTCTGTGCCAGATACTCCAATGCCCGCTTGAAATCCCACCCTTTGCGCTTCATTACCCATGTGAACACGTCGCCCTGTTCTCCCTCGCTGTTCCAATAATAGGCCTGGTGCTGCGTGTCCACAACAAGGCTATCGTGTTCTGCACAGCGCAAATAGCGCCCGCTTCCCCGCAAGGGGCAATCCTCGCCAATGATTTCCTCAATGCGCACGCGGCGCTTGACCTCGCTTGCGTAGTCAACCATAACCCAACCATCCTCGTTTTCTGGCAATTGCTACGAATTCTCAACCGCCCGACTTTGGGGGTGAGCCGCCCCTGCCGTTGGTGCAGGTACTCCCCCTCCCCCTGTGCCCCCTGCACCAAAAACATGCAACATAACCCAAGATTATGTGACACATTTTTCGGCAGCGGAAACCACTATTTCAGCAGTTTTCTGGCAGCCCTTGCCCACGCCCCGCAGGCGCACCGCCCGGGGGCAGTTTGCGAGCGTTTCCTGCTACTGCATTTCCATCTGAAGAGGCGCCCTCGGCCTCGGCGGCCACAACCTGCTTTGCGACAACCAGCGCGCAGGCCACCTCGTCCAACTCCTCCAACGCAGGCGCCAACAGCCCAACCAACCCCGTCCGCTCCAACGCCTGCGCCACACGCAGGCGCACCACAGGCAGCGCCACCTCAGCCCGCACCAACATGGCCACGGCATCTTCCAGCCTGCCACGGCGCAACCCCGCGGCTTTCGTCTGCCCCTTACGCCTGCTCATGCTTCACCATCTGCGCCAACTGTCGCTCGCGGGCCAGCGCCTCCTTGCGCTCCCACGCCACCCGCAGCATCCAGTCCACAGCATAAAGGCCTACCACCGCAGCGCCCGCCGCCGCCAGTACCGCGGCCAACGCCAGCGCCTCCGTTGTCGCACCGCGCTCCCACAGCCACACACCGTAAGGCAGCGCAAACCCCAACACACCCAGCACATACGCCGCAGGCCGCGGCAACTCGCGCCCGCCCAGCGCCAACCGCCAGGGGAAATAGTGCAGAAAACCTTCGGCCAGCGCCGCAACGACACAAACCGTCCACACCTCACTCATCTTGCACGCTCCAAAGCATCAGGATCAAACAACCACAAACTGCTATGCTGCGCCCGTGGCGTCACACAACGCCTTGCTGTCTCACCAGGGCGCTTCAATCGCACCAACACCAACGGCTCAGCATCCTCCGACGGACGCATCCACCCCTGCACCACGCCCTTACCCAATGGCGTAGACACATCATCGTTCACAAACCAGCGTCCTCTATCCGCCATCATCTCACCTCTCCAGCGCCATCGGCATCATCACACACACAAACGACTCATCGCCCACACCCTGCACAACCACAGCGCCATCAGGCGTATTCCCCCTCATCACCACCTCATCCCCGCGAACAGCATCCACCGCCGCCTGCAAATAAGAAATATTGAACCCGATATCCAACGGCTCACCTTCCAGTGTCGCTGGTGCGGCAGTCTCTCCGCGCCCCAACTCTGCCGAAGCCGCCGACAACTGCACAGACTCTGCCGTCCAGCGCAGCGCCACGACCCTGCTGCTCATCGCGAATATCTCCATCTCTCGCAACGCCCGCGCCAGCGCCTGCCGTTGCACCCGCAGCACCGACGCAAACCGTTGCGGCATCACCCGTGTATAAGGCGGATACACGCCATCGACCAACTGCGTTTGCATCATCACCCCGCCGCCCAGCGCAATGCGCATCGAAGTCCCGTCCAGAGCCAACGTAACATCGTCGGCAGCAACCAGCGGTGCGGCCTTTCGCAGCGCCTCCGCGGGTACAACAGCCTCGAACCCCTCCGGCGCCTCAACCTCCGAACTCAACACAGCCAACCGATAACCATCTGACGCCACTGCCACCAGGCGTCCGCTCTCATCGCGGTGTAAAAATATTCCGGCCAAAACGGGGCGTGCATCATTCTCGCTTGCCGCCATAGCCACGTCCCGCGCCATCCGGCGGAAGGTATCCCCAGATACGCTCACAGCCAGCCCGTTCAGCGTCCAATCCACCAACGGGAACATCTCCGCCTCGATGAACGCAAACCTGCCTCGCGACGGACCACACACCGCCGCCACTCGGCCATCCGCCTCCGAAACCGAAAGCGTCACCGCCCCCTCAGCCAAGGCCTTCAACCAGAGCAGGAACTCCCATGCAGGCAAAACAGCAGAGAAACCATCCTCTACCGACGCCTGCACCTCCGCGCGCAGCGCTATTGTCAAGTCCGTTGCCGTCAACCGCAGCGTTTGCGTCGTCGCATCCGCCTCCAGCAACACCCCCGAAAGCACCGCCAGCGTCGCCCGCCTGTCCACCGCAGCATATACCACCTGCCACGCACCCAGCAGCGCCCTGCGAGCAATCATCGCCTTCTTCATCAGGAAACCCTCCCCTCGCGCACCTCAGGCCCGCGGCTCGTAAAAACCACGTGCCGCCCGACCGTTGCGGCTTTCTCCCAGCGGCGCAGCATCAGCACCACATCCGAAACCTGCTGATCTGCCTCAATCGCTGCCAACGCCCCCCTTGCCTCATCCTGCGCCTTTCGAATCTCCTCCAGCGCCTGCAAATCCTTCGCAAGATCGCGATAAGCCACTCGCAGCGCCTGCGTCAGCGCCTGCACGCGCCACACCTTTTTCATCGAGATCTCCACAATCTTCTTGCTTCCCACGACATCCTCCTTCCTCTGGCTAAACGACGAAACGACCACGCGACTACCTTTCGCACCCCCCGCTCACTCGCGGTTTTCCCTGCCAACACAGCGCGCTCCATCCTGCCGCGTGGCGGCCCCACACCGTACCGCCGGCGCGCACCACCTCGGTCACCGTCAGCGCATCGCCCGCCTGCAGGAAGCCCACCACCGCGCAATCCAGCGCAGGGCAGACCCGCACCCGTAACCCGTGCACCGTCACCGCCGTCCCGAAACCGTTGCCAGTAACGCTATCGGCAACGCTTCTCGGCTTGCCAGTAACGACCTTCTCGCCGCCAGTAGTGTTGCCAGTAACATTCGGGCTGTTACTGGCAGTCACGCCCTTCGCACCAGACGCGCTGCCAGTAACATCCCAGGGCAACCGCGGCAGAGCGCACCCCAGCGAAATCACCGCCAGTAATACCGCCACCAGCAGCACACGCCCATTGCCAGTAACGCTACGCATCCCTGGCCTCCGCTTGCACATCTACCGGAAGAAAATTACCGTCCACGAACACCACATTCGGCAGCACCACCGCCGGGCACCCGCAGGCGCTCACCTCCGGCACCACTTGCACCGGAACCCCCAGAGCCTGCAGTACCTTCAAATCCTCCTGGAAGATTTTTAGGGCGTCTTCCAGTGCGAGCCACGAACTGCTCGACCCGCCGCGGCCAGACCTCTGCCGCCTTGGCAATGCTTCCTCCGTAGCGGGCTTTGCGCCCTGCATCGCGCCGCCGGAACTGGAAATAGACCCTTTCGCGCTTCCAGAAGAACTCAATTCGCTCGCCGTCTTTGATGTCATTTGTCGCCTCCTCGAATCCTGCACCAATCGCAGCGTCCAATATGGCCTCGTCCAGTGCTACGAAGCCTTCGCCCGCCGCCCCTTCGACGGGTACCGCCCATTGTCGCCGGAATCCATCGTCTGCGCCGCCTCCGCCCAATCCTCCGCCGCGATCGGCGGCTCGGTAGGGTTTCCCTCGCCGTCCACCTCCGGCGTCACTTCTCGCGGCGCGTCCACAGCCGTATAAACCGCCTGCCGCCCTGTGCTCGCAGGCAAGGGAGCGGGCGGCGCATATACACCCAGCGCACCCCGCACAATCTCATGCGTCATCTGCTGGGCAGCCGCAGCAACCACATCGTTGACCTCCGTTGCCCGGGCGGCTTCCACAATCTTCTGCGCCAGCGCCTCCCGCGTGCTCGCCGCCAACTCCTCGGCGAGCGCACGCTGCTTGTGCGATGGATCAAGCAAAAAAATCAGCGTCCAACTCACACCGCCGATCACCGGCGTCGCTGGCACCACAAAGGCGAAATATTGCTGCAACCAGGGCATCTGCGCCGTGGTCGTCCCTGCTGTCAGGCTGTAATCCAACACCGTGTTCAATACCAAAAGCGCCAGATCCAACCCATAGAGCAACAACGCCACCCACTTCTGCAAAGTGGCAAACGTCCAGAAATGCAGCGCCAGAGGGAACGCAATCCCGCTGATTTCCAGCGTAAACACCCCCAAAAGCGCCCAGATCAGCATATCCTCACGCACGCCAAGGGTCATCAGCGAATAATTGTGCACACCGGTATACGCCAGCATCGCCGCATACACCACCACGCCCAGCAACATCGCCAAGCCCTTGGCTGCTGCCATTTTCGACTTCCCCATCACATCACCAACTCGTACAGTGTCCGACATCACAGCACCTCCTTCCGGTTACAGAAAAAGCAACGAATAAAAGAACCACTCACAGCGAAGGCGTCATATATCGCATCCACGTGCCCTCGGTTTTCACCAGCGCCATGCCGTCAGGGAGCGAAGCGAGATCTGCTCCCGCGCGCATCACGTCCCTGAAAATAGCCGCATCCGGCAAGCGTCCCAGACTACGGCCAAACAGTCGCATCCGATGATGACGCAAGAACGCCTTTGGCAACAAACCAACATCGCCATAGCGCACCGTCGTCAGCAAAAACACGCCCGCCCTGCGTCCATGCTGCGCCACCGCCAGCCACGCCCCCTGTACGTCTGCGGGCAAACTCGCCCAAAACGAACCGATATCATGTAGCACAACCAGCATCATCGGTTCAGGCACCTGGTGGGCGTCGCCTTGTGCTGCAAGAGCCAACCGCCGTTCCACAACACCTCTCAGAGAAAGCGCAACGCCGCGCCCTGCATCGCTCGCGGGCGCATAGACCCCGCCGCAATGAGGGGCCTCGCGCACGCGCCCATTCCACGCCACTGCATTGCTCGAAAATATTGCAAACGACCATCGTTCTGGGCCATAACCATCTCCCTCTCGCATCCAATGGTTGTATTTGCGCCCCTGCACCACCACACTGTAAAGCACCGGCTCCACCAGCGCGGTTTGTGCCGCCGCATCATCAGCGAAGAAAACATAGTGCCCATTCCGCCGCGAATCAAAGAAGCGCGCCGCCAGCGGAATGCCATCCTCGCATACCCCCAATAGCGCCATGCAGCACACCCACGGCCCCCACTTAGCCAGCACATCAGCCACCGAAGGCCGTGCCACCCGCAACCGAGCGCTTGCTGGCTGCGAAACGTGGGAACGCACCATCGCGCCCCCATCACCGAATTCCCAAAGCGCCAAATCTGTATTCATCACCTTTCTCCTTTCTCTGACTAAGCAACCATCCGGCTAAACAACGACAAAGCGGGCTACCCGGCCAACTCCACCGCCGCCCGCACCTGCCCATACCGCGCCCGCAAATACCCCTGCGTCGTGCGCACATCACCATGCCGCGCCTGCTGGCGCACCGCATCCAGCGCCACCGGCATCGCCATCCCGTCCTGCAAAAACGCATCCAGCAAGCGGTAAATGTAAGTGTGCCGCAGGTCGTGGGGGCGCAGATCCACCCCTGCCGCCTCCCCAATCGCCTTCACCCGCCGCCGAATCTGCGCCGTGCTCAGCCGCCGCCCGCTCCACGTCGTCACCAACGCCTCACCGCCCGGATGCACCGCCAGCCACGCCCGCAAATCCTCCACCAGCGAATGCGGCAACAGCACTCGCCCTTCCACACCGCCCTTGCCCACCACTCGCAACTCCGCGGCCTCCAAATCAACATCCCCCACGTCCAGCCCGGCCACCTCGCCAATCCGCAGCCCGGCCCGCGCCATCAACCCAAAAATCACCCGATCCCGCAGCCCCAGCCAGCGGTGCTTTCCCGTGTGCTTTTTCAAGTGATCCGCAGCAGCAGCCGCGCGCCCCAGCGCTTCGAAAACATCCTCATGGCTGCGCGGCGGCCCTGCCCGGCGGGCCACCTTCCGAATGCCCTCCGTCGGGTCGCCCGCCAACCGCCCGGCCTCATTAGCCCAGCGCACCAGCGCCCGCAGGCTCGCCAGCCGCCGGTTGCGGCTGCTCGCCGCGGCCTTCGCCGCCTCCTGCGCCCGCCACCACGACCGCACCGTCGCCGCATCCAGCGCATCGGGCGCAAACCGCCTCCCCTGCGCCTGCTCAAACCAGCGCGCAAAACCACGCACATCTTGCACATACGCCGCCACCGTCAAAGGCCGCAAACCGCGGCCCTCCAGCCACGCCTTGAAATCAACCAGCCAATCACTGCCTTGCATCTTCAACCTCCTCGACTATGCGACTACACCGACCAAACGACTATCTGGCTACCCAACTACCCTTCCGTAAAAGAATCCTCATGCATCGTCACCGCCGACCGCGCCCGCTCCCACGCCGTGCGCACATACCAGGCCGCCATCAAAACCCCCACCAAAAGCGGATACACCACCACATACACCGCCATCCCCAGCGCCGCGGCCATAAAATCCAGCGGCTGCTCAAACCAAACCGCCCACTTCGCAAAGAAACGACCCACCATCACAACCTCCTTGACGAACCGACGAAACGACTACACGACTAACCGACTACTTGGCGACGCCTCTGCGCCTCTCTTGGCGTCTCTGCGCTCCAAAAATCACCCAAAACCCGCAACCTCGGCTAAGATAGAAAGGAACCCACCATCCTCACTCTGGCACGCCCGTCGTAGCGCCTGCGGCGGGCGTAGCCGCCTTTTCGGAACCCGCCTCGGCGTCAGGCAAAACAAGCCCATCCTCGTCCCATGCGGCGGCAAACCAACCTGCCAACATCGCCATCGCCGCCGCCCACGCCGCCTCATCCTCAGGCGGCAACGGAACGAGCACAACCGCCAGGCGAACCTCCAAGGGGAACCCTTACCGCAAAATGCCCCGTAGCAGCCACCCCAGAAGGAAGCCTGCGCTCGGAAGCACAGCCAGCCACACCGCCAGCCGCCGCGCATCCCGCACCGTAGTAATCCCCATTTCGACACGTCGCAAAACACCAAACATCATCAATCTCCTTGCTCATTCATGTGGCGGACGACATCCACCATATCGCCCAGCGAATGAAACACACAATGCCCCCCGTTCAGATCGCCGACCCACAAAGCACAACGCTCCTCCAGGCACGTCTCCCCGCCCATGAACGGGCAATACAACGGCAGTTCCGGCGCCTCGGCATCATCCTGCGCCTCTGTGTTCGCAGCCGCATAAGCCCGTTCCAGCGCTTCGGCAAAATCCTCGGTAGCGTTGAAATACGAAAAACCCCACCCATCTTTGTCCTCTTCGCTCGGAGACACCCGAGTCGCTGGCGTAAACGTCGCTACATTCCCAAACTCGCCGTCGCCCAGCCGAATCGGCGCAAGCCCCGTCCCGGAAAGCATATGCGCCTCTGCGTCGTAGGTCAGTGCCCCATTTTCCAGCAATTCAGCCAACACAGGGTGCTGTCTTATTGCCAAATCCAGTATTTCTTGGCCCACTTTGCGCCGAAAACGCCTGACTTCCTCCGCCTCTTCGGCCGCCTTTCGGGCGCGCATCTCCAATAACGCCTGAATTTTCGGATGCAAGTTCATAATCCTTTCCTCCTCTCATCGCAATTCGCGACTCGCAATTCGCAATTCCTAACTCGCAATTCCTGCCTTTTCCTCCCCCTCCCCCCTCGCCTGCAAAGCCTCAGGCTTGCCCGAACGCAAAAACTCCTCCCACGCTCGGTCAATCATCCACGCTAACTGCTGCGTCATGCTCCGGCGATTTGCCTCCGCCAGCGCCCGAAGACGCTCTCTGCTTTTTATATCCACCCTCACAAACGCACTTTGTTTCTCACTCATCTCCGTCAACTCCTTGCGCTTTTTTGTCAGAACTATCTGACATACAGTGTAGCACATCGTGAACAGTCTGTCAACATATTCTGACGAATATGTAATCAACACCTGACGACATATCATGTACACTATAATCGTGTCCAAAAACAAAGATTTTCCACTATGGCTATTACTCGAAATCGAGAAAAAGGGTTGGTCTCAAAGCGAATTGGCGCGCCGAGCGGGACTTAGCAGGACAGCCATCAATGACATTATCAATCGCAAAACCTCTCCTGGCCCAGACTTTTGCCGCTCCATCGCCAAAGCATTGGGCTACCCGCAAGAATATGTTTTTCGGCTGGCAGGGCTAATCACCGATCCCTATCCTCCATCCACAGATCCCGAAACCCACATGCTGGCGCAACTTCTCACCCAACTATCCCCCGAAGACAGGGAAGAACTACTCGCCCTGGTCAGGCTCAAACTGGCCAGACGACAAACCTCATCCACCTCAACCACCCAACAGAGCCGGCCCAAACCGGCTCTGGAGCGTTAAGGGGCGGTTAGAACAGGTGTTCTGGGTAAGTGGGGCGGCGTGATGAAAACCCTCTTCAAGATTCTCCTTATTTCCACCCTTTTCTTCTTCGCATTCTTTAGCTTGATACGCGCTTTTGCGCTTTCCCCTTTTTGGGCTTCGTTTTACGTCATCATCCTACTCTTAGTCTGGTTCCTCGCACCAAAATACTTTCCCTTATTACGCCAGCCTTGGCGGCTTTGGCCCGCCTTTGCCGCAACTGCTTTCTTCTTGCTTTTCCCTTTTCGCGCAGCATCCACAGCCAAAGGCGGCCCCGCAGTGGCGGCATTCCCCGTCGCAGCCTCCCTCGCTGCCTTTGCTTGGCTTTGGGCTATCTTGCGCAAAGGGAAACCCACAGAAGATCCTCCCCTTGTCTCGGAAAATGCCCCAGCCCCTCTGCAAAACCTCGGCGAATCTCTCGCCAAACTCCCCTTACTCAAAAAGCCCTCCCGCTTCTTCGGCGCAGTATTGCTCATCCTTGGCTTCTCCGCCTCCTTGTGGGCATTCGTTGCCCAGGCCTTCTTCATGGGTGTTGGCATTATCCCCACTATCACCCCCACGCCCACCATCACACCAACCCCTACACTCACGCCTACCATTACACCTTCACCAACACTAACTCCCACCATTACCCTTACCCCCACCATAACACTCACGCCCACCATCACGCCCACTCCGACCATTACACCAACCCCTACCATCACCCCCATCCCCACCAAAACCCCCACTCCAACCCCTACCATCACCCCTACCATTGACCCCCAGACGCTCGGCAATCGCTTCATCGTTTTACACTACAGCCACGTTGCCCACCCCAGCGGCAGCGCTGCATTCCAGATACTCACTAAACCCGGTAACACCTGCAACCTCACCTACTACACTCCAACGGGTCGCCGTTCTACCGCCGCAGGCGTTGGTATGCAAATTGCCAACCAAAACGGCATCTGCTATTGGGCGTGGAAGATTGGCTCCAAAACCAAAGGCGGCACAGGCCGCATCGTCATCACCGTCAACAACGTTAACCGCAGGGAATTCACCATCACCATCAAACCATAGGAAGGCCAACATGGGCAAAGATGGGTGTTTGGTTGCCATTACTCATTATTCTTTAACATTCCTTACAACACACTGCAGCATCGGAGCCTAAAAAATGTCGCCTCTCTTAAACTACGACCCCATTCTCCTCCAGCTCGTACTGTTCACTTTGATAGAGCACGAGAAGAAAATCGCCGTCCCCATTACTGTCAGCACCGATGGCATGCTCGTCTCCGGCTACCTCGTCAGCGCTGTCGAATACTTCCATGGCCTCGCCGCCCAAATGGAGGATCGCGGTCTCAGTACCCTCCTTCAGCAAAAAGCCCGCGAGGCTGCCGACGAAGCAGAAGAGATAGCCCGCAAATTCGATAATGGAATCCTTGACTCCACCCAAGAGTCTATCCTCCACTTCCTCTACCTGCGGGACGCATACATTCTTCCCCCCGCAATGACTGCCTTCGCCCCTGGCAGTGGCGAAGGCTTTTGGTGGCGTTGTCGTCTCAACGCAGTCACCGGATTCGCCTGGAATGCCTTTGTCGAACAAAACAACTCCGAAGAATGCCCGCCCGCAAAATAATATTGCCATGGAACAGCACACAGACCTCACAAAATTAGCGCGTTGGGTGATCCCAGGGTGGGTCGCCGCCTTCTCCTTTTTCCTCTTCGTCGCCATTGATACTTTTACATGCACTGGTGACGTTGCGTGCGCTTTTCAAGACGTTTCCGAATTCACCAGCAAGATAGCTACCATAGATCCCGTTTTGGCAGCCCTCTTGGTGACAACAGGCGTCCCCGCAGGGCTGTTAATTTATCAATTCTATTACTACTGGCGCTGGAGTAGCCCAACTGCCCGGCGCGGGTTCACCTCCCTCGCTCCAGGCATTATGACGGACCTTCATCAATCCCTCCGTAATATGGATACTCCAGCAGCCAAAGCCGTCCTCGCTCGCGGCGAGCCCTGGCGCTTGCGTCTTCTTGCCCACCCCCTCTACGATACAGAGCACGGCTTCAAATCCCGTTACATAGACTTCCTCTTCACCGAATTGGTATCAGAAACCAACGACACGTTATTCTACCAGCGCCATCGCTATCTTCACGAAATCACTCATGTTTTAGGCGGAGCCCTGACAGCTGTCACAGTTGGATTCCTGGGCTACACAATTTTCAAGTTTCATCACCCAATATCCCCCTTACCCATCTCCTATATCTTAGTGTCGCTTTTCTTGACAGGCGCTCTTGCTGCTTTCCTGGAAAGCGAAAGCCGCTGGATCGAAAATATCCGCCGCCGCATCTGTTTCACGCCACAATGTCGCCAAAAACTCTCTCGGACCGCCGCCGAATCCCCGCTCGCTGCTACCTGCATTGGCAAACGAGTGGCTTACGCTCACCCCAGCGCCTTCATGATTGTTACGTTGCTTTTCATACACCTGGTAGCCAACCCCTATTTTGAGACACGCCCCCTTTTCTCACCTCCAGGGCCTGGCTTCGCAGCCACCTGCTGGGGAAATCAACATTGGCTTTCACCACACAGCTGCTTGTTTTGGTTGTTTTTGGCACTGGCAGTGGCTGCGTTGGCCATTACGATTTATGTCCTGACAAAAAACACCCTTCCAAAAGCCAAAGCCTTAGCGGGGCATATCGCCATAGCCATAGCCCTCCCTTTAAGTATCTACTTGCTGAGCAAGGGCGTAAGAATCTCCCTCGAAGGAAACGCCTCTTATACTCTATACCGCGCCGGCACCATAGCCCGCTTGCTGCTCATGGGAGCAGCCGCCCTATGGTGGGTACTGACAGTCAATAAAGAATACCCTCCACTCAGTCCCTTCTTTTGGGGAGCAGTGATCCAAGGCGCGGCCAGTATCTTTATTGCTCTCGGAGCGGCGTGGGCGTCATTCTACCTTGTCACAGACACCACCGTCATAGATTGGCCCTACCTCACGTCGCTAACACTTTTCCTACTAATGTTTTTGATACTTATGCGTAATAGACACAATGCTAAAAACGAACTACTCTCTCTGGAATACATCTTCCTCAGCAAGAATCTCAAGCCACCCTGTACAACCCTGGATGACACCCGCACTCTCTCCAAACAAACGGCAGCACGCCTTGCAAGATTTTTGAATTCCGCAAAATTGTGGTAAACTCTATCCACACTAAGGAGAAGAAAAGATGAGTAACATGCTGTTTATGGCGATAGCCTATACTTACGTCGTAGCAGGCATTTATTTAGCAGCCGTGGCGTATGTTACAGACAACAACACGGTCACCATAGGTGCGCAATACTTCAAAATGCTTATTATGCTATTGCTATGGCCATTATTCTTTATATTTGTTCCCTCCTTTAGGAGGACAGCCCTTAAAATAGCAAAAAAAGCACCTATATTAAATCCCGAAGGAGGAGCCTCACCATCCTCGCTCGACAACGGCGAATACTGGCGAGATTTGGGGCGCTTTCTCGATCGCAAATACCTTTTTGATACTACAGATACATCTACATCGCGCGCCCGCGTAGACACCAACACAAGGTACTACTTCCAACGTCGTGCTGCCCGCCCTGAGGAGTTTGCCGAGACGACTCAAAGGGCACCGGAAGAATCTCGCACTTTAACTACAGAAGCCTCAGCACCCACAAGATAAAGCACCCTCTCTGAATATCTTCAAAAGCCGCCCTACGGGCGGCTTTTCTGCTATACTAAAAACGCATCACCCATTTTGCTCCAAGAAAACGCCATGAACGCCCAACATCCCCTTCCCCCAGGCACCCCCGTCGCCGCCTACCTGCGCGACAGCGGCGGCGAAGAACAAGAACTCTCCCTTGCCCAGCAAGAAACCGAAATCCGCGCCTGGTGCCAGTCCCAGGGCTTTGCCCTCACCCGCATTTTCCGCGACGAAGCCCGCCCCGGCTCCTCTACCGTCGGGCGCACCGGCTTCCAGGCCATGATGCGCCATTTCCGCAGCGGCCAGGCCCCCGAAAAAGCCCTCATCATCTGGAAATACTCCCGCTTCTCCCGCGACATTGACGACGCCCAGTTCTACCGTGCCGACCTGCGCCGTCGCGGCATTCAAGTCATCTCCCTCCACGACCAAATACCCCAAGGCCCCGCAGGCCGCCTCTATGAAGCCGCCCTCGACTGGATGAACCAGCAATTCCTGGCCGACCTCTCCACCGACGTCAAGCGCGGTCTGCGTCACATCGTTGCCCAATACGGCTGCGTCCCCGGCACCCCGCCCCGCGGCTTCCGTCGTGTTCCCATCCACATCGGCAAGCGCCGCGACGGCACCGACCATACTTGCCACCGATGGGAACCCGACCCCGACCTCGCCCCCCTCATCCGCCAAGCCTTCGAAATGCGCGCTGCCGGAACGCCCGTTTCCCAAATCCACGCCAAACTACACATTTACCGCGCCCTCAACGCCTACACCACCTTCTTTCGCAACAAACTCTACATTGGCATTCTGGAATACGGCAGCGAAACCTACGAAAACTACTGCGAACCCATCGTCCCCATCGAAACCTGGCAAACCGTCCAGCGCATCATGGACGACCACGCCGCCCGCTTCGGCAAACGCCACCCCCGCCGCGTCAACTCCCCCTTCCTCCTCAGCGGCCTGGCCTACTGCGGGCGTTGCGGCGCACCCCTCTACGGCCACGTCACCACCCGCCCCGGCAAAGGCCGCGACGAAGCCTACCGCTGCAGCCGCGCCAAACGTAAAGCCGGATGCAACGCCCCCCGCATTCCCCGTCACACATTAGAACAAGCCGTGCTGGAATCCCTCACCCAGCATATCCTCACCCCCGAAAACCTGGCCCAAATCCAGCAGGCCCACCGCGCCGCCATCCAGCGCCAACAAACCGAACGCAAGTCGCAAATCCGCGCCCTGCACAAACAAAAGCGCAGCCTGCAACAGCGCATCACCAACATCACAACTGCCATCGCCCAGGCAGGCCCGCTCCCATCCCTACTAACCGAACTCAAAGAACTGGAAACCCAAAAAGCCGTCATCGAAGCCCAACTACAAGCCCTCCAGCGCCTGCAACCAGAAATTCCCGAACTCACCCCCGCAGAAATCACCCAAATCTCCCAAAAACTGATACACTACATCCAGCAAGCCACACAAGAAGAAAAGCGCCAACTCCTCCGCGGCCTCATCGCCAAAATCATCGTCTCCCGCGAAGGCGACCACATCGAAGGCACAATCCAATACTACACCCCCTTCGCCCAACCACCGCCCCCTTTCCCACCAACCCCGAGGGGGCCTGACCCCACCGCCCCCACCCCCTCGGGGATGTTGCCTATGTACTTCTCCCCCGTGGGGGCACACGGCGGCCTTTTCAGGCCGCCTTTTTGTTTTCTGGTACAATTTTTCCGCCTTTATTCGTCATTTTCCCCAGGAGCAAACGCCATGCCTCGTCTTGGCATTCTCACCGGCGGCGGCGACGCCCCCGGTCTCAACGCTGTGATTCGCGCG
>Ga0256835_1000349_pt1 | contig 35774 bp, 28 predicted proteins | sample PIR30metaG_FD_185972 | JGI IMG/M metagenome (GOLD analysis project Ga0256835, IMG submission 185972) | Hydrothermal vent microbial communities from East Pacific Rise, Pacific Ocean - PIR-30 | ecosystem: Environmental > Aquatic > Marine > Hydrothermal vents | place: Pacific Ocean: East Pacific...
GGTGGCCTCGATGGCTTCGTCCAGGGCGCCGTTGAAGAGCTCCACCCGGCCGGAGAGTCGCTCCAGGTCCTTGAACAGCACCTCGTTGACCACGTGTAGGAAGACTACCTGGGCCCCGAGTTTTTCGGCCAGGGTCAGGGCCTCCTGCAGGGTGCACCGGGAGTAGTCGGAGAAATCCACCGGACAGAGAATTTTCTTGATCGGTTCCAGGGAATATCTCATGCTGCCGCCTCCTTTGCGTGCTTGCGCTCCTGGATGGGAAGGGTGAGGGAGGGGTCTCGTTTAATCCGGACTTTTTGCATGAAGAAGACTACCACCCACAGGCCGATGCCCAGCAGGTCGCCGGCGAACGCCGGCAGGTCCAGGCCGGTGGCCCAGCCCAGCAGCTTGGGGAAGAACAGCAGGGCGGTGGCCACGGCGAAGATGCACCACTCCAGGATATTGGTAGGGCACAGCAGGTAGCCCATGGTGAGCGAACCAAAGGCCACGGTGCCCAAGATGATAGTGCCGAAGGAGGAGACGGTCTCCCACCAGGAAACGAAGTGGCCGGGGCCGCCGAGCAGGAAGCCCGGTGAGAAGGCGAAGAGGAAGGGGCCGACGTAGAGCATCTTGGCGAACTTGAAGGAGGTCCAGCCGGTCTTCCAGGGGTCGCTGCCCGCGATGGCCGCTCCGGCGTAGGCGGCCACGCACACCGGTGGCGTGATGTTGGAGTCCTGGCTGAACCAGTAGACGATCATGTGGCTGGCGATGAGGGCCCAGGATATCTTGGCCATGAGCACGACCCGCTGGGGATCGTCGGCCAATAGGTCACCCAGGGGCGCCTGCAACTGCTGGAAGCTCACGCCCCACATGGTGTGGGAGATCATGTCGCTCACCGCGCCCACGGCCAGCACGGCGGTGATGAGATAGGCCGCGGTGACCGGCACTCCCATGCCCAGGACCAAGGAGGCCAGGCCTATGAGGATGATGGCCAGGGGCAGGTAGCCGAAGGAGAGCTCGATGATGATCTGGGAGAACTTGAGCCCGATGCCGGTTAGGGCGATGGTGCCCACGATGATGCCGATGACCCCCACCGTGGCCCCGATGATCAGGGTGTTGCGCGCGCCCTCGACCATGGCGGCCAGGATTTCCTTGGGGCCCATGCGGTGGTCGGTGGTGAGCCAGCTCACGGCCACGCAGCTTATGATGGCCCAGAAGGCGGCATAGCCCGGCGAGAAACCGAAGAGCATCATCACCACGATCACCACCAAGGGCAGGGACATGAACCACTGCTGCTTGAGGATGTCCCAGGCGGTGGGGGCGTCGGGGTCCTGGATGCCCACCAGGCCGTAGCGCTTGGCCTCGAAGTGGATCATCACGAAGACGCTGAGGAAGTAGATCACCGCCGGGAAGATGGCCATGAGCATGATATCCACGTAGGGAATCTCGGTCATCTCGGCCATGATGAAGCCGCCGGCCCCCATGATGGGAGGCATGAACATGCCACCGATGGAGGCGGCCGGTTCAATGGCCCCGGCCACGTGCGGCCGAAAGCCCGCCTTTTTCATCAGGGGGATGGTGAAGGCGCCGGTGCTCACGGTGTTGGCGATGGCCGAGCCCGAAACCGAGCCAAAGAAGCCCGAGGCCATCACCGCCACCTTGGCCGGTCCGCCCACCGAGCGTCCGGCCAGGGCCATGGGCAGGTCCAGGAAAAAGCGGCTGGCCCCGGAGGCCTTGAGGAACGAGCCGAAGAAGATGAACAGGATCACGTAGGTCACCAGCACCGTGGCCATGATGCCGTAGACGCCTTCCTGCTTCATGTAGATGTGGTTCAGGGCCCGCTCCAGCGAGAAGCCGGTGTGGGCAAAGGCCTTGAGAATCGGCACGTAGTGCAGCAGGTCGCCCCAAAAGGCGTAGAACAGAAACACCACGCCCACCAGGGTCATGGACCAGCCCAGCACCCGCCGGGCCACCTCCAGGGAAACCAGGATGCCCACCACGCTCACCGCCGAGTCCAGCGAGGTCTCGCTGCCCATACGGTAGTTGATGGCCTCGTACTCCGTGATGTAATAGCCCACCACGAAGATGGCCACCAGGGCCAGGAGGAGGTCCATGGCTATAGGGGCGTCGCCGCGCGATTGGCCCCAGGGCTCCTTGGGGATGAAGAAGGTGGCCGCCGCCGCCGCGCTGATCACCGCGAAGAACCAGTTGATGGTGATGGGGTCGCGCACCCCGTGGCCGGCCGCCAGGAAGTACAGGAGGAAGTAGAAGGCCATGCCCATGGTGACAAAGGGAATAGCCGCATCGATGTAGTACCCGCGCTCGTGGGGCTGCCGGCTGGTAAAGGGGTAGTTGAGAAATACCAGGACGTAGGTGAACAGGACGTAGATGCCCAGGAAATACTGGGTATCCACCGGCTCGATGCCGGCGGCGTAGAGATAGAACAAGACCATGAACACGCCCATGGCCGCGCTGAGGTAGAACCAGAAGCCGGTGACGTTGCGTCCGGTCTTGGCATCCTTGGCTACGATCTCGTCTAGTTTTTCCTGGTCCGCCGCCTCGGGCGCGATATCGGTCATGACGCTACCTCTACAGTTGCATGGTAAGAGGGGAGGGCGCTAAGGCCCTCCCCCAATGTATCACCTTGTGCCTGCTACAAGTCTACTTAACCGGCTTGAGGGCGTCGGGGATTTTCTTGCCCTGCTCAACCCAGAACTTGTAGGCGCCGGGGTGCAGCGGCACCGAAGCGCCCCTAAAGGCGTTCTCCAGGGTCATGGCCTTGAAGGTCTTCTTGGCCGCCACCATGGCCGCCATGCCCTTTTTGGACCACAGGGCCTTCATGACCTTGTAGACCACGTCGGCCGGGACGTCCTTGTTCACGCTGAGGATGGTGGAGTCCTGGAAGGTGCGGCACTCGGGGATGTTCTTGCCGTAGGTGCCGGCCGGGATTACGGTGGGGGCGTAGGCATAGGCCTTGTAGAAGCCGCTCTTCTTGGCGTCGTCGCCCACGTTGATCAGGCGAATCTTCACCTGCACGCTGGCCTCGATCACCGAACGGTTGGGGTAGCCCACCAGCACCCAGAAGGCGTCGATCTTGCCGTCTTTAAAGGCGCTGGCCGCGGCCGAATAGCCCATGAAGGTCGGCTTGAACTTGTCCCACACCCCGATGTGGCGGAAGAAGCGCTCGGCGCTGGCGGCCGCGCCGGAACCGGCGTTGCCCACCGCGACCCGCTTGCCCTTGAGGTCAAAGGCGCTCTTGATATCGCTGTCGGCCCGCACGATCAACTGGGCTGGGGCGCCGTAGAGATAGCCCATGGCCCGGACGCCGTCATACTTGGTGGGGTCCTTGGGCAGCTTGCCCCGGCGGCCCAGGTCGGAGTCCACCGCGTAGCACAGGCCAAAGGTCGACTCGCCGGAGGATATCCGCTTGACATTCTCCACCGACCCGCCGGAACCAACCGCGGTGGCCTGGAAACCGGGGATCACCTTGGGCAGATAAACCGCCATGCCGTTGGCAAAGGTGTTAAAGGTGCCGCCGGTGGGGCCGCCGCCGATCTTGGCCTTGAATACGCCGGCCGCCGCCAGCCCCGGTACCATGCTGACCGCTACGGCCAGTGCCAAGGCTATCAACAGGACTTTTTTCATGTGTGCTTCTCCTCTTTTGGTAGTGACAGATTAAATAACTTGGCCCGCGCCCGCCAGGCGGGGCCGTTAAAACTCGCTTCACTGGGACCGGGGACGCCCGGCCTGGCGACGCCGCGCTTGCGGCCCTGCTACCGCCGCCGGCCCATCGCTACCGCCGGCGGCCCAAGCTACTAATGTGTATTGTGACCTTATGACGGATAGGGTCAAGCGGTAAATTGGATAAACACTGATTCTGGTGTAGTGGTTCTCCGGCATGGCTTGTAAGAAAAATACCTACAGCAGCCCCGCGGGTCACGCCTCGATCAAGCCGTGCTGGATGGCGAAACGTGAGATGTCGGCGTTGTTGCGCAGGTTGAGCTTTTTGAGCAGCCGGAAACGGTAGGTATCCACGGTCTTTACGCTGATGTGGTAGTTGTCGGCGATTTCCCGGTTGGTGCGTCCCAGGGCCAGGGCTCGCAACACCTGGATTTCGCGGTTGGACAGCCGGTCCAGGGGCGACTGGCCGCGCTCGCCCCGGGCCACTCGCAGGGCCAACAGCTCGGCCGCCTCCTGGCTGAGGTAGTGGCCGCCGCGGTGCACCTGTTCGATGGCCTTGACCAGTTGCTCGGGGGCCGAGCGCTTGGTTATGTAGCCCTTGGCCCCGGCCGAGATGGTGCGCACCACGTACTGCTCTTCTTCGTGCATGGTCAGTACCAAGACGGGCAGCTCGGGCAGTTGGGCCTTGAGCTGGTTGATCACCTCCAGGCCGTCCATGCCGGGCATGGAGATATCGATGACCGCCACGTCGGGCCTAACCTCCAGGGCCTGTCGGATGGCCTCGTGCCCGTCGGAGGCCTCCACCACCACCTGCATCTGGCCGGTGTCTTCGATGAGGCTGCGCAGCCCGGCGCGCACGATGCTGTGGTCGTCGGCCAACAGGACCCTGATCATCGCAACCCTCCCGCGAGGCCGTGTACGGGCAGCTTGAGCAAGACCTCGGTGCCCACGCCGATCTGGGAAATGATTTCCAGGCGGCCGCCGGCCAGGGAGGCCCTCTCCCGCATGCCGGCGATGCCCAGGCTCTTGCGCTGGTCCAGGTTTTTTATATCGAAACCGCGGCCGTTGTCCACCACCGACACCTCCAGGAAGCCGTCTGAGCCGCGCAGGATGACGTCCACGCTGGTGGCCGCCGCGTGGCGGGCCACGTTGGTCAGGGCCTCTTGGGCCACCCGGTAGGCGGCGATGGCGGTGAACTCGTCCACCTCGGGCACCTGGAAATGGTTGAATACGCAGGCCACGTCGGTGCGTTTTTCAAACTCGGTGGTGTACCATTCCAGGGCGTCGACCAGCCCCAGGTCGTCGAGCACCGGCGGACGCAGGCGGGTGGCGATGAGCCGCACGTCGCTGATAGTCTTGTCGATGAGCCGGCACATGTTGTCGGCCCGGGCGGCGGCCGGCGGCTGGCTCTGCCGCAGCCGGTCACGCAGCCACACCGCGTCCATGCGCAGGGCAGTGAGCACCTGGCCCAGCTCGTCGTGCAGCTCCCGGGCGATGGCGGTGCGTTCCTTTTCCTGGCTGGCCATGATATTGCCCGAGAGCCGGCGCAGTTGGTCCTGGGCGCTTTTTAGGTCGGTGATGTCCACCGAGATGCCGCAGAGCCGGGTGACGTTGCCCTCTTCGTCCAGGATGGGAAACCGCACGCTGAGATAGCTGTGCATCTGGTCGCCGTAGGGAAACAGTTCCTCGGCCTGGTAGGGCTTCTTTTGCTGGAGCACCCGCAGGTCGTTGTTGCGGAACTGGTCGGCCACCTCCGGCGGGAACACCTCGTGCAGGGTTTTGCCCTGGGCCTCGTGGCGGGGCATGCCGAAAAGCTGTTCCCAGCGGGAGTTGACCATGATGTAGCGTCCCTGGGGGTCTTTCATGTAGACCACCGCCGGGGTGTATTCCAAGAAGCCGGCGACCTCCCGGGTGCGCTGGCGCACTTGGCGCTCCAGCTCCTTGGAGTAATGGCTCAGTTGCTCCTTGGCCTGGCGCAGGTTCCTCTCGGCCGTCTCGCGCTGGGCGATTTCGTGGCCGGCCTTGCGGTGCAGGATGTAGACCAGCACCCCGGCAAAGAGGCACAGCCCCAGCACCACCAACCCGGTGGTGCGGGCCAGGGGCCGCCACACCGCCTCGGAGATTACCCGCAGGCTCTGCAGGTGGACCACCTTCCAGCCGGGGTATTGTTTCAGCTCGCGCGAGAAGATGATGTAGCGCCGTCCCGAGCGGTCCTCGGCCATGTCGCCGCCCAGGGGGCTCAGCCCCACCCAGGGCCAGGGCCCCTCGCCGAACTGGCGCGAGGCGGCCACCTGGGCCAGTTCCTCGGGCGACTTGGGCCAGAGGGTTTTAAAGAGCCACTGCTTGCGGCTGGAGCTGAAGATCACGTCGTGGGGACCGGTGAGCAGGTTAATGCTGTCGGCGTCGGCCGCCGGGCCCGACTCCCACCCGCCGATGGGGGCCTTGATCACCACCACCCCCAGGGGCGCGCCGCCGGTCTGGGCAAAGACCGGGAAGCTGTAGTAGGCGCCGCGCTTGTGCGAGGTGGTGCCCAGGGCCAGGTACTTGCCGGCCCGTCCGCTGATGGCCTCCTGGAAGTAGGGGCGGAAGGCGAAGTTCTGTCCCACGAAGCTATGGGGGGCCCGGCGGTTGCTGGAGGCCACCGTGTCGCCGCCGCGGTCCATCAGGTAGCAGACGTCCACTTCCAGGGCCTGCTGGAAGTGGTCCAGGATGGCGTTGGCCGCCGCCAGGGAGGCGGGGTCTTCCCGGGTGAGGGCGACGCGCAGCTCCTTGAGCCCGGCCAGGGCGCGCACGGTGTTGAGATTGCCCGAGAGATAGGCCGAGAGCTGGTTTTGCATCATCTCGGTGCGCGAGGCCCCCCGGCGGCGGGCCACCGAGTATTCCTGGTCCCGCAGGGAAAAGAAATAATACAGGCCGCCGGCCGAGGTGGATACCACCGCCACCAGGGACAGGATTAAGATGATCACGCGCAGCCGCATAGCCGGCTCTCCAGGCCCAACGGGGTATTGGGACAGGTTACCATCAAATATCGCGTGGGGGCGCGAAAATGCAACCGTGGCCGTGGCCGTGGTATGATCGCAAGCAACCCCTGGCTGAGAACGAGGTGATGATGACCGAACAGACCTTGCGCGCGGTGATGTTGGACTACCTGGCCGCCTGCTCCAGCCTCACCCTGGCCACCGCCGGCCCGGCGGGCCCCTGGGCGGCCAGGGTTTTTTATTGCAACGACTGCTTTGACCTGTACTTCCTGAGCAACCCGCAGAGCCGCCACGGCCGGGACATGGCCCGCCAACCGCAAGTGGCCGCGGCCGTGAACCTGGACTACCGCAACTGGCTCGATATCAAGGGCATCCAACTGGAGGGGCGGGCCGAGGACCTGGGCGGCATCAGCGGCAACCTCAAGCTGGCCCGGGCCTACGTGGCCAAGTTTCCCGAGGTGAAGAGCTTTTTGCTTTCTCCCCAAAAGCTGGGTCAGGCCATCGCCGCCAAGGTGGCCAAGGTGCACTTCTACCGCCTGGCGGCCCACCGTCTGTATTTCCTGGACAACTCCCAGGGCTTCGGCCACCGCGACGAGCTGGTGCCGGCCGGCTAGAGAATCTCCAGCCGCTGCAGGGTCTCGGCGGTGGGCACCCCCTGCTGGTCGTAGCCGCGCAGCCGGTAGTAGGCCGGTAGCATCTGGTCCAGGGGCACGGTGAGCCCCTCGGGGTCGGAGGCGCGGCCTTGCTCCAGCAGGCGGGCGGGCAGGCGGTCGTGGCGGTGGTCTATGCCCTCGCGGCAGTTCATGTGACGCTCCAGTACGTGGATGCGCTCGCCGGCGCGCAAAAACTGCGCCTGGCTCAGTCCCAGGCCGGTGACCGCGTTGAACAGCCCGGTGTAGAGTGAGTAGTCCACCAGGGGTATGGCCAGGCGGGGCAGGTGCTGCATCAGCATGGCCAGCAGGGGCCGCGGGGTGTACTTGGCCAGGGGCGGCTCCAGCACGTAGGCGTACATGGTGAACTGGCATGTCTGCAAGGCGTTGACGCAGCAGGTGAGGTCTTCGAAGAACTTCACCCAGCGGGCCTTGCCCCGGTGGCTGGCCGGGTCCAGCAGGCCCAGCATGACCTCCTGGGCCACCAGGTAGGAAGACAAGTGGCAGCCGCCCCGGTTGGCCACGGCATAGGCCAGCCCCTGGCCAAAGCTGCCGCGCGGGTCGTAGGCGGCCATCTCCAGCCCCTTGACCTGGATGGCGAAATCTCGGCCGCCGTATTTTTGCGACAGCGCCCGGCTGCCCAGGGCCATCTCGGCCCCAAAGCCGCGCTGGTAGGCGATGTCGCGCAGGGCCTCTGCCACGCCATCGGGCGAGGCGAAGCGCAGCTCGCTGGACACCAGCCCCTTTTGGGCCGCCTCCATCACCCACCCCAGGGTGCCGCCGGCGCTGATGGTGTCGATGCCCAAGGTGCTGCAAAGCCGGCTCCAGCCGGCGACGATATCCGGGTCGAAGATTCCCAGGTTGGAGCCCAAGAGCCCCACGGTCTCGTACTCCGGCACGATCATGCGCTGGCCGCCGAAGACCCCGGAATGGCCACAGAGGATGGTGCAGGGCTTACAGGTGGCGTGCTTGGTGTCGCGCCCCTGGGCCATGGCCTGGCCGGCCAGGCGTCCGGCCTCCGGGTGGCGGCCGTCGGCGAAATTGTTCACCGGCACGATGCCGCGTTCCAGGCAGGGGCCGATGTTGGAGGCGGTGCCGAAGCGGCGGTAGTCCAGGCTGATGGCGTTGCGGTTGATGTACTTGGTGCCGCGCTTTTTGGCCTTGGCCAGGGCCTGGGGGGCGCGGGGCCGGATGCGAAAGGCGCCGCCCAGCGCGGCCACCGCCTTGAGGTTCTTGGAGCCCATAACCGCGCCCAGGCCGCCGCGGCCCAGGAAGCGGTGACCCGCGGCCAGGTTGGCAAAGCGCACCAGGTTTTCGCCGGCCGGGCCGATGACCACCGAGGCCTGTTTGCCGGTGTCCAGCACGGCCTGGGCCTCGGGAATCTCCAGGCCCCAGAGCTCGGCCGCGTCGCGAAACTCCACCCCTTGGGCGCTCACCAGCAGGTAGCAGGGCGACTCGGCCCGGCCCCGGATGAGCAGCCCGTCCCAGCCGGCGGTCTTGAGGGCCATGCCAAAGGGTCCGCCGCAGGAGGAGGCGCCCATGATGCCGGTGAGCGGGCTCTTGGCCAGGGCCTCGAAGCGGCCCGAGCAGGGCGCGCCGGTGCCCATGAGCACCCCGGGCATGAAGGCGATGATGTTGTCGGGACCCAGGGGATCGCAACCCGGCGCCAGCCGGTCGTACAAAAGCTTGAGCCCCAGGCCCTTGGAGCCCAGGTAGCGCCGGCGCAGTTCTTCGCTGACGCGGTAGCGCGTTACGCTACGGTCGGTTAGGTTTACCTCCAACACCTGGTCGCTGGTTCCGACAATTTCTTGCATGGCACCTCCATCCGGTTGATCAGCGGCCGGCCCGGCCGTCCGTGATTCGCCCTAAGTATACAACGAAATCGCGTCCGGGCCCGACCGATCCTGCGGGCTTGACATCGGCCGGCCGGTGGAGTATTCACGGGGCCGACAAGTTAAGACCCAGGTCCGCTCGCTGGCCGGTGTTCACCGGCCTTCGGAACACGGTGAGAATCCGTGGCGGTCCCGCCGCTGTAACCGGCGATGAAGCCCGCAAAGCCACTGCCCCGTTCAAGCGGGGTGGGAAGGGCGGGTGGAACCAGACCCGGAAGCCAGAAGACGGGCGGGCGGACCAGGTGGGGAGCTAATGGCAACGGTATCCCTCACCCCTGTCAGGGGGTGGGGGATTTTTTGTGGGACGGAGTGAAACCATGTTGGCGGCGGTTTTGCGGGGGGTGGGTGAGCTGGCCATGCAGCGGCGGCCGCGGCCGGTGCGGCCGGCCGGCGGTTTGCTGGTGCGGGTGGCAGCCTGCGGGGTCTGCGCCTCGGATGTGAAGATGTGGCGCCGGGGGCATCCGGGCCTGCGCCTACCGCGGGTGCTGGGCCACGAGGTGACCGGCTGGGTGGCCGCGGCCGCTCCCTCCTCGGGCTTGCGGCCGGGCCAGGCGGTGCAGGTGGCCCCGGGCATGGCCTGCGGCCGCTGCCCGGCCTGCCAAGCCGGGCGGCACAACCTCTGCCCCGGGGTGAAGGTGCTGGGGTTTTCCTTAGACGGTGGTTGGGCCGGCTACCTGGCCGTGCCGGCCGCCGGCCTGGCGGTGGGGGCGGTGAACCCTCTGCCGCCGGGGCTGGAGCCGGTAACCGCCACCCTGGCCGAGCCCCTGGCCTGCGCCCTTAACGCCCTGGAGGTGGCCGAGCTAAGGCCCGGCCAGCCGGTGGCCGTGTTCGGGGCCGGGGTGGTGGGGCGGCTGGCCGCCTGGGCGGCGCAGCGCCTGGGGGCCGGGCGGGTGCTCTTGGTGGAGACCGACCCGGCCCGCTTGCGCCACCTGCCGGTGGCCGGCCTGGACGCCTCGGCCGGCTTTGATCCTGCGGCGGCCCGGCAGCGGCTCGGCGGCCAGGCCCAGGTGGTGATACCGGCCTGCCCCGACCCCCGGGCGGTGGAATGGGGGGCCGAGCTGCTGGGGCCCGGCGGCACCCTGGTGCTCTTCTCCGGCCTGGCCGCCCGGCCGGAGTTGGACCTTAACCAAGTCCACTATCGCCAGCTTCGCCTGGTCGGGGCCTACGGCTGCACCAGCGGGCAAAACCGCCGGGCCCTGGCCCTGCTGGCGGCCGATCCCCAAACGCCGGCCGCCTGGATCAGCCACCGGCTCCCCCTGGAGCAAGCGGAGCCGGGGCTGCGCCTGGCCGCCGGCCGGGCGCTCAAAGTGATCCTCATACCTTCAAAGGAGTAGCGACATGTTTGACGAAAGCAAGATGAAACAGTTCGGGCAGGTGATCGGTCGCCTGGCCGCCGGCGAAGACTTGACCCGGGAGGAGTCGGCCGAGTGCTACCGCCAGGTGCTGCTCTCAGAACAGCCGGAGCTGCAGCAGGGCGCCTTCCTCAGCGCCCACATGGCCAAGGGGCCGACCACCGAGGAGATAGCCGGCTGCTGGGACGCGGTGTTGCGCTTTGACACCCAGACCATCGACCCCCAACTGCCGGAGGCCCCCTGCGATATCGTGGGCACCGGCTCCGACGCGCTCAAGACGGTCAACGTCTCCTCGCCGGTGGCGGTGATCGCCGCAGCCTGCGGGGTGCCGGTGGCCAAGAAGGGGGCCCAGCGGGTCACCGGGGTGTCCGGGGCCTCGGAGATATTCGCCCAGTTCGGGGTGGACCTGGCCAGTCCCCTGTCCCTGGCCCGGCGTTCCCTGGAGGAGGTGGGCCTGGCCTACCTGCCGGGCGAGAGTTTTCTCAAGGCCGGCTGGGCCCGGCTGGTGCAGCACATGCGCTTTACCTCCATCTTTAACATCGTGGGGCCGCTCACCATGCCCTGCCCGGCCACCCAGACCCTGGTGCTGGGGGTGTACCAGCGGGAGCTGGCCCGCACCATGGCCGATATCGCCGGCCGTATCGGCATCAAGGCCGCCCTGTGCCTCTACGGCACCAGCCAGCAACATCCGCCGGAGATGGGCATCGACGAGGTCTCGGTCTGCGGCCCCACCCACTGCGTGCGCATGACCGGCGGTGAGCTGCAAGAGTACACTCTCACCCCGGCCGACTTTGGCATCAAACAGAGCCGCTATGAAGACGTGGCTACCAAAGGCGACGCCCGGTCCAACGCGGCGGCGGCCCTGCGGGTTATCGCTGGGCGCGACCAGGGACCCCTGGCCGACTTCCTGGCGGCCAACACCGCCGTGGTGCTGGAGCTGACCGGCAAGGCTAAGGACCTGGCCGACGGGGTGGACCAGGCCCGCCAGGCCATGGCCGACGGCCGGGCCCTGGACAAGCTGCGCGGCCTGGTGACCCGGCAGAATCCCGACGCTACGCGCGGCCTGGCGGCGCTGGAAGGCCTGCTGGCCGAAGCGGCTTAGGCCGGCCCGAAAAGCTGGTCCGCCAGCCAGTCGATGCCCAGGCCGATCAGCTCCTCCTCGTCGGCCAGGGCCCTTGCCACCTGTCCGGCCTCCAGGCGGTAGCGCTGGACAAAGCCGGGGTCGCTAAGCATCTGGGCTAAGACCTCGCGGTTGTACAAGGCGGCGATAAAGGCGTGGGTCTGCCGGGGAGAGAGCTCCACCTTGCCGCGGCGCTTGGGGTGCATCACCAGGGACAGGAGCCGGTCGTTGTGCCGGTGGTAAGGGGCCAGGCCCTGGTCGGCGACCCACTGGGCCGGGGTGAGCCGCCGGGGCTGGTCCCAGCCCAGGCAGTGGGGCGTGTCCTGGCGCAAGAAGACCTCTCGGACGCCCCGGTGGTCGCGGCCTGGCTTTACCGCCCGCACCACCGGGTAGATACGGCAGCAGGTGGGGCGGTCCTGGTAGACCCGGCAGCCGCGGGAGGTGAGGTAGGGGCAGGCGCCGCCATCGGCCAGCTTGATGCGCAGGGCGGGCCAGCCAGAGCGGGGGTCCATCTCCAGCTCCAGGTGCTCGGCCAGCAACTCGGCGGCGCTGATACCCAGGCCGCGGCCCAGGCGCAGGGCGTCGTAAGGGGTGACCGGCAGGCGCTTGTCGCGGCAGCAGGAGCCGAAACAGGCCAGCGCGGGTTCACAGGCGAAAGTAAAGGATTCTGCGGGCTCCAGGGGTTGGCCGCCCAGATCGGCCATGGTCTCGATCATCGCGCGCACTCCGGTGGGGGCTGGCTGCCCTACTACTGCTCCCCGGACCGGCGCTTGTCAAGGGTCCTGCGCCCCACCGGCCCCGCAGGCCGGGCAGCGGCGGACGGCCGGTGGGCCGATCTCCACCGTGCGCAGGCCGAGCGGCCAGAGCTCCACCAGCAGCATGCCGGCCAGTACGTCTTGGTCCGCGCCCAACAGCAGCTTGAGGGCTTCGGCGGCCTGCAGGCTGGCCAGGCAGGAGGGCAGGGGGCCGAAGATGCCGTGGGTGGCGCTGCTGCGCTTTGGCTCGGCCGGGGGATAGGGCGGGGCCCAGCACTCGAAGCAGGGGCCCTTCCCCGGTCGGATGACCGCCAACTGGCCGCCGGTGCCCATCACCCCGGCGTGCACCCAGTCTACTCCCTGGGCCAGGCAGGCCCGGTTGAGGTGGTAGCGAGGCCGGGGGTGGTCCAGGCCGTCGATCACCACGTCGGCCCCGGCCAGCAACCCGGCCGCGTTGGACTGGTCCAGCTCGTCTTGGATGGCCTCCACGGTTACCTGGCGGTTGACCGACGACAGGTGGCGGCGGGCCGCCTCCACCTTGCTGCGCCCGGCGTCCACGTCGGCCTCGGTGTAGAGCACCTGGCGGTGCAGGTTGTCCAGGGCGGGGCGGTCCGGGTCGACCAGGCGCAGGCGGCCCACCCCGGCCCGGGCCAGCAGCCCGGCCGCCGCGCCGCCCAGGGCCCCCACTCCCACCACCACCGCGGTGGCCGTCGCCAAGCGGGCCTGGCCCGAGCGGCCCCAGCCGGCCAGGCGCTGTTGCACCGCGTAGCGCTCGCCCAAGGCGCTATCCCCCAAAGGCGGCGTTGATGAACTCCACCCGCGCGCCTTCGGCCACCACGGTGGCCGCGTAGTCATCGGGGTGTACAAAGCGGCCGTTCAGCTCGGCCACCAGCTCGGGATGCTGCTCCTCGAAGAGCTCCACCAACTGGGCCAGGGTGCTGCCGGCCGGCACCTGCTCGTCAAAACCATTGACTATGATTTTTATATTTCGGCTCATGGTTTCTATGTATCACAAATTCCTAATCGATCAATAGGGTATACGGCGGCTGTTCCCCGAAAACGGCTCACCGCTTGGCTTGCGGCCCCTGGTGGGGCATAATCTTCGGGACTCTCAGGGTCCAACCCCGGCAAGGAGGCTCCATGGAAAGGCAGGCGGCCATCGCGGTTCTGGGTACCTTTGACTCCAAGGGCGACGAGCACCGGTTTCTCCAGCAGGCCATCGAGAAACGGGGGCGCAGGACCATCACCATCAACGTGGGCACCAAGGACGCGCCGGGGTTCACCCCGGACATCGACCTGCGGCCCCGGGGTTTCAGCGACCGCGACCAGGCCATCGCCGAGGTGATCACCCAGGCCCGCCGGGTCTTGGCCGAGCTCTACGGCCGGGGCGAGGTGGCGGCGGTCATCAGCGCCGGCGGCGGCTCGGGCACCCACCTGGCCACCAGCGTGATGAAGGTCCTGCCCCTGGGAGCGCCCAAGGTGATGGTCTCCACCGTGGCCGCCCACGACATGGCCGAGGTGGTGGGCACCAAGGACATCACCATGATCCACAGCGTGGGCGACCTGCTGGGGGTCAACTCGCTCACCGGGATCATCCTGGACCGGGCCGCCGGCGCGGTCTGCGGCATGGCCGCCGAGCCCTGGCAGGCCCCCGGCGGCCGGCGGCGCATCGGGCTCACCATGTTCGGCTTCATCAACCAGGCGGCCGAGCAGGTGAAGGCCGCCCTGGAGCAGATGGGCCTGGAGGTCATCGCCTTTCACGCCAACGGCATCGGCGGCCTGGCCTTGGAAGAGCTGGCCGCCGAGGGCCGCTTCGACGCCGTCTTGGACCTGGCCACCCACGAGCTGGCCGACACCCTCAAGGACGGCTACTGCAAGCTCATCGCCCCAGGACGCCTGGAGCCCGGCACCGGGCCGGCGGTGCCGCGCCTGGTGGTGCCCGGCGGCCTGGACTGCGCCGTGTTGGAGTTCACCCGCGACAACGTGCCGGAGCAGTACGCGGGGCGCAAGATATTCTTCTACGACTTTCGCTCGGCCGTGCGCTTGAGCCGCGAGGAGACCCGGCTCATGGCCGAGCAGTTGGCCGACAAGCTCAACCGGGCCGCCGGCCCGGTGCGGGTGCTCATCCCCACCGGCGGCTTCTCCGGGGCCGACGCCCCCGGCCAGCCCCTGGAAGCCCCCGAGCTCACCGCCGAGTTCACCATTCGCTTCAAGGAATTGCTGGACCCGGCCATCCCGGTTATCGAGCACCCGTCCCACATCAACGACGAGGGCTTTTGCCGGCGCGCCGCCGAGGTGATGGCCGCCATGCTCTAAGGGGCTCTGGCGCGCCGGCCGCCGCCCAAAATAGAGCCCCCCCGCCGCCGGGCGAGGGGGCTCCGTAGCACTCAACGGGTTTACTTGAACCCGAACTCGTCCCACCGGCTCTGCACCTGCTTGACCACGTCGGGGTCCAGGGCGATGGGGATGGGCTTTTCCTTCCAGTCATAGGGGATGGTGCAGTCCAGCAGCAGCCGCCCGGTGATGTCGCGGGCGTTGATGGGCAGCGAGGGGTCCAGCGGGGTGGAGCGGCCGCGCTTGATGACCTGGCTGCGGTTGGGCTGGAACCTAAAGCTCAGGGCGTACATGACTCTCGGGATATCCCAGGCGTCGATGTCTTCGTCCACCACGATCACGGTCTTGAGGCCGTAGGCCCCCATCTCGGTGGAGATGGCCGCGGTGAGCACCTGGTCGGCGTGGCCGGGATACATCTGCTGCACCGAGATGATGGCCAGGAAGCGGCCCGAACCCTCGGGCGGGCAGTAGACGCTTTTGATGCCCGGGATCTTCATGTCGGTGAGCTGTTGCCACAGGGTGGCGCCGTAGGACAGGGCCATGGTCATGTGGGTGTCGGTGACCGCGCGCCCCACCGTGGTGCCCCACAGGATGGGGTTGTCGCGGTGGGTGATGCACTTGACGTCGATGAAGTTGCGCGGGTCGGTGCCCACCCCGGAGTAGTACCCGGTGTACTCGCCAAAGGGACCCTCTTCCATGAACTTCTCGGCGTCCACCTCGCCCTCGATGATGATCTCGGCGTGGGCCGGCACCGGTAGGTCCACCGTCTCGCCCTTGACCACCTCCACCGGTTCGCCGCGGATGGCTCCGGCCACGTCGTATTCACTGGTAAAGGCCGACACCCGCGCCGCTCCCAGGATGAACAGCAGGGGGTCGCAGCCGATCACCGAGGCCACCGGCATGGGCTTGCCCATCTTCTGGTACTTCTTGAGCATGATGTCGGCGTGCTTGCCCTTGATGAACTGGGTGCCCATCTTGTCCTTGCCCAAGAGCTGGGAGCGGTAGGTGCCCAGGTTGACCCAGCCGGTCTCCGGGTCCTTGGATACGATGAAGTGGGCGGTGCCGATGAAACGGCCGCCGTCGAGGGGATACCAGTGCGGCACCGGGAACTTGTAGAGGTCTATGTCGTCGCCGGTCAGGATGTTCTGCTTGCAGGGGGCCGCCGATTTGTCCACCTCCACCGGCTTTTCCAGGTGTTCGCCCAGCTTGACCCACTCCCGCATGATCTCCACCAGGGGGGTTTCCTTGGGCATCCCCATGATGATGGCCAGGCGTTCGGCGGTGGTGCACACGCTGGTGATGACCGGGGTGTCGTAGCCCTTGACGTTTTCAAAAAGCAGGGCCGGCCCCTGTTTCTCTTCGTTGAGCTTGGCGACGTGTGACAGTTCCAGGTTCCAGTCCACCTCGGCCTTAATGCGATGGACCACGCCTTGTTTTTCGCCAACCTCAATAAAGTCCCTCATGCTTTTCATGGGGTATTTACCTCCCTGGTATCGATATTTTTCCCACGTTCGGGCGCGTCGTTATTTGCTTGATTCCATGCCCTGGTAAGCGCCCGAGCAGGCGCAAGGCCTGCGTATCAATCATGTCGAGAGCCGATCAATAATGTCAACATGATTAATTTTATGGCAACTATAAGTACAGATTATATGGAAGGGGTATGCGATGTCGTGTTGGGCGGACAGAAAACCATGTAACATGCTGTAATAACATATTTAAAATGATTGCTCGCGATGAGGCCGCTCGATGAGGCCCCGTGTTTGGCGGTTGTAATGAAAGGAGGCGTGCATAATCTTGGGTGTTATTTTGGCCGGTAAACGAGCGGTTGGGGGGCGTCAAGGCCCCGCCCGGCGGGCTTCGGAGCGCCGATCCGGCCCTGCCGGGCCGTACGGGACGGCAGGCGCGGGTCGCGCCAGCGGCTAGGCCTTGGCCGTATCCGGCTCCTGGTCGCCGTAGAGGATATCCAAAAAGGCCCGGGCCGGGCGGGAGAGCTCGTGGCCCTTGAGCACCGCGGTGTAGATATCCAACGAGAGTTTTTCGTCTTTGATCTTGGCCAGGGCCAGGCGTCGCGAGAGCACGTCGCCATAGACCGCCGAGCGGGTGAGGAAGGAAATACCCTGGCCGCGGGCCACCTGTTCCTTGATGACATCGGCGTTGCTGGTTTCGAAAACCACCTGGGGACTCTTGCGGTGCCGCCGGTAGAGATCGCTGATAACCCTGCGGGTTCCCGAACCTTTTTCCCTTAGAATGATCGGCTCGGCCGCGACCCTGCTAAACGGCAGGTTGTCGACAAAGGCCAGGGGGTGCCCTGGTGGCACGATGAGCACCAGCTCTTCGCTCTTGAAAAACTGGAACTGAACCCGCCGCACCGTACCGGGATAGGCCACCACGGCCACCTCGACATCCAGCGACCACAGCCGCCGGGCCAGCTCCAACGAGCTGCCCTCCATCAATACTATATTGACCAGGGGATACTTTTCCTGAAAGTCGGCCAGCAGGGGGGGCATGATGTTGCGGGCGTAGGTCTTGGCGCTGCCCAGTTTGAGGGTGCCGCGCTGCACCAGGCGCATCTGGTGGATAACCGTTTCGGCCTTTTCCCGCAGCTTGAAAATCTTGCGGGTATAGCCCAGCAGGACCTCGCCGGGTTCGGTGAGCACCAGCTTTTTCCCCAGGCGGGCAAATAGCTTAACCCCTAGATCTTCCTCCAATTGTCGCATCTGGGCGCTGACGGCCGGCTGGGTGACGTTGAGCTGCTCGGCGGCCCGGGAGAAGTTCATGGTTTCGGCCGCGTGGTTGAATGTGAGCAGTTGGTTGAGGTTCATGTCTTGATATTAGGCCAGGCTTTAACGGAAGTCAACCTAAAATAATATGGCCATTGGTTTAACAGCTTGGATTAACTATATAAGTTCTAACAGCATATAAGTCCAGCTTATATGATGGATAATTATTATTGGCTTGATTATTTCAGAGGCCATGAGTGATGATCATGTATAACAATTTTTGATCCATGCCCGACCAAATAAACAATCAAGAGCAGAAAAAACACAGGCCCAAGTTGTATTCTGCCGGCGCGTCGAAGATATTTTTATCTTTTCGGAAAGGGATCAAGAGTTGATACCCAGGTCCGTAAATAGTGGGCAAAACCCCCTATCAACAATAACCGAAAAGGGAGAGGGCTATGGGTAACAGCAAACTTCAATTCCCAGACCCGCACGGCGTGGAAACCATCGCCGGCACCGAGGGTTGGGAGCGCATGTATCCTTACCAGTACCAGTTCGTCACCGACGATCCGGAACGCGAGGCCTACGAAAAGGGCATGTTCTGGTTCTATGACGGCCTGCACTACCCCGAACCGAGCTACCCGTTCGACATCATCTGGGACGAGGCCTGGTTCCTGGCCTTGAGCCAATTCAACACCCGCATCTTCTCGGTTCCCCCGGTCTACGGCGTGGACCACCGTATCATCAACGGCTACATCTACATCTCTCCCGTACCGGTTACCGATCCCGCCGAGATCGAGGAGCGGGTGGGCCATTTCATGGAGCGGGCCGGCTACTACTATCAAAATTGGAACGAGCTGGAGGCCAAGTGGGTCAAGAAGCTCGAGGACGTAATCTCCCAGTTGGAGAACCTGGAGATTCCCACCCTGCCGGACATGGAAGACAAGTCGGTGGTCATGGAGGGGGTCGGCAAATCCAAGGGCTACGAGCTGCTCAGGGCCTACGACAAACTCATCGACCTGGGCCTGCTGTGTTGGCAGTACCACTTCGAGTTCCTCAACCTGGGTTACGCCGCCTACGTCACCTTCCTGGACTTCTGCCAAAAGGCCTTCCCGGACATCCCCCTGCAGCGGGTGACCCAGATGGTCTCGGGCATCGACGTCATCATGTACCGCCCGGACGAGGAGCTTAAAAAGCTGGCCCGGGCCGCGGTGGATTTGGGCATCGACAACGTGGTGAACAACGGCAAGGGCTGGGAAGAGGTGAAGGCCGAGCTGACCGGCTCCTCGGCCGGCGACGAGTGGCTGGCCGCCTTTGAAAAGGCCCGCTACCCTTGGTTCTGGACCTCCACCGGCACCGGCTGGTATCACCACGACCTGTCCTGGAACGACGACCTGGACATCCCCCTGGCCTCCATCCGCATCTACATCGACAAGATCAAGGCCGGCGCTTCCATCGACCGCCCCATGGACGAGGTGATCAAGGAGCGCGACCGTATCACCAGCGAGTACCAGGCCCTGCTGCAGACCGACGAGGACAAGGGCGCCTTTGAGCAACTACTGGGCACGGCGCGCACCGTTTTCCCCTACGTGGAAAACCACCTGTTCTACGTGGAGCACTGGTTCCATTCCATTTTCTGGAACAAGATGCGCGAAGTGGCCGCCATCCTGGCCGAGCAGGGATTCATCGAGGAGGTGGAAGACGTCTGGTATCTCAAGCGGGCCGAGATCAAGGACGCCCTGTGGGACTTGGTCACCGCCTGGGCCACCGGGGTTAAACCGCGCGGGCCCAAGGTCTGGCCGCCGGAGATCGCCTGGCGCAAAGACGTGATGCAGAAATTCAGGGAGTGGACCCCGCCGGCGGCGGTGGGCACCGCGCCGGAGGTGATCCAAGAGCCCTTCACCGTGGTGCTCTGGGGTGTGACCAACGAGTCGCTCAACGCCTGGGCCGAGGTGGACGCGGCCGGCGATCCCGACTCCATCACCGAGCTCACCGGCTTTGCCGGCAGCCCCGGCGCGGTGGAGGGCAAGGCGCGTGTCTGCCGCACCGTGGCCGAAATCGGCGAGCTGCAAGAGGGCGAGATTCTGGTGGCCCCCACCACCTCGCCGTCCTGGGCCCCGGCCTTCCAGAAAATCCAGGCCGCGGTCACCGACGTGGGCGGCGTCATGTGCCACGCGGCCATCGTCTGCCGCGAGTACGGCATGCCCGCGGTGGTGGGCACCGGGCACGCCACCAGCGTCATCAAGACCGGTATGCACATCAAGGTCGATGGCACCACCGGCAAGATTATTATTGAACGCTAACCCCCACCCGGGCCGGCCCTCCGAGGCCGGCCCGGCCCGCGCCAGCCGCCGCCAGGTCGAACGACTGCTCGTCGAGGGACTGCTCGTTGCCACCTAGGGGGGACACCGGTACACACCGGTTGTGATGTAAAATACAAGGGACGTTGTTTTATCTGAAATTAACTGGACGCCAAACGCCGAGCAGAGGTCCCGCGGGACCCGGCGTAGCGGGCTTCAGAGGAGGGAGCTATGAGCCAGAGCCAACCATTGGTGTGCTGGTTCCAGGAGTGCAATAAGGATTCGGTGCCCTTGGTAGGGGGCAAAAACTCCTCCCTGGGGGAACTCATCAACGCCGGCATACGGGTGCCGCCCGGGTTCGCCATCACCACCCACGCCTACCGGCGCTTCCTGGCCGACGGCGGGGTGGAGGACAAGATCGTGGAGGCCATGGCCGGCCTGGACCACCAGGACACCGCGGCCCTGGACCGGGCCAGCGCCGAGATACGGGAGATCATCGAGTCCTGCCCGTTCTCCACCGAGCTGGAGGACCAGATCGCCGACTACTACCGCAAGCTCTCCAAGGTCTGCGGCTTGCCGGCCACCCCGGTGGCGGTGCGCTCCTCGGCCACGGCCGAGGACCTGCCCGGGGCCAGCTTCGCCGGCCAGCAGGAGACCTTCCTGTGGATTCGGGGCGCCGACCAGGTGCTGGAGCACGTGCGCCTGTGCTTCTCCAGCCTGTTCACCTCCCGGGCCATCGCCTATCGCATCGAGATGGGATTCGACTACAGCGAGGTGGCCATCAGCGTGGGCATCCAAAAGATGGCCAACTCCTTCACCGCCGGGGTGATGTTCACCCTCAACCCGGCCAACGGCGACCGCTCCATGATCGTCATCGACTCCAACTTCGGCTTTGGCGAATCGGTGGTCTCCGGCGAGGTCACCCCGGACAACTTCCGGGTGGACAAGGTGTCGTTGGATATCCTGGAAAAGACCATCAGCCAAAAACAAATCTACTACACCCTGGCCCCGGCCGAGCACTGCGCCAAGAAATTCGAGCTGCCCGAGGAACGTCAGGGCCTGCAGTCGCTCATCGACGAAGACGTAATCGAGCTGGCCAAGATGGGCAAGGTCATCGAGCAACACTACGGCTGCCCCCAGGACATCGAGTGGGCCGTGGACAAGGACATGCCCAAGTCGGGCAGCGTCTTCATCCTGCAGAGCAGGCCGGAGACGGTATGGAGCTGTAAGAAACCGGACACCCCCAGCGAGCCGGGCAAGAAGAAGACGGCCATGGACCACATCCTGGCCAGCATCATGACCGGCAAGAAGCTCACCTGAGCCGGGCGTCCGCCAGAAGATACCAGCGGCCGCGGGAGCACGAGCCAGGCGCCGCGCGGGGCAGGGCCCCCGAGAAACACTAGGCCCCAATTTTGCCAAGGAGGCTAGTTGAGAGATGAAGCCGATTCGCTACACCGAGGAGATGATCAAAGAGTTCAAGGATGCCGGGTATTGGACCGACGAGATATTCTTTGACTTTTACGAGCGCAACGCCGCCGAGCTGCCGGACAAGGAAGCCCTGGTGGACTCGCAGTACCGGGTCACCTGGGCCCAGGCCAAGGACCTGACCAACGCCATCGCCACCGCTTGGGCCCAAGCCGGCCTGGCCAAGGACGACCGGGTGATTATCCAGTCGCCCAACAGCGTCTATGGCTTCTTGGCCCGGGTGGCCGCCGAGCGGGCCGGGCTCATCTCGCTCACGGTGTACCCCTACCTGCGCCAGCGCGAGCTGGAGTACATGATGGAGCTCACCCAGGCGGTGATGGTGGTGATCCCCCACGTGTACCGCAAGTTCGACTACTTGGAGATGTACAAGGGCTTCCAGGACAAGTTCCCCAGCCTCAAGCATATCTATCTCTTTGACGAGCAGGTGCCGGCGGCCGCGCCGGAGGGCACCCGCAGCCTGGTGCAGACGGCCCAGGAATACCTGGGCAAGATAGACGAGGACCTGCTCAACTCCCGGCGGCTGTCGGCCACCGGCGACGTGGCCATCCTCACCACCACCACCGGCACCACCGGCATCCCCAAGCTGGTGGAGTGGCCGGCGGCCCCGCGGGTCTGCACCGCCAAGGGCCGTATCGACATCTGGGACCTCACCAAGGACGACATCACCATGGCGGTGGCCCCCCATGCCGGCGGCGCGGCCGGGACCCTCACCTACTTTGCCGCGCCCATGGCCGGCGCGGCCACGGTGATGCTCGAGGAGTTCGACGCCAAGGGCGCCCTGGAGGTGATGGCCAAGGAAAAGGTGACCGCCATCGGGGTGGTGCCCACCCACCTCATCCGCATGCTGGAGCAGGACATCGAGAGCTACGACCTGAGCCACCTGCGCTTCATCCGTTCGGCCGGCGGCTACCTGCCGCCCAAGGTGGCCACTGAGGCCGAGGAGCGTTTCGGCGCGGCCATCACCAGCGACCTGGGCACCCAGGACGTGGGCAGCGTCAGCGGCTGCCGGGTCACCGACAGCGTGGAGGTGCGGCGCGGCTCGGTGGGCCGTCCCCTGCCGGGCAACGTGATCAGCCTGCGCGACGACGATGGCAACGAGGTGCCCGAGGGCGAGCCCGGCCAGCTCTGGTTCCGGGGCCCCAACGCGCCGGCCGGCTACTACCGCGACGAGGAGCTCACAGCTACGGTCTTCAAAGAGGACGGCTGGAGCACTACCGGCGACATCGTCAAGCTGGAGCGGGAGTGCCTGTGGATCATGGGCCGCAAGAAGGACATGATCATCCGCGGCGGCCAGAACATCTACCCGGCCGAGATTGAGGGCATGCTCAACAACCACGAAAAGGTGGCCTCGGTGGCGGTGGTGGGTTATCCCGACGACGAGTTGGGCGAGCGCACCGCGGCCTACGTCATCCCCAAGGCGGGCACCGAGTTCACCTTCCAGGAGATGATCGACTTCCTCATGAGCAAGCAGATCGCCAAGTACAAGCTGCCCGAGCGCCTGGAGGTGGTGGACGACCTGCCCACCGTGGGCGACAGCGGCAAGATCAACAAGGAAGAGCTGAAGAAGGACATCATCAAGCGGGTAAAGGCGGACCAGTAACCCCATGAGCCAAACCGTACTTCTCATATCCACCCTGGACACCAAGGCCGAGGAGACCCTCTACCTGCGCGGCAAGATCGAGGAGGGCGGTCCCCGGGTGCTGCTCATGGACTTGTCCATGGGCGCGCCCTCGGGCCAGGCCTGCGAGATCACCCCGGACGACGTGGCCGCCGCCGCCGGCTGGGATATCGCCGATATCCGGGCCAGCCGGGAGAGGGCCAAGATCACCTCGGCCATGATCAGCGGCGCGGTGAGCATCGCGGCCGAGCGCTTTGCCGCCGGCGGCCTGCAGGGGGTGGTGGGCCTGGGCGGCTCCACCGGCAGCCTCATGGCCAGCGAGGTGATGCGCGCCTTGCCCTTTGGCCTACCCAAGCTGATGGTCAGCTCCACCGCGGCCCTGCCCGGCCTGGCCACCCGCTATATCGACACCGGCGACCTGATGCTCCTGCACACCGTGGTGGAGATATCCGGGCTCACCCCGCTGTTGACCAACGTGTTGGACCGGGCGGCGGCCGCCGCGGTGGGCATGGCCGCGGTGCCGGCCCCCACGCCGGAATCGGTGCGCGGCGGCCGGCCCCTGGTGGCCCTCAGCATGTTCGGCCCCAGCGAGAAGTGCGCCCACCAGGTACGCCTCATGCTGGAGGAGGCCGGCTTCGGGGTGATCGGCTTTTCAGCCGCCGGGGTCTGCGACCGCGCCATGGAGGACATGATCGGCCAAGGCTACTTTGCCGGGGTGGTGGACATCACCCCCGGCGGGGTGGGCGAATACGTCATGGGCGGCATGCGCTCGGCCGGGCCCCACCGCCTGGAGGCGGCCGGTAAGCTGGGCCTGCCCCAGGTCATCGCCCCGGCCGGGGTGAACCTGATGAGCCCGCGCAAGAGCCGCTACAAGCCCGACTACCACCAGCGCCGCAAGTACGACCTGGACAAGCTGCGCACCTTCCTGCGCCTCAACACCGACGAGCTGGAGGAAGTGGCCCGCGCCTTTGCCGACAAGCTCAACCAGGCCCAGGGGCCGGTGATCTTCCTGGTGCCCACCCAGGGGTGGTGCTCCTTTGACCGCCCCGGTGGCGCGGTCTACGCCCCCGAGGAAGACCGGGCCTTTACCGAGGAGCTGCGGCGGCGGGTCGATCCCCAGGTCCAGGTGCGCGAGGTGGAGGCCAACCTGGAGGACCCGGCCTTTGCCGAGGCCCTGGTGCAGGCCTTCTTATCGCTGGCCCCGGCGCCCGCTTGAGACGAGGTTGGTCCCATGATCAAGCCCTGGCCCCTGCAATCATCCACACCGCTGAGCGACCTGGGGTTATTCAAGATCACCCGCGACCGGGCCAGCAGCCCGCGCACCGGCCAGGACCGCGACTTCCTGGTGATCCACATGCCCGACTGGTTGCAAGTGGTGCCCCTCACCACCGAGGGACGGCTGGTGCTGGTGCGGCAATACCGCCACGGCAGCCGGCGGGTGGGGCTGGAGGTGCCCGGCGGCCTGCTGGATTCCCAGGACCCCAACCCGGCGGCGGCCGCGGCCCGGGAGCTGCGCGAGGAGACCGGCTACGGCGGCGGCTCCCTACACCCCCTGGGCGCCTTCTGGCCCCAACCGGCCATGCTGGCCAACCGGGTGCACTTCTTCGTGGCGGTGGACTTGGAGCTACAAGGCGATCTGCAGCCCGACGCCGGCGAGGACCTGGAGGTGGTGCTGGTGGACCCGGCCGAGGTGGAGGGGCTGGCCGCGGCCGGGGAGATACAAAACGTCATGACCGTAACCGCATTGGCCCTGGCCCGGCAGGCGGGCCAGCTATAGGAGAAAGAAGATGATTCTGCGCAACTGGATGGAGCGGGATCCAGTCACCGTAACCGGCGACACCCTGGTTTCCGAGGCGGTGATGATGGTGGTGGAAAAGAACCTGCGGGCCCTGCCGGTGGTGGAAGACGGACGCCTGCGCGGCCTAGTCACCCGCAAGGACCTGCAGGGCTGCGCCACCGCGGTGGCCCGGGCCCAGAATAAGCACGAGACCGAGTATTTCCTGCAGCGCCTGCGGATAAAGGACATCATGATCCGCATGCCCCACACGGTGGACGCCGGCGACACCGTGGAGTACACCATGCTAAAGGGCCAACAGGAGCTGATCCGCAACTACCCGGTGATGGAGGACGACAAACTGGTGGGCATGGTCTCCTCCCTGGAGCTCTTCGAGGCCCTGAGCCAGATATTGGGGGCCGGCGAGGTGTGGTGCGGCATCACCCTGGAGCCCCAGCTCATCCAGAGCGGGACCATTAAAGAGGTTTCATCGGTGGTGGAAGACACCGGGGCCACCCTGTACGGTGTCTTTACCATGCGCCTGCCGGACTCGGATAAAAAGCGCATCATCCTGCGCCTGGAGACCGACGACCTGGGCCGGGTGGAAAAGGCCTTGGCCGATGCCGGGTTCGCGGTGTTGGAGAGCAACCCCGCGGTGCAGGCCTGCGTCAGCCAAAACGGGGGGGACTAACCCCAGGGCCGTTACGGCCCGGCCGGCCGTCAGGGCCGCCATAGGAGTGGACATTGCAACTGCCATTGGTAATAGGGCTCTCTGGGGCCAGCGGGGTGATCTACGGGGTTGAGCTGCTCAAGGTGCTTAGGGACCTGGGCCACCCCCGGCACCTCATCGTCAGCCAATCGGGGGCGCGCAACCTGGAGATAGAGACCGACTACACCATCGACGAGGTCAAGGCCATGGCCGACGTGGTCTACGACGTGCGCGACGTGGGCGCGGCGGTGGCCAGCGGTTCCTTCCGCACCAAGGGCATGATCGTGGCCCCCTGCACCATCAAGACCCTCTCGGCCATCGCCAACTCGTTCAACTACAACCTGCTCATCCGCGCCGCCGACGTGCAGCTAAAGGAAAAGCGGCCCCTGGTGCTCATGGTGCGCGAGACCCCGCTGCACAAGGGACACCTGGAGCTCATGGCCAAGGCGGCCGATATCGGGGCGGTGATCCTGCCGCCGGTGCCGGCGTTTTATCACCGCCCCCAGACCATTGACGACATCATCCGGCAGAGCATAGGCAAGGCGCTGGATTTTTTTGGCATAGAACACGACCTCTTTCGCCGCTGGCAAGGTTGAGGCGGCAAAGCGGCGATCACCCTGTGGAGGAGCGAATGCTTTTACCCCGGTTTGAATATCACCAACCGGCCTCGCTTGACGAGGCGGTGGAGGTGCTCGGCCAGTACGCCGGCGAGGCGGCGGTGTTGGCTGGCGGGACCGACCTGCTGGTGAACATGAAACACCAGGCCATGGCCCCGTCCCACCTGGTGTCCCTGGCGGGCGTGGAGGGGCTGGACCAGGCCTCGGCCGATGGCGGCCGGGTAACGGTGGGCCCCCTGATGAGCGCGGCGGTTTTGGCCCAGAGCGAGTTCATCGCGGCCAACGCCGGGGCCCTGGCCCTGGGCGCGGCGGTGCTGGGCTCGCCCCAGGTGCGCACCCGGGCCACGGTGGGCGGCAATGTATGCAACGCCCGTCCGGCGGCCGACATGAGCGTGCCGCTTTTGGCCCTCGGCGCCCGGGCGGTGCTCACCGGCCCCGACGGCCAGCGCCAGGTGGACCTGGAGGAATTTTTCGTGGGGCCCGGCCAGACGGTGCGTGCCCCCGGCGAGCTGCTCAGCGCCCTGGAGATGGACGCGCCGGCTCCCGGCACCGGCTGGGGCTACCAGAAGCTGGGGCTGCGCAAGGCTCTGGAGATTTCACTGGTCAACGTGGCGGCCGCGCTGAGCTTAGAAGACGACGGCAAGACCATCAAGGCGGCCCGGGTGGCCCTGGGCGCGGTGGCGCCCACCCCCATCCTGGCCCCGGGCGCGGCCGAGGTCCTGGTGGGCCAGGCGGCCGGCGGGGATGTCTTCAAAGCCGCCGGCCAAAAAGCAGCGGCCGACGCCAAGCCCATCGACGATCACCGGGGCTCGGCCTGGTATCGGCGGGAGATGGTGGCGGTGCTAACCGCCCGGGCCTTGAACCAGGCCTGGGCGCGGGCCCAAGGGCAGTAGGGAGGCGAGCGGTGGAAAAGATACGTATTGAACTGACGGTAAACGGTAAACAACACGACCTGCTGGTCGCCCCCAACCGCACCCTGGCCCAGACCCTGCGCGAAGACCTGCGGCTCACCGGCACCAAGCAGGGCTGCGAGGTGGGTGACTGCGGCTCCTGCACCGTGTTGCTAGACGACGTCCCGGTCAACTCCTGCCTGGTGCTGGCGGTGCAGGCCGCGGGCCGCCGGGTCACCACCATCGAGGGGCTGGCCCAAGGTAATGAGCTGCACCCCATCCAGGAAGCCATGATCCAGCACGGGGCCATCCAGTGCGGCTTCTGCACCCCGGGCATGATCCTCAGCGCCAAGGCGCTGCTGGACCGAAACCCCGACCCCGACGCGGGCGAGATCAAGGACGCCCTGTCCGGCAACCTCTGCCGCTGCACCGGGTACCAGAAGATCGTGGAGGCGGTGCAAGACGCCGCGGCCAAGATGGGGAGGGACTAGCCATGACGCAAAAATTCAACGTGATCGGATCTCGGGCCCCCCGCCTGGACGCGCCGGACAAGGCCACCGGCCGGGCCTGCTACGTGGACGACATCGAGTTTCCCCACCTGCTGGAGGGGGCCATCCTGCAGAGCCCCCACGCCCATGCCCGCATCCTGAGTATAGATACCAGCGCGGCCGAGGCCCTGCCCGGGGTGGCGGCGGTGATCACCCACCGCGACGTGCCCGACGTGCGCTACGGGGTTTCGCCGGCCCGCTACGACGAGACCATCTTCGCCATCGACAAGGTGCGCTACGTGGGCGACGAGGTGGCCGCGGTGGCCGCCGAGGACCTGGATACGGCCATGGCCGCCCTGGAGCTGATCAAGGTGGAGTACGAGGTCTTGCCCCACGTGCTCACGGTGGACGAGGCCCTGGCCGAGGGCGCGCCGGTGATCCACGACGCCTTCCCCGGCAACATCTGCGCCGAGGTGCACCAGGAGTTCGGTGACGTGGCCGCCGGGTTCGCCGAGTCCGACATCATCCGCACCGACGTGTTCGTCAACAAGCGCCAGGACGGCGCCTTTATCGAGCCCCACCGCTGCGTGGCGGTGTACGACAACTTCGGGCAGCTCACCCTCACCAGCTCCACCCAGGTGCCCCACTACGTGCAACGTACCGTGGCCATGGTCACCGGCATCGACGTGGGCAAGGTGCGGGTGAAGAAACCCTACGTGGGCGGCGGGTTCGGTCCCAAGGCCGAGGCCACCCCCTGCGACATCATCTCGGCCTTTTTGGCCATCAAGACCGGCCGCCCGGTGCGGGTGGCCTACAGCCGCGAGCAGGTCTTTTTGCACTGCCGGGCGCGCCACCAGTTCAAGCACGTGATGAAAACCGGCTTTAAGAAAGACGGCACCATCATGGCCTTGGACCACCAGTGCTGGCTGGAGGGCGGGGCCTACAGCAGCTTCGGCATCGCCACGGTCTACTACGCCGGCAGCCTGTTGGCCGCGCCCTACAAGCTGCCCAACATGAAGTACGACGGCTGGCGGGTCTACACCAACAAGCCGGCCTGCGGAGCCCAGCGCGGCCACGGCGGCGTGGCCGCCCGGGCCTGCTTCGAGCAGCAGTTGGACCTCATCGCCAAGCAGTTGGACATGGACCCCATTGAGCTGCGTCTCAAGAACATCATGACCGCCGGCGACGTGAGCTGCAACGACCTGGCCATGAGCAGCCTGGGCATGAAGGAGTGCATCGAGGCGGTGCGCGACGGCTCCACCTGGCGGGATAAACGCGGCAGGCTGCCCAAGGGTAAGGGCATCGGCATGGCCAGCGGATTCTTTGTCTCCGGCGCCGGCTACCCCATCTACCGCTCCGAGACCTACCACTGCACCGTGACCATCAAGGTGCAGGAGGACGGCGGCACCGTGAAGGTGCTCACCGGCGCGGCCGAGATCGGCCAGGGCAGCGACACCGCCATGGCCATGATCGCGGCCGAGGCCATCGGCATTCCCCTGGACCGGGTGCGCCTGGTCTCCGGCGACACCGACTACGGGGTGGACCTGGGGGCCTATTCCTCGCGCACCACCCTCATGACCGGCCACGCCACCAAGGAGGCCGGCGAGGCGGTGAAGGACCGGGTGCTCACCGCCCTGGCCGAGGAGCTGGGCATCGAGCGCGACCGCCTGGACATGGCCAACGGCCTGGTGGAGATATCCGGCGACCCGGTGGACTTCAGCGAGCTGCGTACCAAGTACATCAAGGAACACCGCGGCTGGAGCGACCACCCGGCCGGCGACCAGATAACCTTCACCGAGGCGGCCCGCATAGCCTATCTCAAGTACGGCACCGTGGTGGGCACCGGTAAGTACAAGCCGCCGGTGCTCGGCGGCAAGTTCAAGGGCGCGGCGGTGGGCACCAGCCCGGCCTACGGCTGCAGCGCCCAGGTGGCCGAGGTGACCGTGGACCTGGAGACCGGCCAGGTGACGGTGGACTCCATCACCGACGCCCACGACTGCGGCAAGGCGGTGAACCTCACCAGCGTGGAGGCCCAGATGGAGGGTTCGGTCTCCATGGGCCTGGGCGAGGCCATGTTCGAGGAAGTGAAGTTCGACGACCAGGGCCGGGTGCTCAACGCCTCCTTGGGCGAATACCACATCCCCACCGTGCTGGACATGCCCCAGATGAGCTGCATCGTGGTGGAGTCGGGCGAGCCCAACGGTCCCTTTGGGGCCAAGGAGGTGGGCGAGGGGGCCATCATGCCCACCATCCCGGCCATCCTCAACGCGGTGCACGACGCCACCGGGGTGACCATCACCGAGCTGCCCATCACCCCGGAGCGGGTGCTAAAGGCCCTCAAGGAGAAAGAGCAGGAGAAAGACTAGCGGACCTCGCCTGGGGTGACGCCCCCGCCTGGCAGAGCCCAGGAGAGTTCCTCCGTGCACGCCCCCCGGCCCGGACCGCCCAGCGGCCTGGACCGGGGGGCGTTTTATGTGGTCCGGCATGGGCCGCGGCGGCCGCGGCCGGCCGGCGCTAGCTGATGATACCGGTGGCCGATGCCACCACGAATACGGCCAGGACGTAGCCGGCCGGCTGGTGGAAGAAGATGAAGTAGTACTTGGGCCAGCTCTTGAGATCGAATTCCTCGAACTCCTTGCTGAAGTACTCAATGGGGATGAGGCGTTCGAAGCTCAAGGCCGTAACCCACAGGAGACCCTTGCGCCGGGCCTCGGGCGCGAACCACAAGACCCCGGCGCCCACCACCACCAGCAGGATCATCCATACGATGGCCACCGACTGGCGATAGCCCAGGCCATAGCCCACGGCCCATTTCAACACGCTAAGCCACAACCACCGCCTGAAAGAAGTGTCCCGGGCCAGGTGGCGCTCACGTTCCATGCGGGCGTAGCGCAGGTCGTTGGCCTCCTGCGGATGGCCCACCTGCTCCAGCAGGGAGGCCAGGTGTTCGTAGGGCAGCGGCGAAAAGCGCTTTTGCCGGGCCAGCCACTGGATGTACCACTCGGCGGGGCGCAGGGCCAGGGGGGTGCCCAGCTTGCTCCGGGTGCCCCCCAGGAACTGGAAGGTAAAGCCGTCCATAAACAGGTTGGTGGCCCAGGGCTCCTGCGCCGGCTTGGTCTTGCCGATCTCTACCCCGTCCCACACGGTATGGATCTTGGCCCCCCGCAGGTCTAGGAGCTGGAACTTGGCCCCGATGAGGATCAAGGTCTGGCCGATCTCGGCCTGGTTGAGGCGGCACTCGCCAAAACGGACGTCCCGGAGCGACAGGTTCTGGCCCACCTGGAGGTTGGACAGGACCGCCCCGCGGATGGCCACGCACTCCTGTAAGTTGAGCTCCTGGCCGATGCGGGTGCCCACCAGGCGCAGGATGTTGAACTTGGCCTGGCCCAGGTGGGCCAGCCTCTTTACCCGCATGCCGTCCATGATCACCAGGCCGGTGAAGACGCTGTTGTTCAGGGCCAACTCCCCGCTCACCTCCACCCCTACCATGGACATGTTGACCGCGTGGGTGTGGCGCATGGCCAGCAGTTGGGCTACCTTGGCGCCGTCTAGCTTGAGGTCGCCGGTAAAAACCGCCCTGTCGGCCAAGAGGCTGTTGCCCATTACGCTGGTCATGAGATAGGTGGTCTGAAACTTGCCCCCGCTCATGATAATGCTGCCGCCCACCCGCAGGTTTTCCATGGACAAAATGCCCTGGAAGACCGTCTGGGCCAGGTTCACTTGCAGTCCCACCTCGGCCATGTACATCTGCATCTGTTGGAACTTGCCCTGGCGCAGGATGAGAAAGCGCCCCACCTTTACCCCGGCCAGGTCGGCCAGGCCGGTGATGGTGGTCTCTTGCATCTCCAGGTTGCCCTGCACCTGGGCGCTGGTGAGGTCGATGGTGGAGAAGTGGCTGCGGCTCAGCACCAGCCCCGGCCCGGCCCGCAGGCCCACCAGGTTCATGTGCCCCACCACCACCGAGCCGAAAAAGGTCATGAAGTGATCGGTGCGGCAGCCGGCCAGGTGCACGCTTTTTTCCATGCGGCAGGCGACCAATCCCAGGGGACGGCTGATATCGCCGTGGTGCAGCTTCAGGTCCTGGTTGATGATGGCACCTTTGATGATCACCCCCAGGCGGGTTAGGGCCTGGCGCCAGGGGGACTTGAACAGGATCATGTCAATGAAACCCGGACGCAGCAGGCGCCGCTGGCGCTCGGCCGGGGTCCATTGCTCGGGCTTGGCCGGGTCCAGGGTCTTGTCGTAACGCCGATTGAAATCAGCCACTTGTCCCCGGCAGACCTGGCGCCAGACCCAGGTCTCGGGCTCGCTCCACTCGGGATGGGGTCCCACGGTGCAGGTGGCCAGCGGCAGCCCGGCGGTGTCCTTGGCCACGGGGTGCAAAGGGGTGTCCCGGGCCAGGGCCAAACCCGGCCAGGCGACCGCCAGCAGCCACAAGATCAGGCAGAGGACCGGCCAGGGACCCGGCCCCTGGAGTTGGGAATGTCGGCAGGTGGTCATAATTACCAGTCGCGTCAGCAGGGCGTTAGTTTACATCTTGATTATCATAACAAATACCTGGAGAGATGGGCACAAAACCTTCCCTCGGCCGGCCCGGCCCATCCCGGTGGGGCGGTGGCAGCTCTTTCCCCCAAAGTGGCTATTTTATGATACTATTTACCCCGGAATTGCGATTAAACCGCACTTGTGGCAGGGAGAAATCAGCATCCATGAGCCAACCCGGTTCCACTGATCCCTTTGCCGTGCTGGCCGAGGCCTTGGGCCCGGCGGTGTTGCTGCTGCGCCACGACCGGGTCGAGTACGCCAACTCCTCGGCCTGCCGGCTCTTCCAGCGCCAAGCCGATGAATTGCGGGGTATGCACCGCCGTGAGCTTTTGGACCAGGTTCCCAGCGCGGCGGAGCCCGGCGCGGCGGCGGAGTTTTACGCTCGTCCCCTCACTCCCCAGGGCCCGGGTGCCATGTCCTTGGGATGTTTGTACAACCTGGGCGATTCCCAGGAACTGACGGTTTTAAAGCCCAGCGACTCCCTGGCCGATCTCGGGGCCATGACCGCCGGGCTGCTGCACAACCTGGCCGCCCCGCTGAGCGTCATCCGTTCCACGGCCGAGCTGGTGGGCAGCTTTATCGAGCAGGCCAGCAAGGACGACCCCTTGCTGGCCCAGCGCATGCGGTCCTGGCCGCCCTCGGTGCTGCAGGGGCGCCAGGCCATAATCGAGCGGGTGGACCGCATCATCGAGGCGGCCCGCGATCTCTTGGCCAAGCTGCGTGGCGAGGCCCACCAGCAGCGCGAGAGCCTGGACCTCAACCAGATACTGGCCTCCGAAGTGGAGTTGCTCAACAACGACCTGGCCTTCAAACACCAGGTAACCACCGAGATGGACCTGGACCCCCAGTTGCCGCCGGTGCGGGGGCTGTACTCGGACTTTTCGCATAGCTTCCGGAACTTGTTGACCAACGCGACCCAGGCCATGGCCGACAGCGAGGAAAAACATCTCTATGTATCCTCCCGCTATGACCCCGAGAGCCGTATCATCGCGGTGATGATCGTAGACAGCGGCCACGGCATAGCCCAAAAGTACATGGACCGCATCTTCGACCCCTTTTTCACCACCGGGCCCAAGGGCCGGGCCACCGGGCTGGGCCTGCACTCGGTCCGCCAGTTGCTGCTGCCCTACGGGGCCATGTTCCAGGTGCAGAGCCGGCCGGGGCGCACCGCCTTTACGGTGGAGATATCCTTGCCAGGAGAGCGGCGGGCATGAAACGGTGGAGACGTCTGCGGCTCTGGAGGCATTTCGCCGGGGTAACCATCGTGCTGGCCATCCCGGTGGTGGCGGTCTATTTCTTTCTGGCCGCCCACATGCAGGCCTCGGAGGAGGCCCGTTTCGCCTCGGCGGTCAACAACCAGGTGGACATGTGGCAGGAGCGGCTCGACGACCTGGTGCGCGACGCCCGGGTGGACACCCGCGACGACGCCATGCTGCTGGGCGGCGGCGACGAGCTCGCCCTATTGCGGCGCAGCCTGGTGCGCTATATCTTTCCCGATGGACGCAGCCGGGTCGAAGGCATAGCCGTTGTCAATCCGGACGGGCGGCTGCGACCCTCCCGCCAGGCGGCGGTGATCGACGACCAGGGGCGTCCCCTGGCCCCGGCGCGCCTGACCATGATCAAGCGGCAAAGACCATGGGTGGACAATCCGTGGCTGAGCGATTACAATTTTGTAATAGAGGCTCTGGCCCGGGACCCTGGCCGGCGATTCTTCTTTTCCCGGCTAAGGGACGCCCCGGGGCGCAAGGTGCTGGTGCTGGCCTCGGCCCGGCGGGACCGCCAGGGGCGCTTGCAGGCGGCGGTGATCCTGCAGGTAGCGGCCCGGCAGATATTCGATAACCTGTTCAAGGCCGGCTCCCGCGGGCAAGACACCTGGCTGATGGACCGTAGCGGACGTCTGGGGTTCACCCGGGGTAAACTGGCCCGGGCCAGCGCCGAGCGCTTCCGCGGCTCCGGTCGGGCCCGGCGGGCCCTGGCGGCCGGGGCCTGGGTGGCCGGCCAGGGCCACCCCGGCGCGGCCGGCCAAAGATGGCAGGACCTGGACGGGACGCGGGGGCTGTTGGTTTTTCGCACCCAGGGCGACAACCTGCTGGTGGGGGTGTTCACCACCGAGCAGGCCATGGTGCAAAAAGGGGGTATACTCCTGCGGGCCTTTGGCGGGGTGAGTCTCTTGGCCATCCTGCTGCTGGCCGCCGGCGGGGCCATCTACACCTTCTTGGCCCTGCGGCGTGAGGGGCGCATGGTGGAGCTGGCCACCCTGCGGCGCTACGCCGGCACGGTGAGCCACCGGGTGCGCAACGAGTTGGTAACCCTCTACGGCCAGGTGGAGTTGGTGTCCTCCGGCTTGATCACCGATCCGGAGAAGATCGCCGGCGCCTTTGGCGGGCCGGTGCAGGACTCCTTGGACAACATCATGACCATGGTCCAGGAGCTGGAGGCCATAAGCCGGGGCGAGATGCAACTGGGCTACGAGGGCCAGGCAGGTGACGATACCATGTTCAAGGTTGGCCGCAACCAGGGGGGGGAAGGACGCTGATGAGCCGTATCCTGGTGGTTGAGGACGAGTCCGGGGTGAGAAGGACCATCGTCGACTGGCTGCAGGCCGGCGGCTACCAGACCCTGGAGGCGTCCGCCGCCGCCGCCGGGCTGGCGGTATTTGCCGAGGCCGACCCCAAGCCAGACGTGGTCCTGGTGGACATCAAACTGCCGGGCGAGAACGGGTTTTGGCTCTGCGACCAGTTGAGCCAGCGCCACGGCTTTGAGCGGGTCATCTTCATCACCGCCTTTTTCTGGGAAGAGGAGACCCGCCTGCAGTTGGCCGCCCGCGACAAGCCCTACTTTGAAAAGCCGCTGAAGTTCCAGGAGATCGTGCTACCCTTTTTGCGTGACTACCTGGCCGGCGGTGAGGATGCATCGTGAACCCGGTTAACCATATCCTGGTGGTGGAAGACGACGACGGCCTGCGCACCCTCATCGCCGACGCCCTGGCCCAGGACGGCCACCGGGTCTCCCAGGTGAGCGACGGCGACCAGGCCCTGGAGCTGCTTTCGCGCCAGGGCTTCCAACTGATCATTACCGATCTGAACCTGCCCGGGGCCTCGGGCATGGAAATCCTGGACTACCTGCACCAAAACACCCCCGAGACCCCGGTGGTGGTGATGACCTCTTTTGGCTCGGTGGACACCGCGGTGGAGGCCATGCGCCGGGGGGCCAGCGATTTCCAGGAAAAGCCGCTGAACTTGGAGCACCTGCGGCTCACGGTCGGGCGGACCCTGGAAAAGGCCACCCTGCACCACGCCTATGACTACCTGCGCCACGAGCAGCCCTATATATATAGGTTAGAAAAAATCCAGGCCGCCAGCCCGGCCATGGCCGAGGTGATGCACCAGGTGCGTCAGGTGGCCCCCTCGGAGATGACCGTGCTGCTCACTGGTGAGACCGGCACCGGCAAGAGCCTGGTGGCCGGCGCCATCCACGCCAACAGCCCACGCCGCAACCACACCATCGTCACGGTCAACTGCGCCGCGCTCACCGAGACCCTGCTGGAGAGCGAACTCTTCGGCCACGAGCGGGGCGCCTTCACCGGGGCCCACAAGACCCGCACCGGTCGTTTTCAACAGGCCCACGGCGGCACCCTCTTTTTGGACGAGGTGGGCGAGATGAGCCCCACCATCCAGGCCAAGGTGCTGCGGGCCATTGAAGACAAGGTGATCCAGCGGGTGGGAGGATCGCGCCAGATCCAGGTGGATGTGCGCATCATGGCCGCCACCAACCGCAACCTGGCCGAGGAGGTGCGTAACAAGAACTTCCGCGAGGACCTCTACTACCGGTTAAACGTGGCCACCATTCACCTGCCGCCGCTAAGGGAGCGCACCGAGGATGTCATA
>Ga0256835_1000350_pt1 | contig 35668 bp, 28 predicted proteins | sample PIR30metaG_FD_185972 | JGI IMG/M metagenome (GOLD analysis project Ga0256835, IMG submission 185972) | Hydrothermal vent microbial communities from East Pacific Rise, Pacific Ocean - PIR-30 | ecosystem: Environmental > Aquatic > Marine > Hydrothermal vents | place: Pacific Ocean: East Pacific...
TTTTTCTTTGGAAGCCTAAAATTGCCCTAAAAAGAGGCCAAACTTTCAGAGTCAAAAATGGGATCCGATCCCTTTTGACAGAAAGGATTATCCTGTTAGGATAATCTGTGATGGAAAACCCGTTCATTTACCAGAGGCCGATCCGTTTCGGGGAGCCCTTTTGTGACCGGAAGAAAGAGCTCGAATACTTCCGGAAAGGGGTCTTTTCCGCGGAGCTCTTCTGCCTGGTTTCCATCCGACGAATGGGAAAGACCTCCCTCATTAACCAGCTTGAAGGTGAACTCTCAGGGGAGGTTTTCAGCCTCCGCTTGGACCTGAGCGACATTTTTGCCCTGGAAGACTTTATTTCTCAGCTCGAAAAGGCCCTCTCCCTCTTGCCCTTTTGGGAGAAGCTCAAGAATTACCTTTCAAAGGTCCTTTCTCTGCGGCCGGAATTCGAGCTCGGGGTGGAGCCTCTTACCGGTGAACTCAAGCTCGTACCGCGTCTGGTACGGGAGGAAGATCGTCTGGCAGCGCTGCGCGAGATTTTGCGCAGCCTGGTGCGGCATGTGGAGAAGGAAAAGCGCCATTTTCTCCTGATCATAGACGAATTTCAGAACCTGAGACGTCTTTCTCCCAAGGGAGAGATAGAGTGGGTTATGCGCCATGTCTTTGAGGAGCGGAAGAGCCATTTCTCGGCCCTCTTTGCGGGCTCAGAGCGCTCCCTTCTCCTTCAGATGTTGAGTGAGGAACGGGCGGCTTTCTACCGCATGGTAACGCTTTATGAATGTGAACCTCTCCCACTTAAAGAGTCCGAGGATTTTGTGATCCAGGGTTTCAAGGAGAGTTTTCGCCAGGGACCCAAAAGGATCTGGGTGAGAAAGACGCTTGAGTTTCTGGGAGGGCATCCCTACGCCATGAACTTTTTCTTCCATCGTCTCTGGCGAGAAGTGGCCCTCAAGAGAAAGGTGTTGCGCTCACCCGAGGCCTGGGCCGAGATTTTTGAGGAACTGGTGGTGTTAGAGAGAAAGCGTTACGAGGATCTCAACGTCTTTCTTTCTCTCAAGGCCAAAGAGCTGTTGAAAGCCATCGCCCTGGCCGGACCGGTGAAGGACCCTTACAGCGCCTCCTTTCTAAAGCAAGCCCGCCTTACGGCCTCCACCGTGCAGAAGGCCCTTAAAACCCTCCTGCGTCACAATCGTGTTCGTGAAACCCCCTTCGGGTACGATGTCGCTGACCCTCTGGAAAAACTGGTCATCAAGCTTTACAGGTTGGCCCCGGAAGAGATTCGCCAGCTCTATTTCCGGGCTCTCACGGAAGCCTAGCAAATGAGTGCTTTTGGCAAGGAGGTGTCTCTTTTGTCATCGCAAAAGCCGAAGGCCTGAAGCGATTCCGAATTTTTGTTTCGTTCGGGCAGAAATTGTTTCGCTCCTCCCAAAAATCGAAGGTTTGCTCGCACGCTGGCTTTCCTGCTCGAGCGCTCTTTGAGATTGTCAGGCGTTGAACCCGCCAGCTAAACTAAAGACATGCGTCTTCCGCGTCAGAAGCGGCTCTTCGGACTCATCGTGCGCCCGGAGCTCGAAGAGCGCTTGCAAATCCTTGCCGAAGATTCCCGTTTCGACCTGGCGGGCTCCTGTGCCAAGGATCCCTTTGGCCGCGGGCGCAGGCGCGGGACCTTCGGGCGCTGGGTCTACCCTGTGGTGCTGCCAAACGGGAGGCGGATGAGTCTTTTCCGTACCCTTCTTTCCAACGTCTGCGTAAACGATTGCGGTTATTGCCCCCTGCGGGCTGAAAAGGACCCGCAGCGGGTAAGCCTCTCTCCGGAGGAGCTTGCCCGGGCTTTCATGTCCTACTGGCGCAAGGGGCTGGTGCAGGGGCTCTTTCTCTCTTCCGGCGTGGTGAGAGATCCCGATACCACCATGGAGCTCCTCCTGCGCACGGCCCGCTTCCTTCGAGAGAAGGAAGCCTTCAAAGGCTACATCCATCTCAAGGTCATCCCCGGGGCCAGTGAAGCGGCGGTAGAAGAGGCGGCACGGCTGGCAGACGCGCTTTCCCTCAACCTGGAGACACCGGATAAGAAGAGTTTTGCAAGGCTTTCTCAGAGGAAGCGCTTCGAGGAGGTCTCAAGGCTTACCCGTTATCTTGCGCGTCTCAAAGAGCAGGTGGGCTTCTCTCATACCACGCAGCTGGTGGTGGGGGCGGCCGGGGAGCGAGACGCCGAGATCATCCGCGCCACCGAGGCCCTTTACCGGAGGCTCAAACTCAACCGGGTCTATTTTTCGGCCTACCAGCCGGGTTGCGGCCGGCCGGAGCTGCCCGGCGAAGAACTCGCCCGCCGGGTGGATCTCCGTACAAGAGAGCACCGTCTCTACCAGGTGGATTTCCTTCTGCGAAAATACGGCTTCCGGGCGGAGGAGATCCCCCTTAGAGCCGGGTTCTTGCCTCTTGAAACTGATCCCAAGACCGCCTGGGCCAAGGCCCATCCGGAGTTTTTCCCGGTGGACGTCAACCGCGCTTCTTACTGGGAACTTCTGCGCGTGCCAGGTATCGGCCCCACCATTGCCAGGCGCATTCTCGAGGCCCGGAAAACCGGGCGCTTGCGGAGCCTCGATCATCTTTTCCCGAACCAGAAACTCCTCGCCAAGGCCCTGCCTTACGTAGTATTTTAAATAAACAGATTCTCAAAGGAGCCTGAGAATGGCAAAAAGAATCCTCCTTCTCCTCTTTTGTTGCTTCTTTTGGGGTCTTTCCGAAGGCTTGGCCGCGGTCAAGGAGATCGAGATTTACCGCAACGGGGTCTTCATCGTGGAAGAGTTCGAGGTCGCCCCCGGGGCGAGCAAAATCTTCTTGCTGGCACCGGTGAGGGAGGAAGAGATCGAATTTGAGGCCACCTCTCCCGGGCTCGAAATTCTTTCTCTTGAGATTGTCGAAGCGGAACCCCAGACGGCGCTTCATGAACGCCTCAAGACACTCAAGGCCCGGGAGAGAGAGCTCTCTTCAAAGCTTGAAAAGATTGAGAAAGAGCTCGAACTTCTGCAAAAAGCCTTAGAAGCCGGCAAGGAGCCCCCTTCGGCGGCGGAACTGCCGAAATACTTCGCGCTTTTCAGCGAGCTCTGGCAGGAAAGAGAAAAGACCCGGGCCGCACTCGAAGAGCTCCGCCAGGAGCTTGCGGCGCTGCGCCGGAAGGTGGCCTTTGAAAAGGTCACCGCCGTAAATCTTTTAGCCCGGGGGCAGGGAAGGCTCTCTTTGCGTTATCCCGCCGGAAAGCTCATCACCTACCGGGAGAGTTACGCCCTCTTTCTGGATACCAAAGCCCCGGCCCTCAAGATAAAGGCCAGCCTCCTCCTCTGGCAGAGAAGCGGAAAGCCTCTGGGGCCTCTTACGGTCCGTTTTTATCCTCGCTCCCGAAGATATGGAGCTATCTCTCCTCCACCCTTCAGGCCCTGGATCCTGGAGGACCTGCGCTCTGGTCTCCGGCTGGAAGGGACACAGGCACTAGGCAAGCACATAAAACCCCGGGTAGCGGAAAGAGAGGTATCCGAAGGAGCCATCTGGGAGCGCCTGACGCTGAGAAACGTTTCTCTCTCTGCAGGTGGGCCCAACCATCTTTCCCTGGCGGAAGAGAGGCTTCCGTTGAAGTCTTTTCTGGTGGAGGTTCCCCTTTACGCCACCACCCAGGCCTTTTTCCGGGCGGACCTCCTTCCCGAGAGGAGTTACCCCCGCCTGCGGGCCAAGCTCTATCTCGACGGTTCTTTCGTGGGGGAGTCCTGGTGCGGCCCCTTCGAGCCGGGGAAAGAAACCAGCGTCTACTTTGGCCCCGCTCACCTCGTAGAAGTGAAACGCGAAATACTAAAAGACCTCTCGGGTGCCTCCTTCTGGGGGCAAAAGGTCCAGGAAAGGGAGACCAGGGCTTCCATCGTGAACCACTACCGGAGGAAAATGTCTCTTGAGGTGGTGGAGAGGGTGCCTGTTCCGCGGAAAAAAGGGGTCAAGGTAGAAGTGAAGGCCGACCCTCCCTGGACGGAGAGGACCCCCGAGGGGAAGGTTGTATGGCGTTTCGGCCTGGCCCCGGAAGAGAAAAAGACGATCTGGTTCTACCTCAAGATCAAGAGACCGAAGGATGGATAAGGCCTGTATCCTGAAGGTAGAGGCCTCTGCCGGGGCCGGAAAGACTTACCGCCTTACGAGCCGTTTTCTGGAGATTCTGGCTTCTTTGCCTCCCGGCCCGCAAACTTTGCGTTCCGTGGTGGCCATAACTTTCACCAACAAGGCCGCCGCGGAGATGAAGGAACGCCTCATTCGTTACCTCAAGGAGATAGCCCTCTCGGGAGAGAGCGGAAGAAAGCTTTCGGAGGCTACGGGCTTAAGCCCTGAGAAGGCCCGCCAGTGGCTTGAGGTGATCTTTGAGCACTACCACGACTTGCAGGTGCGAACCATCGATTCTCTCGTCTTTACCATTCTCAAGGGAATCGCCCTGGAAGTAGGGCTGCGCCCGGATTTGGAGGCGGAGCTCAAAGAAGATATCCTGCTTTCGCGGGCCTATGACCGGCTGCTTCTGGCCTTGAGGGAAGGGGATCCTGAACTTATGGGGCTTTTTCGGGAGGTTCTCCTGACTTTTCTGGAGATCGAGGCCAAGGGGGGGTTTAATCCCGAAAAGGCCATCCGGAAGACCCTTCTCAACCTCTTCCGTTACGAATTACAGGGCCGCACCTTCAATAACTCCGACTGGGATACCGCTCTGTCTCCTCTTGAAGAAGAGGTGAGACGGGCGGCAGAGACCTTCTTGCGGGCCGCCGAAGAGAAGAGGCTCCTTTTTTGTTACGCTTCCTGGAAGGCCAAATTCGAAGATCCTCTTGAGAATTTCGGGGCCACTCCCTTCAAAAAGAACTCGGCCCGGGAGCTCTTTAAGAACGCCCGGCAGGACGAGGAGCTCGAGGCCCTCTTTGCGGATTTCAAAGAAAAGCTCGAGAGATATCTTCTGGCCCGGGCCATCGTGCGCCTCATTCCGTACAGCCGGCTCTATATGCGTCTTAAAGAGGAGCTTGAGGCCCTTCGCAAACAGGAGGGCCTCATCCACGGAGGTGGCTGGGTGGAAATCGTGGAGAAAGTCCTGAGAGAAGACGGGGTGCCCCTGGTCTATTGCAAGTTGGGGGCGAAGTTTCGGCACTTTTTGATCGACGAGTTCCAGGACACCAGCCGTAAACAATGGGAGGCCCTGAGTCCTCTGGTGGAAGAGGCCCTGGCTTCTGGAGGCACCCTCACCTACGTGGGAGACGTGAAACAGGCCATTTATATGTGGCGTGGGGGTGATCCGGCCCTTTTCGAGGAAGTTTCGGCCCGTCTGCCGGCAAGGCTCTTTCACGAGCCCCTGCCTTACAACTGGCGGGCTAAGGAAGATCTGATCCGCTTCAACAATCTTTTTTTCTCCCTCCTTTCCGAGCAGGACATCTCTCACACGATTGCTTCTCGCTTCCTCTACAGAGAGAAGTCCAGCGAGGGGAGGAGCTGCCCCTTTGTGGCGGAGCTTGCGCGACGTTTGACGGAAAGTTTTGCCAAAGTGGAACAGAAGATTCCCAAGCCTTCCCCCGGGGGCGAGGTGCAAATTTATACCATTTCCGGAGAAACAAAGACAGAGATTCGAGAGAACACCCTTTCTCTGCTCAAAGAGCTCCTTCCGGAAAGCTTCAAAGCCTATCGCGGGCGGGGGAGCGTGGCGGTTTTGGTGCGCACGAACGAGCAGGCCGAGGAGGTGGCCAAGCTCCTTTTTGAGCTGGGGCTCCCGGCGGTTACCGAAAACGCTTTGCGTCTCTCGAACTCTTCTCTCGTAAGGGCCATCATCTCTCTCCTCACTTTTCTGGATTATCCCTACGACGACGTGGCCCTGGCAGGCTTTTTGAGAAGCCCTCTGGCACAGGGTTATTTCGATCTCTCTCCCTCTTTTTGGGAGGAGGCCCGGGGGAGAGTCCTTCACGAGTTTTTAAAAGAACAGGCACCGGAAGCCTTTGAGGCTCATCTCAAGCCCCTTCTTGAAAAAGTGGGTTTTTTGAGCCCCTACGACCTTGTGCGGGAGATTTGCTGGCTTTTTTGCGTCTTTGAGCGTTTTCCAGAGGAGGAAGCCTTTCTGAAGAGATTTCTTTCTCTGGTTCTCACCTTCGAACAGGAAGGCGTGGGCCTTTCGGCTTTTCTTGAGCGCTGGCAAGAAAGAGGCTTTGAAGAGCGTCTGGGGCTTCCAGAGGATCTTGAGGCGGTGCGGGTGCTTACCATTCACGCTGCCAAGGGGCTTGAATTCGACGCAGTCTTCCTCCCCTTTCTGCAATGGGAGATCAAGACCCCTTCTCTGGTCCCCCTGGATGATGGGAGTTTGGGCTATGTTCAGCAACCGTATCCCGGCCCTATCAAAGAGAAGGTCTTGGGAAATCTGGCGGAGCAGGCCCTTGAGAGCCTCAATCTCCTTTACGTGGCCTTTACCAGGGCCAAGGAAAAGCTCTTTATCTTCCTGCCGGAGAAGCGGCCTGAAAGGGCCAGGTTTGGCACGGGAGACGTTGTAGCCGACCTCCTGAAACGACTCGGTTATTTGCGTCATGAGGCTTAGACTCAAGGTCCGACACTACGACTTGGAGATGCTCGGCGAGCGGAGCCGGGAGATCAGCTACGGGGAGCTGGCCCATCTGGCCCTCTATTTTTTGGAACCTCTGCCCCCAGGCTACGGACGGAAAGAACTCAAAAAGTACGTCTTGAAGGCGGTGGACCGGGCCCTTTCCCTGGCGGACCCACGCTTTCGGGAAAGTTTTGCCGAGGCCCGGGACTTTCTGGGGAAAACCCTCGTGAGGGCCCTGCTCCTTGAGGAGGTAAGGCCGTTTTTTAGGGCGGGGGTGAAATATTTCAACGAACTTGAGGTGCATGATTCTTCCGGGGATCTCCACCGTCTGGATCGGCTGGTGTTGCTGGGGGACGGGCCGGTGATCCTGGAGTATAAGCTTGGCAGCCGCCGCAAGGCTCATTGGGAACAGCTAAAACTTTATCGCCAGATCCTGGCGGATATCCTCGGCACTACCCCTCGAGCCTATCTTTTCTACCTCGAAGAGCCCGCGTTGGTTAGGCTGGAAGACTTCTCGTCTCTGTTGCTGTGAAAAAATTTTCCATTTTTTTGTTTCAGTGGAAAAATTTTTCCACAAAAGACCCTATTTCAATAGGATTTTGCTAGAATTTTCTGGCCCAAAATTTGCAATTATTTAGATGATCTAAATCAATTTTATGGAGGGCAGACCATGATAAGGGTTTTTTTGATTTTGAGCTTTCTCTTGCTTAGCTATGTTAATAGCAACGCACAGAGTTTCTTCTTTGATTTCGAGAACGGTCAAAAACCCTCAGAGCTTTCAGGGGTAGGAGAGATGGTTTCCACCGCCTCTAATGGTACCGGCGGATCTTATGCCGATTATGGTTTTGGCAACTATTTTTGGAGGAACCAAGGGGAAAAATATCGAAATCCTACGGGGGAGACCTTTTTAACCTTGTCTTCTCTGGAGGATCACAATTATATCTTTTTGTCGTTCTATCTAGCGGTTATTGATTCGTGGGATGGTGCTACTACCAAGAAAGAGACAAAAAAGCCTTATAGCCCTGATTATTTGGAACTAAAAGTGAATGACACCGTTCTTTTTCAAGGTTATTTTGACAACTTTTACATTGGTGACCAGATCTTTAATTTTTCAGATCTGGTTTATGCTTCTTCTGTATCTTTACTCGTTCCTTACAACAAAAACGCCACTTCAAGAAAAAGATTTCCTTCTCTGGGTTGGGAATACGAACATCAGAACAAAAAAGGGACATGGGATGTCTGGCCTGATAGTGCTTACCGGATATGTTTGGTATTCGAACACCTCCAGGACAATTTGACCTTATCCTGGTCCGCGGCGGGTGAAGGCTGGCAGGGTGTATGGGATGAATCCTTCGGTATAGACAACATTTATGTCGAGACTTTGGATTCTCCTCAGCGTTGCCATATGCCGGAACCTAAAACTTTCGTCTATTTCTTGTTATTTTTAGCTGTACTTCCTCTCGTTAGGAGGATCTGGAAAACATGTTGATGTTTTCTGCCTGTATTGTCTTTTTGCTCTTTGGTTTACCTGCTTATTGTTCAATTTTTGATTCATCTTATCTGGGAAATTCTTTTTCTTTATCTTCTGAAGACAGCCTGTCTGGGCTAGAAGGGGAATATACCCGGCTTCTTGCTCAAAAGAAGCATCCGTTGGGGCTATATTTTGTAGGTGCCTACGAAAATGACTTTAATAACGGAGAAGATAGATACTGGTATGGTATAGAATGGCGTTTCTTTGATGAAGGATATTTTGAATTTAAAAAAATGTATTCTAGGTCTATGCTTGAGGCCAGGTTGCAATTTTTGCAACTTAAGCGAGACCATTTTTATCGTAAGTTGTCTTTATTGCGGCAACATATTCACTTTGTAGAAAATTATGTTTTGTGGCGTAAATATAAAGCAAAACAGCAGTTGTTGGAGCAAATTTTAAAGCGTCGTTCTGAGTTGTTGAGTTTAGGTTTAGTTACTCAACAAGAGTTGGAAGATATTAAGCAAGAACTGATTCTGATCCAGAAGGCCTTGTCTCAAATTTCCCAATTTCCTATGGAACGTTTGTCAGAAGATGAAATTCACTTTTTGAATCGAGTAGAAAACCTGAAGTTGCGTCCTTTTAAGCTCTTATTTGAAGAAGCCACATCAAACTCCTTGGACTTAACTATTCAGGATGTTTTTAAGGAAAGAGCAAATTTTTTGCCTTCCTGGAAGGATAATCTGGATGTGAAAGTTTATGCTCTTCAACGAGAAGAATTTTATGGTCCAAATAGATGGATGGTGGGTGTCAGGTGTTCAGTGCCTCTTTTTATAGATAAAACGAGATCAAAGCTGGTTTCTTTACAATCTGAGATATATGAACGGGAAAAAAGTTTCATTTCAAAAAAGTTGGAAAGAGAGCTACGCTTAAGGTTGGCTCGCTTTGAACATCAAAGGCTCTCTTTAGTGGAAGATTTAATAAGATTGTCCTCTCTTGAAAAGGAACTTTCTTCGATAGAGAAGGAAATTCATCGCTATGCTGGATATGCAGATTATGAGCCTTACCGGAAGAAAGAACTGTTAGAGCAAAAGATTTTGGATTTAAAGTTTGACATTTTGCAGGACCGGCTAAAGGTATATCTCTCTATTGTGGACGTTCTATCTTATTATGGAGCTCTAGACTATAAATCTCTATTTGTTCAATAACATTGTTTGGCCCGTTAGGTGGAGCATAGCAGGCATTATTGGGCGTAAGATATACTGGTGGCCAAGGGTGGTAGTCTGGAAGATGGAATTCCACATTGGTTATGGTGTTATGGTGTGGATACCCGCCATGTAGATTCAAATCGACATAAAGTTTTAGTTTGCTGAAATGATTATATGCCGAACTCCACTGTATAGTAAAATGTCTGATGTTTTTAGCAATTATATTGCTAAAATTGCTAAAAAAAGTTCGGGCTATCCTGATATATCCCATGCCTCCCTTTCCTTTGTTCCAGGCCCCGTCTATAAATAAATTGTTTATGTTAGCTTTGTAAACGGTATCTAAGTTGAGAGGGTGCCTTGGAGCGTACAGCAATATCAGGTTGTTAATATTAATGTAACAGGCGTCTTGAATTTTGATTAAGTCTATTTTCTTTGCAGGAAGTAAATTGTCGTAAATTTGAGGGGGTGGTATTGATCCTTTATAGTTATATTTCACAGTAAAATTGCTAAGAGCGACATTGCTCGGGCAGAAGAGATTCAGGACTTGTGTCTCTTTTTTGTCAAAATTGAAGGAAGATCTATGGTCTAAAGTGAGAGTGTTTTTGGAATATCCTTTGATTTCAAAAATCTCGAACTTTATATATGGCCACGCTTTGAACCAGCACTGGGAACCAATTTTCTTTAAAAAATCTTTCGTATTTCTTTGTCTTATTATTATGAATTCGCTTAGGGGCTGAAAATTGTGCTTTATTTGTAGGATTTCTTCATTGATGGCTAATTTTTTTTTAATTTAACCTTTGTGTTCTGATGTTTTCCTGCAATTTTAATTAAGGCGTCGCCTTTGAAGGTTTCATCGGCCTGAATCGTGGTCTCACTTTTACTTTTTCCTGTTAATTTGATTGGCTTGTCTATGGTTATGGGTTCTTGGATCCTGATTGTTCCAGGAGGTAAAATTATTTCTGTATATGCGCTGGCATTTTGGATCATTTTGTTTAATATTTTGGCATTGTCTTTATTTTTGGGGGATACGCCATAGTTTTCTGCATAAAGCTTCCTGTATCTCAATACTTTGATAGCATCCTTGTCTGGCCAGGCTAATATTTTCTCGCTTGCTAAAATGAACCAGATAAAAATAATAATGCTTACTATCATCGCAAAATTTGGCAAAAATCTTACCAGCCTTGGCCTTGGTTTGGGAGAGATTTTTTGTTGTTTTCCTTCTTTTGCCCAGTATTGCTCTGCTAAATGGAAGTTAACCCAGATCTTAATTAAAGCTCCTATCCATTGATTATATAGCATTAATGGTAGTGTTCTAATGTTCACTAGGTGGCCACCTATTGCAATTATTGACAACTGTATGGTTCTCACTATCAGTATCCAGGCTATATAGATAGGAAAAAACACAGGGTCTATTTTAAGTGATAAAAATAAAACTGATAAAGGTCCTACTAAAGCTGTCCACATTGATAATTTTTGGTCTAATATTGCCAGCCAGATAAATGGCCCACCTACATTGTGGGGGCCTAGTTTGAGAGCTCTATTTGTGTTTCTCAATGTGTTCCCGTACCATCTTAGTAGAAGTTTGATGCTGACTGAGAGGAAATTTCCACCTCTGCTTTCTAAGGAATAACATATAATGTTTGGTAGATAGAGCATGTCCCATTTTCTTTTCAGGATCTGATACCATGTAGTTTTGTCGTCACCCATTAGAAACTTGAATTTTCCCCAGAAAGGGTGGAATATATAATCGTTTTCTAGGCTCTCTATAAACTCTCTGTCGATGATAGCACAGGTTCTGAAGGCGGAGAATCTTCCTGTAAGAGTTAATACTCTTTTTGATAACGAATGCGAGCAAAAGATAATATGACGTTGGCCAAATTTCATGTTAAACCAGTCTCTATACCACTTGGATTTTGACGCGATATAGGCCACCTCATTAGTGGTTATGGCGGCTAATTTGGGAAAAGCCATGAAGAAAGCTAGAACATCTTTGACTGCGTTTTTTGAGATCGCTGTATCACCATCCATGAAAAATGTAACGCTATTGTAGTCTTCACCTTTGCTAAAATATTTTCTAGCAATGGCTCTTAGGGCAAACCCCATTGCCATTCTCTTTCCGAATTGTTGACGCTGGAGTATAAGTTCTATGTTTTTTGATGCTGGATGAGCTTTTATGATGTGAGAAATTAGCTTGTCTTCTTTTTCGGAGCCGCTTTCTATGACTAAAGTGGTTTTTATTTGTGAAGATAGCCCGGATATTGCGCTAAGCAATTTTTGCAGCATTTCATATGTTATCCACGCTTTTTCTTTATAGGTTGGTATGATGAAATATATATGGTCTGGCTTTTGTTTTGAGTTCCAGGTATCTTGTGCTTTTTTGAAAAGTTTAGGATAGCGAAATTTTTGGTATATTATGGACCTAATGTAATTTATTAGCATCCATCCGTATCGCCAGGTCGCGAAAAGCCCTATAACAATGAAATGTTCGTTTTTGATGTAGTAAAAATATGGCCAAAATATGTAACCTATGATAAAGGCTATTGGAAGATAGAAAAATAATGGCCCCGTTAATGAATACAGAGCTTCTTTTCTGCCAAATTTTTTCCAGTATTTCATGAAACGAATTTTGAAAAAAGTTTTTTAAACTTAGTGTATATTTTATTTGTAAACCAGATTTTTACGCGCGCATTTTTTGGTATACTACCTGTTTCTTCTGAAATTCCAATTTTTATAAAAGTGCTTTTTTGATTTAGAGAATCAATTTCTGTGTCATCTGTTAAGCCTATGGCTAAGATTTTGCCTGCTACTTTTTTGTCTGAGAAAGGATCAAAAATTATGATTTTTTCTTTGTAGTCTATTTCTGTTAATTTCCAGTTGGGAATTTTTGCTATGATATAAGGCTGACTAGTTTTTATTGAGGCTATTTCTTGACCTTTAATTATATAAGAGTTTGGCTCGATGAATACTTCTTCTATTTTGCCATTTGTTGGTGCTCTTATTAGGAGTTTCTCTTTTTGGGCCTGGATAGTTGCTAATTTTTCTTCTAGATCTATTATAGGTTTGTTGATAAAGATGTTTTCTTTTTCTTTTGCCAATAGGGCTAATCTCAGGTAATTTTTCTCTATATATTTGAAATCTTTTAGTGAAATTTTTCTCGCTTTGTATAGCCTTTTTGCTTCCTGATATTCTTTGTAATTTATGTTCAGTAGTCTCTCTAGTAGGCTGGCTATTTCTCTCTGTTTTTGTCTCTTTTCTATTTCTTTTGTTTTTAGTTTGTTTAGAATTTCTTGTGTTAGTTGTTCTTGCTTTTCTATTTCTGGGTCTTTGAGCTCAGCTATTACGTCTCCCGCTTTTATGTTTTGCCCTGGTTTGACGTTTATTTTTTTAACTATCCCGTCCTGGTGTGAAATGGCCTTTTGTGTGTCCCATGTTATGATGCCCCAGGTTTTGTAGGTGAAGATGACGTTGTATATTACGTAGTATAGAAAAGCCCCTATTATAATTGTCCCGAAGACAATCCAGAACCAGAAGTGTCTTTTGAACCTTCTGTATGTTTCTAGCTGCTCTTCTTCTGCCAGATCTAGTCCTTCTACGATGGGGCTTTCTAGTTCTTTTATTGCCAGGCTTGATATGATATCTTCAAGATCTTCCAGTCTTCCTTCAATCGCTAGCTCTATGTAATGTCTTATGACTTGCCTTGTGTGATCATCAAGATCTTTGAATTCGAACCCTATTTTATTTTTACTTTTATGTCGGCAAATTAAATTTACGGGTATCGTTAGGTAAGCATCTTTGAATGGTAAGATTAGTTTCCCTTTTATTTGATCATTGATTTCTATTGGTAAATCGTCGGTGGTTTTTATCCCTATGCCAAGTACCGATATATCTTCTGATTGGTATATCTTTCCATTGATTTCCAAGAAAACTGGTATTTTGACTCTTTGGGCCCTTCTTTTAGAGGTAGGTTCTCTGTAAATCATCGTAGTATCACCAGTTGAGAGGTTTTTGCCAGGCGGCTTTGAGGTCCGCTATGTTTTCTTCGATAACAGTCTCGCCGCGGCCGTTGCGGATGGTAAGTACGGGCTCCGCCACCACTTCTCCTATCAGGGCGTAAACGCTTCCGGAAAAGAGTTTTTCAAATTCTTTTTGTTTTTCCCTCGGGACGGTAACGATAATCCGGCTCGCCGACTCTGAAAAGAGGATATAATCTGCCCGCTTTTCTCCTTCATAGGGTACCGCTGAAAGATCGATGATCATTCCAAGCCCTCCGGCAAAGGCCATCTCTGCCAGGGCCACCGCCAGACCACCGTCCGAACAATCGTGGGTCGCGGAGACCAGTTCGTAATAAATAGCCTCCCTTAACCGAAGATATCGATCTTTGGCTTCTTTGGGATTCACCCGAGGTACTTTTGAGCCCACAAATCCTGAAAATCCAAAATATTCTGATCCTCCCAGCTCGTCGCGGGTCATTCCCAGCATATAGACCAGGTCTCCGGGGCGCTTGACGTCCATAGTCATGGCACGGGTCACATCGGGAATGCGGGCGAGAACCGAAAAGAGAAGGGTGGGTGGCACGGAGATTTTGAGGCTGCCGTCCGGGAGGACCACCCCTGTCCCGTAGGGGTTGTTTTCCGGGGTGAGACCAAGGCCGGTGGCGAGGTAGTCGTTTTTCATGGAATCCTTACCGGAGATACAGGGCACCCCGTAAGCGGTGGTGATTTCGTAGAGGGCCTGGTTGGCGCGCACCAGCTGGGCCAGTTTGTAATAGCCGTCAGGGGTCTTCTCGCTCTGGATAGGGTCGCACCAGCAGAAGTTATCGAGCCCTGCCATGTGTTCGAGGTCCGCCCCCACGCAGACGGCGTTTCGCACCGCCTCGTCCACGGCGTTCATCACCATCCAGTAAGTATCGATATCGGAATATTTGGGGCAAATCCCGTGGGCCACCACGAGACCGTCCTGGCGCTCGAGGTCCGGCCGCAGCACCGCGGCGTCGCTGGGGCCGTCGTCCTTGGCCCCCACCAGAGGTTTGATCACACTTCCTCCCTGGACCTCGTGATCGTACTGGCGCACCACGTACTCCTTGGAACAAACGTTGTACCGGGAAAGGAGCTTTTTGAGGATCTCTCCGCAATCTTCCGGCACGGGAAGGGAAGGCTCCTCGTGTTTGGGAGGAGACCACACCGCTTTGAGTTCCAGTTGCGGGACCCCTTCGTGGAGGAAATCCAGGGGCAGCAGGGCCACCGTTTTTCCTTCGTAGCGCACGTGAAAATAGCCGGAATCTGTGAATTTCCCGAGTACCGTGGCCTCCACGTCCATCTTTTGCGCCAGTTCAAGAAAGCGATCTATATGCTCCGGGGGGACGGCCACCGTCATACGTTCCTGACTCTCCGAGACCAGAATTTCCCAGGGCTGAAGCCCGTGGTACTTGAGAGGGGCCTTTTCCAGGTCAAGTTCGGCCCCGCCGGATTCCCGTGCCATCTCTCCCACCGAGGAAGAAAGCCCTCCGGCACCGTTGTCGGTGATGGAGGTGTAGAGGCATTCGTCGCGGGCGACGAGCAGGAAATCGAACATCTTTTTCTGCGTGATGGGGTCCCCAATTTGGACGGCGGTGGCCGGGCTTCCCTCGTGGAGCTCCTCCGAAGAGAAAGTGGCCCCGTGGATGCCATCCTTTCCGATGCGGCCTCCCACCATCACCACCAGGTCTCCGGGGCGGGCGCCTTTCTTCCAGCTCGGCTCTCCGCAGACCTCTGCCGGCATGATGCCACCGGTACCGCAGAAAACCAGGGGTTTCCCGAGGTAGCGCGGGTCGAAGAAGATGGAGCCGTTCACCGTGGGAATACCGCTTTTGTTGCCTCCGTGCTCTACGCCCTCCCGCACCCCCTCAAAAATGCGCTTCGGGTGGAGGAGTCGCGGGGGCAGCGGTTTGTCCCAGTCCGGGGGGGCAAAACAGAAGACGTCGGTGTTGAAGACGAGAAGGGCCCCCTTCCCGGTCCCGAAAGGGTCGCGGTTGACACCCACGATGCCGGTGAGCGCCCCGCCATAAGGGTCAAGGGCAGAGGGGCTGTTGTGGGTTTCCACCTTCATGGCCACGTTCCATTTCTCGTTGAGACGAATGACGCCGGCGTTGTCCACAAAGACCGAAAGGCAGAAATCGCGCTCCCCCTTCGCCTTCCGGATTTCTTCGGTAGCACGGCGGATATAGGTCTTGAAGAGACTGTCGATGATTTCGGTCTCACCGGTGCTTTCGTCGGTATAGGTGATTTTGGCGTTGAAAATCTTGTGTTTGCAATGTTCAGACCAGGTTTGGGCCAGACACTCGAGCTCCACGTCGGTGATGCGGTGATCCAGTCCGTACCGGCGTCTCACTTCCACGAATTCCGGCCGCTTGAAAAAGTCCCTTATGGTTTGCATTTCCCGAAGGTTGAGGGCCAGTACCCTTTCACGGGATAGTTTCAGAAGTTCCTCATCGGAGAGCTGAGAAAGGTCGAAGAGTTCCACCCGGATCTCGTGCTCCTCGGTGACCTTGGGAGGGGGGATTTCAAGGCCCTTTTCCTTGTCGAATTCCGCCGGCGAAACCACCCAGAAACGTTCGATGAGTTCGTTGGCCAAGAGCTCTCTTGCCGCCCGCTCGGCATCCTCGCGGGTAAGCTCGCCCTTTACCAGATATTGCATGAGAGAGTAGACGTTTTCCTCCTCAGAGAGCTTGCGTCCCACAAGGAGCTCCAGGGCTTCCCGGGCTACCCGGCCTTCGTTGTCCGTTACGCCGGGGCGAAAGCCCACCTGAATGAGCCAGTCGAAGCCGAAAAGCGGGGCCAGGGGTTTCCTTACGGCGTAAATCTGGGTTACCGGATCACACAAGGGTCCGGAGGCAAAGGCCAAAAGCTCCTCTTCGCTGATATCAGCTTCTACCAGGTAGACGCGAATGGTGCGGCAGGAAGACACCGCAAGCCCCAAGTCCTCTCGCATCCGGCGGGCGACTTTTTCTCCCAAAGCATCCCGCAACTCGGGTTTCTGGGCGACTTCGATCTTGGCGAGCATTTTGACCTCCTTTATCGCAACACTTGGATAGACCTTTTCACAGGGAGGCCGTCTCGTCAATGGGCCTCGTTCTGGGGGGTAAAATAGTACTCCAGGGGGGAGATGGTAATCAGACCCTTGGAGAGCAACTTTTGAAGCTCCGGGAGAAGGGCCTTGATCTTTTCCTCCTCCTCGATGACTTCGATCTTGAGTGGAAGGTTTCCGCTTACACGCAACAGTCGCACCGTGTGGATTACACCGTCGGGACCCCAGCCAAAGACACCTTTGAAGACCGTGGCTCCTTTGATGCCCCTGTCGCGCAGGAAGTGAATAACCGCCTCGTAAAGGGGTTGTTTGCCAATTTTGTCGTCTTCGTCGACATAAATGTTGAGGAGTTTGTAAGCCATAGATTCACCTACAGTAGATTGCGGGCCAGCCACACGCCCAAGCGAATTCCCGCCAGCCCCAAGAATACACTTAGCCCTACATTTAAGGTGGCTTCAAGGATTTTGTTGCTCTCAAGGAGGGAGTTGGTCTCATAGGCGAAGGTGGAAAAGGTGGTGTAAGAACCCAGGAAGCCGATGGCCAGGAGAAGCCTCAGGTTCGGCGAAATGACCAGGGTTTCCGCGGCAAGTGTCATGAGGAAGCCCAGGAAGAAGGAGCCCGTGACATTGACAAAGAGTGTCCCACAGGGGAAAGAGACACACCACCGTGCCACGAGGCCGGAGATGAGGTAGCGGGTGAGGGCCCCGAAGAACCCTCCGAGGCCCACCCACATCAGTTTCGGCATTGCTAGAGTTCCCAACCCCAGCGGCGAGGAAAGTTGAGCCCTCCTAGGGGCACGAAGACCCGTTCGTAACCGGCGGCGTATAGGACGCGCGCGGCTTCGTACGAGCGCATGGAGGAATTACAGATGAGGATGACGTCCTTGTCCCTCGGGATTTTGTCGAGATTGTGCCGCACCTGGTCGTAGACGACGTTTATCCAGCGCCCCGGGTACTTCTCCATGAAAGGAGCCGCTTCTTTAGGGTGCCTTACGTCCACGAAGATGGTGTTGGGGTCGTTTTCTTCGAGTCGCTTCTTGACCTCGTCCCAGGTGATGGGCTTAAAGAGCCCGTCTGCCAGGTTGTTGGCCACCATGGAGACGACGTTCAGGGGATCCAGGGCGGTGTTGAAAGGCGGGGCATAAGCGAGTTCCATGTAAGCGGTGTCTTCAAGGCGTGGTTTGAATTCGAGAAGTTTGGCAAGGGAGTTGACCCGGGCCATGGCGCCGTCTGTCATCGGACCTACGGCCTGAAACCCCAGTACCCGACGGTCGCGCTGGTCTGCCACGATTTCGACGAAGATGAATTCCGCCCCCGGGTAGTAGTGGGCCCGTTCGGTCTGGTTGTGAAGGGCGTAGAGGGCGGGGAATCCTTCGGTTTTAGCGACGGTATAGGAGATTCCGCAGGCCGCAATGGAAATGTCGAAACATTTCATCACGAAGGCTCCTACGGCCCCGCGGAAGGTCTCGGTGCCTCCGGCCAGGTTGGTTCCGATGATGCGTCCGTGACGATTGGCAAGAGACCCCAGGGGCAAGACCAGCCTTTTGCCCGTGATGAGATGGGTGACCTCGATGCAGTCTCCCCCGGCGTAAATGTTGGGGTCCGAGGTCTGGAGCCTTTCGTTTACCACGATCCCCCCGGTGAGCGGGGAGACGAGGAGCCCTGCTTCTCGGGCCAGTTGACTGTTGGGCCGCACCCCGGTGGCCATGAGCACCAGATCACACTCGTAGCGACCATCTTCGGTGACAACGGCGGCGACTTTGCCATCCCTGCCCTCGATTTCTTTGGTGCGGGCGTTTACCACGAGTTTGACCCCTTTCTCTTCCAGATGATGGGCCACGATCCGGGCCATGGGTTTGTCTATGATGCGGGGAAGCGGCTGATCGAAATATTCCAGCACCGTGACCTCAAGCCCCCAGAGATCGCGAAAGGCCTCGGCCATTTCGAGACCAATGGGCCCGGCCCCGATGATGACGACCTTCTCCACCAGCCCCTTGGCGATGCGCTCTTTGATCTCTACCGCAGAATGGAGATTGGAAACCGCAAAGACACCGTCGAGATCCCGACCCGGTAAGGGCAGGATGAAAGGGGAGGCTCCGGTGGCAAGCACCAGCTTGTCGTAAGGGATAGCGTCTTCCTTGCCGTTTTCGAGATATTTTACGTGGACAACTTTCTTCTCCCGATCTATCTTGGTAGCCAGGGTTTTGGTGAGGGTGTGGACCCCTTTGGCATTTTCGAAGAAGGCTTCGTTTCGCACCATGTGAAAGGCGGTCTTGCGGAGCTCTGTTTCATCCGGGATGTCTCCGGAAATGTAATAAGGGATCCCGCACCCGCCATAAGAGATAAGGTCGTCTTTGTCTATCATGATGACTTCGGCTTCTGGTCTCAATCTTTTGAAACGCGAAGCCGCCCGTGGCCCGGCTGCTACCGCACCAATGACTACTACTCTTTCGGCCATTTTTGACCCCCTTGGGAGGATTTATCTCTGGGGTAGCAATTTAGGCCCGGGAAGACAAGGGCAAAAAAGACAGAAAACTCCATTTTAATGCTTATTTTTAAGGATGAGAGCAAAACTCGTGGCAAAGACATAGAAGGAGGGTAATGGCATGAAGAAAGAAAGGATCCTCAAGAAAGACTGGCAGGAGTTTCTCAAAAAGTTCAATGCCGAACAGCAGTTCCGGCCGGTGTGTGTTCTGGTGGGAGGGCATGAAGTGTGCCGGGATATGCCCTTTTTGGGTTTGGTTTACGAGCCGAAGAAAAACGACGTGGAAGTCATCGTGGGGGGTATCGATATCGAGCACACCGCCCACCTGATCCATACCCTGAGTTCTCCGAGGGCCATCTACGTCTTGAGAGAAAATGGCGAGGTGCGTGGCATCGAAGTCCAGTCCGCTAAAGACGACAACCTGGTTGTAGAATTTATCGGGCCGCCGGAAGAGGCTCAACGGGTAAAGAGAGAACTTATCGAAAAGATCGCCTATCAACTCTATGAAAGACGTGGTAAGGAGCCTGGCAAGGCCCTGGACGATTGGCTCGAGGCCGAGCGCATCGTGGAGCTCGCCGCCAAAATGTACGTCTAGCCCGAACTTGTAAGCCCTTCCAAAAAGGGTTAAAGCTAAAACGCCCCCTTCAAGGGGCGTTTTTTACTGAATTCTTCGCGAGGTTTTCGAATGAAGGATCTCAAGGCCGTACTTGAAAAGCTCATAGCAAAGAAAGACCTTGGCCCCCAGGAAATGCAGGAGGTCTTTCAGGCAATCTTGGAAGGCGAGGTAAACGAGCCCCAGCTTGCGGGTTTCCTGGTGGCCCTGCGGGCCAAAGGAGAGAGCTGGGAGGAGATAGCCGCCGCGGCGAGAGTTTTGAGAGAAGCGGCCTTGAAGGTTCCGCATCGTTTACCTCCGGAGGAACCTCTCGTCGACACCTGCGGTACAGGGGGGGATCAAAAAGGCACCTTCAACGTGTCCACGGCGGCGGCCTTTGTGGTGGCCGCGGCAGGCGTCAAGGTGGCCAAACACGGGAACCGCTCCGTTTCCAGTAAATGCGGGAGCGCCGACGTCCTGGAAGCCTTGAACGTAAAAGTAGATATGCCACCGGAGATGGCGGCGGAGTGTCTGGAGCGTCTGGGGCTTTGCTTCCTCTTTGCTCCCCTTTATCACCCCGCGCTCAAGGAGGTTGCTCCGGTAAGAAAGGCCCTGGGGATTCGGACCATCTTCAATCTCCTGGGGCCCCTCCTCAATCCTGCGGGAGCCAACACCCAGGTCCTGGGTGTTTCTGACTTTCGTCTCACGGAGAAAATGGCCTTTGCCCTTGACGCTCTGGGATGTCGCCGGGCGCTTGTCGTCTTTGGCGAAGAAGGCTACGACGAATTCGTCGTTACCGGTTCCACCAAGGTCTCCGAGCTTCGAGAGGGCCGCATCACCACCTATTACGTAGATCCGGAAGACGTGGGCCTGGAATTCTGCGAAGAGCCGGAAGAACTACGCGGAGGAGACGCCCAGGAAAACGCTCGCATCATCAGGGACATCCTGGCCGGGAAGGAAGAAGGCCCCCGGCGAGACATGGTGGCCTTGAACGCCGGAGCGGCCATTTACGCCGCGGAGAGGGCCATTGATCTCAAGGCCGGGGTAAAGAAGGCCCTTGAGATCCTCTCCTCCGGAAAGGCCCTCGACAAACTCGAAGAACTTATCTCCTTTAGCCAAAGACATACCCAATGAAGATAGGTATCGTCGGGCTTCCCCAATCTGGCAAGAGTACCATCTTTCGGGCGGCGGCAGGGCAATTCGCCGGTCACCAGGAGGAAAAGGCGGGTGTTGCCCGCGCCGTGGTCAAGGTGCCTGATGAAAGGCTTCCGGTGCTTCAAAAGATCTTCGGCTCGGCAAAGATTACCCCGGCTACCGTGCAATACCTCGATCTTTCTTTCGACCTGCGGGAGCGAGAGAGCCGCCAGAAGGAGACGGAAAGGCTCCTCAACGAACTCAGACCCGCCGACGCTCTCGTCCTGGTGGTGCGCAACTTCGAACTGGCAGGTCTTCCTCCAGACCCCCAGGCCGAGCTCGACACCATGCACGAGGAATTCATTCTCTCCGATCTTGCCATCGTGGAAAGGCGGCTTGAGCGCCTGGAAAAAGAGGCCCGCAAGGGCGGCGACGTGAACGAACAAGAGATAGAAGAATTGCGCCTGGCTCGTGCGCTGCTCGAAGCCGGCCGCCCCCTTCGGGTAGAACCTCGACTGCGCCAAAGCCCCATCCTCCGCGGGTATACCTTTCTTTCCATCAAGCCCCTTTTAGTGGTGTTGAACACCGGGGAGGAAAACGAGCCCGTCGAACTCAGGCTCCCGGAGGAAACTTCTCTCGTGGTGATCAGAGGGCGGCTTGAGGCGGATCTGGCGGAGATGCCTCCCGAGGAGGCGGAGGTCTTTCGAGAGGAATACGGCCTCAAAGAGGCGGCGCTTCCGCTTCTGGTGCGCAAGAGCTTTGAAATACTCGATCTCATCTGCTTCTTTACCGGTGGTGAGAAGGAAGCCCGGGCCTGGCCTATTCCCCGGGGTACCAGGGCCCAGCAGGCCGCGGGCACCATCCACTCCGATATGGAGAGAGGGTTCATCCGGGCGGAGGTGATCCCGTTTGAGGAACTCGTGGCCCTTGGTTCCTATCAGGCCGCCCAAAAGGCCGGCAAAGTAAGGCTTGAAGGGAAGGATTACGAAGTCCAGGACGGAGACGTCATCATCTTCCGGTTTAGTGTTTGATGCCCAAGAAGACGCTCGCTGCCTTTACCCTGGGTTGTAAGGTTAATCAGGTGGAAACCGCCTCCCTGCTGGAGGAGTTCTCTTCCAGGGGTTACGAAGTCGTAGATTTCAAGGAAGAGGCCGACATCTACCTGGTAAACACCTGCGCGGTAACGGCCAAGGCCGCTTATGAGAGCCGTCAGCTCCTGCGGCGGGCCCTCAAACACTCCCCTCTTCTGGTGATAGCCACGGGCTGTTACGCCCAGGTGGGGGTTGAGGAAATAAGGGAACAGGTAGAAGGCCCCCTCCTCATCGTGGGGCAGGAGTTCAAACCGCGAATCCCGGAGATCGTCGAGGGGCTTCCTCTTCCCCTTGAGGAGACACAGGCCTTGCTCTCCGATGTGAGGAAGCTCAAACGCTGTGAACCTTTTCCTCTACACCGGTTTCGGGGGCATCAACGGGCGTTTTTGCGGGTGCAGGACGGCTGCAGTCTCTTTTGCACCTACTGTATCGTGCCCTACGCCAGGGGACCTTCGCGCAGCCTTCCTTTGGAGCTCATAGCAGAGCAGGCCAAACGCTACCTTGCCGCGGGATACCAGGAAATGGTCGTGTCCGGTGTCCATCTGGGGCTCTGGGGTCGTGATCTGGATCCACCGAAAAAACTTCTGGATCTACTGAGGCTTCTTGACGAACTCGAGGTTCCACGGTTTCGTCTCAGCTCTCTTGAGCCCCGCGAGATTGATCTTGAGATGCTCTCTTTTCTCAGGGCCTCCTCGGGCTTTTGTCCGCATTTTCATCTGTCTCTTCAGAGTGCCAGCAACGAGGTCTTGCGGAAGATGGGGCGTCGATACCGGAGGGAAGATTTCCTGCGAGTCGTGGAAGAGATCCTCCGCTTTTTTCCGGAGGCCGCTCTGGGGGTTGATGTCATCGCGGGCTTCCCTGCGGAGACCGAGAAAGATTTTGAAGAGACCTATCGTCTCCTTGAGAGGCTTCCGCTGGCCTATTTCCACGTCTTTCCGTATTCACCTCGCCCTGGCACCAGGGCTGCTTCCTGGCCCCAGCTCCCTCCCCACGTGGTGGCCGAAAGGGCTCGTCGGCTGCGCGACCTCTCCCGGGCCAAGAAAAAAGGCTTTTACGCCCGGCAGATAGGCAAAAACTTCGAGGTTCTGGTCTTGCGCCAGGACGAAAACACCGGCCTTCTGGAGGGCCTTTCGCGCCATTATGTGACGGTATTTTTTCACGGAGAAGCGAAGCTCACAGGAAGACTCGTGAGAGTTAGGGTAGAGCGCGCCGTCGATACCACCCTTTATGGATCTCTTGATATGGTCGGATAACAAACAAGCAGGCCCTTTTAATTGCTCTTTTGGAGCGCTAAGATGTCTTTTGACCCAAATCAATGTTTTCTATCGGTTGACGCCTATATAAAAATGACATTAAAAACCAAAGATAATTCTTTTACGTTTTTCCACTTTTTGCGCTGGGAGGTCTTTTGTGTATAACCCGGTAGCTGCTCTGGGTGCCTTCACTATCAGCATATTAGAAGAGATGGGTGGCATGGCCCTTATGTTCTTGCAAACTCTGGGCCTCACCTTCAAGCCCCCCTTTCGTTTGCGGCTGTTCATTAAGCAGATGGAATTTGTGGGGGTTAAGTCTACTCTCGTAGTGGTGCTAACAGGGCTTTTTTCGGGGATGGTCCTGGCTCTAGAGGGATATTATGGTTTCCGCAAATTCGGAGGAGAGAGTCTCCTGGGGGCAACGGTGGCCCTTTCCCTGGTGCGGGAGCTTGGGCCAGTTCTCACCGGTCTGATGGTAACGGCGCGGGCCGGTTCGGCCATGGCGGCTGAAATCGGCACCATGCGTGTTACAGAACAGATAGACGCTCTGCGGGTGATGGCGGTAAACCCCATCCACTATCTGGTTGTTCCGAGATTCTGGGCGGCAGTTTTGATGGTACCTCTTCTCACCGTTCTGGCAGATCTGGTAGGAATCGCCGGAGGATACTTCGTGGGTGTCATTTTGCTCCACATCGATGCCGGGGTCTTTGTAAGTAAAATGAAAGAGCTGGTGGAGCTAGTCGATATCATTAACGGGCTTTACAAGGCCTTCGTGTTTGGAGCCATCCTGGCTGTAGTGGGTTGCTTTAAAGGTTATAATGCCCGAGGTGGAGCCGAAGGAGTTGGGAAAGCTACCACACAGGCGGTGGTTATTTCGTCAATCAGCATTCTGATTGCCGATTACATCCTTACTTCTCTCCTTTTCTAGAGGCCAATAATGATAAAGATCGTAGATCTCCACAAATCTTTTGGGAAACAGAAAGTCCTCCGAGGAGTGAATCTGGATATCCCGAAAGGGAAGATCACTTTCATCATGGGCAGGAGCGGTACGGGAAAGAGTGTTCTCTTGAAGCACATCATCGGGCTCATCCCCCCGGACAAAGGTCAGATCCTGATCGACGGCCAGGATATCACGCAGATGAGTGAAAAAGAGCTCATGCAGATTCGCAAACGTTTTGGCATGCTCTTTCAGGAAGGTGCCCTGTTCGATTCCTTGACGGTGGGAGAGAATGTCGCCTTTCCACTGAGAGAGCATACGAACCTTTCGGAAAAGGAAATCTGGGCCCGGGTCGAGGTCAAGCTGGCCCAGGTGGGTTTGATCGAAGCGATAGACAAGATGCCCTCAGAACTTTCCGGAGGAATGAAAAAGAGGGCCGCTCTGGCCAGAGCCCTTGCTCTGGACCCGGAGATCGTTCTCTTTGACGAGCCCACTACCGGGCTGGATCCTTTGATGCAGGAGAGCATTGCCCGACTCATAGAAGAGACCCAGGAAAAGCACGGTCTTACCTGCGTGGTCATCAGCCACGATGTTCCGATAGCCTTTGCCATCGCAGACAAGATCGCCTTCTTGCATGAGGGAGTAATCATTGAGGAAGGTCCTCCCGAAAAGATAAAGGCCTCAAAACATCCTTTCGTAAGGAGTTTTATCACCGCTTTGCCAACAGGTTGTAAGGAGGAAAAAAATGAGAAGAACTGACAAAGGGCTGGAAATCAAAGTTGGGCTTTTCGTTTTGATAGCCCTTCTTGCTCTAGCTTATCTAAGCCTTCAACTGGGGGAAGAGAAAATTTCCACCAAGAAGACTTATCCTCTCAAGGCCGTTTTTGAAAACGTCTCCGGTCTGGTGGAAGGGGCGCGGGTTGAAATGGCTGGAGTGGAGATTGGTCGGGTTTCTCGTATCTCTCTTACCGACGGCAAGGCTCTGGTGGAGATGCGCATTTACGAAGGAGTGAAGATCGCCAAAGACGCCGTGGCCATGGTACGCACCAAAGGGGTTCTCGGGGATCGCTACGTGGAAATTCGTCAGGGCAGGAGCCCGGAATATCTGCCCCCCGGGGCCATGATTGCCAAGACCATCTCACCCGTGGATCTCGATCAGATCCTGGCAGAAGTGGGGCCCGCCATTCAAAACCTGCGGGAGATCACTGCCGGGCTCAAAGAACTCTTGGGTTCCGAGGAAGGGTTGAATAATTTCAGGCAAATGGTGGCGAACATAAAAGACGCCGCCGCGGCCTTCAAAGAAGTGGGGGAGAGGCTGGCAAAGGGTGAAGGCACCATCGGGAAACTTCTCACCGACGAGACCCTTTACGTCAAGATCGAAAGGCTGGCCGCTAATCTCAGTGACGTGGCTGCCAAGCTGAATCGAGGTGAAGGCACGCTGGGCAAACTCATCAACGATGACGAGCTTTATGCGGACCTCAAGCAGACCATTTCCACCATCAACCAGGCCTCCAGCACCCTGAGCGAGGTGGCCAAGAAGATCGGGCAGGGCGAAGGCACCCTTGGCAAGTTGATCAGTGATGAAGAGCTCTATAACAAGCTCAACGCCACTTTCGACTCTCTCAGCAAGATCGCGCAGAAGATCGAACGCGGGGAAGGCACCCTCGGGAGGCTTATCAACGATGACAGTCTCTATCTGGAGGCCAAAAAGACCCTGCGGAACGTAAACCAGGCGGCCACCGGTCTCCAAGAACAGGTACCCGTGACGATCCTGGGGACGATAGGAACCATGGTCCTGCAGTAAGGAGGCGGGGGTGCCGCGCAAGTATCTCCTCCTATTCCTGGTTCTCTGCTGGGCGTCGTCTGTGGCGGCGCAGGAGGGGCGTGTACGTCATAACTGGTGGCCCTTCCTCTTCTTTCAGGAATCAAAAGACGGCTCCGTGAGAGAGCTCGAGCTGTTTGGGCCGCTTTATTACGCTTACGAAACCAAGGCGGAAAGCGGCTCCGCCTTCAGGCCCTTCCTGGCGGTGGTGGACCGCAAGGAACGCCACGACGTGTACTTTCTGCCTCCTCTGGGGCATTACCAGGAAGGCCAGGATTACACCAGGCTCCGGTTGGTTCCTATCTGGGCCCGCAATTCAAACATCAACGAGAACAAGAAATACCACAATTTTGGGCTCATCTTCTGGGGGAAAACCAAGGAAGATGAATCCTTTTGGGGCATTTTTCCCATCTATGGTCGCCTCCTGAACTGGGGCGGAAGAGACGAAGTGCGTTTTTATTTCTGGCCTATCAGGGTCAAATCCCGCTTTGATGGTAACGTTTCCAGCACCTGGTTCTGGCCCATCTACAACCGCACGGATGGCCCCACCTTTTACGAGCGCAAGTTCTGGCCCTTTTACAGTCACAAGATCAAGAAAGGGGTTTACGATCGCACTTTTTTCCTGTGGCCTTTCTTCTGGCACGAGGAGTTCTACTTCGGGGATGGAACGGTAACACGGGATATGTTCTGGCCTCTCTGGGTGGAAGAGAAAAGCGAATTTCATCGACGCTACATCCTTTTCTGGCCCTTTTTTCGCTATTTCCGCCACGATAAAAACGACGTGACCTCCTGGGATCTCCCATGGCCCATTTTCCGTTACGGCGAGGGCAAAAAAATCACCTACCGTGAGAGACGCTTCTGGCCCCTCCTGGGCTACCGCAAAACAAAAGACGAGTATTCTCACTTTGTCTTCTGGCCACTCTACACTTACCGCTACGACGTTGTTCGACACAAGGAGCGAGAGCTTCATCGGGAAACCCGCACTTTTCTGTTGCTCACCAAATTTGAGAAGGTGAAAGACGAAAAGGGCCGTCTCAAATATCAGTTCTCGCGGGTCTGGCCTCTCGGAGAGCAAATAAAGCGCGACGACGGCTTCGAGATATTCTTCTTCCCGGCCCTTTTACCTTTCCATTCCGAAGGGATAGACCGCACCATCGCCCCGCTTCTTCGACTCTACGAGTACGTTCAGGATCCGAACGGCTTTACTCGTTCCAAGGCTCTGTGGGGGCTTTATCGTCACGACCATACCGATGAGGAAGACATCGTAGAGCTTGCCTTTCTTCTCTCTTTTCATCGCAAACCCAAGGGCTGGCGTTTCAGGATCCTCAAGGGGCTTTTCGGGATCGGAAGCGAAAACGGAGACTTTGAGTTAAGACTTCTTTTCATCCGTTTGCTTTAATTCTTCCTTCAGGAAACTCTTTTCAAACCTTACCACCCGGTTGCGTCCCATGGCCTTGGCCCGGTAAAGGGCCACGTCGGCAAAGTTGATGACGTTCCAGAGGTTGGTATCATCCCGGGGGAATTCGGCCACCCCTGCCGAGATGGTCACGGTGGCCATTTTGCCTTCAAAGACGAAAGCACTGGTCTCGATGTGTTGACGAAGACGTTCCGCCACCTGAAGGGTGCTTCCCGGTTTGGCATCTACCAACAAGAGCAGGAATTCTTCTCCACCGAAGCGGATGGCAAAATCACTCTTGCGAAGCTGGAAACGAATGATGTCGCCGATTTTGGCCAGGACCTTGTCGCCAAAAGAATGACCGTAAGTGTCGTTCAAGATTTTGAAGTGGTCGATATCGAACATGATAATGCCGAGGTTGCTTTCTCGTCTGACGATCCCCGCTGCTACCTGAGGGATGAGATCGTCGAGGATGCGGCGGTTGTAAAGACCGGTGAGGGAGTCTCGAAAAGACATCTCTCGCAGGCTTTCGGCGAATCTTTTGGCCTCGATGATGGGGGCAGCCTCCTTGATGTAGGCCAGGACCTTGTCCATGATGGCCTGCTGCATCTCCTTTAAGGCGTATTCCATCGGCAAGAGGAAGTGGATGATGCCGATGACCTTCCCTCCCACGCAGAGAGGGAGGCAAATATAGTTCAGCTCTTTGTGGCGGAAGTATTCACAGGTTTCGGTGAAGTGGAGGGAGCTTGCCCGTGAAGCACTGCGATAGACCCGGCAGAGTTTCGGATTCTGGTTTATATCACGCAGGCAGCACTCCTCCAGCAAGTGGGGAGGTTCGGTAACCACCGGGGTGATACGGTTCTGACTGTTGGAGATCTCGAAGATGACAAAATTTGAGAGGCCGAATCTGCTGGTCAGGACGCGGTGAAGACGATGGTAGATCTCAAGGGGGGTTTCGTCCATTTCGATGGCCTGTCTGAAGGAGGCCAGTTCGTCTAGTTCCTTCACGAGCTGGTTGATGGTGCGGGCGAGGGCAGATATTTCGTCGTTCCCCGGGGCCTCGATGATCTTTTCTTTCACCGCTTCCCGGAGCCTCTTCCCGATTCCCTGGGAAATGCGTGTTAGCTGAGTGTGAAGATTGTTGAGCGGGATACAGACGAAATGTCTGGTCAGCATAAGGGCGATAACCAGGGCCACTCCCAGAAAGAAGATGGTGGGAAGGGCGTTGCGTTTGAAGAGGGCGTAGGCGAAATTTTTCAGATAGGAGACGCGGGCTTCGCGAACGTAGTAACCAAAAGTTTCTCCAAGATTGTTCTTGAGGGGTACGACACAGAAGAGTCTCTTTCCCAGGGAGAGGGTGAACGGCATTTCCCGGGGCTGATTCTCGAGGGCGTTTTCCGGAAGGAGCTCTTTCAGGGCCAGAATTTTGCCCCCTTGCAGTTGATAGAGCCCGTTCTCGATGTCTTTTCGCCGGGCCAGATAGTCCACCAGAGACCTGAGGGGAGTATAAACTTCCACCATCCGTCCGTCTGAGAGGAAGGCCCTTCCGAAAGCGGTGGGAACCTCACCTCCCAGGTCCCAGCCCGGCCCCTGAGAGGTACTTTTCAGATATCTTACGTAACGAGGGAAGGGGGTGTTCTCCAGGGCCGGCCTGGAAGTGGCCTTGGCGAGAATTTGGGCCAGAATGAAATTGTTTTGGGCCACTTCCCGGAAATAGTTTATATCCTCTCCGGCCAAAGAGAGTTCTTCTTTGAGGATAAAGTCCTCAAAGGACTTTATCTCCTTGAGGGCCAGCCAGTTGGCAATGACAAAGGCCAGCCCCAGCAGGATGCTAAAGGGCAAAATGATACGCAGACCAATTGGTAAACGGTACAGAAGGCGAAACATAGATTTTTTATCTTCATATATCGGCGAGACGGCGACAAAATTTAGTCGAATCCCCAGCGGCGGAGTTTTTCGCGGAGGGTCTTGCGATCGATGCCCAAAATTTTGGCGGCTTTGCTCTTGTTTCCCTCACAGCGCCTCAGGATGCGCAGAATGTAGCGCTTTTCGATTTCTTCAAGCGGAAGGTCGTCTTCCAGGAGTTCGGCCTCTTCGGTCTTGAATCCTGCCAGTCGCAAGTCGTCCAGGGTGATGCGGTCTCCCTTGGCGAAGATCACCAGGCGTTCGATGGTGTTTTCGAGCTCCCGGACGTTTCCCGGCCAGGAGTAGGCGGTGAGCTTTTCGAGGACTTCTCTGTCGAAGTCGTAGATCTTCTTGCGATATTTGTGGGCAAAGTTTTGCAGGAAATATCTCGCAAGGAGGGGAATATCTTCGGCCCTCTCCCGCAGGGGAGGGATGTGAATGGAAACGACGTTCAGGCGGTAGAAGAGGTCGTCTCTGAAGGTTCCCTTTCGGATTTCCTCTTCGAGGTTCTTGTTGGTGGCGGCGATGATGCGCACGTCTACCTTGGTGACCCGGTGGCTTCCCACCGGCGATATCTCTTTGTCTTCCACGGCCTTCAGGAGCTTGGCCTGGATATCGATGGAGATGTTTCCGATCTCGTCGAAGAAGAGGGTGCCACCGTTGGCCAGTTCGAACTTGCCAATCTTGTGGGTGGTTGCCCCGGTGAAGGCCCCTTTGACATGGCCGAAGAGCTCGCTCTCGAAAAGTGTGGGGACCAGCGTGCCGCAATCCACCGCCACAAAGGGGCCTTTGGCACGGGGGCTCAGCTCGTGGATCTTGCGGGCCAGAAGCCCTTTACCCGTGCCGGACTCTCCGGTGATAAGGACGGTAGAATCCGTGGGGGCCACCATTTTGGCCATCTCAAGCACCTGGCGGATGGCAGGGCTCTGGCCAATGATCACCACCTGGCCCTCTTTTTCAGCCAGTGCCCGGCGCAGGTAGATGTTTTCCAGGGTGAGCCGGCGCCGTTCGAGGGCCTTTTCCACGGCCAGCTTGAGCTCTTCCGGGCCAAAAGGTTTCTGGAGGAAGTCGCTCGCCCCGTTCTTCATGGCCTGCACGGCGTTGCTCACCGTGCCATAGGCCGTGATGATGACCACCTCGGCGTGCGGGTCCATCTCTTTGATGTTTCTCAGAAGATCAAGCCCGTTCATGCCGGGCATCTTGAGATCCAGCAGGATGACGTCGAATTCGAATTGCCCCAGGAGATCCAGGGCCTCCTCCGGGCGGGCGGCGAGGTCCACTTCGTAGCCCCGTCTCGTCAGGACCTGGAAACAGGCGTCCCGGATAGCGGGATCGTCGTCGATGATGAGGATCTTCTCTTTATTCATTTTCCAGGTGGATCTTCGGCAACTTTACCCTGAAAAGGGTCCTCCCCGGGCGGCTTTCGAATTCGATCTGGCCGCGATGTCTCTTGACTATACCGTGACAAATGGCAAGCCCCAAGCCCGTGCCCTTCCCGCCGGGTTTGGTGGTGAAGAAGGGGTCGAAGATCTTGTCCTGGATTTCGGAGGGAATTCCCGGCCCGGTGTCTTCGATCTCGAGGATGATCTCCTCCTCGGCGGGGTCAAACTTCGTACGGAAGGAGAGGCTCCCGCGTCCCTGCATGGCCTCCCCGGCGTTGATGATGAGGTTGAGAACGAGCTGTTCCAGCTGGCTGCGATTGCCCTGCACGAAGGGGAGATCTTTTTCCAGCTCCCAGATGATCTGAACTTCACGGAAAAGCCGGTGATCTTCGATCAAAGAGAACATCTCTTGGAGAACCTGGTTGACGTTTACCCATTCTTCCAGGCTGTCTTCAGGGTGCCCAAAGTTCAGCAACGCCTTGGCGATGATGCGGCAGCGGGTGGCCAGTTTGATGATCTTGTCCACGTGCGAGAGGAGTGGGCTTTCGACCGGAAGGTCTTCTCGTAAGAGGTTGGCGTAAAGGAGGATTCCTCCCAGCGGATTGTTGATTTCATGGGCGATCTCTCCGGCCAGTTTACCCATGGCGGTGAGGCGTTCGGCTTTGAGCCACATTTTCTCGGTGGCCCGTCTCTCGCTCACATCCCGTACCAGGAGCTGGTATAAGCCTTCCCGGTATGGCAGGAGGACTACCTCGGCCTCGAACATACTTCCATCGGGCCTTTTGGCGCGGGTTTCAAAGAGGCCAAAATCTTCGAAGTGGTCTTCGAAGAGTTCCCCGAGCGTGATCGGGAGACTTTCGAGATGGAAGAGTCTCAAGAAAGCCTCGTTGGCCGAGACTATTTCTCCCTCTTTGACCAGACCAAGAGCATCTTTTACTTTTGGCAAAAACTTTGAAGGCATGGGTTCTCATCGCAAAAAGTTGTTATATTGGTGACACCATGGACTATTTTAACACCCTCTATCACCATCTTCTTGAAAACGAGCTTCTGAGGCTCTTGGTCCTCCTCTTCGTCTCGCTTCTTTCTTATTTCCTGGCTTACAAAACCGTTGTCAAAACGGCCCATCGTCTCTCGAAACGTTCCGCCAACCCGTGGGACGATCTCCTCTCCCAGCACAAGGTCTACAACGTGGCCGCTTACGCCGCGGTGCTTCTGGTCCTCCATTTTGGGGCCCATTTCGTGCCGCGTTTCGAGGGGGTCATCAATCGGCTGGTAGACGTGGGCTGGACGGCGGTGGCTGTCCTCCTGATAGATCGCTTGCTCTCGGTGGGGGTTACCGCTTACGAGAGGCACCCCATTTCCCGGGAACATCCCATCAAAGGTTACGTCCAGATCGTAAAACTCTTTGTATACGCTGCCGGTATAATCATCGGTCTTTCCTCCCTCTTCAATCGCTCTCCCTGGGTGTTCTTGAGCGGGCTCGGGGCCTTGAGCGCCGTCCTCCTTCTCATCTTCCGGCACACCCTCCTTTCTTTCGTGGCCAGTTTTCAGATCGTCTCCCAGGATCTCTTCCGCATCGGAGACTGGATCGAGATGCCCAAGTTCGGGGCAGACGGAGAGGTAATCGATATCGCCCTTCACACCGTAAAGGTCCAGAACTGGGACAAGACCATCGTGGTCATCCCCACCTACAAGTTTCTCGAGGAATCCTTCAAGAATTGGCGCGGGATGGAGCTTGCCGGTGGACGGCGGATCAAGCGCGCCATCCTGGTGGACCAGGCCACGGTAAAGCTCCTGGACGAAGAACTCCTCGGACGCCTGAAAAAAGTCCATCTCCTCCGGGATTATCTCAAGAACAAGCTGGAAGAGATCGAGGCCTACAACCAGGCTCACGGGATAGATACCACGGCCTCGCCGCTCAACGGCCGCCGTCTCACCAATCTCGGGACTTTCCGCATCTATATCGAAGAGTACCTCCGCCATCATCCCAAGATCCGCAAAGACATGACCCTCATGGTGCGGCAACTGGCCCCCACCCCTCAGGGCCTCCCCCTGGAGGTCTATTGCTTCGTGGCAGATACCCGCTGGATCCCCTACGAAAGGGTCCAGGCCGATATCTTCGATCACATCCTTTCCACGGCGGGAGAGTTCGATTTGCGGGTCTACCAGATGCCCACCGGAAACGACCTCAAGGAGGGCCTCAGGGCTCTGGCCTTCAACGTTCTTCAACCCGATAAAGGGGGCAATCCTCACAAAGGGGCCTGCGAGGGCGGCAGTAGTGCTTCCCGCACGCCACCAGAAGGGCGTGATATTCGTTGAAGAGTGCAGGGTCTTCCGGAAGGTTTTTCTGAAAGAGTTCCTGGAGTTCGTGGTAATCCATCTCTTCGGTGGCCAGACCGTGGCGGAGGAGGATCCTCCTGGTGTAGGCGTCGATGACGAAGACGGGAAGCCCTCCGGCGTAAAGGAGGATGGAATCCGCGGTCTCCGGGCCGATACCGGAGACGGAAAGGAGCTTCTCGCGTGCCCGGGCCAACCCCTCCGCAAAGAGGCGTCCGAGATCTCCCTGGTACTCTTCGTTCAGGAGGCGCAAGAAGTTTCGGAGCCTCTTGGCCTTGACCCGGAAGTACCCCGCCGGACGGATGAGTTCGGCCAGTTCGGCGGGAGACAATTCATAAAGTTTTCTGGGGTCCAGGAGGTTGCGCTCCTTCAGGCGAGCGATGGCCTTCTCCACGTTTTGCCAGTTCGTGTTCTGGGTGAGGATGGCCCCCACGCAGACCTCGAAAGGCGTCTCTCCCGGCCACCACCCTTGCGGGCCGAAGTGCCGGTAGAGCCTTTCGTAAATTTCGCGAAGTATTTCCCTTTCCCTCATCCTTTGACCGCGATCAAGAACACGCCACTCACCATCAGGGCGGCCCCAAAGAGCCGCGCCCGGAAGGCCGCTTCTTTAAAGAACAAGCCGCCGATCAGGACCCCGAACAGGACGCTCAGCCTCTTGATGGCGATCATATAAGCGGTGGGGGCAAGACTCAAGGCCCAGACGTGGCACACCACCGCCGCACTTTGGGAGGCCGCCACGAGAAAGAAACCCTTCGGGCAGGACCGAAGGAGAGGCCTCGGATCCGCGCCGAAAAACACCTTCAGGAAGAACCCCATGAAAAGACCCAGAAAAGAGTAGTAAAAAAAGGCGAAGAAGAACCTTTCGGACTGCTGGATGCCCACCTTCAGGAAAACCGAGGTGATGGAGTAGATGAAGGCCACTAGCAGCATGAGCCAGGAGCCCTTTTCGCGAAAAGTGGCCCGGAAGGGGGCAAGGATGCCCTTCCGTATCTCCCCCAGGTGCAGAAAATAGCTCCCCGCTACGATGAGGAAGATCCCGAGTATCCCCGCCGGGGAAAGCTTCTCTCCCAAAATGAGACGCCCAGTGAGGATGATGAAGGCCGGGGTGAAGGCCAGGTATGGTACAGTAACCGAGAGAGGTGAGACCCGCAGGGCCTCCATGTAACAGAGCATGGCCAGGGTCTCCAGCGGGTAGAGGAGCGCAAGGGTGAGCCAGAATTTCGAAGAAATCTCGGGCCAGGGCCACCAGAGGAGGAAGGGCAGGAGGCAAAAGGTGGGGCCAAGGGCCCTTGCAAGGGCCATGTTGGGGCTTCCAAAGCGGCGCAAATAATGTTTACTAAAGGCGTCGCCCGAAGCGGTGAAAAAGGCGGTGGCCAAGGCCAGAAAGAACCACATGCCCTCATCTAAGCCGCAAGGAAGGGGGCGTCAAGGAGGGAAGATGGCAAAGCTTCTCAAAGCTAGGGTGGTCATCACGTCGCCGAACAATCCTCCCCTCTCAGGGGGTGCGGTTCTGGTAGAGGGGGAGCGCATCGAGGCCCTGGGGGCTTTCGAAGAGCTGAAACAACGCTTCCCGGAGGCCGAAATCGTGGATTTCGGGGAGAGCATCCTCTTTCCAGGGTTTGTGAATCTCCACACCCACGCCTCCATGACCATCTTCCGCGGGCTGGCAGATGATCTTCCCCTCATGACCTGGCTTGAGAACTACATCTTTCCCGTGGAGCAACACCTGCGGAGGGAATGGGTCTACTGGGGGGCGAAGCTTGCCATTGCGGAGATGCTGCGCTCCGGCATCACCACCTTCGTGGACATGTATCTCTTCGAGCCCGAGGTCATCCGCGCCGTGGAGGAGACCGGGGTGCGGGCTGCGCTGGGGGAAGGGCTCTTTGATTTTCCCTCCCCAGGCTATGGACCGCTAGAAAAGGGCCTTGCCCTTACGAGGGAGCTTCTCGAAAGTTACGCCACGCATCCCCGTCTTAAGATCATCGTCTGCCCCCACGCCACTTATACCTGCTCACCGGAGACCTTGAAGAAGGCGGCGGCCTTGGCAGAGGAGTTCGGCACCCTGCTTCATATCCATCTTTCCGAGACCAGAGACGAGGTAGCCCTCATCAAGGCACGCTACGGGGAAACCCCTCCCTTTCATCTGGAAAAGCTTGGCCTTTTGAACGAAAGGCTCCTGGTGGCGCACGCGGTCCAGCTCACGGACGAAGAAATAGAGCTCTTCGCCAGGCGCGGGGTTCGCGTGGCTCATTGCCCGGAGAGCAACCTCAAGCTCGGCTCCGGGGTGGCCCCGGTGGTGGCCCTGCTTGAGGCCGGGGTTCTGGTGGGGCTTGGCACCGACGGGCCGGCGAGCAACAACGACCTCGATCTTTTCGGCGAGATGCGCACCGCGGCCTTCCTGCAAAAGGGGCTTTCCTTCGATCCCACCAGGCTTCCGGCGGAGAAGGTCTTTGAGATGGCCACGACCTTTGGGGCCAGGGCCCTGGGTTTTGAAGAGCTGGGCTTTATCGCACCGGGGGCACGGGCGGATCTGGCAGTCGTTTCCCTCGCTGCTCCACACCTCACGCCTTTTTACGATCCCTTCTCCCTTCTCGTTTACAGTGCCAGAGGAGGAGACGTGACTGACGTCATGGTGGGAGGAGAGTTCGTTTTGCGAGGGGGAAAGATTCTTACTTTCGACGAAGAAGAGGCCCGCAGGCAGGTGATCGAGATCGCCAGAGAAGTGCGAGCCCTCACCAAGAAGGGCTAGATCTCTTCGCGGGTGACCTCAAGCAGCTCGAAGACCTTTCTCACCGCCTCTTCCGGGGTCTCCACGTAAACCACCCCTTCGATGTGCGGCCAGGTTCTCAGGCCCACCACCGGCTTCCAGGTCTTGAGGGCGAGGGCGATCTCAGAAAGCGTCCCGTAGCCTCCGGAGATGGCGATAGCAGCTTCTGCCGTGCGCACCAGGATCACGTTGCGCGCGTGGCCCATATCGGTGAGAACCGGCACCTGGACGTAAGGGTTGGCGTCTTCTGCGC